>Ga0247820_10002192_pt1 | contig 10985 bp, 7 predicted proteins | sample 13C_Glucose_Day1_2_FD_192480 | JGI IMG/M metagenome (GOLD analysis project Ga0247820, IMG submission 192480) | Soil microbial communities from agricultural site in Penn Yan, New York, United States - 13C_Glucose_Day14 | ecosystem: Environmental > Terrestrial > Soil > Agricultural land | place...
GTTCGGACGGCTGCCCTCCAACACGGTGATTCTTCGCCGTCCGAACCGCATGATTCGGACTTGGTCGTCGGTCGGGCCGCGATTCGTGGTTTCCTAGTGCGGTCAGAACGTTGGGCCGCGGGGTGGCGCCCGGGCCCCGCGGCCTCCGATGTCACCTGGACGGTGGCGGGTGGGTACTAGGGGATAGCTGGTTGTGGTGACACAGTCGCGGAACGGCGAGCGGCGCGGGGGGTCGTGGTGGCGCGCGCCGATGTCCCGCCGTGATCTCGACGAGGACAATCAGTCCGTCGTCATCAACGACGCGATGGGCCCGTTCTGTGGGCTGGCCGCGATCATGTTCGCCATCGTGTCGGTGGTCCAGTTCAAGTTCGACGCGACGCCGGGCTCGGTCTGGTCGTCGGTGCTGGCCGCGCTGACCGGGGTGTTCCTGGCGGTGTCCTTCCTGGTGCTGCACAGCGGACGTGGCGATGTCCTCCGGCGCAACCCGCTCAAGTTCGGTGCGGTGATCACCGGGCTCGTCGCGGCCAACCCGATGGTGTACATCCTGGGCACCGGCGTCACCTACCCGGCCATCGGCATGCTGCTGGTGATCGTCGCCCTCGGTGCGCTCATCCACAACCGGTACTGGGCCGCCGCCTGCATCGGTTTCGTCGACGTCTACTGGATCGTCTGCGCGATCGCGTTCGGGGTCACGGGCGTGCCGCCGGCCACCTTCGTCTCGCAGATGGTCAAGGCGAACGCGTTGGCCATCGTGCTCAACATCGCGCGCCGGCGCACGGTCCGTCGCTTCGAGACGGCCCAGCGCGAGGTGCACCGGTTGGCCACCACCGACGAACTGACCGGCCTGGCCAACCAGCGCGGGCTGTACGAGGTCGTCCGCGACCTGCCGACCAAGCTGCGCAAACAGGGTCTGGACCTGACCGTCGTCTACGTGGACCTGGACGACCTGAAGACGGTCAACGACCGGTACGGGCACGCGGCCGGTGACGCCTTGATCCGCTCGGTCGCCGACGTCCTGCGCTCCGCGTTCCGGGAACACGACACCATCGCCCGCATCGGCGGCGACGAGTTCGCCGTGCTGATCACCAGCGCCGGCGCGGAGGACGCCGAGGCGCTGGTCGAGCGGGCCCACGAGCGGCTCGTGGACAAGGGCATCTCGGCCAGCATCGGCAGCGCCAGCGCGTCGGCAGCGGCGCCCGACTTCGACACGAACCGGCTGCTCGAGCGGGCGGACGCGGCCATGTACGAAGCCAAGTCGCTGCGCAAGAACGGGTTGCTCTGACCCTCGCGACGGTGGGCCCCGCACCGAGTGCGGGCCCGACCGACGACGCCGCGGTTACTCCTCGTCGGCCTGCTGCTTCGGGTGCCGCTTGAACAATGTGCGGACCAGGAACAGCACGATGATGCCGGCGACGATGGGGACGACCCGCTTGAGGATCGGGGTCGCCGTCGCCGACCACAGGTCCAGCTCGCCGGCGGGCTGGGACGGGCTGCCCTGGAGGCCGGCGGCCCCGACCGGTGCCGGCGCGGCCGGCGCGACGTAGTCGGCGGCGACCTCGTCCGGGTTGGTGACGTCGACGAGTTCGGCGCCGCCGGCCTCGTGCCCGGCCAGCTTGGTGGACACGCAGTCGGCGAACTGGCCGATGAGTTTGTTGCCGACGTCGACCATCACGCCCCGGCCGAACTGGGCCGGGCGACCGGTCAACGACAGCGTGGTGACCAGGTCCACCTGGGTGCGGTTGGGCGCCAGCGCGGTCGCCGTGGCGGTCACCAGCATCGCCGCGGTCGACGTCGACCCGCCGGCGTTCCCGGTCGCCTCGATCTTGGCGCGGTGCGCGGCCTCGTCCTTCTCCACGATCCGGGCGTGACCCTTGTAGGTCATCCGGATCGGCCCGAGCTTGATCTTGACCGATCCGCTGAACTCGTCACCGTCGACGTGCTCGAGGATCGCCCCGGGGAAGCAGGGGCCGACCTGTTCCATGTCCAGGAGGGTGACCCAGGCCTTCTCGACACCCACCGGGACTTCGAACCGGTGCTCCAGCTCCATGCCGACCTCCGCGATCGTCAGAGGCCGAGGTCAGGCGACCGCGGCGAAGGTCTGATCGTATGTCGAGCCCCACCGAGCCGCCGCCCTGCCGTCGGCCGGCCGCCGCACCGCCACCGCACTGCCGGCCGTCGGCGGCTTCGGCCGGCGGCAACGCCGCAGGTCCCGACCGTCGCAGGTCCGAATGTCGGAGGGGTCGAAGGTCGATTACGCGATCGTTCCGTGTCACTATCGAAGGCATCGAACTCCTCGCGTTCGCGTGCGATCCACCCGGCCGGGAGTTCGCCAGCCACCGTCAATGCCGACGGGCCCGTGATGGGCCGCCCGTACCGGGCGACCCGGGGTGCGTCGCCGGCGCGGTTCCGGAGACCCCGGAGTCGGGCCCGACCGAGTGAGGAGACGTTCATGGCAGGCCAGAGGTCGCCATCGGACCCCTCGGACCGCTCAGTACCGCGGGCCGCCGACCCCTACACGCCGACGTCCGTGGTGCAGGCCGCCGCCCGCGGTGCGGCCGGACTGCGCGGCGCGCCGACCCCGTCGGAGGTGATCGCCGGCCTCCGGGCGACGAGCCACGGCGAGGATCTGGTCCAGGTGCTGTCCCCCGAGGGGGTGTTCACGCCGCACGAGGACTTCCCCGTCGACCTCACCGGCGAGCTGCTCCGCGGTTTGTACCGCGACATGGTGCTGGTCCGCCGCTTCGACCGCGAGGGCAACGCCCTGCAGCGCCAGGGGCAGCTGAACATCTGGGTGCCGCTGCTCGGTCAGGAGGCCGCCCAGGTCGGCGCCGGCCGCGCGATGCGGCCCGCCGACATGGCCTTTCCCTCCTACCGCGAGCACGGCGTCGCCTGGTGCCGGGGGATCGATCCGACCGACCTGCTCGGCATCTTCCGAGGCACCGATCAGTGCGGATGGAATCCGAGGGAAACGCGGTTCAACAGCTACACCATCGTCATCGGCAACCAGGTGCTCAACGCCACCGGGTACGCGATGGGGCAGAAGTTCGACGGAGTCATCGGATCGCGGGCCCAGGACGCCACGGATGACCGGGACGTCGGGGATGGCAGCAACGGCAGCACCGACGAGGCGACCATCGTTTTCTTCGGCGACGGGGCGACCAGCCAGGGTGACGTGCACGAGGGCATGGTGTTCGCGGCCGCGTTCGACGCGCCGATCGTCTTCTACTGCCAGAACAACCAGTGGGCGATATCCGAACCGGTCAGCAAGCAGTCCCGGGTCCCGCTCTGGGAACGCTCCACCGGTTACGGCTTCCCCGGTGTCCGGGTCGACGGCAACGACGTCATCGCCTGCCTGGCCGTCACCCGGTGGGCGCTGGAGGAGTGTCGCTCCGGCAACGGTCCGGTGATGATCGAGGCGTTCACCTACCGGATGGACGCACACACCACCTCCGACGATCCCTCCCGCTACCGGATGGCCGCCGAGGAGGAGCACTGGAAGCTGCTCGACCCGATCCAGCGGGTCCGCGCCCACCTGGCCCGCGAGGGGCTGGCCGACCCGTCCTTCTTCGACGAGGTCGCTACCGAGGCCGACGAGCTGGCCGACCGGTTCCGGACCTTCTGCGTCCAGATGCCCAAGCCGGCCACGGACCGGATGTTCGCCCACGTCTACTCCGAGCCGCACGCCGGGCTCGAACAACAGCAGCGGGAGCACGCCGAGTACCTGGCGGGCTTCGCCGATCCGGCCGGGACGGAGGGCCGATGACGACGACGACCACGACGCTGGCCAAGGCGTTGAACGCCGGCCTGCGCTCGGCGATGGAGGACGACCCCAAGGTCATCGTCATGGGGGAGGACGTCGGCCGGCTCGGCGGCGTCTTCCGCGTCACCGACGGCCTGCAGAAGGACTTCGGCGATCACCGGGTGCTGGACACCCCGCTGGCCGAATCCGGCATCGTCGGTACCGCGGTCGGCCTGGCCATGCGGGGTTACCGGCCGGTCGCCGAGATCCAGTTCGACGGGTTCGTGTTCCCCGCGTTCGACCAGATCTCCTCGCAGGTCGCCAAGATCACCTACCGGACCCAGGGCGCCTGGTCGATGCCGATGGTCATCCGCATCCCGTTCGGCGGCGGCATCGGCGCCGTCGAGCACCATGCCGAGTCGCCCGAGTCGTTCTTCTGCCACATCGGCGGGTTGCGGGTGGTCGCCTGCTCCAATCCGCAGGACGCCTACGACATGTTGCGGGCGGCCATCGCCTGCGACGACCCGGTCATCTTTTTCGAGCCCAAGCGCCGCTACTGGGAGAAGGGCGACCTGGACATCGACCTGCACCCCGCTCGTCGAGCCGGCGACGCCTGGCCGCCGGCCTGCTTCACCAGCGCGGTCCGCCGGGCCGGCAGCGATGTGACCGTGGTGTCCTACGGATCGTCCATGCCGGTGCTGCACGCGGCGGCCGATGCCGCACAGGCCGAGGGACGCTCCCTGGAGCTCATCGACCTGCGCACGCTCTCGCCGCTGGACCTCGGTCCCGTCCTCGAGTCGGTCCGCAAGACCGGACGGCTGGTCGTGGTGTCCGAGGCGCCGCGCGAATCGTCCATCACCTCCGACGTCGCCGCCCGGGTCACCGAGGAGGCGTTCTACTCGCTGGCCGCGCCCGTCCTGCGGGTCGCCGGCTTCGACACCCCTTATCCGCCGAGCCGCGTCGAGGACGAGTACCTGCCCGACCTGGACAAGGTGCTGCACGCCGTCGACCGCGTGCTGGCCTACTGAGCGCCTCGCTCGCCACCGACCCCGCGAATTCGACCCAGAGAGATCGACCCAGAGGACTCCGTGACTTCATCCACTGCAACCGGTCGGCTCGAGACGTTCCGTATGCCGGACGCCGGCGAGGGACTGACCGAGGCGGACATCATCGGCTGGCGGGTGGCGGTCGGCGAGACCGTCACCGTCAACCAGATCATCGTCGAGATCGAGACCGCCAAGGCCGCCGTCGAGCTGCCGTCGCCCTACGCCGGCCGCGTGCACGAGCTGCTGGCTGAGCCGGGGGCGACCGTCGCGGTCGGGACCCCGATCATCACCATCGAGACCGGCCCGGCCGATGCCGGCGCCGCCGGAAACGGACAGCCGGCGGGTGCCGAGGTGGACGCCACGGGCGGTTCCAAGATCGGGGAGGTCACGGCCGACGGCCGGATCGCCACGCTGGTCGGCTACGTGCCGGCCGGCCGGTCCGGTGGGCGCCGGCCGCGTCGCGACGCCGCGGCATCGTCAGCGCCGGTTGATCCCGGCCCGGCGGCGGCGACCGCCTCGGCCACACCGGTGACGCCGGCCGCGCCCACCGTGCCCACCGTGCCCACCGTGCCCACCGGTCCCGCCGCCCCACCGGCATCGGCCGCCGCGGGCGACCGATCGACGTCGGCGGCCCCGCTGGCCACCCCGCCGGTGCGCAAGTTCGCCAAGGACCTGGGCATCGACCTGCGGTCGGTACACGCATCGCGGCACGACGGAGTGATCACCCGGGAGGACGTCGAGCACGAGCTGGCCGTCCGTCGCCCACCCACGGGCCCGGCCGGGGCCGTGCCGGGTCGGCCCGACGCCGCCGCCCGCGAGCGGCGGATCCCGGTGACCGGCGTGCGCAAGGCCACCGCGGCAGCAATGGTGGCCAGCGCGTTCACCGCCCCGCACGTCACCGAGTTCCTGACGGTCGACGTGACCCCGCTGATGGAGCTGCGGGAACGGGTCCGCGCCCGTCCGGAGTTCGCCGACGCCGGACCGACCCCGCTGGCGTTCGTCGCGCGCGCCGTGTGCCTGGCCGCGCGCCGGACCCCGGAGGTCAACGCGGTGTACGAGGTCGGCGCCGACGGTCACGACTCGATCGTGGTCAAGGACTACCTGCACCTGGGCATCGCCGCGGCCACCGACCGTGGGCTGATCGTGCCGGTGATCAACGACGCCGACGCGATGACCGTCGCCGAACTGGCGACCGCGCTGGCCGACCTCACCCACACCGCCCGCTCCGGGCGCACCACCATCGCCGCGCTGACCGGCGGTACGTTCACGATCACCAACGTCGGCGTGTTCGGCATCGACACCGGGACCCCGATCATCAACCCCGGTCAGTCCGCGATCCTCGCGGTCGGCGCGATCAAGGACGCGCCGTGGGTCGTCGACGGGCAGCTCGCGGTCCGCAAGGTCTGCCAGCTGGCCCTGTCGTTCGACCACCGGGTGATCGACGGCCAGCAGGGCTCCCGCTTCCTGGCCGACGTCGGGGCGCTGCTCGCCGATCCCGGGCTCGCGCTGCTGTTCTGACCCCGTTGGCTGGGGCGCCTCCACCCCGCCGACTGGCCACCTTCCGCCCCGGATCCCCACGCCAGAGGGCCGAATGCGGCGACTCGATCCGTCCTGTCCGGCCGGCGGCGGCCTCGCGGAGCGGCGCCGCCGCGCGCAAGATGGTCTGAGCGTGACCGGGTCCGTCAGCGGTCCGGGTGGGCGCAGACCTCCAAAGGGGTGGCCGATGAGCACTGTGAGCCCGGTGGGTACCGTGCGCAACGCGTTGAGCGGCTACAACAACCTGTCGCAGTACCGGAAGGACACCTGGTCGACGCTGGAGGAGGCGGCCGAACGGCTGGCCTCCGCCGCGGCCGGGGACCGGCCGCTGGACGCGCACGTCGATCGGGTGCAGGAGCTGATCGACCGGCTGACCCCCATCGAGCGGTACTGGGCGTTCCCCGGGCCGCAGGCGTTCCACTCGGGCCGACGACTGTTCACGGCGGGCAAGTACACCCGGTTCTCCCGCGCCGTCGCCAGCGTCAGCCGGGCGCTGGCCAGCGACTCGTTCCGCAACGGCATCCCGTGGTCGGTGGCGGCCGCCATCACCGACCAGCTCGACCACCCCGGCGCGATTGCCTCCACCGGTCACGCCGAGCGCCCGTATTTCGAGGTGCTGGTCGTCGAGGACATGACGGAGGCCCAGGAGCGGGCGTTGCGGCAGGAGCTGCGGGCCTGGCGCCGGCCGGACGACGAGTTCATCTACGAGATCGTCGTGGTGCCCAGCTTCGAGGACGCCGTCATCGCCGCCCGGATCAATTTCGGACTGCAGGCGGCGGTCATCAAGCGCCGCTTCGCCCAGCACTCGGGCCGGGACATGAGCGCGGTCGCGCACTTCGTCGACGACCGATCGCCCGGCGATCTGATGAACCACTCGGTGGAGGACCGGGCCGAAATGCTGGGCCAGGCGCTGATCGGGGTGCGTCCCGAACTCGACCTCTACATGATGACCGAGATCACCCTGGAGGACGTCGCCGCATCCGTCAGCCACCATTTCCGGCGGATCTTCCACTCCCGCGAGGGCACCCTGGAGCTGCACCTGAGCCTGCTCGGCGGCGTCCAGGAGCGGTACCAGGCACCGTTCTTCAACGCGCTGCAGAAGTACAGCCACCGGCCGACCGGCGTCTTCCACGCATTGCCCATTTCCCAGGGCAAGTCGATCGTCAATTCGCACTGGATCAAGGACATGATCGACTTCTACGGCCTGGAGATCTTCCTGGCCGAGACGTCGGCGACCTGCGGCGGGTTGGATTCGCTGCTCGAACCGACCGGCCCGCTGCGGGACGCGCAGGACCTGGCCGCCCGGACGTTCGGCTCGCGGCAGACGTACTTCGCCACCAACGGCACCTCCACTGCGAACAAGATCGTCTGCCAGGCGCTGGTCAAGCCCGGCGACATCGTGCTGGTCGACCGCAACTGCCACCAGTCGCACCATTACGGGCTGATGCTGTCCGGTGCGCACGTCATCTACCTCGATGCGTATCCCCTCAACGAGTACTCGATGTACGGAGCGGTGCCGCTGCGGTCCATCAAGGCCCAACTGCTGCAGTTGCGCCGGGCCGGCAAGCTCGACCGGGTCAAGATGCTCATGCTGACCAACTGCACGTTCGACGGCATGGTGTACGACGTCGAACGGGTCATGCAGGAATGCTTGGCGATCAAGCCGGATCTGGTGTTCCTCTGGGACGAGGCGTGGTTCGCCTTCGCCCGGTTCCACCCTGTCTACCGTCCGCGGACCGGCATGCACTCGGCCGGTTCGCTGCTCGGCAAGCTTCGGGACCCGCAGTACATGAGGGTCTATCAGGCCTGGAGCGAGCAGATCCGCGGGGCGTCGGACTCCGAACTGCTGGACACCCGGCTGATCCCGGACCCGGCCCGGGCCCGCGTCCGGGTGTACGCGACCCAGTCGACGCACAAGACGCTCACCTCGCTGCGCCAGGGCTCGATGATCCACGTGTTCGACCAGGACTTCGGGCAGAAGGTCGAGGAGACCTTCCACGAGGCGTACATGGCGCACACGTCGACGTCGCCGAACTACCAGATCCTGGCCTCGCTCGACCTCGGCCGCCGGCAGGCCGCGCTCGAGGGTTTCGAACTGGTGCAGAAGCAGGTCGAGTACGCCATGCGGCTGCGGGACGCGGTCGACAACCACCCGCTGCTGCGCAAGTACATGCGCTGCCTGACGACCGCCGACCTCATTCCCGAACAGTTCCGACCGTCCGGCATCGGGCAGCCGCTCCGCTCCGGCCTGAAGAACATGCAGATGGCCTGGCGGACCGACGAGTTCGCGCTCGATCCGAGCCGGATCACCATCTACATCGGCGATACGGGCATCGACGGGGACACGTTCAAACGGGTCCACCTGATGGACCGGCACGGCGTGCAGATCAACAAGACGTCCCGCAACAGCGTGCTGTTCATGACCAACATCGGCACCACCCGCAGCTCGGTGGCCTACCTGATCGAGGTGCTGGTCAAGATCGCCCGGGAACTGGACGAGACGAACGCGGACCTGAGCCTGGCCGAGCGGGCCGCGCACGAGCACGCCGTCCGGCGGCTGACCAGCGCGTCCGCGCCGCTGCCGGACTTCTCCGCCTTCCACGACGCGTTCCGCCCCGCCCCGCCGACGGACGATCCCGCCGACCGAACGCCCGAGGGTGACGTCCGGCGGGCGTTCTTCCTGTCCTACGACGACGTGTTGTGCGAGTACCTGCTCCCGATGCAGGTCCGGGAGAAGCTGGAAGCCGGCCACGACGTCGTCTCGGCGACGTTCGTGACGCCGTACCCGCCGGGCTTCCCGGTGCTGGTGCCGGGGCAGATGTTCAGCCTGCGCATCCTGGACTACATGGACAGCCTGGACACTTCCGAGGTGCACGGCCTACGGGCCGACCGCGGCTACCGGGTGTACATCGACAAGGCGCTGGAGATCGCCCAGCAGGCGCGACGCGGCTCGGCGGACGACCCGGCGGACGAGCCGATCCCCGGCTGACCCGCCGGGCCTCCCGCGCAACCTCCGGACCGCCGGCGCGCAGTGATGACGTTGCGTGACGGATTCGGCGACTCCGGTTACTTTTCGTGGTAGTTGCCGAAAAAGCAAAACCTGCAATAGAAGACTTGTAACGGTGACGCACCCGGTGGCGATATACCGATGACCCCGTGCTGCTGCCGGACCCCCGACCTGGCAGCCGTGCGGGGTCATTACTGTCTTATGCGTCCCCAGGCCCGCCCCCGGTGCTCATGGCGGCCTCGCCCGCTCGGCCGACTACGCTCGGGCCGGTGTCCGACGCCCCGCTGGCCATCCAGATGCTGCACGACCGGATCCTGATCAAGATCCCGTCCTCCGGCGGTGAACGGACGACCCGGACGGGCATCCTGATCCCCGCCACCGCCGAGGTCGCCAAGCGCCTGGTCTGGGGAGAGGTGGCCGGAGTCGGCCAGCACGTTCGCTCGGTCAAGACCGGGGAGCGGGTGCTGTTCAGTCCGGAGGACCAGTACGAGGTCGAGGTCGGCGGCGAGACCTACCTGGTGCTGCGCGAACGTGATCTGCAGGCCGTCGCATCCGAGAGCACCCGGGGCGGGACGGGGCTTTACTTGTAGGCGTACGACACTGGTAGGCGTACGACCCGCGGGACAGCAGGACACTGGATACGGGACAGCAACGCCGGCAACCGGGAGAGGTCCGCCATGGACAGCTACGACATGATCGTCATCGGCTCCGGTCCGGCGGGCCAGAAGGCCGCCATCGCCGCCGCCAAACTCGGCCGGCGGGCCGCCATCATCGAACGCCGCGACATGGTCGGCGGGGTCTGCATCAACACCGGCACCATCCCGTCCAAGACCCTGCGGGAGGCGGTGCTCTACCTCACCGGGCTCAACCAGCGCGAGCTGTACGGCCAGTCGTACCGGGTCAAGCAGGACATCACCATCGCGGACCTGTCGGCGCGCACCCAGCATGTCATCGGCCGGGAGATCGACGTCATCCGTAACCAGCTGGCCCGCAACCATGTGCACATGTACGTCGGCACCGCCCGATTCACCGATCCGCGCACCATCGTCGTCACCAACGAAGCGGGCAACTCGGTGGAACTGCGCGCCGACAAGATCGTCGTGGCGGTCGGCACCAAGCCCGCCCACCCGAGCACCGTCGACTTCGACGGCGAGACCATCGTCGACTCCGACCAGATCCTGAGCATCGACAGGGTCCCGTCCTCGATGGTCGTCGTGGGCGCCGGCGTCATCGGCATCGAGTACGCGTCCATGTTCGCCGCCCTGGGCACCAAGGTGACCATCGTCGAACGACGACCGACCATGCTCGACTTCTGCGACAAGGAGATCATCGAGGCCCTGCAGTACCAGCTGCGCGAGCTGGCCGTCACCTTCCGGTATTCGGAGACGGTGCGGGAAGTGCAAAAGCATCCGGCGGGCACCCTGACCGTGCTCGAATCCGGCAAGAAGATCCCCGCGGACACCGTGCTCTACTCGGCCGGCCGGCAGGGCCTGACCGACGAGCTGAACGTGGCCGCCGCCGGGCTGACCGGATCCAACCGGGGCAAGGTCGAGGTCAACGAGAACTTCCAGACCGAGGTCGACCACATCTACGCGGTCGGCGACGTCATCGGCTTCCCGGCGCTGGCCGCCACGGCCATGGAGCAGGGCCGACGGGC
>Ga0247820_10002196_pt1 | contig 10979 bp, 8 predicted proteins | sample 13C_Glucose_Day1_2_FD_192480 | JGI IMG/M metagenome (GOLD analysis project Ga0247820, IMG submission 192480) | Soil microbial communities from agricultural site in Penn Yan, New York, United States - 13C_Glucose_Day14 | ecosystem: Environmental > Terrestrial > Soil > Agricultural land | place...
GTCTTCGTCCTTGGAGTCCGAGACGGAGATGTTCACCTCTGCGGCGATCCGGTCGTGTCTGCCGACCTCGGCGAGCACCTGGGAGGCCTCGAACCCGGCCAGCAGCTCGTTGATCTTGTCTGTGTACGCCACGGCCAGGTCACGGTTGTAGGCGACGACCTGGGCCTTGAGGCCGTTGCGGTAGGCGCCGGCCAGGTAGTGGTCCACGATGTCCTGGCAGACCGCGTGTATGCGGTCGGGGTTGGCGAACACCGAGGTGAGGCGCCCGAACTTGCGGGACAGGGCCTCCCGGTCGGGGTCGTCGAGGTCGAAGGCGTCGGCGAACTGGTCGAACTCGGCCTGCAGCTCCCGGTCGTTCATCTCGAAGGAGACCGGGTGCGGGTCCAGCATCACCGGGACGGTTGCCTCGTCCAGCAGGGACCGGGACACCGAGTACCGGTGCAGCACCCGGCCCGGGTCACTCTCCTCACCGAAGAGGGCGAAGGTGTCGGTGGCGAGGTTGCGCACGGGAGTGCCGGTCATGCCGAAGAACTTCGCGTGCGGCAGCGCCGCGCGCATCTGACCGGCCAGGGACTTCGACCGGGCGGACTGGGTGCGGTGCGCCTCGTCGACCAGCACGATGATGTTGCCGCGGCCCGACAGGTCCTTGCCGGCGTCGGCGAACTTGTGGACGGTCGTGGAGATGACGCCGCGCACGTCGTCGGCCAGCAGGGAGCGCAGCTCGGCGCTGGTGGCGGGCTGGTGGAAGTAGGCGTCCCCCAGCGCGGAGGTGAACACACCGGAGGTCTGCCGGACCAGCTGGGTGCGGTCGGAGAGCAAGATGATTGTGGGCGACTCGGTGCGGGTGTCGGCCAGCAGCAGCGAGGCGGCGAACACCATCAGCAGCGTCTTCCCCGACCCCTGGTGGTGCCAGATCAGCCCCTTCGACCCGCCCGCCAGCACCCGCTGGTGGATCAGGTGCGCGGCCTCCATCTGCGGATAGCGGGGCAGGTACTTCTTGTCCACCCCGCCCCCGGCAGTGTCGAACAGGGCGAAGTTCGCGAGCATGTCCAGGACCGTGGCCGGGTTCAGCAGCAGCTCGACGGAGCGTTGCACGTCGGCCTGCCCGGACAGCTTCTCGTCATCTGCGGTGGACCTAAACGGCTGCCACAGGTTCGTCGGCGCGCCGGCGGCCCCGAACCGCAGCTTCAGCCCGTCGGAGGCGACCGCGAAGACATTCGAGGTGAAGAACCACGGGTACTCGGTGACGTACACGTCGTTGATCTCGCGGGCCGCGTCGGTCCACCCGGACTTCGCGGTCGGCGACTTCACCTCCACCACGACCAGCGGCAGGCCGTTGACCCAGTACACCAGGTCGAACCGGCGGGAGGTCTTGCCGGGGACGGTGATGGTCACCTCGTCCGATACCACCAGCGTGTTGGCGGCCGGGTGCTCGAGGGCGATGACCTTCAGGGCGTGCCACACGCCGTCGGCGTCCCGGAACTGTTTGTGCCCGCGCAGCAGGCGTAACACCTGCTCGTTGGCCCGTACCAGCCCGCCCTCGACGGCGTTGACCGTGGCGGCGATCTCCTCGACCACCGCGTCTACGTCGAACCCGCCGATCACGTCCGGGTTGAGCCGGACGACGGCGTCCCACAGCTGGTCGGCGAGCACCGTCTGCGTGGTCTCACGCGGCAGCGCTCTGCCCGCTGTGAAGCCCCAGCCCATCGGGAGGGACCACTGAATCATCAGGTTCTGGAACTCACGCTCCCGAATTCCCCCCGCCACGGCTCAGACCCCCCGCTCAGCCGACTCAATCTCGATGGTGCGATCCAACAGCCCGGACAGCAGCCGTGCTCGGACTTCACGAAGACGGGCGGCCTCGGCACGGATCGCCTCCAACGCAGACGTCGTTGCGTCAAGTTCCACAGCCATCTCGCGTTGGCGGGCGAGCGACGGTAGACGCACGGCCATGCCCTTCGCCCGCTTGGCACTGATGTGCTTGATGTTGGTGCCACCCGCGACGTCGAGGAAGGCTCTGGTCTCGTAGGCCCACATGCACCAGTGGAAGACGAACTCCGGGATGCAGATCCCTTCCAGAGCCCGGAGACGGAGCAGGGTCATCTGGGTGCAGACGGTCCCTGGCAGTTCGTCTCGCCACATGGCGGGCATCCCTACCGCGTTCGGGCTTGCGCTGCCCTCGGACACCACGACGTCGCCGTACTGGAGGCCGAATTTTTTGCGCTCCGCCGGGTCGTAGTTCATCTCGAGCACGTCGGACAGGTCGAGCGTCCCGTAGCCGACGTTCGCGGAACGAAGGTAGGGCGTCATGTATGGGCCGGTCGCCCGGTCGGGTGTCCGGCGCACGCCGGTGGAGAAGTCGAAGGCGTGCTCGGCCCTCACGGCTTCAACCGAGTCATCGGTGATGAGGTCAGCTCGTCGGTGACGCAGAACCGCTGCCAGCGCCCCCGCCTCTGCATCGAGTGTGGTGATCTGATCGTCGACCGCGCCGATGACCTCGACGATCCGCTCCTGCACCGAAAGTGGCGGAATGTCCATGACGATGTTGAGGAAGTCAGCGGGCTTCACCCGCTCACGCCTGCCCCCCATCCCCTTGGAGGCCCCCTGAAGGGCATCCCATATGCGCTGCGTCGTGGTGAGAATGCGAAAGAAGTCGGGGTCCGCGTCGGGCGCGAAGGCGAAGGTGGGGAATTCCTGTGAAGCGAACGATTCCGGCAGGTCGTGGGCTGTGACGGTGATCGCTCCCTCGAACGCCTTGAGCCGACTGTAGACGAGCACGCCTGGGCCGATCCGGTTGAGCTTCTTGTAGGAGGTTGCGCTCCCGGCGACGGGATCGCGGTAGAGCAGCCCTCGCCCCCTGTTCAGCACCCCCACGGTTGGGTACGTCTGTTCCGGGTCCACGTCCACGGATTCCACATTCGGCGTGAGGAACCGTGCTAGAGGCGCCCGAACCCAGCCCTCCTGTACCCGGGTGGCATGGTCATTGCTCGTCGGGTCACTCATCGAAGCCCTCGATCCCGGCGTCGGCGAGCACGGCGAGCATACGGGCCTCTGTCTTCTGACGTTCGGCGCGGGCGAGGTTGTAGGCGTCGATGAGGGTGCCGAGGTCCTTGCTCTCGGCGGCGGCCTGCTTGACGTACCTGCCGATGTTCAGGTCGTACCCGTTCGCCACGATCTCCGTGGTGGGCACGAAGCGTGCTGCCAGGCCGCCATCACCGTCGGGGCCCACCGGGGTGCCGTCGTCGAAGCTCGCGTGATAGGCGGTCACCGTGTCTGCGATGTCGGCGTCGGTGAGGATGTTGCGGTTCTTGGCCTTGGCGAACCGCTTGGAGGCGTTGATGAACAGCGCTCCGCCCTGACGCTCCGGGGCCTTGGTGCCGTGTGCACGGAACACCAGGATCGCCGTGGGGATGGTGGTGTTGTAGAAGAGGTTGGCCGGCAGGCCGATGACGGCTTCGAGCAGGTCGTTGTCCAGGACGCGCTGGCGGATGGCTGCTTCCTGGCCGCCTCGGAAGAGAACGCCGTGGGGCAGGACGACGCCGGCGCGGCCCTTCTTCGGGTCCATCGACGCGATCATGTGCTGCACGAACGCCCAGTCCGCCGACGACTGCGGGGCGACTCCACCGAGGGCGCGCGGGTCGTTGGTCCAAGGCTTCCACTTCAGGCTGTAGGGCGGGTTGGCGAGGATCACGTCGAACTGCGCGACGGACCCGTCCGGCTTCTTGAAGCGCGGATCCTTCAGGGTGTCACCGACCTCGACCTGGAACTGGGTGAGGTTGTGCATGAAGAGGTTCATGCGGGCCACACCGGCGGTGTCCGGTACGGCTTCCTGCCCGTACAGCTTGAGGGTGTAGCCGCGGCCGCCGTGGGCCTTCAGGAGGTTCGCGGAGGCGATGAGCATGCCGCCCGACCCGCAGGTCGGGTCGTACACCGACTCGTGCCCCTGGGGGGCGAGGATCTCGACGAGCAGCTCGACGACCTCGCGCGGGGTGAAGAACTGGCCAGCGCGGGTGCCGGACCCGTCGGAGAACCGCTTCAGCAGATACTCGTACGCCCCGCCGAGCACGTCGTGGGACATGTTGCCCTCGTGCATCTTCGGGGTGCGGTCCATCGCCTGCATGACCGCCGCCAGCACCTCCCCCGACAGCACCTCTTCGGAGGTCCAAGTCATGGACCCGAACAGGCGGGAGAACTTGTCGGGGTTGGCCGTCTCGATGGCCTGCAGTGAGGCGCGGACCCGCTGACCGAGGCCGGATTGAGTGATCGTCGCGAGGATGGACGACCAGGACGCGCGACGCTCGGCGACGGTGCCGGGGTAGATGGACGGGATCTCGAACGACTGGTAGTCGCGGTACTCGATCTCGCGGGCTTCCTCGGCGGAGAGGTCGTCCAGGTCGTTCTCGTCCAGGAACTCCTGGTGGTGGTGCTCCCAGGTGTCCGACAGGTACTTCCAGAACATCAGCGGGAAGACGACCGAGGAGTACTGCGCTTCGGGCATCGCCACGCGCAACTCGTCGGCGGCGTCCCACAGCCGGTTCTCGATCTCCTGCTGGGTCACTGCCATCAGTCGGGGATGTCCTTGCTCGTCAAAGGGCGGCGGCCCAAAGGTCATGGTGTTCCGGCTGGTCACCCTATTTCGGTCGTGCCTGGCACGTACAGGACGGGGGTGTCCTCGGCCTCGGTCGAGAAGGGCATCGGCGCGGTCGTCCCCGGCCAGCCGGTCACGGAAGTCGCACGGCACGCTGTGACGGAAGCCGGGATCGTCCAGCTCGAGCGCGAGGGTGTATTCACAGTCGGTCCGGCGCCACCGCCTCGGCCGCCTGACGGCCCGACAAGTTCAGCGGGAACTGCAGCACGCTCATCGTGGCGAGCTGGGCCGGAGAGGGGCCGGCCGCCCGTCTTGCGGGTACCAGGCGTCGAAGTCCTCGTCGTGCCACAGCCCGTCCAGTCGGTCTCTCACCCACATCGCGGTCGTACACGGGGATTGCTCGCCCGCGCCACCCGCACAGTCGAAGAAGGAATCTGCTCGCCAGAGCGGGGGCGGAGAGACACCGGCTCACCTCATATGTACGGCAGTCGACCTTTGGAACCAAGACGAGCCTGCCCGAAGACCATGCCATTCCGCCTGAAAACCTCAAGATCCCCGACAGAATCACTCATTGACCTTGGTCTTCCCCTCGGTCAAGATGGCGAAATGGCGAAGATCCACACGGCGAGGCTCACGGCAGGCGGACCTACCTGGGACCTACGGCCCGAGCGCGACCCGCGCGGCAATCCCCAGAGCCGCAGCACTCTGCCGACGAAGGCCAAGGATGCTCCCGCCTATGTGCAACGCAACTTGACGTGGCTTACCAACGCTCTGCGAGATGGTCGGGAGGAGACGGCCCGTGAACTGCTGAAGGAGTCACGGTTCATGATCCGCCAGTTCCCGGCCGAATTCGATGAGCCGGTTCGCCGCAAGCTGGATGCAGCGGCCACCCTGCTTCGCTCACCGGCCTGGAAGGCACATGCGGCGGAACGACGTCACGGCAGAGCCGGGTCATCGGGAAGCAGATCCAAGTGAACCGGCTCCGTCATGCGCGAACAGCACCCAACTCACCCGATCCAGGATCCTGTTCGATCAAGAACGACCGCATGACCGGAAAGAGGAGTGCCTCCTAGCGACAGGGCAGAGCGTCGGTGGTGGTCTGTCCGAGGGCAGCCTGGAGGCGTTCGGCGAGGCCAGCGAGTTCGGCGGACTCGGCACGGCCGTGTTCGCGGTGGCCTTCCTCGGTGGCGAACTCGTCGAGGACCGGGTCCCAGCCCTTGGCGTTCGGCCCGTACTGGTTGGGGAACACCCGGGTGAGCCACCAGGCGGCCGCGCGCCAGTCCGGCCGCAGATAGCGGATCTGCCGTTCCTCGACGTCCAGGCCGGTGACTGGGTCGGTGTAGGTGCGGACGCGTTCTTCCAGGACCAGGCTTCCGGCCCCGGCCTGCAGTACCCGGGCGAGTGCCCGGGTGGCCATCTGCGCCCGGGCGAGTCCGACCCGCCGGAACAGATCCACGTACGCATCGTCGTGCGAGGCGGCGGGTTCTCCAGCGTCGCGGGCCTCGGCGGCGTCGCGGCCGCGGGCGAGCCATCGGGCGAGGGTGGCGCGGGAAACTCCGGCGGCCTCGGCGGCGAGGAAGGTGTTGGCCCCGACGGCGGACGCTGCGACAATGGCTTCGACTCGCTCGGGGGTGAGCAGGGAGGGGCGGCCCCGGCGGCGGTTGCTCGTTCTCATGTTGGCGGACCGTACGGACGCCGATCGCTACCGTCGCGGCCTTATCGCGCGTTCTGAGACAGACCCACGCGCGCGGGCACGAGGTCTCACCGGCAAAGCCATCCCGGTTGGACCCAATAGGTCTAGATCCATTGGGTCCAACAGGTCGAACATCGTTTGTCCTGCAGTTTCTCGGACGTGGTGGGCCCGGGGGCATGCCGGAACGGGGCGGCCGCAGACGGTACGGTCTGGGGCGTGAACCGTACGGGAGCGCCGGAGCCGGCCGATGAGGAGCATGACCGTTCTGGGCCCGCTGCCCGAGACCGCTGACCGCCTGGACGTGGTCAGTAAGTGGCGCATCGACGACCTGATCGATGTGGTGGGCCGCGAGAAGGAAGTCGTCGAGGCCGCCCTCGCCAAGCTCGACTACAACCGCGACCTGCGCGCCCAGCTGTTCGTCCCGCCCGAGCTGACCGTGCCCGCGACCTTCACCGGCCACCGCACGTACGTGTGTGTGAACCAGAAGGGCGGCGCGGGCAAGACGACGACCGCCGTCGAGCTGGCCGCCGCGTGGGTGGCCATGGGCTACACGGTCCGCGTCATCGATGCCGACCCGCAGGAAGCCTCCCTGTCCGGCGAGTGGCTGCTGCCCCGCTTCGACGGCATCGCCGAGAACGAGCGCCACACCCTGAACGACGTCCTCTTCGGCCGGCAGCCGCTGGACGAGACGACGTACGAGACGTCCGTCCAGGGCCTCTACATCGTGCCCAGCGGGGACGACCTGGGCACCGTCGAGTACGACCCGCGGGCCGCGCGGGACGGCAGCCTGCGCACCGCGATCCGCAAGTCCAAGGCGCCGGTGGACATCACGATCATCGACGCGCCACCCGCCCTGTGGGGAAGCTGTCCATCAACGGCCTCATCGCCGCCGACCAGGTCCTCGTGCCGTTCAAGGTCGGGGCGCTGGACCGCAAGGCGCTCAAGGACCTGCACAAGACGGTCCACCGGGTCCAGGAGGACGAGGCCCCGGAGCTGGTGGTGGCGCCCGCGGTGATGACGTCGTGGGACAAGAGCAACTACGCCGGCCTCGTCGGGGCCGCGCTGCGCCGCGACTTAAACCGAGGTGATCATCGCTCCGGCCCGCCGCAACGTCCAGGTCGCCGCGGCCGCCGACTACGGTCTGCCGGTGCCCTGCACCCCAAGGCCACCACGACCAGTGACTACGACCAGCTGGCCCGTCTTCTCCTGCCCGTGAAGGGAGCAGCAGCATGAGCCCGAAGCCCTTCGGCGGCAACGGCGGCGGTTCGAGCGAAGGCGGGGCCGGCGGTCAGACGACCGGCGGCAGCAGCATCCTGGGCAAACTGATCGGTGGGCAGCAGACGCCCGGCGGGAAGTCGAAGGTGCCCGCATACGTGAGCAACGAGCTGCTGGAGCGGTTGCGCGACACGATCGTCGGCCTGCAGCGGGACCCGAGGGTGGAGACGCCGCCGGTCTCCCTGTCCTCGTTCGTCGAGGCCGCGATCGCACTCGCCATCGAGGAGGCGGAGGAGCAGCACAACGGCGGCCGCCGGTATCCGCCGAGGCCGAACGCCAAGCTCAAGACGGGCCCGCCCATCGGCTGATCACAGCTTTCCAGGGCCCCGCCGGGCGGACCGGCGGGGCCCTTTGCGTTGCACGTTAATGATGGTTAGGGCTGTTGGTTCTAATGGATCTAATCTCTCGTCCGGTCCGTGCGGCTGCCCGGACCGGACTACCGTGCGATCCGTGAAGAAGAAGCCCGACGACGTCCTGGACGAGGTACCCGAGCTCAAGGAGGCGGTCGATTCCACCTGCCAGGCCGCACCGTCCGAGGCCCGCGAACGGCAGATCCGCGCCCACGCCCGTGAGCTGGTCCGTGCCCTCAAGCACCCCGAGCACCCGCTGGACGTCGACGCGGACCTGGCGGACGTCTTCGCCCACGACGCGCTCAAGGCGTACGAGCGCCTCGCGCTCGCCGGCGACCTGCGCGACCGGGGCACCAAGCGGCCCACCTCCGAGGCGACGGCGAACATCCGCTCCGGAGTAATGACACTGCTGCAGCGCGAGCTCGGCCTCGAGGTCATCCACCTGCGCCCGCAGGAGCTGCAGCCCCGCAAGGAGCCCGTCGACGTCGCCCGCCGCGAACGGATGCGCACCAGCCTGCAGACGGCCGCCGACTACATCGGGCGGCGCACCCACTGGACCGCCGAGGGCGGCCTGCTCACCCGCGGCTTCCCCCGCTGGGTGCGGATGCTGGCGATGGCCTCGGTCACCCTGGACACCGGCTCCCGCGTCGGCGAGCTGTGCGCGATCCGGCTGGAGGACCTCTCCCCCGCTCTGGAGGAGGTCCGCATCGTGCGCCGGCCGCAGAACGCCCGCCCGGACGATCCGGTCTCCGTTGAGGTCTACCCGCTGCGCCGCGCGACCCGGGCCGCCCTGCAGCGCTGGTTCCTGGTGCGCCGCCTGCTGATGAGCGAGGTCACCGGCAGCGCGGACGCGCTGTGGGTCTCGGTACGCGGCAACCACTCCGGCACCGTCGACGAGGAGACCGGCCCACAGCACCGGCCCGCCGGCACCCCCCTGCAGCCACGCGGCGCCGGACGGGCATACACCGCGGCGGTCGCCAAAGTGAACACCGAACTCGCCGGCACCGAGGGCTGGAGCCCGCTCCCAGAGCGGATGGAGCAACTGCGCGGCGGCGTCGCCGCCCCCGAGCTCCACCTCGTGCCGCCCCGCCCCGACGCCGAGAAGGCCGCCGAACTCATGGACCGCCTGGAGAAGGCCGGCCGCCAGTTCGCCGCCCTGCCCGACGCCCGCGCCACCGCGACCACCGGACGCGCCGCCCGCGACGAGGCCCGGCACGTTCTGCGCGAGGCATGGCGGCTCGGCATCGAGCACCAGATGCAGCTCGACGTGCTGTCCGCCTCCGGCCTGCTCGCCTACGACACCCCACGCGCCGGGTGGGAGCCCGAACTGCTGCGGGCCCTGGACCGCGCCGCCCGCCTCGCCCCGCTGTAGACCCATTAGGTCCAACAGGTCCAACCATCCCCGCCCCGCGAGCGAGGCCTTTGCCTGTCCGCCGCGAGACCGCAGCGCACTGACCTGCACAAAGGAACACCGATGGAACCCGTGAGACCGTCCCACGCGCACGCGCGGGAGCGAATCCCACGGGGAAGCGACAACGGCGCGGTGGCCGGCCCGGCAGAATCAGCGGTTCGTTCACGCCCTTGGGGGAGCCATGCAGGAACTCCGCTTCGACGACATCCGGTTCACCGCGGCGGTCAGCAGGGACCAGACGTGGCTGCGCCGCGCCCTGGGCGGTCACGAGCTGAACATCCAGCTCGCTGTCGGGGTGTCACCGTTCGACGAGGCGGGGAAGATCCTCGCCCTGGAGGCGGAGCTGTTCGGCTTCGGCACCGCGCCGGTGCAACGATCCCGGCTCGGCCGGATCACGGCGAACCTCGCGTACACCCCCGTCGTGACGGTGCACCGGGTGAACCTGGCGTTCTCGCTGACGTCCCTGCAGATCCACGCGATCGAGGAGGCCCGCGCCGGTGACGTGCGGTTCGAGATCGACCTGAACGCCACCCTGCCGCAAGCGGCCGGATACCCGGGGTGCGCCCAGACCACGGAGCACATCACCATCGCCAAGAGCGACTGGGAGCAGCAGATCGCACAGCTCGGGCCGTCCGCGGCGTTCGAGATGGCCGTGCCCTACCCGCTCAGCGACCCGCAGCGCGCCGAGGTCGGCCGACTGCTGCGGGAGGCGCAGCGGCTGCTGGCTACGAGGGAGATCCGGGCGTCGATCCTGGAGATCCGGCGGGCGCTGGAGTGGATCCAGCACAACGTGGACTGGGACCGGCCCGGGTCAAAGAAGCTCGCCAGCCAGTGCAACCAGACCGAGCGCTGGTGGCGCATCCAGGACGCCCTCTACAGCCAGACGTCCGGCGCCATGCACAACGACGCGGTCACCAAGGACTTCACCTACGACCGTGCCGAGGCAGAGACGCTCCTGGCGATGACCGCCGCCCTGCTGCGGAACGTGCCCGCCACGGCCCCCCAGACCGGCCCAGGGCCCCGTCCGTGATCCGGGATCACTACCGGCTCAAGGGTGGCGCTGCCCAGCTCGGCGCCGTCGGCCCGGGCTTCTCCGGCCCGTTCGGCGTCTGGCCCGCCGACGACCACCAGGACGACGAGGACCAGGAGCGCGAGCTCACCGTCGACCGCGCGAAGGAGACGAGCACCTGATGACGAGCGAGGACCGCGGCGCCGCCGGCCCGTACATCGAGTACGACAACCTGCCGGTGCTGCATGCCAGGGAGAAGGATCTGCCGCTGCTGCACCCGTACGGCACCGTGAAGGTCGGCGGCCGCTACGTCACACCCGGCGGCGGGCGGCTGACCGTCAGGAAGGACGGCAAGCACCTCCAGATCACGCTGGACCACCTTGGGTGCCCGGCCCAGCTCACCAAGGAGAAGACCGCCCTCTTCAGGCGGCTCGGTCTGGCCGCCGAGGGGCACTGCCTGCACGCCGGGTGCCGTCACCACGCCGCCGACGCCGGGGCGGTGCTGCGCTCCTTCACGCTGCGGACCGGCCGCATCGAGCTCACCGCGTTCGTGCGGGCCGCGCTCGCCGTCGAACTTGGTGACGAGCGCCCCGTCGACGTGCTCCTGAAGGACGCCGAAGCGCTGGTCGGCCCCGTGCGCCGAGTGGGCCCGC
>Ga0247820_10002198_pt1 | contig 10978 bp, 9 predicted proteins | sample 13C_Glucose_Day1_2_FD_192480 | JGI IMG/M metagenome (GOLD analysis project Ga0247820, IMG submission 192480) | Soil microbial communities from agricultural site in Penn Yan, New York, United States - 13C_Glucose_Day14 | ecosystem: Environmental > Terrestrial > Soil > Agricultural land | place...
CCCCTAGCCCCTGAACCCTATGCTGATGCAATCCGCCCGCCCGCTCGGCGAGCTCGAGAACCCCGCCGAATTCATCCCGCGCCACATCGGCATCGACGAACAGGACGAGAAGCTGATGCTCTCGGTCATCGGCGAGGCTTCGCGCCGCGCGCTGATCCAGAGCATCGTGCCGCGCTCGATCGCGCGCGCCACCGACATGAAGCTGCCCCACCCGCTGGGCGAGGGCCAGGCGCTGCTGGAGCTGCGCGCCATCGCCGAGCGCAACAAGGTGCAGAAGAGCTTCATCGGCCAGGGCTACTACGGCACGTTCACGCCGGGCGTCATCCTGCGCAACATCCTCGAGAACCCCGCCTGGTACACGGCCTACACGCCCTACCAGGCCGAGATCTCGCAGGGCCGGATGGAAGCGCTGGTGAACTTCCAGACCATGGTGTGCGACCTCACCGCCATGCCGATCGCCAACGCGTCGATGCTGGACGAGGCCACCGCGGCGGCCGAGGCGATGACGCTGGCCAAGCGCAGCGTGAAGTCGAAATCGAACACCTTCGTGATCGCGGGCGACTGCCATCCGCAGACCATCGAAGTGATCCAGACGCGCGCCAAGCCGCTGGGCATCGAAGTGGTGCTGGCCAACTCCGCGCCGGAATGGGACAAGGCGCTCGGCGGAGAGTTCTTCGCCGCCCTGATCCAGTACCCCGCCAGCAGCGGCTGGGTGCAGGACTGGGCGCCGGACGTGAAGCGCATCCATGCGAAGCAGGCCGCGGCCATCGTCGCCGCCGACCTGCTGGCGCTGACGCTGCTGGTGCCGCCCGGTGAATGGGGCGCCGACATCGTGGTGGGCACGACCCAGCGCTTCGGCATGCCGATGGGCGCGGGCGGTCCGCACGCGGCCTATCTCGCCTGCCGCGACGAGTTCAAGCGCTCCATGCCCGGCCGCCTGGTCGGCGTCAGCGTGGACAGCCACGGCAATCCCGCCTACCGCCTCGCGCTGCAGACGCGCGAGCAGCACATCCGCCGCGAGAAGGCCACCTCCAACATCTGCACCGCGCAGGTGCTGCCGGCGGTGATCGCCAGCATGTACGCGGTCTACCACGGGCCGCAGGGCCTCAAGCGCATCGCGCAACGCGTGGCCAGCTACACGGCCATCCTCGCCGCCGGCCTGGAGAAGCTGGGCTGGTCGCGCGCGAAGATGCACCACCAGACCGCGTTCGACACGCTGTGCTTCCACACGAAGGACAAGACGCAGGAGCTGCAGGCGCGGGCCGTGGCGCAGGGCGCCAACCTGCGCCAGGCGTGGGGCGAGTACACCTGCATCTCGCTGGACGAGACCACCACGCGCACCGAGATCGAGCTGCTGTGGAAGGTGTTCGCGAAGGACGGCGAGGCGCTGCCTTCCGTGGCCGACTACGAGAAGGGCATCGAGCCGCTGATCCCGCGGGAACTGCGCCGCACCAGCGAGTTCCTCCAGCACCCGGTGTTCAACACGCACCACAGCGAGACCGGCATGCTGCGCTACATCCGCAGCCTCTCGGACAAGGACCTGGCGCTGGACCGCACCATGATCCCGCTGGGCAGCTGCACCATGAAGCTGAACGCCACCAGCGAGATGATCCCCATCACCTGGCCGGAGTTCGCGCACGTGCATCCGTTCGCGCCGGCCGACCAGCTGCGCGGCTACGCCGAGCTCGATCGCCAGCTGCGTGAGTGGCTGTGCCAGGCCACCGGCTACGCGGGCATCAGCCTGCAGCCCAACGCCGGCTCGCAGGGCGAGTACGCGGGCCTGCTGGCGATCAAGGGCTGGCATGAGAGCCGCGGGGATGGCCACCGCAATGTCTGCCTGATTCCCTCGTCGGCGCACGGCACCAACCCGGCCAGCGCGCAGATGGTGGGCATGCAGGTGGTCGTCACCGCCTGCGACGCCAACGGCAACGTGGACCTGGCCGACCTGCGCGCCAAGTGCGAGCAGCACAAGGACAAGCTCGCCTGCATCATGATCACCTACCCGAGCACGCACGGCGTGTTCGAGACGCAGGTCAAGGAGCTGTGCGAGATGGTCCACTCGTTCGGCGGCCGCGTGTACGTGGACGGCGCGAACATGAACGCGCTGGTCGGCGTGGCGGCGCCGGGCGAGTTCGGCGGCGACGTCAGCCACCTGAACCTGCACAAGACCTTCTGCATCCCGCACGGCGGCGGCGGCCCCGGCGTCGGGCCGGTGTGCGTGGTCGAGGACCTCGTGCCCTTCCTGCCGGGCCACGAAGCCGGCGGCCTGAAGGAGCGCGCGGTCGGCGCCGTCTCGGCCGCGCCTCTGGGCAACGCGGCCGTGCTGCCGATCAGCTGGATGTACTGCCGGATGATGGGTGCCGAGGGCCTGCGCCAGGCCACCGAAGTCGCGATCCTGTCGGCCAACTACATCAGCGTGCGGCTGAAGGACCACTACCCGACGCTGTACGCCAGCCCCAACGGCCACGTGGCGCACGAGTGCATCCTGGACCTGCGTCCGCTCAAGGACACCAGCGGCGTCACCGCCGAGGACGTGGCCAAGCGACTGATCGACTACGGCTTCCACGCGCCCACGCTGAGCTTCCCGGTGGCGGGCACGCTGATGGTCGAGCCGACCGAGAGCGAGACGCTGGACGAGCTCGACCGCTTCATCGACGCCATGATCGCCATCCGCGAGGAGATCCGCCGCATCGAGCGCGGCGAATGGCCGCAGGACGACAACCCGCTCAAGCACGCGCCGCACACGGCCTCCTCGCTGCTCAGGGGTGAGTGGACGCATGCCTACCCGCGCGAAGCCGGGGCCGCGGTGCTGGATGAGCGCCGGCATGCGAAGTACTGGCCGCCGGTCGGGCGGGTGGACAACGTGTACGGGGATCGGAATCTGTTCTGCGCCTGCGTGCCGATGTCGGCGTACGAGTAAGCCGCCTTGCTCCCTCCCCCTCCGGGGGGAGAAGAACCGCGCCTCTTGAAAACTTCGCCCCCTGCTCCTAGATCGTCCTCGCGCGGCCCCCGCCGCGCGATCACCTGAGACACCAAGGAGAGCAGCGATGTTGCACGCATCATTCCGACCTGCCACGGACGTCTTCGGGGAGCTCAACCGCTTGCAGAGCGTCCTCGACCAGGTCTTCCGTCCGCAGGAGCGGTCCAGCATCCGGGCCCTGGCCGGCTCGGCCTTTCCCGTCATCAACGTCGGCGCCACGCCCGACGCCGTGGAGATCATGGCGCTCGCGCCCGGGCTCGACCCGGCCAGCCTGCAGGTCACGGCCGACCGCGGCCTGCTGATCCTCGCGGGCGAGCGCCCGGCCGCATCGCCCGGGCGCCGCGAAGGCGTGAGCGTCTATGCGCAGGAACGCTTCACCGGGAGCTTCCGCCGCGTGGTCAGCCTGCCCGAGGACGCCGACCCGGCGCGCATCGAGGCCAGCTACCGCGACGGCATCCTGCGCGTCACCGTCGCGCGGCGCGAGTCGGCCAAGCCGCGCCGCATCGAAGTCCAGTGAGCGGGAGGAACACCATGAGCACCGAACTGAAGCAGCAGACCGCCGGCAAGGTCGCCGCGGCGCCCCACGTCATCCCGCCGGTGGACGTGTTCGAGGACGAGTCCGGCATCACGCTCCTGGCCGACCTGCCAGGCGTCAGCCGCGAGCGCCTGGGCGTGCGGGTGGACGGCGACAGCCTGCTGATCGAAGGCACGGTCGAGGTCGCCGGCCCGAAGGACATGGACATCGTCTACGGCGAGGCGCAGGTGCCCGCGTACCGGCGCGAGTTCACGCTCAGCCGTGAACTGGACGCCTCGCGCATCGAGGCCCAGCTCAAGGACGGGGTGCTGCGCCTGACCATTCCCAAGGCGGAAGAAGCGCGGCCGCGCCGCATCGAAGTGCGAGTGGGCTGACGCGCGCACGCGGCGGATCCTGCGGCCGCGCCAGGGGCCATCCCGGATAATTCCGCGACCCCGAGAGAGCGACATGCAGGATCCCGCCATCCTCGTGGTGGACGACAACCCGGACCACCTCGAACTCACCGTCATGGCCCTGGCCGAAGGCTGCGGGCAGAAGCACATAGGCACCGCCTCCGACGGTGCCGAGGCCCTGGACTACCTGTTCGGCCGCGGCGCCCATGCGGGCCGCGACACCAGCCGCCAGCCGCGGCTGGTGGTGCTCGACCTGAAGCTGGTGCGCCTGCACGGCCTGGAGGTCCTGCGCACGCTGCGCGCCGATCCGCGCACCGCCGCCGTGCCGATCCTGGTGCACTCCTCCTCCACCGAGAAGGGCGACATCGCCGCCTGCTACGCCGCGGGCGCCAACGCCTACGTAGGCAAGGCCACCGACTACGAGGAACTGCGCCGCCGCATGCGGCACGCGTGCGAGTTCTGGGTGACGGTCAACGAGCCCTGCCAGCAGCGGCCGTTCTGAGGCTCAGGGAAAGTCGACGCTGATCCCCGCCGCGAGGTGGAAGGTGCGCAGCGGCGTCTCCGCCCGGCCGCCGGCGATATCGACCTCGTCTGGATTCCAGCGAACGCCAGACAACGTACAACAAAGGCCGACTGGAGTGTGACGATGAGAAGGCCCGTCGCGCTGCGCTTCGTGCTGGCTCTTGCCTTCTCATCGGGTTCATCCCGTTCTCCACACCGAAGGCGCACGCGCAGCTGCGGGTCATCGACCAGCTCGACGAGCGCGAGGACGCAGCGTCTTCATCGGGCTGCGTCATCGGTTCTGATATCCGCTCAGGTCGCGCCCACGCTGCCCGTGACCGGCAGCACGATGCCCGTGATGTAGCTCGCGCAGGCGGGCGAGGCCAGGAACACGTAGGCCGGCGACAGTTCCTCCGGCTGCGCCGGCCGCTTCATGTCGCTGGACTTGCCGAACTCCGCGACCTTCTCGGCCGTCTGGTCCGCCGGGTTGAGCGGGGTCCACACCGGACCCGGCGCCACGCAGTTCACGCGGATGCCCTTGTCCAGCAGGCTGGACGCCAGCGACATCGTGAACGCATGGATCGCGCCCTTGGTGGCCGAGTAGTCCAGCAGGTTGCCGCTGCCGCGCAGGGCCACCACCGAGCCGGTGTTGATGATCGAAGCGCCCGGCTTCAGGTGCTGCAGCGCGGCGCGGGCCATGTAGAAGTAGCCGAAGATGTTGGTCTTCATCGTCTCTTCCAGGCGCTCGTCGCTGATGTCTGCCAGGGAGTTCGCGTGCTCCTGGAAGGCGGCGTTGTTGACCAGGATGTCGAGCCGGTCGAACTCCGCGACGGTCTTCTCGACCGCCTCCTTGCAGAACTTCGAGTCCTTCACATCGCCCGGGATCAGCAGGCACTGGCGGCCTTCCTTCTCGACCCAGCGCTTCGTCTCTTCCGCATCCTCGTGCGAGCTGAGGTACACGATGGCGACGTCGGCGCCTTCGCGCGCATACAGCACGGCCACCGAGCGGCCGATGCCGGAGTCGCCGCCGGTGATCAGGGCCACCATGCCCTTGAGCTTGCCGCTGCCCCGGTAGTCGGGCGCGAAGAAGCGCGGCTTGAGGTCCATGTCGGCTTCCAGGCCGGGCTTCTCCAGATGCTGGGCCGGCAGGTCCTCGGGCTGGGGGCGGCCGGTCGGCGGCGACTTGGAGGGCTCCTTGGGGCCGATGCCCATTTCCTTGGCCTTGGCCTTGGCGGCGTCCTTGCGGTCCTGTTCGCGCTGGATGTCGCGCTGCTTCTCGGCGGCCGCCTCGTTGCCGCGCGCGCTGGGCTTGTTCTCCATCGTGGGGGCTCCTGTGCAAACCCCCAACTATCGCGAGCACGGCCGCGCGGGGCTGTAGAACGTCGCGGTCCGCCAGCGTGGGAGCGAACCTACAGGCCGGCGGCCTGCTTGGCGCGCAGCTTGGCCGCGATGTACTCGCCGTGCGTGACGTGCAGCAGGCCTGCGATACGCGAGATGACGTGGTTCTCGTGCGCGTCGACCGCGCCGTCGGCGTACGCCACCTGCCACATCGTTTCCACCACCGCCACCTTCGCCGGCTGGTCCAGCTCCGAGTTCAGCTGCGAGGTGAACTGGTGGAAGTCGGAGGCGCTGCGCGAGGCCTCGTCGGCCAGCACGATCAGCTCGTGCAGTTCGCGCTCGCCCAGCGGGAAGCGCTTGCGCATGGCGGCCATGACCACGTCGCGCTCGGCATCGGTGACCTGCGGGTCGGCCCGCATCACTTCGACCAGCAGCACCGCGCACGCCAGGCGCAGCGAGTCCGCGCCGGTGGCGGGAGCGCCGCGGAAAGGCTCGCCCTTGAGGGCCGAGAAGACGTCGCGCAGGGACTGGAACATGGATGGCGGACCGCCTCAACGGCTCGAAAGTTCCTGCAGGCGCGCGGGATCGACCGGCTTGGTCCAGTGGTGGTCGAAACCGGCCTGCAGCGCCTGCTCCTTGTCCTGCTGCTGGCCCCAGCCGGTGAGCGCGATCAGGATGGGCTGGCGCACGCCTTCCAGCTTGCGGATGCGGCGCGCCACCTCGTAGCCGCTGATGTCCGGCAGGCCGATGTCCAGCAGCACCACGTCGGGCCGGAACTCCGCGGCCTGCGCCACCGCCGAGCGGCCGTCGTGCACGACGATGACATCGTTGCCCGACATGCGCAGCAGCTCGGCCACCGTCTCGGCGGCATCCTCGTTGTCGTCCACCACCAGCAGGCGGCGGTGGTGAGCCACGGGCGCGGGCGAGCCCGGCTCGCGTGGCGTGCTCTCGGGCGCGGCGGCCACCTCGCGGCGATGCCGCGGCAGCCGCACGATGAACTCGCTGCCCTGGTCCAGCCCCGGACTGGTCGCCTCGACGCGGCCGCCATGCAACCGCACCAGGCCGTCGACGAGCGAGAGGCCGATGCCCAGCCCGCCGTGGCGGCCCTCGCCGGGGTGCGGCGCCTGGGTGAACAGGCCGAACACCTTGCCCAGCATCTCGGGCGCGATGCCGCTGCCGTTGTCCTTGACGCGCACCACCAGCTCGTCGGGCCGGGCCTCGACCACCACGTCGATGCGGCCGCCGCGGCGCGTGTACTTGGCCGCGTTGTTCAGGAGGTTGGTGAACACCTGCGCCAGCCGCGCCGGGTCGGCCACGAGATCGGTGGACTCGTCCGGGAACGCGATCGACAGCTTGTGGTGCGCCGCCTCGATGTGCGGCCGGCTGATCTCCACCGCCGTGCCGATCACGTGGACCAGGTTGGTCGGCTCCTTCTTCAGCTCGATCTTGCCGGTGCTGATGCGCGAGACGTCCAGCAGGTCGTCGACCAGCCGGGACAGCTGGCCGACCTGCCGCTCGATGATGCCGCTCACCTGCTCGATGCGCTGCGGGTCGCCCTTGGCCTTCTTGATGATCGACAGCCCGTTCCAGATCGGCGCCAGCGGATTGCGCAGCTCGTGCGCCAGCGTGGCGAGGAAGACGTCCTTGGCGCGGTCGGATTCGCGCAGCTGCTCCAGCAGCTGCGCGTTGTCGATCGCCACCGCGGCGCGGCGCGCCAGGTCCTCGGCCAGCGCCAGGTCCTCCGCGCCGTAGCGGCGGCGCGATTCGGTGGTGATGAAGGTGACCACGCCGAGGGTGCGGCCCCGCGCGTTGAGCGGCGCGCCGATGTACGAATGCAGGCCCAGCGTGCGCAGGATGGCCAGCAGCTCCGGGTCGGTCACCGTGGCCTGCAGTTCCTCGTCGGTGACCTCGCGAACCATGTAGCCCTTGCCGCTGCGCAGCACGCCCCAGGTGCCGCGCGAGCTGCCGGCGTCGGGCGGGTAGCGGCGGTGCAGCTCGTGCAGCTTCTGCACCTTCCCGGGGTCGACGTGGGCCGCGGCCACGCGGTGCAGCGCGCCGTCCTGCAGCAGGTCGATGGCGCACCAGTCGGCGAACCGCGGGACCGCCAGCTGCGCGATGCGGTCCAGCGTGCTCTGCAGGTCGTTGATGCCGGCCAGTTCGGCGCTGGCCTCGGCCAGGAACTTCAGGTCCTGCTCGCGATGCCGGCGGCGCGTGATGTCCAGGCAGACGCCCGCCATCGACATCGGCTTGCCGTCAGCGTCCCGGCGCACGCGCGCGCGGGCTTCGATCCAGCGCACGCCGCCGTCGGGCCAGACCACGCGGTATTCGATGCGATGCCAGCCGGTGCGCTCTATCGATTCGGTGATGGCGGCGCGCAGCCGCTCGCGGTCGCGCGGATCGACCACCTCGTAGTAGTTCTGGCCGTGCAGCGGTTCCGAACCCTCGGGCAGGCCGTGCAGGCGGTCCATGCCCGGCCACCACGTGCTCTGTCCCGTGGGCAGGTCGATCTGCCAGATGCCCATGCCGCCGGATTCGAGCGCGAGCTGCAGGCGTTCCTCGCTCTGCCGGAGCGTTTCGGCCAACTGGGCGAGGTCGGGCGGCGTGTCGGGCGTGTCGGCCATGGGATCGGCACAGGGTAGCCGGAACTGCTCGGCCATAGGGCTCAGTGCAACGCGGCCCCTGGGCCGTTCGATGGCAACGGCATGCACATCCGCTGCACGGCCTTGCGCCGTGCGGACGAGCCAGGAACGCCGATTCAGGCGGCGTCCCGCTCCGCCGTAACAAATGCCGGGCCGGCGCCGGCCGCGGCGCGTTCGAGGCGGTCGGTGCGCCACGCGCACGCCGTGCCCGCCAACGCGAGCAGGGCGGCCACGCCGTACATCGCCTCGAAGCCGAAGCGCGACACGACCGCGCCACCCGCCACCACGCCGATGGTGCCGCCGAAGCCGTAGCCGATGACGGTGAAGAGGGCCTGGCCGCGGCCGCGCAGTCGGCCGGGGAAATGCCGGGTCACCATCGCGATGCACGCCGTGTGGTGGGTGGCGAAGCTCAGCGCGTGCAGCACCTGGGCGATGAACAGCGCCGGCAGCCAGTCGGCCGCGCCGCCGGTCAGCGCCATGCGGACGACGGTTGCGGCGCCGCACACCCAGAGCCAGCGCGTCATCGGCATCGCGCGCAGCAGCCGGCCCTGCGAGAAGAACCAGGCGATCTCCACCAGCACCGACACCGCCCACAGCAGGCCGATCATGGCCTTGCTGTAGCCGCGCGCATCCAGGTAGAGCGACAGGAAGCCGTAGATGGCGAAGTGCGCCATCACATGGAACAGCAGCGAGGCGAAGAACCAGCGCACCACCGGCTGGCGCAGCACGGGCGCGATGGGCTCGCGCCGCGCGTGCGACGCATGCGGCTTCTCGCGCACGTCCGGCAGCCACCAGGTGCAGGCCAGCACGCCGGCGAGCGTCACCGCCGCCCAGGCCGGGAAGTGGCCCATGCCGAATTGCTCGAACCAGGCGCCGGCCGAGAACACGGTGATCATGAAGCCCACCGAGCCCCACAGCCGCACGCGGCCGTAGCGGCCCCAGTCGCCCGCCACCAGGTGCGCCATCGCCGCTTCGGTCAGCGACATCATCGAGCTGGTGTGCGTGAACAGCACCAGCAGTACGAGCGCGATCCACCACGGCCCGCCGGAAACCCACAGGCCCGCGGAAGCGATGAGAGCGATCGCGGCGCTGATGCGCAGCAGCCGCACGCGCTCGCCGCTGTGGTCCGACAGCGCGCCCCAGGCATAGGGCGCGAACACGCGGGTGAACGACTGCACCGAGGCCAGCAGGCTGATCACCACGATCGGCAGGCCCAGGTGCTTGAGCCAGAGCGGCAGGTAGGGATTGAAGAAGCCGATGTGGGCGAAATAGGTCGCCGACAGCGCGGCGAACGGCATCAGCTGGCGCCCCGAGGGCGCCTCCTGCGAAGCCATTGCGTTCAGAGGAAGGAGGCCGCGATCGGCTCGAGCGGCGCCTCGACGTCCGCGTTCTGCGCGCGGTGGCGCAGCACGTGGTCGATCACGACCAGCGCCAGCATCGCCTCGGCGATGGGCGTGGCGCGGATGCCCACGCAGGGATCGTGGCGCCCCTTGGTGACGACCTGGGTCGCCTGCCCTTGCAGGTCGATGGTGTCGCGCGGGCTGATGATGGAGCTGGTGGGCTTGATCGCGATCGAGACTTCGAGGTCCTGGCCGGTGCTGATGCCGCCGAGCACGCCGCCCGCGTTGTTGGTGGCGAAGCCTTGCGGCGTGAGCGAATCGCCGTGCGTGGTGCCGCGCTGGGCGACACTGGCGAAGCCGGCGCCGATCTCCACGCCCTTGACCGCGTTGATGCCCATCATCGCCCACGCGATGTCGGCGTCGAGCTTGTCGAACAGCGGCTCGCCCAGGCCAGCGGGCATGTTGCTCGCGGTGACGCGCACGCGCGCCCCGCAGGAGTCGCCGGCCTTGCGCAGCGCGTCCATGTAGGCCTCGAGGCGCGAGACGTCGGCGACCGGCGCGAAGAACGGGTTGTTCGGCACGTGGTCCCACGACTCGAACGGGATCTCGATCTCGCCGATCTGCTGCATGCAGCCGCGCAACACGATGCCGTGCTGCCGCGCCAGCCATTTCTTCGCGACGGCGCCGGCGGCCACCATGGGCGCCGTGAGCCGGGCGGACGAGCGGCCGCCGCCGCGCGGGTCGCGCAGGCCGTATTTCTGCAGGTAGGTGTAGTCGGCGTGGCCGGGCCGGAACTTCTGCGCGACCTCGCTGTAGTCCTTGCTGCGCTGGTCCATGTTGCGGATCAGCAGGCAGATCGGCGTGCCGGTCGTCTTGCCCTCGTACACGCCGGACAGGATCTCGACCCTGTCTTCTTCCTGGCGCTGGGTGACGTGGCGGCTGGTGCCGGGACGGCGGCGGTCCAGGTCGGGCTGGATGTCGGCCTCGGAAAGTTCCAGGCCGGGCGGGCAGCCGTCGATCACGCAACCGATGGCCGGCCCGTGCGACTCACCGAAGTTGGTGACTGCGAAAAGGCTGCCGAAGGTGTTGCCGCTCATGGGCGGCGATTATCCCAGAGGGATAGGCGCCCGGCGCCTACAGCTGGGCCGTGGGCTGCGAGTCTTCCGATGCCGGCCAGTCGCGGATGTAGGCCTTGAGCATGCGGTTCTCGAAGTTCTGGCTGTCGACCACCGCCCGGGCGACATCGTAGAAGC
>Ga0247820_10002199_pt1 | contig 10976 bp, 9 predicted proteins | sample 13C_Glucose_Day1_2_FD_192480 | JGI IMG/M metagenome (GOLD analysis project Ga0247820, IMG submission 192480) | Soil microbial communities from agricultural site in Penn Yan, New York, United States - 13C_Glucose_Day14 | ecosystem: Environmental > Terrestrial > Soil > Agricultural land | place...
GTTCGATACGCCGCGGGATGTTCCCGGTGGCGGGGTCGGGGAACCGGGCGATGTCGCCGACGGCGACGACGTCGGGGCGGGATTCGACGCGCATGTGGTTGTCGCACATGACACCGTTGCCGAGGTCGAGACCGTTGCCGTCGAGCCATTCGACGTTCGGGTGCGAGCCGACCGATTCGATCAGCACGTCGGCGCCGAGCCGGGTGCCGTCGGTCAGAATCACCGCGGACAGGCGGCTGGCGTCATCGGCGCCGGCCTCCACTGCTTCGACGGATACCCCGGTGTGAACGTGCACGCCGGAGGCTTCGTGGACTCGTCGCAGTGCGTTGCCGAACTCCTCCCCGAGGGGGCGGATCATCGGGACGGCCATCGGCTCGACGATGTGCACCTCGCACCCGAGCTTGCGGGCGGTTGCTGCGGTCTCGCAGCCGATGAATCCGCCGCCGACGACGATCACCCGGGTTCCCGGTTGCAGCTCGGCGCGCAGTCCGATGGCGTCGTCGAGGGTGCGGATGACGTGTCGCCCAGACTGTGGGCCGGGCAGGTCCAGACGCCGGGGGCGCAGGCCCGTGGCGACGACCAATCCGTCGTAGTGCAGTACCTCACCGTCGGCGAGGGTGACGGTCTTGGCCGTCAGGTCGCTGGAGACGGCGGGGGATCCGAGTCGCCAGCGAACGTCGGCGATGCTCTTGCGCTGTCGGAAGGCAACCGAGGAATGCCAGTGGTCGAGGGTGGAGTTCTGTTCGTCTCGTTCGGCGGCGAGCACGTCCTTCGACAGGGGCGGGCGGTAGTACGGCATGTGCTTCTCGTCGCCGACGATGGTGATGACTCCGTCGAACTTGTTCGCGATCAGCTGTTCGGCTGCGCGGAGACCGCCCATCGATCCACCGACGATGACAACGTGCGAAGGCATCGGTTCAGCTCTCGTCGAGGAAGATCGCTTGCACGGGGCAGACGTCGGCGGCCTCTTCCACCTCGTCGCGCTGGGAGTCGTCGGGGTGCTTGTCGTACACAAGCTTCCCGTCGTCATCCATCTGGAAGACCTTGGGCGCGGCGATGGCGCACTGCCCGTGGTCCTGGCACATTCCGTAGTCGACGCGAACGTCCATTTCTTTTACCTCTCTTACCGAAAACGAAGTGATGGTGGTGCGTGTCAACCGCGCTCGAACGCGATCGGCAGGAAGATCGGGCCGGTGTTGCCGCTGAGCGGCAGCCAGGTGGCGATACCGTCGATGGTCGGGTTCTTCAGCCGCTGGGCCAGCAGGGGCAGTGCCTCGCTCATGTCGGAGCGGGCGACGAAGTGGCCGAGGCAGTGATGCGCGCCGCCACCGAAACCGAAGTGCGGCACCCGCTCCGCGGTCAGGTCGAAGGGCTCGCCCTCGATCACTCGCGGGTCGGTACCGGCGGATTCGGACAGCAGGTGGATGGTGGTGCCGGCCTTGATCTCGAGGCCCTGGTACTCGAAGTCTTCGAGCGCCTCACGGGTCACCCAGGTGACGGTCGGGTTGACGCGCATGACCTCTTCCACCGCCGCCTTGCCGAGTTCGGGGCGTTCGGCGAGCAGCTTCCACTGGTCCGGGTACTTCATGAACGTCTGCAACGCCAAGCCCAGCTGGTTGCGGGTGGTGTCCATCCCGCCGAAGATCAGCAGGACCAGCGACACGCGCAGCTCGTCGTGGCTGAGGTGTTCACCGTCGCGTTCGGCGAGGACGAGTCGGCTGACGAAGTCGTCGCCCGGGTTCTTGCGCCGGTCGGCGATCAGTTCGTCGGCGTACTCGTAGAGCCCTTCGAGTGCGGCCTCGACCTTGGCGAGGTCCTGCTTGAGTGTGACGCCCAGGGCCAGCCCGATGTCGTTGGACCAGGCGGCGATCTTCTTCCATTCACCCTCGGGGATACCGAGCATGATCGCGATGACGCGGGCCGCGTAGGGCTCGGCGAACTCGGAGGCGAAGTCGCAGCGGCCGCGCTCGTGGAATCCGTCGATCAGCTCGTTCGCAAGCGCCTGGAACCTAGGAACCAGGCCGCCGATGAGTTTCGGGGAGAAGGCGGGGTTCATCAGCCGACGCAGGCGATGGTGGTCGTCGCCTTCGAGGTTGAGCAGGGCACTCGACCACCAGTGCGCGAACGGGCCTTCGTTGACTCCGTTGTGCGCCGGCCACGCCCAGCTTCCCTGCCGCAGGCGCCGGTCCTTCATCAGCTTGCTGACCTCGTCGTACCGCAGGACGGCGAGTCCGTAGCTGGTGTGGGCGAACCAGCTGGCCTCGCGCGCCTGACGGACGGCATCGGACTGCACCGAGAAGGTGGGGTCGGCCAGGTTCAGAAACGGCGCGTCGGTCAGTTGATCAGTGGACATCGGTGGCTCCTGCGGGTTCGGGCTGCGGTTCGGGAGAAGTCGCGTGAGTGGGACTGGGGCGCTTGCGGATCGCGTCGCCGAAGGGCGCGGTTCCGTTGTTGTGGGAACGGGCGAGGACCATGTAGAGCAGGCCGGATCCGATGACCGCGGCACACAACAGGGCGACGATGTAGTTGTCGTACCAGGCGGCGTCGGGAGTGCGCGGCCAGCTGATGTTGATGATGGCGGCGACGCCGTAGACGAGGGCGCCGATGTTGACCGGCATGGCCCACTTGCCGAGCTGGTATTTCCCGTTCGGGATCCAGCCCTTGATGCGGGCCCGCAGTGCGGCGAAGACCACCATTTGGAAGGCGATGTAGATGCCGATGGCGCCGAAGCTGATCAGCTTGGTCAGGGCGTCGGTGGACACTGCCGACCCGACGATCAAGATGCCGGGGACGACGGCGGCGAACAGCAGCGCGTAGGGCGGGACGGCGCGGTGGTGGTCGAACTTCGACCAGAGCCGGCTGCCGACGATCATTCCGTCGCGGGCGTAGGAGTAGATCAACCGGCTTGCCGCCGCCTGCAGGCTCAGTGCGCAGGAGACGAACGAGATCAGCACGACGACGACGACGATCTTCGAGCCGATCGGTCCGAACGCGTCGCTGAGGATGGTCGCGACCGGATCCGGGTCGTCGCCGCTGATGACGGCGCCGAAGTCGACCACGGACAGGATCAGGCTCAGGCACACGAAGGTTGCCGCGGCGCCACCGATGTAGATGGTGCGGCGCATGGACTTCGGGATCTGAATGCCAGGATTCTTGACTTCCTCGGCGACGTCGCCGCAGGCCTCGAAACCGTAGTACTGGAAGACGCCGATCAGGCTGGCGGCGAGGAACGCGTACAGGAAGCTGTGTGAGCCTTGCGCCCCGAAGCTGTCGAAGAGAACTCCCAGGCCGTGGTGGCGTTCGGCGACCAGCAGCCAGATGCCGACGATGAGGGCGCCCACCAGTTCGGCGGCAAAGCCGAAGATCGCGGCGTAACCCAGGATCTTGGTGCCACCGAAGTTGATGACCGTGGCAAGGATCAGCACCGCGAGGGCGCAGACGATGGTGGTGGTCACCGAGGGGGTGAACCCGACCACGGTGGCGACGAACGGACCTGCACCGTAGGCGACGCCGGCGATCGTGGCGAGCAGGGCGAATAGGTACACCCAGCCGGTCATCCATGCCCACTTCCGGCCCCACAAACGGCGGGCCCAGGGGTACACACCGCCGGCGACGGGGAACTGTGCGACGACCTCGCTGAAGACCAGGGCCACCAGGAACTGGCCGACACCGGCGATCAGCAGGCTCCAGATCATCGGCGGTCCGGCAGCGACCAGCGCGATCGCGAAGACGGTGTAGATGCCGACGACCGGGGACAGATAGGTGAAGCCGAGGGAGAAGTTGGCCCACAGGCTCATGTCTCGTTTGAACTCGGACTCGAAGCCGAGGGCGGCGAGTTGGGCGTCGTCGTCGGAAATAGCGTCGTCAGGACGCTGGGGAAGTTTCTGGGACACGGGACTCGTTCTTTCGGTCGGGGGGTACCGCGGGCCGTGAGGGTTGAATGTCCGGTTTTGTGGGGCCGGTCACATCCACCCCTTAAACATATAGAGTGATAGTTCATAGTTCAAGGCGTCAGGGTTACGATCGTGTTTAGCTCTACGACCTCAGGGGGTAAGCGGTGGCGATCGACCAGCTTGGAGGCTTGACTGCCCTCGGTGCTGTTCTTGCCCCACTCGACGGCGGTGGCCCTCGCACGGATGCCGTTGTGCAGCGCATTTCCGCAGCTATCGGGCTCGGTGTGATGGTCGACGGTGAGCAGTTGCCCCCCGAATTGGACCTCGCCGGTCAGCTCGGGGTGTCCACGGTGACCCTGCGTGAGGCGCTGGCGGTGCTCCGCAACGAGGGGCTCGTGTACACCAAGCGTGGGCGCGGCGGTGGCAGTTTCGTCAAGGCATCGGCCGACGTAGTCCAGAGCAACTCGCTGACCAGGCTGCAGCAGCTGAGCGTGGAAGAACTGCGAGACATCGGCGACGAACACTTCGCGGTCTCCGGCGCAGCCGCCGCCCTGGCGGCCCGCCGCAGCCTGACCGCCGATGTGACCCGGTTGCGGGCGCTGGTGACCAGGATGCGGGAGACGGCAGACCCCTTCGAGTGCCGACGCGCCGACAGCCGCTTCCACATCGAGGTCGCCGTGAGCTCGCAGTCCTCGCGGTTGACCCGAACCGAGGTCGGATTGCAAGCTGAGTTGTCGGCAATGATCTGGCTTCCGCAGGTAGCGGTCGATCCGGCCGCGGAAGCCAACACCCACCACGCTCTGGTGGATGCGATCGAAGTCGAGAATCCGGATCTGGCACGGGAACTGGCAGAATCACACAGCGCTGCCCATATTCGCCGGCTGATCAAATTACGTATGGAGCTGAGGAACGAATGAGTCCTGTCGATGACTCTCGGCTGCCGGCGGCGGTCGACTCGGTCGGGGAAGCGACGACGGACCTCGTCGAGCTGATCTACGGTTCGCTCGTCTCGATCGGCGACGCGTTGATCGAGCTGTGGACCAGGTTGCAGGCCGACGGAACGTCACCGCGGTCGTCGGATCTCGAGTCACTCAAGAGCGCCGTGGTCGGCGAACTCGACGCCCGGGGCCCGCTGTTCAACGGCGCGGGAGTGGTCATGGCCGACGGCAGCCTCGCCGATCGACAGCACTACCTCGAATGGTGGCGCGCAGACGGGGGCGACCGCCCCGTTTCACAGCGGCTCGTTCTCGACCTCAATCCGCGCAGTGAGTACTACTACGACTACTCCGACATGGAATGGTTCACTATTCCCCGCGATCGGAACGAGAAATGGGTCTACGGACCGTATCTCGACTACACCGGCGTCGACCTGTACGTGTGCACCTTCGCCGTGCCCATCCGGCTCGCCGACGGGACCTTCCTCGGTATTGCCGGCGCCGATGTCCCCGTGTCGAGTATCGAATCGAGGTTGTGGCCGCAGCTTCGCCTCGCGGGATCCGGCCTGGTCCTGGTCAATGCTGACGGCCGGGTCATCGTCGGCAACGATCCGGAATACATCACCGGTTCGAAGGTCGCGTCCGTGGCCCGTTCCGGCGAAGCGGTGCCGGTGCGGGCCACTCCTTGGTCGCTGGTACCGCTCCACACGGCGGACTAGACCCGACACGTGGTGGTCGGCTCGCCACGGACACAGGACGCGTCGAGCGGATACTTCGATATCGCCGTGACCCTGCCTGTCGGATCATGGTGGCGACACCATTGGCCCGCGTATTCGGACCGGGTGTAGACGACGTGAGGCCGGGCGCGCTGATCGAGCGTCGCCCGGCCTCAACCAGGGATCCAGTTGTGCTGGAGTTCCTTACACCGCGGAACCGGCTCGGTTTCGCCTTTGGGTCTCAGCGTGCGCCGTTGAACGCTGGACGAATGCGCGGAACAGGGCTGTGCGGTCCTCGGCCGATCCGTCGGTGTCCTCGGGGTGCCATTGCACACCCACGATCCATTTGCTCTCGTGTTCGACTGCCTCGACGACACCGTCGAGGCCCCGGGCGGTCACTCGCAGTCCCTCCCCGACCTCGCCGACCGCTTGGTGGTGTCCGTTGCGGACGATCACCTGGGATCGGGACAGGATCTGTTCGAGCCGAGAGCCTTCGGCGACGATCACCGTGTCGTCGAGGAACATCGGCTCCCCGTCCCCGCCCCGGTGCGGATTGTCCTCCCCCAGATCCGGGATCAGTGTTCCACCGCAGGCGAGGTTGATCATCTGGGAGCCGCGGCAGATGCCGAGCATCGGTGCCTCGAGCTTGAGCCCGAGGTCGATCGCAGAGAGGGTGCGTTCATCGGTTCCGCGGTCGACGCCGTAGAGGTTGCCGACGTACTCGGTGTGCCCGTAGAGGGTGGGATCGACATCTCCCCCACCGAGCAGCATCACCCCGTCGGTCTCCTCGTCGATGGAGAAGGGTGCGTCGCGGGAGATGTCGATGACGGTGACCCGAGCTCCCAGCTCCACCAGCGTGGTCAGCGCAGAGCTGGTGAAACGCACGATCAGGTCGCGGGTCTCGGTCGTCAGGCCGGGAAAGTTCAGAGGCACCACAACGGTGATCAGTGGGCCCATCCCCTGCTGGGCCCCGTCGGGGAGCACATCGGTGAGCGTGACCGGATCGATGTTCATGCGCGAATCTCCTGACCGCTTCCGAGACGTGGTGGCGCACTGCGGTATTGCACCGGTGTGCGGGACAGGGAGATCGGGTTGGCAACCTGGGGGGTGCTGCTGCCGGGGACGTCGACGACGGTGTCGAGGCCGAGGTGCTTGGCGAAGTCGAATGCTTCGGCGATGTCGTTGATCGGCCCGGCGGGCACTCCCCGGGCGCTCAGGGTGTGGAACCAATGGTCGGCGCCATGGGCCGCGAAGCGGGCGCTGACGACGTCGAACAGTTGCGCTCGGTGGGCCACCCGTGCGGTGTTGGTCTCGAATCTCTCGTCGGTCGCCAGTTCCGGGACACCGAGGGCGGCGCAGAGCTGGGTGAATTGTTTGTCGTTGCCGACGGCGAGCGCGATCGGGCGGTCGGCGGTCGGGAAGACCTCGTACGGGGCGATGCTGGGATGCCGATTGCCCAGAATCGTGGGGATCTTGTCGGCACCGAGGTAGCCGGACGCCTGGTTGACCAGCGACGACAGCAGTACTGAGAGCAGGTTGGTGTCGACGCGCTGGCCTTCACCGGTCGCGGTGCGGTGATGCAGGGCAGCGAGAATGCCGGTTGAGGCATGCAGCCCGGTGAGCACGTCGACCAGAGCGACACCGACCTTGGTCGGGGCGCCCGGTTCGGGGCCGGTCATGCTCATCAGGCCGCCGACCGCCTGGACGAGCAGGTCGTAGCCGGACAGCGCGGCGCCGCCCTGATTGCCGAACCCGGTGATCGAGCAATAGATCAGGTCCGGCTTGACCTCTCGCAGGTCGTCATAGCCGAGGCCGAGCCGCTCCATGGTCCCGGCCCGGAAGTTTTCGACCACGACATCGGCGCGGCGGACCAGATCGCGGGCGCGGGCGCGGTCGTCATCGTTGCCCAGGTCCAGCACCACCGAGGTCTTGTTGCGGTTGACCGAGTTGAAGTAGGTGGCGTTGCCTTCGTGGTCGAAGGGCGGGCCCCACGCTCGGGTGTCATCGCCGGTACCCGGGCGTTCGATCTTGATGATCTCGGCACCGAGGTCGCCGAGGAGCATCGTGGCGTAGGGGCCGGCGAGGACCCGGCTGAAGTCGGCGACGACGATGCCGTCGAGTGCGCCGGGGCTCATATCCGGGCCTGCCCGCCGCGCAGGTACACCGTGGTGGTGTGGGTGAAGAATTCCCGGGCCGAGCGGCCCTGTTCCTTCGGACCGTATCCGCTCTTCTTCGCCCCGCCGAACGGGACGTGGGGGTCGGCGCCGGCGGATTCGGAGTTGATGTGCAAGATGCCGACATCGATGTCGTCGATGGCGTCCAGTGTGCGGGTGAGGTCCTGGGTGAAGATGGCGGCGGAGAGACCGAATTCGCTGTCGTTCGCCAGGGCGAAGGCCTCGTCGACGGTGCGTACTCGCCGGACCGCCAGTACGGGGCCGAACAGTTCCTCCCGCCAGACGTCGGGCGACTGCGAAGGCAGCTCGAGGATGGTCGGGGGAACGAAAAACCCTGTTGCCAAGGTGCCCTCGGCGTATGCGTGGCCGCCGGCGATGCGCCGCGCGCCCTGTTCGAAGGCGCGATCGATGCCCGCTTGGATCGAGGTGCGGGCGGCGGCGTTCACCACCGGTCCCATCTCGGTGCCGTCCTGAACGGGGTTGCCGACGTTCATCGCGTCGGCGCGTTTGCCGAGTTCGGCGAGGAAGTCCTCGGCGATGTCGTCGGTGACGATCAGCCGGGAGGTGGCGGTGCATTTCTGTCCGGTCGAGCGGAAGGCCCCGAACATCACCTGTTCGGCGGCCAGTTCGAGATCGGCGTCGCCGAGGACGACGGCGGCGTTCTTGCCGCCCATCTCCGCCTGCACCGGGGCCCCGCGGGCGGCGGCGGCGGCGGCGATCTTGCGGCCGACCCCGGTGGAGCCGGTGAAGGTGATCGCGTCGATGCCGGGGTGTTCGACGATGCCGTTTCCGACAGCGCCGTTGCCGATCACCAGGTTCAGCACACCGTCGGGCAGGCCCGCGTCGGTGAGGGCTTGGGCCAGGCGCATCGCCAGGAGCGGCACGGTGCTGGCCGGTTTCCAGACCACGGTGTTGCCGTAGGTCAGGGCCGGGGCGATCTTCCAGGTCGGGATGGCGATCGGGAAGTTGAAGGGGGTGATCACACCGACGACGCCGATGGGTTTGCGGGTGACCAGGATGCGTTCACCGCGTCGCGGCGAGGAGAAGACCTCGCCTGCGTCGCGGTCGGCGTCGTTGCCGTAGTAGCGCAGGATCTGGGCCGCGCGCAGTACCTCGCCGATGCCTTCGGGCTTGGTTTTGCCTTCTTCGCGGGCGAGTTCGGTGCCCCAGTCCGGGGCGGCGCTCTCCACGATGGCCGCGGCACGCACGAGGATCGCGCCCCGCTCGTGCGCGGGGGTGCGCGCCCACTCTCGCTTGACCCGTTGGGCTGCCGCGACGGCGCCGTCGAGCTCAGCTGTCTCGGCCAGTCGACCCTGGGCGACGACGACGTTCGGCTCGGCCGGACTGGTGCTGGCGATGGTGTCGCCGGCGCCGTCGAGCCATTGTCCGTCGACGAGATGGCGCAGTTGCGCGGGTGTGGTCATGTCGATTTCACCTCTGGTGCGGGATTGTTTTGCGAGAGTGGGCGGGCCGGTCAGCGGAAGGCTGCTTGCCCGGTGAGGGCCTTGCCGATCGAGAGCATGTGCATCTCGCTGGTGCCCTCGTAGGTAAGGACAGACTCGAGGTTGTTGGCGTGCCGCAGCGGCGGGTATTCGAGGGTGATGCCGCTGCCGCCGAGCACCGTGCGGCACTCGCGGGCGATGGCGATGGACTCGCGGACGTTGTTGAGCTTGCCGAGGCTGATCTGCTCCGGCAGTACTCCGCCGTTGTCCTTCATCCGGCCCAGGTGCAGTGCCAGCAGCAGGCCCTTACCGAGCTCGAGGGTCATGTTGGCGAACTTCTCCTGGGTGAGCTGGAAGCTCGAGAGCGGCTTGTCGAACACCTCGCGGGAGCCGGCGTAGTCGATCGCGGCTTCGAGGCTGTCCCGAGCCGCACCGAGGGCCCCGAACACGATGCCGAAGCGGGCCTCGTTCAGGCACGACAGCGGTGCGCTCAGGCCGCGGGCCTCGGGCAGCTGTGCGGACTCGGGGAGCCGCACGTTGTCGAGCACGAGTTCGGAGGTCACCGAGGCGCGCAGCGACAGCTTCTTGTGGATATTGTTGGCGGTGAATCCCTTCGTGTCGGTCGGCACCAGGAATCCGCGGACACCCTCATCGGTCTGCGCCCAGATCGTGGCGACGTCCGCGAGGCCGCCGTTGGTGATCCACATCTTGGTGCCGTTGAGCACCCAGTCGCCGCCGTCGCGGCGGGCCCGGGTGCGCATGCCGGCGGGGTTGGAGCCGAAATCGGGTTCGGTCAGTCCGAAACAGCCGATCGCCTCACCGGCGGCCAGCCGCGGCAGCCACTCCTGCTTCTGCTCCTCCGAGCCGTAGCGGTAGATCGAGAACATCGACAGCGATCCCTGCACGGAGACAAAGCTGCGGAAGCCACTGTCCCCGGCTTCGAGTTCGAGGCAGGCCAGCCCGTAACTAACGGCATTGGTTCCGGCGCAGCCGTATCCGTCCAGGTGCATGCCCAGCACACCGAGCTGCCCGAACTCCTTGGCCAGTTCCTTCGGCAGGGTGGCGGATTCGAACCAGTCGTCGACATTCGGCTTCAGACGAGTCTCGACGAACTTGCGCACCGTGGCGGCTATGTCGCGTTCGTCCTCGTCGAGGAGACGGTCGGTGCCGAACAGCTCGAGGGGACGCAGCGGACCCGTCTTCCGGGGCGCGGTCAAGGTGGTCATGAGAGTGGTGGTCCTTCTTCGGGTGTGGGGTGCTAGAGAGCGGCGAATGCTTCGCGGAGAACCGAGAAGCCTTCGATGAGGAGTTCGTCCGAGATCGACAGCGGGGGAAGGAACCGCAGGACATTGCCGAAGGTGCCCGCGGTGAGGATCAGCAGACCATGCGTCAGGCAGTAGCGGTTGATCGCGGCGACGGCCTCGCGATTCGGGGTCTTGGTGCCGGGCTGGATAAGTTCGATCGCCACCATGGCACCACGGCCCCGGACCTCCCCGATGATGTCGGTGGTCGCGGCGATGTCGCGCAGTTCGCGGAACATGATCTCGCCGATGGTCTGCGCCCGCTCGAGCAGGTGGTCTTCCTCGATGGTGTCGAACACACCGAGCGCCGCTTCGCACGCGGCCGGGTTGCCGCTGTAGGTTCCACCGATGGCGCCGGCGTGCGCGGTGTCCATGACGTCGGCCCGGCCCGTGACGGCCGCGAGCGGCATCCCGCCGGCCAGGCCCTTGGCCGTCACGATCAGGTCGGGCACGATGCCTTCGTGCTCGGAGGCGAACCAGGTCCCGGTGCGGGCGATGCCGGCCTGCACCTCGTC
>Ga0247820_10002200_pt1 | contig 10973 bp, 11 predicted proteins | sample 13C_Glucose_Day1_2_FD_192480 | JGI IMG/M metagenome (GOLD analysis project Ga0247820, IMG submission 192480) | Soil microbial communities from agricultural site in Penn Yan, New York, United States - 13C_Glucose_Day14 | ecosystem: Environmental > Terrestrial > Soil > Agricultural land | place...
GTTCTGGTGGCTCGGCGGCGGCGAGCAGGGCGACCGCCACGAGGGCGGCCAGGCGGGGCAGTGAGGTCATCGCGCGATGATAGGACTGCCCCCGGCGCGCAGGCTTGTACCCATCTGTATGGTAGCCTCGCAACGCGCAACTCCGGTTGTGCCAGGAGCGCTGGTCATGGACCAGATTCGGACACCCGCAGGTGTCCGTTTTTTTGGTCCGTCTTGCAGGTTCGTGGACACTCGCGTTCATGGCCGCTCCCGTCGACACCCCGCCCGCCGACGCCCTGCGGTTCGCCTATGCCTCGCAGACGCTGGCCGAGCAGGCGCTGGCCACGCCCTTGCACGACCTTGCCCGCCGCGAGGTGGTCGCGGTGCGGCCCGACACGCCGCTCTCGCAGGCCCTGGCGACCATGTTCGAGCGGCGCATCGGATCCATGCTCGTGCTCGACGACGCCGGCGCCGCGAAGGGCATCCTCACGCGGCACGACATCCTCGGCCGCGTGACGCTGCCGGGGCGCTCGCTCGCCGAGCCGATCTCGTCGGTGATGACCACGCCCGTGATCACGATCGAGGGCAGCGGCACCGCCCAGGACGCCGCGTTGACGATGTCGCGCCACGGCTTCCGGCACCTGCCGGTCACCGAACAGGGGCGCGTGGTCGGCATCGTGTCGGAGCGCGATGTGTTCGCGATGCAGCGGCTGTCGCTGGAGCAGGTGGCCAGCGCCATCCGCGCCGCGCAGGACGCGCGCGCGCTGGCGGCGGTGGCGCTGGACATCCGCCGCCTCGCCGGCAACCTGCTCGCGCAGGGCGTCGGCGCGCGCCAGCTCACGGAGCTGATCAGCCACCTCAACGACGTGCTCACCGAGCGCCTCGTGCAGCTCGTCGCCGCCGACTGCGGGCTCGACCTGAACCGCGCGTGCTGGCTGTCTTTCGGCTCCGAGGGCCGCTCGGAGCAGACGATCGCCACCGACCAGGACAACGGGCTCGTGTTCGAGAGCGACGACCCTGCGCGCGACCGGCCCGCGTGGCTCGCGTTCGGGCGCCGCGTGAACGATGCGCTGGACGCCTGCGGCTTCCCGCTGTGCCGCGGCAACGTGATGGCGAGCAATCCCGATTGCTGCCTCACCGCCGGCGAGTGGCGCGCGCGCTTTCGCGACTGGATCGACCACGGGGCGCCGCAGGACCTGCTGGCCGCCAGCATCTACTTCGACTTCCGGCCGCTCGCCGGCCGCGCCGAGCTGGTGCTGCCGATGCGCGAGCTGGTCGTTGACGCGGCGCCCCGCGTGCCGCGCTTCATCAAGCAGATGGCCGAGAACGCGCTGAGCCACCGCTCGCCGCTGGCCTGGCATGGCGGCATCGACGGTTCTCGGGTGGACCTGAAGCTGCAGGGCACCGTGATCTTCGTCGACGGCGCCCGGCTCTATGCCCTGGCCCACGGCGTGGCGCAGACCAGCACGCGGCGCCGGTTCCTGGCCCTGGCCGCCGCCGGCAAGCTCGATGCGCACGAGGTCGAGGACTGGATCGGCGGCTTCGAGTTCCTCCAGCTGCTTCGCCTGCGCACGCAGCTCGAGCGCTCCGACGCCGACAACCCGAACCTGCTCGCGGTGGAGTCGCTGAACGACATCGACAAGCGCGTGCTGCGCGAGACGCTGCGCGTGGCCCGGCGCCTGCAGCAGCGCATGGAGCTGGACTACCAGCGGTAGCGCATCTGCGCAGCAGATCCGCTACCGCTGCGCGGCGAATGTTCTGCTCCCCCGGGCCCCCTCCGCGAGGGGGTTCCAGCACGACAGACGAGCCGGCTTTCAGCCGGCGAGGAAGCGCTCGATCGATGCGGCCAATGGCCCCGGCTGGTCGTGATGCAGCATGTGGCCGCACGGCGATAGCACTTGGCGCACTACGTTCGGTACCAGAGCCAGCCGCGCCTCGAACTCCGCGCGCGGATAGCGGTCGCCCCACCACTTCGTCACGTCGGTGCGGTCGCCCTCCACCCACAGCATCGGCGCCGTGATGTGCCGCCAGCACTCGAGCACTTCGTCCTTGCGGTAGAGCGCGGGGTTCACGCGCTTGTGCGCCGGGTCGCCGAGGATGTGCCACTGGCCGTCGTCGCGCTGCTCGGACCAGTGCGGCGCGAGCCAGGCCGCCTTGTCGGGCGTGAGCAGCGGGTTGTTCTTCACCAGCCGCTCGGCCACTGCCTCCAGGCTCGGGTACGTGCGCATCTGCGTCGGCGTCTTCAGCTCGTCCAGCCACTGGCGGTAGCGCTTCGGCGCGTGGGCCGGGCGGGTCTCGGGCATCCCGAAGCCTTCCAGGTTCACCAGCCGCCGGATGCGCTCGGGCCGCACGCCGGCGTAGATCATCGCCACGTTGCCGCCCATGCTGTGGCCCGCCAGGTCGACCGGCCGGGCCGGCGCGAGCGCGTCGAGCAGGGCATCCAGGTCGCCGAGATAGTCGGGGAACCAGTAGCTGTCCGCGCCCGGCGCGGCGGAGTGGCCGAAGCCGCGCCAGTCGGGCGCGATCGCGAAGCGGTCACCCACCATCGCATCCACGACGAACTGGAACGAGGCGCCGACGTCCATCCAGCCGTGCAGCATCACGAGCGGCGGCTGCGCCTCGGACGGCTCGCCCCAGGCAAGGACGTGGTAGCGCAGCCCGCGCACGTCGACGATGCGGCTGCGCGCGGTGCGGCGCGGGGCGTAAGCGGGTGTCATGCGGCGCCACTGTAGGCCAACCGAGCCGTCGCGGCCGGTTCTCTCCATGGCGTCGAAGGCGCTTCGGGGGGGTTTCAGTTACCCTTGCCCTCACCGCGCCACTTCCGGCACAACCGGGCAGCCGGCGCATTTCACGCGCGACACGATCGCGCCGGAGGAGACGAATGAGCGAGTACCCCGCATTGCGGCTGCACGTGCCCGAGCCCACCGGCAGGCCCGGCCAGCACACCGACTTCTCCTACCTGCAGCTGTCGCCGGCCGGCAAGGTGCGCCGCCCGCCCGTGGACACGCGGCCGGTGGAGACCAGCGACATCGCCTACGAGCTCGTGCGCGTGCTCGACGAATCGGGCCGCGCGGTCGGCCCGTGGGCGCCCGCGGTGGATGCCGCGCTGCTCGTGCGCGGCCTGCGCGCCATGCTGAAGACGCGCATCTACGACGCGCGCATGCTGATGGCGCAGCGCCAGAAGAAGATCTCGTTCTACATGCAGAGCCTCGGCGAGGAGGCCATCGCCTGCGCGCACGCCCTCGCGCTGGAGCCGGGCGACATGTGCTTTCCCACCTATCGGCAGCAGGGCCTGCTGCTGGCGCGCGACGACGTGTCGATGGTCGAGCTGATGTGCCAGCTCATGAGCAACGAGGGTGACCCGCTGAAGGGCCGGCAGCTGCCGGTGATGTACTCGTACAAGAAGCACGGGTTCTTCACCATCAGCGGCAACCTCGCGACGCAGTTCATCCAGGCCGTGGGCTGGGCGATGGCCTCGGCGATCAAGGGCGACACGAAGATCGCCTCCGGCTGGATCGGAGACGGCGCCACCGCCGAGGCCGACTTCCACACCGCGCTCACGTTCGCGCACGTCTACCGCGCGCCGGTGATCCTGAACGTGGTGAACAACCAGTGGGCGATCTCCACCTTCCAGGCCATCGCCGGCGGCGAGGAAACCACCTTCGCCGCGCGCGGCGTGGGCAACGGCATCGCCTCGCTGCGCGTGGACGGCAACGACTTCCTCGCGGTGTATGCGGCGTCCGCGTGGGCCGCCGAGCGGGCACGCCGCAACCTCGGGCCGACGCTGATCGAATGGGTGACCTACCGCGCCGGCGCGCACTCCACCTCCGACGATCCGTCGAAGTACCGGCCGGCGGACGACTATGCCAAGTTTCCGCTCGGCGACCCGGTTGCGCGGCTGAAGCAGCACCTGGTGGCGGCGGGCGTGTGGTCCGACGCGCAGCACGAGGCGCTGCAGAAGGAGCTCGAGGCCGAGATCGTCGCGGCGCAGAAGCAGGCCGAGCGCCAGGGCACGCTGCTCGATGGGCAGATCCCGAGGCCGGAGACCATCTTCGAGGACGTGTACGAGCAGATGCCTAAGCACCTGGTGGCGCAGCGCGACCAGTTGCTTTCGAAACACTAGGCGGGAGCACACGCATGGCACGCATGACGATGATCCAGGCGCTGCGCTCCGCGATGGACGTGATGCTCGGGCGCGACGACAACGTGGTGGTGTTCGGCGAGGACGTGGGTTACTTCGGCGGCGTGTTCCGCTGCACCGAGGGGCTGCAGGCGAAGTACGGCGCGTCGCGCGTGTTCGACACGCCGATCAACGAAGGCGGCATCGTCGGCATCGCCGTCGGCATGGGCGCCTACGGCCTGCGCCCGGTGGCCGAGATCCAGTTCGCCGACTACTTCTATCCGGCGTCGGACCAGATCGTCTCGGAGGCGGCGCGGCTGCGTTACCGCTCGGTGAACGATTTCACCGCGCCGATGGTGATCCGCATGCCGTGCGGCGGCGGCATCTACGGCGGCCAGACGCACAGCCAGAGCCCGGAAGCGCTGTTCACGCACGTGTGCGGCATTCGCACCGTGATGCCGAGCAACCCGTACGACGCCAAGGGGCTGCTGATCTCGTCGATCGAGAACAACGACCCGGTGGTCTTCCTCGAGCCGAAGCGGCTGTACAACGGCCCGTTCGACGGCCGGCCCGAGCAGCCGGTCGTGCCGTGGTCCAAGCATCCGATGGGGGAAGTGCCCGAGGGCTACTACACCGTGCCCCTCGATTCGGCGAAGGTGCACCGCGAGGGGCGCGACCTCACGGTGCTGGCCTACGGCACGATGGTGTTCGTCTCCGAGGCGGCCGCACAGGAGACGGGTCTGGACGCCGAGATCATCGACCTGCGCACCCTGTGGCCGCTGGACCTGGACCCCGTGATCGCGTCGGTGAAGAAGACCGGCCGCTGCGTCATCGTGCACGAGGCGACGAAGACCAGCGGCTTCGGCGCCGAGCTGTCGGCACTGGTGCTGGAGCACTGCTTCTACCACCTCGAGGCGCCGATCGAGCGCGTGGCCGGGTGGGACACGCCCTATCCGCACGCGGAGGAGTGGTACTACTTTCCCGGGCCGGGGCGGGTCGCCGCCGCGTACCGGCGGGTCATGGAAGGTTGAGCGATGGCAACGCACGTGATCAAGGTCCCCGATATCGGCGAGGGCATCGCCGAAGTCGAGCTGGTGGCGTGGCACGTCAAGCCCGGCGACGCGATCGTCGAGGAGCAGGTGCTGGCCGACGTGATGACCGACAAGGCGACGGTGGAGATCCCGTCGCCGGTGCACGGCACCGTCTCGGCGCTCGGCGGCGAGGTCGGGCAGACGCTGGCGGTCGGCTCGGAGCTGATCCGCATCGATGTGGCGGGGGAGGCCGGGCCGCCGGTGGAAGAGCCGGCGGCGCCGGTGCATGCGGCACCGAAGGCGGCGGACACGCCGAAGGCGGTGCTGATGCCGGCGCCCGCACCTGCGCCTGTCGCCGCGCCGCGCCCTCAGCCCAGCCCTCTCCAAGGTCCACCAGGGGGCCCTCTCGGTCCCCGGGCGGGAGAGGGAGCCGGCGCGCGGCCGATCGCGTCGCCGTCGGTGCGGCGTCGCGCGTGGGAGCTGGGGATCGATCTCGCGCTTGTCACGCCCTCAGGGACGGCCGGGCGAATCGTCCATGCCGATCTGGACGCGTTCGCGCCTTCTTCCCCTCCGCGGCGTGAGGGCGCGGCCGCCCGCCCCGACGAGGCCATCCCCGTCACCGGCCTGCGCCGCCGCATCGCGCAGAAGATGCAGGAGGCCAAGCGCCGCATCCCGCACTTCACCTACGTCGAGGAGATCGACGTCACCGAGCTGGAGGCGCTGCGCGATCGCATGAACGCGAAGTGGGGCGACTCGCGCGGCAAGCTCACGCTGCTGCCGTTCCTCGTGCGCGCCATCGTGCTCGGCGTGCGCGACTTCCCGCAGATCAACGCGCGCTTCGACGACGAGGCGGGCATCGTGACGCGGCATGGCGCGGTGCACGTGGGCATCGCGACGCAGGCCGACGCCGGCCTGATGGTGCCGGTGCTGCGTCACGCCGAAGGGCACGACCTGTGGTCGGGCGCGGCGGAGATCGCCCGCCTGGCCGACGCCGCGCGACGCGGCCGCGCCACGCGCGAGGAGCTGAGCGGCTCCACGATCACGCTCACGAGCCTGGGGGCGCTCGGCGGCATCGTCAGCACGCCGGTGATCAACCATCCGGAGGTCGCGATCGTCGGCGTGAACCGCATCGTCGAGCGGCCGATGATGCGCGGCGGCGCCGTCGTGGCGCGGCGCATGATGAACCTCTCCTCGTCGTTCGACCACCGCGTGGTGGACGGCATGCATGCGGCGCAGTTCGTGCAGGCGCTGCGCGGCCTGCTGGAGAACCCGGCGCTGCTCTTCGTGGAGTGAAAATGGGCGCATGGCTGCCTCTTTCCACCTGCTGCGCGCGGCCGAGCCGCGCGACGTCCCCGCGATCGTCGGGCTGATCGGCGAGCTCGCCGAGTTCGAGAACCTCACCGCACTGCTGCAGGTGACGCCGGACACGCTGGCGCCGCACCTGTTCGGGTCGCGGCCCGCGGCCGAGTGCCTCGTGGGCGAGGTGGGCGGCGAGGTCGTTGCCTTCGCGCTCTTCTTCCCCAACTTCTCCACCTTCCTCGGCAAGCCGGGGCTGTACCTGGAGGATCTCTACGTGCAGCCCGCGCACCGCAAGAGCGGCCTCGGCCAAGCCCTGTTCGTGCGCCTCGCGCGCCTGGCCGCCGAGCGCGGCTGCGGCCGCTTCGAGTGGTCGGTGCTCGACTGGAACGTGAACGCGATCCGCTTCTACGAAAAGTTGGGCGCCACGCTGCTGCCGGACTGGCGCATCTGCCGCCTCACCGGCGACGCGCTCTCGAAGCTGGCCAATGGCTGAGCGCAATGAAGACCACGATCGAGGCAGGGGCCTGCGGCCGGAGCTCGAGAAAGTCTTGTCGGATCGCCTGCACGAGCTGACATTCGAGGGCCGTGGCGGATGATCGCGGTCAGCGGATCGTTGTCTTCCGAGTTGTTCAATTGTCTTCTCTGTGTCTCTGTGCCCTGTGTGTTGAAAAAAACTGCGCGAGCACTTCCGCATGGCATCAACGCGGCGGTGTCCGGCGGTCGCCTTTGAGACAGAGGGCACAGAGGCACAGAGGGCACCGAGGGCGCCGAGGTCATGGGGATCGGCGCTCTCCGGATTGCGCGTCAGCAACCCGTTGGTCGCTCACCGAAACTAACGCATGCCCGCACCACACGATCGCTACGACGAGATCTACCGTGCCTTCCGCTGGAAGGTGCCGGCCCGTCTGAACCTTGCCGAGGTCTGCTGCACGCGCTGGGCGCGCGAGACACCCGATGCGCCGGCGGTGCTCTACGAGCACGAGGACGGCACGAGCGCGGTGTTCACGTACGCCGACCTGCAGCGCTCGGCCGACCGGCTCTCCAACGCGCTCGTGCGGCGCGGCGTCCGGCGCGGCGATCGCGTGGCCATCGTGATGCCGCAGCGCTTCGAGACCCCGGTGGCCAACATGGCCGTGCAGCAGGTGGGCGCGATCGCGATGCCGCTGTCGATGCTCTTCGGGCCCGAGGCGCTGGAGTACAGGCTCGTCGACAGCGACACGCGGCTGGCCATCGCGGACGAGAGCAGCATCGACAACCTGCTCGCGGCCCGGCCGAAGTGTCCCGGTCTCGAGACCGTGATCGCCGTCGGCGGCGCGCAGGGGCGTGGCGACGTCGACTTCAACGCCGCCCTGGCACCCGAGCGCGCGGCCTTCGACGCCGTGGCGACGAACGCCGACGACCCGGCGGTGCTCATCTACACCAGCGGCACCACCGGCCCGCCCAAGGGCGCGCTCATCCCGCAGCGCGCGATGTTCGGCAACCTCAGCGGCTTCGTCGCGAGCCAGAACTGGTTTCCCCACGGGGAAGCGACGGGCCGCTCCCGAGGCCGGCCTGGGGGCCCACATTCGGATGCCGTGTTCTGGAGCCCGGCGGACTGGGCCTGGACCGGCGGCCTTTTCGATGCGCTGCTGCCCACGCTCTACTTCGGCCGACCGATCGTGGCCTATCACGGCCGCTTCGGCGCAGAGCGCGCGTTCGAGCTGATGCAGCGCCACCGGGTGACGCACACCTTCCTGTTCCCGACCGCGCTGAAGGCGATGATGAAGGCGGTGCCGCACCCGCGCGAGCGCTATCCGCGCCTGGCGCTGCGCGCCATCATGAGCGCCGGCGAGGCGGTGGGCGATGCGGTGTTCGGCTACTGCCGCGACGAGCTCGGCGTGACGGTGAACGAGATGTTCGGGCAGACCGAGATCAACTACGTCGTCGGCAACTGTGCGATCCACTGGCCGGCGCGCCCCGGCAGCATGGGTCGGCCGTATCCGGGCCATCGCGTGGCGGTGATCGACGACGACGGCCGCGAGTGCCCGCGCGGCGTGCCCGGCGACGTGGCCGTGCACCGGCGCGACATCCACGGCCACCCCGATCCGGTGTTCTTCCTCGGCTACTGGCGCAACGACGCCGCGACGCGCGCGAAATTCACCGGCGACCCGGCCGACTCGTGGTGCCGCACCGGAGACTCGGCCGTGATGGATGACGACGGCTACCTCTGGTACCAGGGCCGCAGCGACGACGTGTTCAAGGTGGCCGGCTACCGCATCGGCCCGAGCGAGATCGAGAACTGCCTCGTCAAGCACCCGGCGGTGGCCAACGCGGCGGTGGTGCCCAAGCCGGACGCGGAGCGCGGCGCCGTGGTGAAGGCCTTCGTCGTGCTGGCCGCCGGCTTCGAGGGCGACGCCGCCCTCGTCGAGGCCCTGCAGCGGCACGTGCGCGGCCAGCTCGCGCCCTACGAGTACCCGAAGGAGATCGAGTTCATCGAGGCCTTGCCGATGACGACCACCGGCAAGGTGCAGCGCAAGGTGCTGAGGGAGCGCGAGGCGCGCGGCTGAGTCACGACCCCTTGCGGGCCTGCCAGCGCTCGAGCGCGGCGTGCGCCGCGTGCTTGGCGTCCTGCAGCGCGGGCTCCGGCGCGGCGGTCTTCGCGGTGAGCTCCACGACATAGCCGTCCGGATCGCGGAAGTAGATCGAATGGATGAAGCCGTGGTCGGAGATGCCGCGCACCTCCATCTCGGCGGCGCGCGCCTTGGCCATCATCGGCTCGAGCACGTCGTGGTCCACCTCCAGGGCGATGTGCAGGTCGAAGTCGTGCTGCGCCTTGAACTCGAACGGCATGCCGGGCACCTCGAAGAACGCGAGGCAGGAGCCGTCGTCCATGCGGTAGAAGCTGTGCAGCGCCTCCACCGAGCGGCCGGTCTTGGTTTCGCCGATCTCGAACGCGTTGACCAGCGGCAGGCCGAGGAAACCTTCGTAGAACTGCCGCGTGCGCTCGGAATCGCTGCAGCGGTAGGCGTTGTGGTGCAGGCCCTTGATCACGGCGGTCTCCTTCAGAGCGTAGCGAAGCTGGCGCCGGCCAGCGGCGTCACGACGTAGGTGTAGAACGGTTCGTTGGCCGGCTGCCATGCGGGCAGCGCCTTCATGGCATCGATCCAGCGGCTGATGTTGCGCCAGCGCGAGTAGTCGACGTGCACGGCCTCGCCGAGCGTGACCATCGCGATGCCCTGGTAGTCGGCCAGGTTGGGGCGGGCTCCGCCGAGGAAATCGCTGCGCGGGCCGATCAGGTGCTCGTCCAGGATGCCCAGCCATCGCCGCGCGCGCTCGCCGCCCCAGGCCAGGCAGGCGGCCTGCGCGGGCTCGTCCGGGCGCTTGTGGCTCGGGAAGAGCTGCGGATAGATGAAGCCGTAGCACAGCTCGCGCGACAGGCTGGTGAGCAGCCAGTCCATCTTCTCGTTCACGCGCGCGCGTTCCTGCAGGCCGCTCGGGTAGGCCGGGGAGCCGGTCTTTTCCGCCAGGTACTTCAGGATGGCGGAGCTTTCCGTCAGCCGGAAGTCGCCGTCGTCGAGCACCGGCACCTGCTGGTTCGGGTTCACGGCGAGGTACGGCGGCTGCAAGTGCTCGCCGGTGAAGAGGTCCACGACCTGGACCTCCAGCGGGATGCCCTGGTCGGCCGCGAACAGCAGGATCGGGCGGCTGGTGGTGGATATCGGGTGGCAGTGAAGCTTCACGGCGGTCTCCTCGTTGGGGTGATGCGAGTGGGGCCACTGTAGACCTGCAGCACGGCGCCGTCATCGCCCGAAGAGGCCATTCCCCCTATCGGTAGTCGTCTTCGCGCTGGTGACGCACGGCCACGATCCACACGGTTTCCGGATCGACGATCTCGAACAGGGCGACGTAGCCGCTGTGTCCAAAAGGGATGACGAGTTCGCGCAGGAAGGGGCTGCTGCCGGCCTTGCGGCACGTGAAGGGCGACGTCCGCAGCGTTGCCAGGCCGTCCTTGATGGCCTGAAGGGCGCGCTCGGCCATCTCGAAGTCCGGCAAGCCATGAGCTGCCAGCGCGCGTTCCACGACGAACTCGTAGAGACGCTCCACGTCGTCCGCCGCCTCCGGCGTCAGCGAGACCGTGTCGCTCAACGGCGGCGGGTGGCGGCTTGCCTGCGTGCCGCGGCAAGCCGGCGTTCCAGCGCGCCGACGACCTGCTCGGCATCCACCACGGCGCCGGTGGCACGGGCCCGTTCGAGCGATCTCATGCCGCGCGCCACGAATTCGGACTCGTGCTGGCGCCGCTGGACGGCATCCCGCACCGCGCCTTCGACGAACTGGGACAAGGTCTCGTGGGCCTCGAGATGCGATTCGATCGCCGCCCGCAACTCGGGCTCGACACGCACCGCCGGTATGGTCGACGTCTTCATCGAATCAGTGTAATGCAAATGCGATTCAGCCGGACCGGCCGCGGCTCGCCCAACTGCTGGCAGCATCGCGGCATGGGCAGGAAGCAGCACGTCAGCGAGACCCCGGCCACGCAGTTCCTGCGGCGGCAGGGCGTGGCGTTC
>Ga0247820_10002204_pt1 | contig 10967 bp, 7 predicted proteins | sample 13C_Glucose_Day1_2_FD_192480 | JGI IMG/M metagenome (GOLD analysis project Ga0247820, IMG submission 192480) | Soil microbial communities from agricultural site in Penn Yan, New York, United States - 13C_Glucose_Day14 | ecosystem: Environmental > Terrestrial > Soil > Agricultural land | place...
GCCGCGCTCCTCGCGCGGTACGGTACGCAGCGGCTTGCGCCGGTGACCGCGCTGCTCATGGACGGCAGCCGCCGGTCCCCGCTGGCGATCGAGGCCCTCGAGGTCGTGCTGGGCGCGACCGCGGCGGCGCGGCTCACGCCGGTGCTCGACTCCAGGGACCCGCCGGAGGACCGGCTCCACCGCCTGCTCGTCCGGACCGGTGCGGCGGCCCCGGACGGCGGTGCACACGCGGTGCTCGCGGACCTCGTCGAGGACCGCCGGGACGTGTGGCGCTCCACCTGGGTGCGCGCCTGCGCGCTGCGCGCGGCGTGCGACCGCGGGATCGCCGACGGGCTGGACCTCGTGCCGGCGGGCGCCCTGGGCGACCCGATGGTCGACGAGGAGCTCGACCGCGTCTGACCTGCTCGTCCGTTTCGGGTGATGCGCGACCTCCCGGCGCCGACCACAGTTGGGGCAAGCTCGCGACAGTTCAACGCAGAACGTCACCCATGGAGGTCACCCGTGAACGGACCACGTCTGGACGAAGTCGGCAGGGCCGCTCCCCCGACGCCTCGTGGCCCCACGCGGAAAGTGGCGCACCTGAGCCCGGCGGAGCGTGTGGCGCGCGGGAAGGCCGCGCGCAACGACACGCCGAGGAGCAGCCACGGGCGCTGGGAACCGGCCACGAACCGCCCGGACCCGGTCGCCCTGCTCGAGGAACAGGCGGTGAGCAGGGTCCCCGAGCTGGTGCCGCTGCGCTACGGCCGGATGATGGTGTCGCCGTTCACCTTCTACCGCGGCGGGGCGCTGCTCATGGCGTCCGACCTCGCGGCCACCCCACGCTCGGGCCTCAACGCCCAGATCTGCGGTGACGCGCACCTGTCGAACTTCGGCGTGTTCGCCTCCCCGGAGCGGCAGATGATGTTCGACATCAACGACTTCGACGAGACCCTGCCCGGTCCGTGGGAGTGGGACGTCAAGCGGCTCGCGGCGAGCTTCGAGATCGCCGGCCGCGACCGCGGGCTCAAGCCCGCCGACCGCCGCGCGGTCGTCCTGGCCGGCGTCGCCGAGTACCGGATACGGATGCACGAGTTCGCCGCCGCCCGCAACCTCGACGTCTGGTACGCCCACATCCCCGTCGACAGGATCTTCAAGGAGCTGGAGGCCACCGCGACGAAGAAGCAGCAGGCCAAGGCCAAGGCCAACGCGGCCAAGGCACGCACCCGCGACAGCATGCAGGCGTTCACGAAGCTCACCCACGTGGTCGACGGCCAGCGGAGGATCATCTCCGACCCCCCGCTGATCGTGCCGATCGAGGACCTGATCCCACCGGGCTCGGGCCGGGACGACATCGAAAGCGAGCTGCGTGAGCTGATCAGGTCCTATCGCCGCACCCTGGAGACCGACCGCCGCGAGCTCATCGAGAGCTTCGAGTACGTCCACTTCGCCCGCAAGGTGGTTGGTGTCGGCAGCGTCGGCACCCGCGCCTGGATCGCGCTGTTGCTCGGCCGGGACGAGCAGGACCCGCTGTTCCTGCAGGCCAAGGAGGCCCAGGAGTCGGTGCTGGAACGGTTCGTCGGCAAGAGCAAGTACACCAACCACGGCCAGCGCGTCGTCGCCGGCCAACGCCTGATGCAGGCATCCAGCGACATCTTCCTGGGGTGGCAGCGGGTCAGGGGGCTCGACGGGAAGGAGCGAGACTTCTATCTGCGCCAGCTGCGCGACTGGAAGGGCTCGGCCGACGTCGACACCATGGCCGTGAGCCTGATGGCCGGCTACGCCCGGGTCTGTGCGGCGACCCTGGCTCGTGCCCACGCCCGGTCCGGCGACCGGATCGCGATCGCGTCCTACCTGGGCAACAGCGACACCTTCGACCGAGCCATCGCCGACTTCTCCGCCGCGTACGCGGACCAGAACGAGCGCGACTACCAGGCCCTGGTCGACGCCGTCGGCAGCGGCCGTCTCGAGGCCCAGACCGGAGTGTGACCAGCGGCTGCGTCGGAGCCACCGACCCGGTCATCCGCAGGGGGTGACGTCCTTTTCCCTCGCGGCACTCTAGGCTGCCGTTCGAGGTGTCGACGTCAGCTGCACCTCGTCGCTGAGGGCCTGCGTCACGAGGGTGACGGCCCGCAGCGGCGGAGCGCAGGTGCCCGTCACGCCAGGAGGAGAACGAATGAGCGAGTCAGCAGACCGGGGCACCGTGCCCGTCGAGCAGGGCAGTCGGCGACTCATGGTGCTGCTGTCGATGGCCATGTTCGTGCTGGTCGTCGACACCTCGCTGATGAACGTCTCGATCTCGGCCGTCGTCGAGGACCTGGACACCACCGCGAGCGGGGTCCAGTCGGCCATCGCCCTCGAAGCCCTGGTGTCGGCGGCGTTCATCCTGATCAACAGCAAGGTCGGCGACCTGATCGGCCGCAAGAGGGCCTACGTCCTGGGGCTGCTGGCCTACGCGATCGGGGCTGCGGCCATGACGCTGGCCCAGAGCCTGACCGCCATCATCATCTTCTGGGCGATCATCGGCGGGCTGGGCGCGTCCCTGCTGCTTCCCGCGATGCAGTCCCTGGTCCACGGCAACTTCTCCGGCGCCGCGCAGAAGCAGGCCTACGCCATGATCGGCGCCGCGGCCGCCATCGCCGCCGCGGTCGGACCCCTCCTCGGGGGCTTCGTCACGACCTACCTGTCCTGGCGCGTCGGTTTCGCTCTCGAGGTCGTCATCATCGCCGTCGTCCTGAGCCAGATCCGGCTGGTCAAGGACGTGGAGTACACGGGGTCCCGCGAGATCGACAAGGTCGGCGCCGGCCTGTCCGTCGTGGGCATGGGCGGCGTGGTCCTCGGAATCCTCGTCTGGCAGGAGGGCGGGGAGTTCGTCCTGCTGATCATGGCGGTCGGTGCCGTCGCCCTGGCCTCCCTGGCCCGCTGGCTCGTCCGGCGCAAGCGCGAGAACCGGGTCACCCTGCTCGACCCCGACCTCTTCCGCCTGCCCCACTTCACGACCGGCATCTCCGGCCAGATGCTCCAGCAGGTCACCCTGGGCGGGGCGATGATCGCCCTCCCGCTGTTCCTGCAGATGACCCTCGAGTACAACGCCATGCAGGCCGGTCTCTCGCTGGCTCCCTTGTCCCTGACCATGTTCGCGGCCGCACTCCTCGCCGGCCGGAGGGCCGGTGGCCAGCGACCCGCGGCGGTCATCCGCGCCGGCTTCCTGCTGGCAGCGGTCGGGGTCGCGATCATCATCCCGATGGTTCCCCGGGTGGACAGCGGGTGGTGGCTCGTCGTCCCGCTCGTCATCGCCGGCGGCGGCCTGGGCCTGCTGGTCTCCCAGCTGAACAACTACACCCTCGCGCCCATCGAGGAGGAGCGAGTCAGCGAGGCCGCCGGGGTCAACTCCGCTGCCGGGTCCTTCGGGCTCTCGTTCGGGCTCGCGATGGCCGGTGGGCTGATGCTCGCCGCGCTCTCGTTCAGCTTCACCAACCTGACCGAGAACAGCACCGTGATCCCCCAGGCGCAGCAGCAACAGATCGCAGCCACGCTTGAGGACGAGGCCGAGGTGATGAGCAACAGTGCGCTCGCGGAGCAGATCGCCGGGGAAACCCCGGAGGTCGAGGCCGAGGTGCTCGCCATCAACACCGAGGCCCGCAACCGTTCACTCCAGGTCGCGCTGCTCGTCCCGCTCCTCGCCGCCCTCCTCGGGTTCGCGAACTCCATCCGGATGCTGCGACTGCCCGACATCAAACCGTCCGCCGCCCTCGAGGGAACCGACTTCGGCTGAGCCGAACCGACGTCGCCCGTTGCTCGGCCCAGTACCCGGGCGCCCCGGCTACGCGCCAGGACCCGTCCGAGCGCGCTCGGGGGCGACGGCTGCATCGGGCGACACGGCGGACGGCATCACCGTCCGACGGCGTCGAACCACCTTGCCGACCTCGACCGTGAGCGGCAGCAGCGCCGCCAGCGCCGCGCACACCAACCACTGGGTCCCGGTGAGCGAGGTCGTGAGCAGCGCGCGCTGGAGCCCGGGCAGCTCGGTGGCCAGGTACACCGCGACGACCGGCACGAGCCCGATCGCCAGTCCCTTCGCGATCGGGGCCCTGAAGCCGCTGGTGGGGTCGCGTCGGTTGACCAGTGCGTTGAACACCGTGCCGATCCCCATGACGGCGAAGGTCATCGTCATCGAGACGCTGGCGTGCTCCAGGCTCGGCTCGTCCGGGCCGGCCACCAGCGGCGCCAGCGCGGCGACGAAGAGCGCAACCGCGTAGACCAGCCACATGACCACGGCCGACCGGTTGGAGATCGTCAGGGCCGGGTCCCTCGGCGGGCGGTGCATGACGTCGGGGTCCCCCGGGTCGACGGCGATGATGACGACACCGCCGGCCGTCGCGAAGAAGAGCAGGTACAGCACCATCGACGGTGTCATCGCCTCGCCCTGGTTGATGTCGAAGATGGTCGCGGCCAGGAAGAGCAGCACCAGGGAGAGCAGCTGGGTCATCTGGTAGCGCACGTACGACACGATCTTGTCGTAGACGCGCCGCCCGATCTCGACGGCCTTGACGAGGGTGCCGAAGTTGTCGTCGGTCAGCACCATCCGTGCGGCCTGCTTGGTGACCTCGCTGCCGCTGCCCATCGCGACCCCGATGTCGGCCTGCTTGAGGGCCGCGGCGTCGTTGACCGCGTCGCCGGTCATCGCCACGATCAGGCCCTGCTCCTGCATGGCGCGCGCCAGCCGCAGCTTGTCCTCGGGCGTCACCCGGCCGAACACGTGCAGCCGGGGCAACCGCTCCTTGAGCTCGCCGTCGCTGAGCGCCTGCAGCTCGGCGCCGCTGATCGCCCCCGGCCCGAGCCCGAGCTCCTCACCGATCGCCTGGGCGGTGACGGCGTGGTCGCCGGTGATCATCCGCACGTCGATGCCGGCCGCGAGCGCCGTGGTGACCGCGCTCCTCGCCTCGGCCCGTAGCGGGTCGATGATGCCGGTCAGGCCGACGAACGCCAGGTCGTGGGTGAGAGCCATCGGGTCCTCGGTCATCGTCGCGAGCTCGTCCGGCTCGACGAGCCGGGCCGCGAACGCGAGCACCCGCAGCCCCTTCTCGCCCATCCGCACGTTGGCGGCCTCGATGCCCGCGAGCGCCTCCGCCATCGGCACCTGCGACCCGCTGAGCGGACCGCCGGCCTGGGAGCAGCGGGCGATGACGACGTCGGGGGCTCCCTTGACCAGCTCGATCACGTGCTCGACACCGTCGACGGTGGCCCGGTGGAAGGTCGCCATGAACTTGTACTCGGAGTCGAACGGGACCTCGGCGAGCCGGGGGTAGGTGCGCCGGGTCTCGGGGGCGTCGACGCCGAGCTTGGCGGCCAGCACCACGAGGGCGGCCTCGGTGGGGTCGCCGATCACCGTGCCGTCGCTCTCGACGACGGCGTCACTGTCGAGGGCGAGCCCCAGCGCGAGGCGGGTGAAGTCCGGGACGGGCGAGCCGGCGACCGACCGGATGGCGCCGGTGGTGCTGTACCCCTCACCGTCGACGGTGAACCAGGCGCCCGAGGCGTACAGGGTCGACACCATCATCTGGTTCAGCGTCAGGGTGCCGGTCTTGTCGGTGTTGATGGCGCTCGTCGCACCGAGCGTCTCGACGTCGGTGAGGTTCTTGACCACCGCCTTGGCATCGGCCAGCTGGGTCGAGCCCATCGACAGCAGGCCCGAGACGAAGGCCGGCATGCCGGTCGGGATCGCCGAGATGGCCATCGCCGTGCCCAGCAGCAGCAGCTGGTCGACCGGCATCCCCCGGATGAGCCCGACGACGACGATGACGGCAACCGCCCCCCAGGCGATGGTGCCGAGCACCTTGGTCAGCGAGTCCAGCTCGCGCTGCAGCGGTGACCGGGTGCGGGTCACCGAGGTGAGCATCGTCGCGATCTGGCCCATCTGCGTGTCCATCCCGGTCGCCGTGACGACGAGGGTGGCGGTGCCGCGGGTGACCGAGGTGTTCTGGAAGAGCATGTTGGTGCGGTCGCCCAGCGCCACGTCGGCGGACTCCAGGACCCCGGCATCCTTGGCGATCGGGGCGCTCTCACCGGTGAGCGCGGCCTCCTGGGCCTCGAGGGTGGCCGACCGCACGATCCGGCCGTCGGCGGGCACGATGTCACCGGCCTCGAGCTGGACGATGTCGCCCGGCACGACGTCGGTGGCCGGGACGAGGGTGGCCGCACCGTCGCGCACCACTCGGGCCTGCAGGATCTGCATCTTGGACAGGGCGTCGACGCTGGCCCGGGCGGTGAGCTCCTGCCGGGTGCCGAGGGCGATGTTGAGCACCACGAGCAGGCCGACGAGCACCCCGGTGGACACCTCGCCGATCAGGAGGCTGACCACGACCACGGCGACGAGCATCAGGTTCATCGGGTCACGCAGCAGCGCGGCCGCGACCGCCCACGGCGAGGGCGGCTTCTCCGCGGTGATCGCGTTGGGCCCGTGGGAGGCGAGCCGGGCGTCGGCCTCGGTCGAGCTCAGGCCGGACCCGGCATCCGAGCCCGCAGCCGTGAGCACCGCGTGCACGGTGCTCGCAAAGGGCGGTGCGCCCTCGGCCGGGGTCGACGGTGCTGCTGCATGGATGTCGCTCACAGGCGCTACTCCTCGAACCGGGTGGCCCACCGCTCCGACCTCCGGAGCCCTGGCACCTCGACGCTAGTGCGGACCTCCCCCACCGCCACCACCCGTCACGGGTGGTCAGCCTGACGTCGCGCGAGGGCCGGGCTCAGCCGGTGGCGAGCTGGCGGGAGCGACGCAGCGCCATCTCGGCCAGGGCCGCGGCGACGTCCGGCACGACCGCGTCGTCGAAGGCCGCCCGCGGCGAGTGGTTGTCCTGCGCGTCGTGCAGGTCGGCGTGGGCGCAGGCCGACACGTTGAGGTACGCCCCCGGCACCTCCTCGAGCACGAACGACATGTCCTCCGAGCCGGCCTCCGGGTTCACCATGTCGGTCCACCGGTCGGCACCGAACAGGTCGACCACGACGCCCTGCGCGAACGCCTGCTCGTCGACGTCGTTGACGGTGACCGGGTAGCCGTTGCCGATGCTGACCTCGGCGGTGAGCCCGTGCGCGGCGGCGATGCCCTGCGCCAGCCGGGTCACGACCTCGTGTGCCTTGGCCCGGTGCTCGGGCGAGAAGGTGCGCAGCGACGCCTCGATGCGGGCGTCGTCCGGGATGACGTTGTTCACCGTGCCCGCCGCGATCTTGCCGACGGTGAGCACCACCGGGTCCCACACGCTGAACTGCCGGGTGACCGCGGTGTGGAACGCCAGCACGATCTCGCACGCCACCGGCACCGGGTCCAGGGTGCGCTCCGGCGCCGCCCCGTGCCCACCGAGGCCGTGCACGACGACGGTCACCTCGTCGGCGGCGGCCATCAGGGTGCCCGGCCGCCCGAACCACGTCCCGAAGGGGTGGTCCGTGGAGTACACGTGCACGGCGTACGCCGCGTCGACCCGCCGCCCCGCGGCCTCCAGCAGCCCTTCGCGGATCATCGGCTCTGCTCCACCCGGTCCCTCCTCCGCCGGCTGGAACATCAGCACCACGTCTCCGACGAGCTGTTCGCGCAGCTCGTGCAGGATCCGCGCCGCCCCCACCAGGCCGGCCATGTGCAGGTCGTGCCCGCACGCGTGCATCGTCCCGGGCCGCTGCGACACGTAGTCGACGTCGACCTCCTCGGTGACCGGCAGCGCGTCCATGTCGCCGCGCAGCAGCACCACCGGCCGCTCCCCCGACACCGGAGCCCGCCCGCGCAGCACCGCCACGACCGAGCTCAGGGACTCCCCCAGGGTCACCTCGAGGTCGAGGCCTGCGAGCGCCTCGACCACGGCGGCCTGGGTGTCGGGCAGGTGCAGCCCGACCTCGGGGATGCGGTGCAAGCGGCGTCGCAGGTCGACCAGCTCGGGGCCGATCCGGCGGGAGATGGTGAGGGCGTCGAGGTCGTCGGGCACGGGCGTCCTTCGGTTCGGGTCCGGTTGGGTCGAGAGCGAGGGTATGACGTGGTCGCCGGATGTCGTGGGGCCGGGTCAGGCGCCCGGCATCCCGATGAACTCGGCGCGGCGGGCGCGCAGCGCCTCGAGCAGCTCGCGCTCCTGCGCGATGGCGTGCTCGTCGGCGGCCGAGTGGTACATCCGCCGACGCAGCAGGGCGAGCTCGCTCGCGGTGTCCTGGAAGGCGCGCATCGCCGCCAGCCCCTGACGCCCGGTGTTGGCGCGCGCCCAGGCCCGGGCCTCGCGGCGCTGCGGCATCGAGGAGAGCATCGTGACCTCGGCGGCCGACAGCCAGCCGGCATCCGCGTAGGGGCGCAGGAACTGCCCGATGAGGCGGCCCTCGCGGCGCCGGGCCCACACGACGAACCCGATGAACCCCAGGAAGATCGGCACCTCGACGAGCAGGTAGACCACGACCATCCCGCGGCCGCCCGCGACCGCCGCGAGGTTCCACAGCGCGTGGCTGAGCACGGCGAGAAGGAAGCCCAGCACGGGTCCGAGGACGCGCGGGAGCGTGGTGCGGCTCGTCGCGGCGACGCCGACCCCGACCCCGAAGAGCACGGTGAACATCGGGTGCGCGAAGGGCGACATCAGGCACCGCGCCACGAAGGTGCCGGTGAGCGCCTCGCCGCCGCCCTCGGAGTAGGCCTGCGCGAGGTAGACGATGTTCTCGGTGAAGGCGAAGCCCGCCGCGCAGATGCCCGCGTAGACCATGCCGTCGGTGACGCCGTCGAACTCACGCCGCGCGATCCACCACACGATCAGCACCAGCGCACCCTTGGCGGCCTCCTCGACGAACGGGGCGACGAGCACCGCGGTGGTCTGGAGGGCGGCCTGCGGGTCGGCGGTCGCCTCGAGCACGGCGATGGCGCCGGTGTTGAACAGCGCGGCGATGACGGCTGCGACGGTGGCGCCCCACAGGAAGGCACCGACGAGGTAGCGGGTGGGTTCGGACTCGAAACGGTCGAGCCACAGGAAGGTCGGGATCACGATGCCGAGCGGCACCAGCGCCACGGCGAGCGCGAGCAGGGCGGTCTGCACGCCGAACGCCGCACCGAGGTAGGACGACACGACCAGGGCCGAGAGCAGGAACCCGACGGCGGCGACCCCGGTGAACAGCCAGCCGCGCAGGGCCGAGCGGGTCGTGGGATCGCGGCGGGCGCTCAGCGTCGGATGACGCGTCGCGAGGTCCCCACTCATGGCACGCGACCCTAGTGCAGTCCACCCGCGCGGCAGGGGGCTGTCACCCGTCGCGCCCTAGCATGTCCCCCATGACCATCCCGGGGACCGACCGCGCCCACACCGACCGCATCGTCTGGATCGACTGCGAGATGACCGGGCTGTCGCTCGACACCGACGCCCTCGTCGAGGTGGCGGCCCTCGTCACCGACTACGAGCTCACCGTCCTCGGCGACGGGGTCGACGTCGTCATCCGCCCGCCGGACGCCGCGCTCGCCCAGATGGGCGACTTCGTGCGTGAGATGCACACCGGCTCCGGGCTGCTCGACCAGCTCGCCGACGGCATCACGCTCGAGGCAGCCCAGACCAGGGTGCTCGACTACGTCAAGGAGTGGGTCCCCGAGCCGCGCAAGGCGCCGCTCGGCGGCAACACCGTGGCCACCGACCGGGCCTTCCTCGCCCGCGACATGGCCGAGCTCGAGGCCCACCTCCACTACCGGATCATCGACGTCTCCTCCATCAAGGAGCTCTCCCGCCGGTGGTTCCCCCGGGCGTACTTCGCCGCCCCGACCAAGACCGGCGGGCACCGCGCCCTCGCCGACATCCGTGAGTCGATCGCCGAGCTGCGCTACTACCGGGAGGCGGTGTTCGTGCCGCCGCCCGGCCCGTCCACCGAGCAGGCCCGCACCCTGGCGGCCCGCCACGTCGTCGACCACGCGGCTGCCGAGGTCGCTGCGCCCACGGCCACCGGCGACGGTGGGGGCGTGGTCGGAAGCACCCCCCGGTAACGGGTACGATGGTTCGCGCTGCGGGCGCAACGGCATCCTCGGATGCCGGGCGCCCGTCGTGGTGGGTATAGCTCAGCTGGTAGAGCACCTGGTTGTGGTCCAGGGGGCCGCGGGTTCAAGTCCCGTTACTCACCCCACGACGTCGAACCCCCGATCCGCTCCTGCGGGTCGGGGGTTCGCGCGTCACGCTGCCGCACGTCAGGGCGAGCGCCCCGGAAGCAGGCCACTCGCCCTGGCGAGCAGCGACGCGTATGGCGTGACCAGGGCGGAACCAGTCGTGAAGACGACGATCGAGACCCGATGTTCGGGGAGTACCGCCAGCACGGTGCGGTAGCCCGGCAGCTCACCGAGGTGCCCGACGACCTCCACGCCCCAACGACCGTCGTCCACCTGCCAGGTGCCGAGCCCGTAGCCGGTCTCGCGCGGCGACTCGCGCATCTCACGGGTCGCTGCCTCGCCGAGCACCTGGCCGCCGTAGAGGAGGTAGCCCCACCGGGCGATGGTCGGCGCGTCCGACGCCACCCCGCCCGCCGGGCCGGCGAAGGAGGCGACCGAGCGGAACGGCAGCAGGTCTCCCGGCGGCAGGTCCTTCGGCAGAAGGAGGTCGTCGGGCCCGGGCTGCCCCAGCGGAGGCGCGATCGACTCCTGGTCCTGGTAGGCGATCCGGTCCAGCCCGTGGGGTGCCCAGAGCTCGGTACGCAGCACCTCGGGCAGCGACCGCCCGGTCACCTTCTCGACGAGCAGGCCAAGCAGCCAGTAGTTGGCGTTCTGGTAGCGGACCTGACCACCTGGTTCTCCCGGTGGCTTCGAGTAGAGGCCAAGCGCGTCCTCGGTGTCCCAGTGCCGCTCGGGATGGTTGTTGAGCACGTCATAGACCTCGTCGGGCGGATCGACCAGCCCGCTGCGCATCGACAGCAGCTGTCGCACGGTGACACCGTTCGCGGTCTGCGGATGCCTCAGGTACGTGGAGGCGGCCGACGTCGAGGTCGACCTTGCCGGCCTCGACGAGGCGCATCAC
>Ga0247820_10002206_pt1 | contig 10963 bp, 9 predicted proteins | sample 13C_Glucose_Day1_2_FD_192480 | JGI IMG/M metagenome (GOLD analysis project Ga0247820, IMG submission 192480) | Soil microbial communities from agricultural site in Penn Yan, New York, United States - 13C_Glucose_Day14 | ecosystem: Environmental > Terrestrial > Soil > Agricultural land | place...
CATGGGCCGGGATCTGGTCACCGTGGGGGGAGCCACACGTGAAACACACTGTCCGAGCCCTGCTCGCTGTCGGGCTGCTGCTGGGCGTCTACGTCCTCGCCGTGGTGGTCCTCGCGGCGATGGGCGGTCTCGTCTACCTGGCCGCCACCGCCGGCAGCGGCGCTGCCGCGGTCAAGTTCGGGGTCATCGCCGTGCTGGTCGCGGTGGCCCTCGGCAAGGGGGTCGTCTCCAGCCTGCGCACACCGCCGCTGGAGGAGCACGGCGTCGCGCTCACCCCGGAGGCCGAGCCCCGGCTGTGGTCCGAGGTGCGAGCGCTGGCCGGCCAGGTCGGGGTGCGCGCCCCGGACGAGATCCGCCTCCTGCCCGAGGTCAACGCTGCCGTCAGCGAGCAGAGCCGGTGGCTCGGTCTCACACAGGGTCGGCGAACGATGTACATCGGGGCGCCCCTCCTGATCGGCCTCAGCGTCGACCAGATGCGCTCGGTGCTGGCCCACGAGCTCGGCCACTACAGCGGGCGGCACACCGCCCTGGCCGGAGTCAGCTACCGCGGGCTGGAGGCGATCCGGCGGATGATCGCCAACCTCGGCCCCGACAGCTGGGTGGGCAGGCTGTTCCGCCTCTACGGCCGCCTCTACCTCGCGGTGTCGCACTCGGTGAACCGCCGCCAGGAGCTCGAGGCCGACCGCTTCAGCGCCGAGGTCGCCGGCCGGCAGAGCGCGATCGCGGCCATGCGCGAGCTCCCGGTCATCGCCGAGGCGTGGACCTTCTTCATCGATGCCTACGCGTCGCTGGGCCAGGTGCGGGGCCAACGTCCGGAGGCGATGCTTGCCGGGTTCCAGCAGCTGTACAGCCACCCCGAGCGGCAGGGCCAGCTCGCCCAGGTCCGGGCGAGCGAACCCGACGAGTCGCGGTCGGTCTACGACACGCACCCGAGCACTGCGGAGCGGATCCGGGCCTTCGAGGCGCTGCCCGACGACGGCAGGTCGGACCACTCAGGCCCGGCGCTCGAGCTGCTGGAGAGCCCGGGTGCCGCGATGGCCGACCTCGAGCGCTGGATGTTCGAGGAGTCCGCCCTCACCGGCGTCAGCTGGGACCGGCTGGTCTCCGAGTCCGGAGCAGCGACCGCGGCCGAGGCTGCGTCGACGCTCACCTCGGCGGCGGAGGCGGGCGCGGTGGAGAGCGCGACGCTCGGTGCCATCGTCGAGGCCCTCAGGGCGGGCCGCGCGCACGCGCTGGTGGCTCCGCTGGTCGTGGACGACGCGACTGCCGACCAGCGCAGTGCCGCAGCTGCCCACTTCGTGGGCCACGCCATCGTCGCATCGCTGGTGCAGACGCGTGGCGCCGGCTACCGGGTCGACTGGGGCGGCCCGTGGCAGCTGGTGGCCAGCTCCGGCGCCGAGCTCGACCCGTGGCCACTCGTGAAGGCCGCTGTTGCCTCACCAGAGGGCGTGCCGCCGCTCGAGGCGTGGATGGCCGCGCACGACGTGCCGCTGGACTTCCGGGCCGAGCCGGGCGGCAGCACGAAGTCGACCCGCCGGGCGTCTGCCAGGACCGGCTGAGCCCGCTGCGCCTGGCCGCCGGAGCCGGGCGGGACGGTCGGATCGCGTGCTGCACACTTGGCGTTTGTGACCTCTGCCGTCCCCGGGGCGTTCTGCCTCGTCCTGCACTCCCACCTGCCGTGGCTGCCCGGCCACGGTGTCTGGCCGCTGGGCGAGGAGTGGCTGCACCAGGCGTGGGTGGAGTCCTACCTCCCCCTGGTCGCCGAGCTGGACGCGCTGGCGGCTGAGGGCCACCGCGAGGTGCTGACGCTCGGCGTCACCCCGGTCCTCGCGGCCCAGCTCGACCACCCGGGCATGCTCGTCGATGCCGGAACCTGGGCGGGCCTGTGGGAGATGCGGGCCCGGGAGATGGGCGCCGACCGCGACGCCCACCGCCGCGAGATGGCGGCCTACGAGTATGCCGCGGCGGCGCGGGCCCGTGCGCTCCTCGCCACACGCTGGGCCGGCGGCGGCTCCCCCGTGCTCCGCTCGCTGCGGGACGCGGGCGTGGTCGAGCTGCTCGGGGGGCCGGCGGCGCACCCGTTCCTGCCGCTGCTCCTGCCCGAGTTCGCGGCGGTGGCGCTGGAGGCCGGGCTCGCCGACGCGAGAGCCCGCGTCGGCGAGCGCCCGCGGGGCATCTGGTCGCCGGAGTGCGGCTACTCCCCCGGCCTCGCCGGCACCTTCGCGGCGGCGGGCGTCGACCACTTCCTGGTCGACGAGCAGACCGTCCGCGCCGCGGGTGGCCACCCCCACGCCGCCTGGCGGGTGGCCGGGACGGAAGTCGTGGCCGTCCCCCGCGACCTCGAGGTCACCAACCTGATCTGGTCCTCGCGCAGTGGGTACCCGGCTGCAGGGAGCTACCGCGACTTCCACGTCCGGGAGGAGTTCACCGGCATACGTCTCTGGTCGATCACGCATCCTGAGGCGGGGAGCGAGCACAAGGGGGGCTACGACCCGGCGGCGGCGAGCGCCCAGCTCGATCACGATGTCGCCCACTTCGTCGCGGCCGTGCGCGGGAGGCTGGCGGGCATCGCCGAGTCCAGCGGCGTCCCGGGACTCGTCGTGGCGGCCTACGACACCGAGCTGTTCGGGCACTGGTGGCACGAGGGTCCGGCCTTCCTGGGCAAGGCCATCCGGGCCCTGCGCCAGGCGGGCGTCGAGGTCACGACCGTGGCCCGCGCGATCGCCGACGGGCACGTCGCCGGGGACCTGGACCTTGGCCCCGGCTCATGGGGTGCCGGCAAGGACTTCTCCGTGTGGGACGGTCCGGGCGTGCGCGACATCGCCCATGAGAACGAGTGGCTGCAGCGGCGCTGGCTCGACCTCATGCGCCGCGAGCGCGAGCGGGGACGGCTGGCGTACCGGCGCCCCGACCTCGACCAGCTGTTGCTGACCCTGTTCAACGGCCTCTCCAGCGACTGGGCCTTCCTGGTCACGCGCGGGCAGTCCGTCGACTACGCGAGGCGGCGGGCCGAGGGGCACCGCCGCGACTTCCACGTGCTTGCCCAGCTGGTCGAGGACGGCCGCCGGCACGAGGCCCTGCTCGAGGCGGCGCGGCAGGCCCGGACCGACCGGACCTTCCCGGCGCTGGACGCCCGCCTGCTGGTCCCAGCGCCCTAGGCGGGCTGGCCCCCTGGGCCGTCTCGGCCGCCGGCCTTCCTGGCGCTAGGCGATCTCGGCGTCCACCGACTCGGCCGGCAGGTGGACCACGAACCGCGCCCCGGCGTCCGAGGACTCCACGTCGACGGAGCCGCCATGCCGGTGCACCACGTCACGGACCAGGGCCAGGCCCAGGCCGAACCCCGAGGACGAGCGGTCATCGCGGGCGAACCTGCGGAACACCTGCTGCGGGTCAGCGCTCGACAGGCCGGGCCCGTCGTCCGCCACGGTCAGCACGACCTCCCCCCGCTCTCCTGGTGCCACCAGCACCTGAACCCGGGTCCGCGCGTACCGCATCGCGTTGTCCACCAGGGCGTCCACCACGCGTCGCAGGGCTGGCTGGGAGCCGCGCACCGCCGCCACCTGCTCGATGCTCGCCTCGAGGCGCAGGCCCCGGTCCTCGGCGACCACCTGGCAGAGCGCCAGGGCATCGCGCACCACCTCCGAGAGGTCCACGAGCTCCCCGGCGTCGGGACGGTCGCTGACCTCCGCGGCGTGCAGCAGGTCCTCCATCACCTCGGCCAGGGTCGCCGAGTCCTGGCGCAGCAGGGTCACGTCGCGCAGCACCGGCTCCGGCACACCAGCGGCCCGCAGGTCCCGGTCCAGCAGCTCGGACCTGAGCGCGAGCCGGGCCAGGGGGGTGCGCAGCTCGTGGCTGGCGTCCGCGATGAACTGCCGCTGCCGGGCAAGGGCCTCGTCCCAGACCGTCAGGGCCCTGCGCGCCAGCAGGGTGCCGAGCCAGGCAGCGACCGCGCAGGCGATCGCGGCGGCCAGGGCGAGCGCCACCAGGACCCGTTGGCGCTCCTCCTCGATGGGCGCCAGGTCGACCCCCGCCTGCACGACCGACCCGTCGACCGGGCGGGTCAGGGTGCGGTACTCCCGCGCGCCCACGTAGGTCTCCTCGACGACATCGGCCCCCGACGCGCGGGCCCGGCGCTGCTGCTCTGGGCGGGGAACCCCCGCGGGTGCACCGGCAGAGGCCGAGCGCTGCCCGTCTGCCGCGACCGTCACGACCCAGGTGCCAGCGGGCAGGGCGGTGGTCTGGGGTGCGGCCGCCAGGGCGCGGAGCTCGCTGTCCGTGGTGTGGTTCTGCGCCAGCACGACGAAGGCCACCGTCACCAGGCCCACGACAAGGACACCGACGATCACGCCGCCCAGGGCCTGCAGGGCGAGCATGCGCCGAGCCCTGCGCAGCCCGGCGTGCTCGGCGCTCACCCTCACGTGATCTCACCGGCGCGGTAGCCCAGTCCCCGCACGGTGCGCACCGACGCCCGGCCGAGCTTGCGCCGGACGGCGTAGACATAGGTGTCCATGAGCGAGCTGCTGGTGCTCTGGGGGGCGAGGGCGTCGCGCAGCTCCTCCCGGGTGAAGACCCGCGACGGCCGGCGCGCGAGCACCGCGAGCAGGCTCGCCTCGCCGGCAGACAGGGCCACCCTCGTCCCGTCGGGGCGCAGCGCCTCGCGCGCCTCGAGGTCCAGGGCACCCTCGCCCAGGGGCAGCACGACAGCGGAGTCGAGCTGGCGGCGCAGCAGGGCGCGCAGCCGCGCCAGCAGCTCCTCGGCCACGAAGGGCTTGACGAGGTAGTCGTCAGCGCCGCTGTCCAGGCCCTCCACCCGGTCCTGCACCGTGCCGTGGGCGGTGAGGATCAGGGCCGGTGTGGCCACGCCCTGCCGGCGAAGCCTCGCCAGCAGCTCGACACCGTCGCCGTCAGGCAGCCGCCGGTCGAGCACCATGGCCGCGAAGGGCCGGGTCAGCGCGGCGTGCAGCCCCGACTGGACGTCCCGGGCTGGGGTCACGGCATACCCCTGACCGGTCAGCAGCCGCTCGAGGAGGTCCACCAGTGCGGGGTCGTCCTCGACGAGGAGCAGGGCCTCTCCTGGCGGCACCGGGGCGGGAGCACCCGCGTCGGCGACGGGTTCCCCAGGTGCCTGCGTCATGGGGTCAGCATCGCACCCGGCGGCGGCGTCAGTGGCTGCCGCCAGAGACCTGGGCCGAGCTCTCGCTGCCGCCGCCCTGGCCCTTCCAGACTGCCTCGGCCCCGCTGTGGCCGATGCGCACCACCTGCACCATGGTGCCCAGCGACGCCGCCACGGAGAGCACGAGGACCGCGGTCACCAGCGCCTTGCCGGGCATCGAGCGGCCCGAGGCGGCCCGCCGCTCGAGCAGGAACAGCACGATGGCCAGCACGGCCACGACAGCCATCAGTGGCAGCAGGGTGTCGCCGAGCTCGGCGTGCTCCTCGACGAGGTGGCTCTTGGCCACGCTTCCCTCGAGGTTCTCGCCTGAGCTGGTCGCCAGAGGGACGAACAGAAGGGCGACGACAGCGGTCACGGGGGTGAGCACCCGGGCCCAGCGACGCAGCCGGGGCGAGAGCGCCGAGGCCAGGAGCAGCAGGGCCGCCAGCGGCACGAGGATGACGACGGCATGGACAACGAGCGGATGGACGGGCAGGCCCAGGACGGTCGAGGGCACGGATCCTCCTCAGGTCGACAAATCGGACGGCGCCCACGCTGGCAGGGCTATCTCAGCGCATTCTCAAAGCCGTCAGACGCGCTTCCGTACGACCCGGCCGGGGACTCCGGCGATGACCGACCGCGGCGGGTAGACCCCGCGGGCCACGCAGGAGGCCGCCACCACGGACTGCGAGCCGATGTCCGTCCCCCGGGTGACGACGGCCTTCGTCCCCACCCAGACGTCGTCGCCGACGCGCACGGGCGACTTGACGATCCCCTGGTCCTTGATGGGGATCTCGAGCGAGTCGGTCTTGTGGTCGAAGTCGCAGATGTACACGTCGTCGCCGAGCAGACACGTCGAGCCGATCTCGATGTCGAGCCAGCAGTTGATCGTGTTGCGGATCCCGATCACCGACTTGGACCCGATCCGCAGGGTCCCCTCGTGCGCCCGGACCCGCGCGTGCGCGCCGAAGTGGGTGTAGGCCCCGACCAGGATCCGCGAGTAGCCCTCGCGGACCTCGAAGCGCACGTCCGGCCCGATGAAGGCCGGCCCCTCGAAGTGCAGTGAGGGGTAGCGCAGGCTGGCCCGCGCCATCCGCAGGTAGCTGGCGAGGTGGTGGCGGGTGTAGGCCCGGTTGGCCACCGCCCAGACCACCCAGCGGAACCACGCCACGGGGCGGGGCCGGTGCAGCGTGTGGGCCGGCGGCTCGCCGTGGTCTCGCGGCGAGGAGTCCGAGAGGGCGGTCATTCAGCCGGGCTTCACGCCGGTGATCCCGACGTTGTAGAAGAACCGGTCCGGGACGGCGTGGGCGAGCACCCGGTCGAGCGCGGACAGGCGCTGCCAGGATCCGTAGGCAAACATCGCCCAGCCCCAGCCGAGCGCTCCAGGGCGGACCGCCGCCTCGAAGGTGCGCACCGGCCAGCCGAAGAGGGCGGCCGTGAGCTCCTCGGTCCTGGTCTGCACCCCGACCGCGCCGGCGCGCAGGGCCATGCGGGCGAGCTCGTCGGGGTCGAACGTGTGCAGGTCGACCACGGCCTCGAGCGCCGCGGCCCGCGAGGACTCGTCGAGCGCCTCCCGCTCCCTGGCCCAGTGCTGCCGCAGGGGCGGCAGGTGGGTGAGGGCAGTCGTCGCCTTCCAGGTGAGGCGGCCGAGCCTGCGGGCGTACCAGTTCCCCATGTGCGTCGGCTCACCGGCGATGACGAAGCGGCCGCCGGGCCTCAGAACGCGCAGCATCTCCGCGAAGGCGGCCTCGACGTCGGGAATGTGGTGGATCACGGCGTGGCCCACGACGATGTCAAACGTGTTGTCGTCGTAGGGAATCCGCTCCGCGTCGGCCACCCTGCCCTCGACGGTGAACCCCAGCTGCTCGGCGTTGGCCTGCGCCGCCCGGACCATGCCTGGCGAGAGGTCGGTGACGTGGACCTCGTCGAGCACCCCCGCCTGCTTGAGGTTGAGCGAGAAGAAGCCGGTCCCGGCCCCGAGCTCGAGGGCCTTCGCGTACGGCCAGGGCTCGGGGCTGCCGGTGATCGCGACGAAGCGGTCCCGCGCATAGTCGACGCAACGGCTGTCGAAGGAGATCGACCACTTGTCGTCGTAGGTGTGCGCCTCCCAGTCGTGGTAGAGGACCTGGGCGAGCTTGTTGTCGTCGTAGGCGCGGGCGACGTCGGCCTTGGTCGCGGGTGCGGCCGGGGCAGGGGCCTTCGGCGCGGTCGTGCCAGCCATCGCTCAGGCGCCCTCGAACGAGGCCTTGCCGGGGCCGTTCTCGATGAAGGACCTCATGCCGATGGCGCGGTCCTTGGTCGCGAAGAGCGAGGCGAACTGCATGCTCTCGATCTCCAGGCCGGTGTCGAGCTCGACCTCGAGGCCGCGGTCGATGGCCTCCTTGGCCGCGCGGAGCGCGAGCGCGGGGCCGCCGACGTACTGCTCCACGCGGGCGCGCGCCGCGGCATACACGTCCTCGGCCTCCACGACCTCGTCGACGAGGCCGATCGCGAGCGCCTCGTCCGCGGAGACGAACCGCCCGGAGTAGACCAGGTCCTTGGCCTTGGCCGGCCCCACCAGCCGGCTGAGGCGCTGGGTGCCGCCGGCGCCGGGGATGAGGCCGAGCAGGATCTCGGGCTGGCCGAGCTTGGCGTTCTTGGCGGCCACCCGGAAGTCACAGGTCATGGCCAGCTCGCAGCCGCCCCCGAGCGCGTAGCCGGTGATCGCGGCCACGGTCGGCTTGGGGATGCGGGCCACGGCGGTGAATGCGGACTGGAGCCGGCGGGAGTGGAACACCATGTCCGCGTAGGACATCTGCTCCATCTCCTTGATGTCGGCACCGGCGGCGAACACCTTCTCGCCGCCGTAGAGCACGACCGCGCCGACGTCGCGCCGCTCGGTGACCTCCTCGGACGCCGCCCGCAGCGCCTCCTGGATCTCGACGTTGAGGGCGTTCATGGGCGGCCGCTGCAGCCGGATGGTCGCGATGCCCGCCTCGACCTCCACGCAGAGCAGGTCGCTCATACGGGGTCGCCGTCCGGCGCCGGCTGGCCGGAGCCCGGGCCGCCGTCGCCGCCGCCACCAAGGATCCGCTCGTGCCACATCTGCACGCCCGCGAGGACGAGCTGGGTGGTCACCGCGACGAGCGCGTTGAGGTCGGTGTCCGGACCGACGACGTGCTCCCCCGTCACCACCAGCGTGCCGTTGGCAATGCCGGTCTTGACGATGTTGAGCTGGAGGGTCACGTCGTTGCACGTCTGCAGCCGCAGCAGCGGGTCGGACGGAACCGCGTCGCTGATGGCCCACTGGCCGAAGACCCGCATGATCTGGAAGTCGCCCTCGGTGCAGCGCACGAACAGCTGCTGGTCCTGGACGGTGAAGGCCACGTCCCCGTCGGAGTCGATGTCAGGGTGCAGTCCCTGGTCAATCAGCACGTCGAGGACACGCCCGCGCAGCGGGTGCTCATCCGGCGGCGGCGGGAAGTTCGGCAGCGAGGTGGGATCGGTCATACGCCCAACCGTAACGACTGCCTAGGCTGAGGGCCATGTCGCACCCCCCACGCCCTGTGCGTGACCTCCCCCCTCCTCTGGGGATGACCCTCGTCGACGGCGGGGCGAACTTCGCGGTGTACGCCGGGCACGCCACCTCCGTCGAGGTCTGCCTCTTCGAGGAGGGCGATTTGGACGGCACGACCGAGCGCCGGATCCCGCTGACCGAGCGCACCCACGGCATCTGGTTCGACTTCCTCGAGGGGGTCGGGCCGGGCCAGCGCTACGGCCTGCGGGTCGACGGTCCCTGGCGGCCGGCTGACGGCATGCGGCACAACCCGGCGAAGCTGCTGCTCGACCCCTACGCCCGTGCGATCGAGGGCGACGTCGTCTGGCTCCCCCCGGTCTACGCCCACCGCGTCGACCGCAGCCTCGAGGGCGACGACGAGCTGCAGAGCCCCGAGAACAGCGCCGCCTTCGTCCCGCGCGGCGTCGTCGTCGACGACCGGTTCGACTGGGGCGACGACGCCCTGCCCCGCCGGCCCCTGTCGGAGACGCTCGTCTACGAGGCGCACGTCCGGAACCTCACGATGCGCCACCCCGACGTCCCCGAGGAGCTGCGGGGCACGTATGCCGGCCTGTGCCACCCGTCCGTGCTCGGGCACCTCAAGGAGCTGGGCGTCACGGCTGTCGAGCTGATGCCCGTGCACGCGTTCACCTCCGAGCCCGAGCTGGTCCGGCGCGGGATGCGCAACCACTGGGGCTACAACACGATGGGCTTTTTCGCCCCCCATGCACCCTACGCCGCGGCCAGCGACCCCCAGGGCGCCCTCGATGAGTTCAAGGGCATGGTCAAGCTGCTGCACGCCGAGGGCATCGAGGTCATCCTCGACGTCGTCTACAACCACACGGCCGAGCAGTCCCGCCGGGGCGCGAGCCTGTCGTGGCGCGGGCTGGACAACCAGGCCTACTACCGGCTCGACGGCCGCGGCCACGACGTGGACGTCACCGGGTGCGGCAACACCCTGGACCTGCGCAACGCGATGGTGTGCCGGATGGTGCTGGACTCCCTGCGCTACTGGGTCCAGGAGTGCCACGTCGACGGCTTCCGCTTCGACCTCGCGGTGGCCCTCGCCCGGGGCCGCACCGACGACTTCGACCCCGACCACCCGTTCCTCGTGGCCCTGCGCACCGACCCGGTGCTCTCGAGGGTCAAGCTCATCGCCGAGCCCTGGGACGTCGGCCTGCACGGGTGGCGCACCGGGCAGTTCCCGCCGCCGTTCGCCGAGTGGAACGACCGGTTCCGCGACACCGTGCGCGCCTTCTGGCTCCAGGACCTCGCGGCCGCCAGGGAGGACCACCCGGGGCACGGCGTGCAGGAGCTGGCCACCCGTCTCGCGGGCTCCCAGGACCTGTTCGGCGCGCGCGACCGCGGGCCGCTGGCCTCGGTGAACTTCGTCGGCGCCCACGACGGGTTCACGCTGGCGGACCTGACCCGCTACAACCACAAGCACAACGAGGCCAACGGCGAGCACAACCGGGACGGCCACGGTGACAACCGGTCGTGGAACCACGGCGTCGAGGGACCGGACGAGTCGCTGGAGCCGGCGCGCCGGCGCTCGATGCGCAACCTGCTGGCCACCACGCTGCTCGCGACCGGAGTGCCGATGCTCGGCGGGGGCGACGAGTTCGGCCGCACCCAGTGGGGCAACAACAACGCCTACTGCCAGGACAACGACCTGTCCTGGTACGAGTGGGACCTCGCGCCCTGGCAGCGGGACCTGCTCGAGACCGCCCGGTTCCTCTCCCGGCTCCGCCGCGACAACCCCGCGCTGCGCCAGCGCACGTTCTTCACCGGGCGGGAGGTCCACGAGGACGGATCCACCGATCTGGCGTGGTTCGACGCCGAGGGCGAGCCCATGAGCACCGGCTGGGACGACCCGGCCACGCGCACCCTCCAGATGCTGCTCAACGGCGCCTGGGTCGGCCACGAGTCGGTGCTGCTGGTGCTGCACGGCGGCGCCGAGGACGCGAAGGTGCGCCTGCCCGCGGTCCCGGGGCTGACGGCATACCAGCTGCTGTGGGACAGCGCGCTGGAGCGGCCGGGCAGCGCCGCGGCGCCGGTCAAGCCCGGGCCGGTGCCGGTGGGCGCGGCCAGCCTGCAGGTCTACCGGGCGGCCGACGCCACCTGAGGCTCCGGCCCGCCCGACACGCGCGAGGGGTCCCGCACCACGGTGCGGGACCCCTCGTCTGCTGCTGCGCCGTCAGGCGTTGGCCACCAGCCCCAGCGCGCTGGCGTAGGCGAGCCCGGGGTGCCTGGGGAGCACCCGCACGGTGTAGCCG
>Ga0247820_10002207_pt1 | contig 10961 bp, 11 predicted proteins | sample 13C_Glucose_Day1_2_FD_192480 | JGI IMG/M metagenome (GOLD analysis project Ga0247820, IMG submission 192480) | Soil microbial communities from agricultural site in Penn Yan, New York, United States - 13C_Glucose_Day14 | ecosystem: Environmental > Terrestrial > Soil > Agricultural land | place...
CTGGTGAAGGGCGCCGGGCGGCGGAGGGGGTGGGTCACCTACGTGCGGGTGCCGGCGGCCCTCTCCGGGCTGCTGCTGCTCGTGTGGTTCCCGCTGATCAGCGGGCGGGTGTCGGAGCGTTACGCCGGGGTGGCGGGGCAGTCCGCGGACGGCTACGCGGCGCGTTGGCTGCTGGTCACCGCCGTGCTGTTCGGCGGCTCGGCGGTGGTGTGCGCGGTGCGGACATGGCGCGGGCGCCCGCCGGCCGACGGCGCCTGAGCCCCCCGCTCCTCAGACGCCGGAGGGGCTGAATTCAGCCCCTCCGGCGTTCGAGGAGCGGGGTCTGGGGCGGAGCCCCAGGTCGGGACGCGGAGGACTCGGTCCTACTTCGCCCGGAGTGACACGAAGGAGCGACCGCCCGTCGACCACTCGGCGTCCGCACGCCAGCCCGCGGCGCTCGCGTGGCCCAGCAGGGCCCGAGTCCCGACGCGGGCCCACGCGAACGGGACGCCGGGGGCCCCGTGGGCGTCGGTGACCTGCACCAGAGCACGTTCGTCGACGTCCGGGTACGGAACCGTCTCCGCGAGCAACCGGCCGCCGGGAGCGAGAAGCTGGGCCATCCGGTCCAACAGGGCGGGTGGATCGCCGCCGATGCCGAGGTTGCCGTCCATGAGCAGGGCGGTCCCCCAGCGGCCGGTGCCGGGCAGCGGGTCGAAGACGGAGCGGAGCAGCGCCTGCCCGCCGCGCCCGGCGGTGTGCGCGACCGCGGCCTCGCTGACGTCGATGCCGAGCGCCCGGTGCCCCAGGGCCCCCAGCGCCGCGACCAGCCGTCCCGGCCCGCAGCCCACGTCCAGCACCGGGCCCTCGCAGCGCCGCAGCACCTCCAGGTCCGCCGCGTCGGCCTCCGCGCACCAGCGCTCCACGTCCAGCGGCAGCAGCCATCCGTCGGCGCGCCGCAGGAACAGCGGCCCCCGTCCGGCCCGCAGGGCGTCGGCGTAGGGGTCGGCGGACCAGGCGTGTCCGGCGTCGGCAGCCGTCCGCTGCCGCCCGACGCGTGCCGTCGTGGCCGCCGCCGTACCCCCGCTCACGGGCGGGCCGCCGTCAGCCGGGCCAGCCGCGCGGCGAACCGTCCGCCGGGAGCCTCCCCGGCGACCAGCGTGGCGTCGTACGCCGTGTCCACGTCCCGCAGCCGCGGCAGCTCGCGCACCCGCAGCGACGCGAGCCGCCGCCGCTGCGCGGCTCCCGTGCCCGGGGTCGACATGGGCACCCCGCGCAGCAGCCCCGGGTCGGGTTCGGCCAGGCCGAGCGCCCAGAAGCCGCCGTCCTCGGCGGGCCCGAAGTACGCGTCGCAGTCGCCGAAGTCCACGGTGAGCAGCTCCGGGGTCACCTGCGGTGTGTCCATGCCGATGAGCAGGGAGGGCCCGTCGCAGCCGGCGAACGCGGCGGCCAGCCGCTCGTCGAGCCCGCCCGCGCACTGCGGCACGACCTCGAAACCGGCCGGCAGCCAGTGTCCCGGCGCCCCGTCGAGTACCAGCACCCGGCGCCGTGCGGGCGTCCGCGCCACCACCTCCAGCGTGTCCGCGAGCGCCGCCTCGGCGAGCCCCGCCGCCTCCTCGGGGGTGAACGGAGGGGTCAGCCGGGTCTTCACCCGGCCCGGACGGGGCTCCTTGGCGATCACCAGCAGCGTGACGGACGACGGCGTCATGACGCCGCCCCCGCTCGCGCCGGAGCCTCCTGGAGGACGCGGCTCATGTCCCGTACCGCCTGGAAGGTGCCGCGCCAGGTGCCGGTCACCTTGGAGGCGCCGGTGCGCGGGGAGTACGGGACGTCGTGCTCGACGACGCGCCAGCCGGCGTCGGCGGCGCGCACCACCATCTGCAGCGGATAGCCGCTGCGCCGGTCCGTCAGGTCCAGGGCGAGCAACTCCTCACGCCGTGCCGCCCGCAGTGGGCCGAGGTCGCGCAGCCGCAGCCCCGTGCGGCGGCGCAGCAGCCGGGCCAGCGCGAGGTTGCCCGCGCGGGCGTGCGCCGGCCAGGCGCCCCGCGTCCGCGGCCGCCGCCGGCCCAGCACCAGGTCGGCCCGGCCGGCCCGCACCTCACGCACGAACGGCACCAGGTCCGCCGGGTCGAGCGAGGCGTCGCAGTCGCAGAAGCAGACGATGTCGGCCGTGGCGGCGGTCAGCCCGGCATGGCAGGCGGCGCCGAAACCGCGCCGGTCCTCGTGCACGACGGTCGCGCCGAGCGCGCGGGCGACGCCGCCGGAGCCGTCGGTGGAGCCGTTGTCCACGACGAGGGCGCGCCAGCCGGGCGGGACGCGTTCCAGCACCCACGGCAGCGCCGCGGCCTCGTCGAGGCAGGGGAGGACGACGTCCACGGACGGCGGGGCCGGTTCCGGGGCGGGGGAGGAAGTGGTCACGGCTCTCACCCTACGAACCCGAAACGGGCATAACGGGCAGCGGCTCCTTACGAAACGCGGACGCCGGCGGCCGGCCCGCGCCGCTCGCGCGCGCGTGGTGCGAGGCTGACCGCATGGAGCAGCGAACACCGGACGCCGAGGCCGGAGCACGGATCCTCGTCGTCGACGACGACCCCACCGTCGCCGAGATCGTCACGGGCTACCTCGACCGCGCCGGATACGTCGTCGACCGGGCCGGCGACGGCCCCGGCGCGCTCGCCCGGGCGGCGGCCCACTGGCCGGACCTCGTCGTCCTCGACCTGATGCTGCCCGGCATGGACGGCCTGGAGGTGTGCCGCAGGATGCGCGGGCGCGGGCCCGTGCCGGTCATCATGCTCACCGCGCGGGGCGACGAGGACGACCGCATCCTCGGCCTGGAGGTCGGCGCGGACGACTACGTCACCAAGCCGTTCAGCCCGCGTGAGCTGGTGCTGCGCGTGGAGTCCGTGCTGCGCCGCAGCCGCCCGGCGCCGGCCGCCGCGTCCGGGCCGCTGCGGGCCGCCGGTCTCGCCGTCGACCCCGCCGCCCGGCGGGCCACCAAGCGGGGAGCCGAACTCGCTCTCACGGTGCGCGAGTTCGACCTCCTCGCGTTCTTCCTGCGGCACCCCGGGCGGGCCTTCGCGCGCGAGGAGCTGATGCGTGAGGTGTGGGGCTGGGACTTCGGCGACCTGTCCACCGTGACCGTCCATGTGCGGCGGCTGCGCGGCAAGGTCGAGGACGATCCCGCGCGGCCCCGGCTGGTCCAGACCGTCTGGGGCGTCGGCTACCGCTTCGACGCCGCCGCCGTTTCCGGGGAGGAGTGACCGGTGCGGGACACCCTGCTCATCGCCCTGTTCGCCTTCCTCGGCGCCGCCGCGGCCGGACTGCTCGGGGCGTGCGTGCTGCTGCTGATCCGGCGGTGGTCGCTGACCGCTCACCTCGCGGTGGTCGCCGGGGTCGGGGTGGCGGCGATGCTCGCGGGCACCCTGGCCGTGGCCCGGGCCATGTTCCTGTCGGCGCACGACCTCAGCGTGGTGACCACGGTCGTCGCCATGGCCGCCGTGGTCTCCACGGTCACCGCGCTGCTGCTGGGCCGCTGGGTCGTCGCCCGCAGCCGCGAACTGGCACTCGCCGCACGGTCGTTCGGAGACGGCGGGAGCTTCGCCGCGCCCGCCCGGGCGTCCACCGCCGAACTCGCCGCGCTCAGCCGCGAACTGGAGGCGACCAGCGCCAGGCTGGCCGAGTCACGGGACCGCGAACGCGCCCTGGAGTCCTCCCGCCGCGAACTCGTCGCCTGGATCTCCCACGACCTGCGCACCCCGCTCGCCGGACTGCGTGCGATGGCCGAGGCGCTGGAGGACGGCGTCGCCGCCGAACCGGACCGCTACCTCGGGCAGATCCGCACCGAGGTGGAACGCCTCAACGACATGGTCGGCGACCTCTTCGAACTGTCCCGCATCCACGCCGGCGCGCTGACCCTCTCGCTCTCCCGGATATCCCTGTCCGACCTGATCGGCGACGCACTCGCCGGCGCCGACCCGCTCGCCCGTGAGCACGGCGTCCGGCTGGTCGGCGACCGGGGGGAGCCGCTGCCCGTGGAGGCGGACGGCCGGGAGATGAGCAGGGTGCTGGGCAACCTGCTGGTCAACGCGATCCGCCGGACCCCGGCCGACGGCACGGTCGCCGTCGCCGCGCGGCGCTCCGACGAGGGCGTGGTGGTGTCCGTGACCGACGGCTGCGGCGGCATCCCCGAGGAGGACCTGCCGCGCGTCTTCGACACCGGCTGGCGCGGCACGCACGCCCGCACCCCGCCGGCCGGCGCGGGCCTCGGCCTCGCCATCGTCCGCGGCATCGTCGAGGCCCACCGTGGACACGCCACCGTCCGCAACGTCACCGGCGGCTGCCGCTTCGAGGTGACGCTCCCGGCGACGGAGGGCTGACTCAGCCGTCCCGCAGCCCCGCCGACGCGAACTCCCGCATGCCCTCCTCGAAGCCGACCTCCGGCTTCCAGCCGAGCGCGGCGCGCAGCCGCGAGGAGTCCGCCGTGATGTGGCGGACGTCGCCCAGGCGGTACTCGCCGGTGACGACCGGGTCGGGACCGCCGTACGCCGAGGCCAGGGCACCGGCCATCTCGCCGACCGTGTGAGGCGTACCGCTGCCGGTGTTGTACGCGGTGAAGGACCCGGCGGCGGAGTCCGCCGTCAGCGCGGCGACGTTCGCCGTCGCCACGTCCCGTACGTGGACGAAGTCACGGCGCTGACGGCCGTCCTCGAAGACGCGCGGGGCCTCGCCGCGGGCCAGCGCCGAGCGGAAGAAGGAGGCGACGCCCGCGTACGGGGTGTCCCGGGGCATACCGGGGCCGTAGACGTTGTGGTAGCGCAGCGACACCGCCGAACCGCCCGTCGACCGGGCCCAGGCGGCGGCCAGGTGTTCCTGCGTCAGCTTGGTCGCGGCGTAGACGTTGCGCGGGTCGGCCGGGGCGTCCTCGTCCACCACACCGGGTGCGAGGTCTGCCCCGCACGCCGGGCAGGCGGGCTCGAAGCGCCCCGCCGCCAGATCGGCGACGGCCCGCGGTCCGGGACGCACCGCCCCGTGCCGGGCACAGACGTAACGGCCCTCGCCGTACACCACCATCGACCCGGCCAGCACCAGCCGCCGCACCCCCGCCTCCGCCATCGCGGCCAGCAGCACCGCCGTACCCAGGCCGTTGCGGGAGACGTACTCCGGCGCGTCGGCGAACCCCGTGCCGAGGCCGACCATCGCCGCCTGGTGGCAGACCGCGTCCACACCGGACAGGGCGTCGCGGACCGCGCCCGGGGAGCGCACGTCCGCCACCGGATCGGTGCGGACGTCGAGGACGACGGGCTCGTGCCCGCGCGTCCGGAGCGCCTCGACGACATGGGACCCGATGAACCCGGCACCGCCGGTGACCAGTACACGCATGCGCCCACGCTAGGCCCGCCCCGGGCCGGACGGCGGGGCCGCGCCGGGCACGTCACCGCTCCGTAAGACCGCCCGGCCCGGTCCGGCGCCCGGCCGTCAGGGTCCGCCGTCCAGCGGCAGCCGTACGGTGAAGACCGTCGCGCCGGGGCGGCCGCTCAGTTCGACGTCCCCGCCGTGGGCCCGCACCAGTGACCGGGCGACCGCGAGGCCCAGCCCGCTGCCGCCCCGGTCCCGGCTGCGGGCCTTGTCGACCCGGTAGAACCGGTCGAAGACCCGCTCCCGGTCCTCCGCCGGGACACCGGGCCCCTCGTCGCCGACCCGCACCAGCGCCCAGCCGCCGGAGACCTCGACGCCGGCCGACACCCGGGTGCCCGCCGGGGTGTGCACGGCGGCGTTGGTCAGCAGGTTGTCCAGCACCTGCCGGACCCGCTGCGGATCCAGCCGCAGCCGCGGTACGTCGCCGGGCCCCGCCGTCACCGTCAGCGGATGACCCGGATGGCTCGCGCGGAACGCGTCGGCGGCCTGCTGGACCAGCTCCACCAGGTCCGTGTCGGCCGTCCGCAGCGGCGCCTCCACCTCCGCCGCGTCCAGCCGGGCGAGCAGCAGCAGATCGTCCAGCAGCACCCCCATCCGGGCGGCCTCCGCGCGCAGCCGGGCCAGATGCCGGTCCCGTTCGGCGGGTTCGTTGGCGGCGGCGTACTGGAACAGGTCCGCGTAGCCGCGTACCGACATCAGCGGGGTGCGCAGCTCGTGCGAGGCGTCCGCGACGAACCGGCGCAGCCGCTGCTCCGCCTCCGCGCGCACCGCGAGGGAGTCGTCGATGTGCTCCAGCATCGTGTTGAACGCGGTCCGCAGCTCCGCCACCTCCGAACCGCCGTCCCGCCCGTCCGCGCGCAGCGGCAGCCTGGCCGCCGACTCGGTCAGGTCGTGCGAGGCGATGCCGTGCGCGGTGTGCGCCATGTCGCCCAGCGGCTTCAGCCCGCGCCGCAGCATCCGCCGCCCGAACACCACGAGGGCCAGCAGCGCGAGGGCGAACACCACGACCTGCACCGTGATCAACTGCTCGACGGTCTCCTCCACGTCCTCCACCGGCGCGGCGCTCACCAGCACCACCCCCGGTTCGACCTCGCAGCCGCGCAGCCGGTACGTGCCCTCCCCCTCGATGCGCGCGGTGCGCGTCAGCTCGCTGTCGGAGTGCGCCATCGCCCGCGCGAGGTCCGCCAGGGCTCGGGTGTCGTCGGGCACGTCCGAGGGCCTGCGCAGGGTGACCGCGTCGCCGGAGACGTCGTACACCGCCGTGTACCAGCCGTAGTACGGCTTGCGCCGGACCGTGCCGTGCGCCGCCGCGTCCTTGGCCTGCACGGCCTGGATCAGCTTCAGCTGGTCGCCCAGCTGGAGCTCCAGATAGTCGCGCATGTACGTGGTGAGCACCGTGCCGACGACCCCGAACACCGCCAGCGACAGCACCCCGAGGCCCAGCGCCAGCCGGGTGCCGAGCCGGGTCCGCCGGTAGGTGCCGCGCAGCCGCCGGACGAACGCGGTCACTCCGCGGCCTGCCGGATCACGTACCCGAAGCCCCGCACGGTCTGGATCAGCGGCTCGCCGGTGTCGTCCAGCTTCCGCCGCAGCCGGCTCACCACCAGCTCCACCACGTTGGAGCGGCCCCCGAAGCCGTACTCCCACACGTGGTCCAGGATCTGCGCCTTCGTCAGCACCGTCGGCGAGCGGCGCATCAGATAGCGCAGCACCTCGTACTCGGTCGGCGTCAGCGACAGCGTCCGACCGCCGCGCCGCACCTCACGGGTGTCCTCGTCCATCGTCAGGTCCCCGACCCGCAGCACCGACCGCTGGAACCCCGGCCCCGCGCTGCGCCGCAGCACCGTGCGCAGCCGGGCCATCAGCTCCTCCACGGCGAACGGCTTGACCAGGTAGTCGTCCCCGCCCCGGGTCAGCCCCGCGACCCGGTCCGCCACCCCGTCCCGTGCGGTGAGGAACACCACCGGCACCATCGTCCCGGAGCGCCGCAGCCGGTCCAGCACGCCGAAGCCGTCGACGTCCGGCAGCATCAGGTCGAGCACCACGATGTCCGGGCGGAACTCGGCGGCGCGGCGCAGCGCGTCCTCACCCGTGTTGGCGGTGACCGCCTCCCAGCCCTCGTAGCGGGCGACCGTCGCCACCAGGTCGGCTATCGGCGGGTCGTCGTCCACGACGAGGAGTCGTACTTTTTCCACCCGCCCATACTGCGGCACGCCGCTCCCGGCGCCAGAGGCGGTGCGCGACCGCGGCCCGATCGACAACCACTTGAAAGCCGGCCGACAGGAGATCGACAGCGCCTGTGACCAAGCTCGGTGTCCCAGGACCCGACCAAGGAGTTTCCGGCGTGACAGCTGTCCACTCGCCTCCCTCACCCCCCACCGTGAGGCGACGCCCCGAGACGGTGGCGCGCACCGGTCTGTACGCCCTGCTCGCCGCGAACGCGCTCGTGGTGGCCGTCCTCTTCGTCCGGGCGGGCTTCGGCGCGAACGCCCTCGTCGTCCTGGGCCGCCTCACCGGCCTGTACGCCGGCCTGCTGATGGCGTTCCAGCTGCTGCTGGTGGCCAGGCTGCCCTGGCTGGACCGCCGCATCGGCATGGACCGGCTGACCCTGTGGCACCGCTGGACCGGCTTCGGACTGCTGTGGGCGCTCCTCGCCCACGTCGTCTTCATCACCTTCGGCTATGCCGACATGTCCTCCCTGGACCCGGTGGACCAGCTCGTCGACCTCGCCGGGACCGTGGAGGGGGTGCTGCGCGCCGTCGTCGCGCTGGCCCTGATCCTCGTCGTCGGCGCGGTCTCGGCCCGCCGCGCCCGGCGCCGACTCGCCTACGAGACCTGGCACTTCATCCATCTGTACAGCTATGCCGCCGTGGTGCTGGCCTTCACCCACCAGGTCGCCGTCGGCTCCACCTTCACCGCCTCGCCCGCCGCCACCGCCTACTGGTGGGGACTGTGGGGCGCCGCCCTCACCGCGGTGCTCACCGGCCGGCTGGTCCTGCCGCTGTGGCGGAACCGGCGCCACCGCCTGCGTGTCACGGCCGTCGTCCCCGAGAACGACCAGGTGGTGTCCGTCCACATCACCGGCCGCGACCTGCACCGGCTGCCCGCCCGCGCCGGCCAGTTCTTCCTCTGGCGGTTCCTGACCAGGGACCGCTGGTGGCAGGCCCATCCGTTCTCCCTGTCCGCCGCGCCGGACGGCCGCACCCTGCGGCTCACCGTGAAGGCGGCCGGCGACGGCAGCGCCGCCCTGCGCCGGCTGAGGCCCGGCACCCGCGTCTTCGCCGAGGGCCCCTACGGCGCCTTCACCACCCTGCGCCGCACCCGCCCGGACACCCTGCTCATCGCGGGCGGAGTCGGCGTCACCCCGATCCGGGCCCTGCTGGAGGAACTGGACGGCCACGCCGTCGTCCTCTACCGCGTGCGGACCGAGGCCGACGCCGTGCTCCTCGGCGAACTGCGCGCACTGGCCCTCGCCAAGGGCGCCGAGCTGCACCTGGTCACCGGCCCGGCCGCACCGGACCGGCTCGCCCCCGCCGAGCTCTCCCGCCTCGTGCCCGACCTCACCGGCCGCGACGTCTACGTCTGCGGCCCGCCCGGCATGACGACCGCGGTGCTGCGAAGCCTGCGCGCACTGGGCGTACCGAAGCGGCAGATCCACCACGAGCGCTTCAGCCTGGCCGGATGACCTGCGCGGGGCGAAGCAGGGGAACCAGTGGAACGAGTGGAACGAGGGGAACGAGGAGAACACCGTGAAACGAGCACTGCCCGTCCTGGTCCTGACCGTCGCCGGACTGGTCCCGGTCTGGCGCTACACCCCGTCGGCCCCGGAGCCGGCGGTCGCCGAACCCGCGCCCGTCCCCTCGGTGTCCGCCTCCCCGGGCGGCACCACCCGGGTCGTCGCGGGCCCCACCGTCGACACCGAGAAGGGCCCCGTCCAGGTCGAGGTCACCCTCGACGGCGACCGCATCGGCGCCGTGCGGATGCTCCGGCAGCCGGACCATCCGCAGACCACGGCCGCCGTGCCGGTCCTGATCGAGGAGACCCTGCGGGCCCAGAGCGCCGACGTCGACACGGTCTCCGGCGCCACCGTCACCAGCGACGGCTACCGGGAGTCCCTGCAGGCCGCCCTCGACGCGGGGGACTCCTGACGTGCGGCGCGTGGAACACGTCATGGGCTTCCCGGTGTCCCTGCGGATCGACGACGAGGGTTTCGCCGGGGCGGACGCCGTGGACGCGCTCTTCGCCCGGCTGCGCGAGGCCGACGCCCGCTTCAGCCCGTTCCGCGAGGACAGCGAGGTCTCCCGCCTGGACCGGGGTGAGCCGGACCCGGATCCGCCGACTCCCGAGCTGACCGAGATCCTCGCCCTCTGCGAGCGGTACCGGATCGCCACCGGGGGCGCCTTCGACGTACGGCCGCCGGGCCGGCGCCTCGATCCGTGCGCGGTGGTCAAGGGCTGGGCGGTGCAGAGGGGCGCCGACCTGTTGCGGGCGGCGGGCGCGCGCCGGTTCTGCCTCAACGCGGGCGGGGACGTGGTCGCCGCCGGCGGCCCGTGGCGGGTGGGCGTACGGCACCCGGAACACGCCGGCCGGCTGTGCGCCGTACTGGAGCTCACCGACGGCGCGGTCGCGACGTCCGCGCGCTACGAACGCGGCGACCACATCATCGACGCCCGCACCGGCCGCCCGGCGACCGGCCTGCTCGCCCTCACCGTGACCGCCCCCACCCTGACCGAGGCGGACGCCGTCGCCACGGCGGCCTTCGCGCTCGGCCGGGAGGGCATCGCCTGGGCGGCGGCCCGCCCCGGCTGCGAGGTCTTCGCGGTCACGGCGGCCCGCCGGGTCGTGCGCACACCGGGCTTCCCCACGGCCGGACGGGCCCGGGAGACCGTGGCCTAGGGAGTGCCGTCGATGGAGGCCTGGAGGCGGGTGCTGGCCATGCGCATATGGGCGGCCATCGCCCGGTCCGCGGCCTCCGGGTCGCGGTCGCGGATCGCCTTCAGGACCGCGTCGTGCTCGCACAGGGTGCCGCCGACCGTGCCCTCGATGTCGCTGACGCGCTCCATCCAGACCTGGAGCAGCGCCCTGATGCTGTGCAGGATGTCACTCAGCACGCTGTTGCGGGCGATACGGGCGCACTCCAGGTGGAAGGCGATGTCCGCGTCGATGAAGGCCGCCACGTCCCCCTGCGCGTCCCGCATGTGCTGGAGGTGCTCCTCCAGGCGGGCGACGTCCTCGTCGGTGGCCCGCTCCGCGGCGAGGCGGGCGGAGACGCCTTCCATGTGGGTACGGACCTCGACCAGGTCCTGGGTCCGCCGCTGGCCCAGCATCAGCCCCCAGTTGATCGCCCGCGGCAGGAACTCCGAGGTGCCCTCCCGGACGTAGGACCCGGAGCCCGGGCGGATCTCGATGATCCCGAGGACGTCGAGTGCGGAGAGGGCGCCGCGGACACTGGACCGTGCGACGCCCAGCGCCTCGGCCAGTTGCCGCTCGGCGGGCAGCCGGGTGCCGGGCCGGATGTCGCCGGCCGACAGATGGTCGAGGAGCCGCTTCGCGACCTCGCTGACGGAGGA
>Ga0247820_10002208_pt1 | contig 10960 bp, 6 predicted proteins | sample 13C_Glucose_Day1_2_FD_192480 | JGI IMG/M metagenome (GOLD analysis project Ga0247820, IMG submission 192480) | Soil microbial communities from agricultural site in Penn Yan, New York, United States - 13C_Glucose_Day14 | ecosystem: Environmental > Terrestrial > Soil > Agricultural land | place...
GCCCGCCTCGTCCGCGACGACGGTGGGCCGCCCCGGCTTCGCCTGGGCACTGCCCGCCGCACTGTTCTTCGCCCTCTTCGCGATCGTCCCGCTGATCATGGTGGCGGTGCTGTCCTTCATGAGCTGGGACGGGATCAGCCCGCCCCGGTTCACCGGCACGGACAACTGGTCCCGCCTGCTGGACGATCCGGTGATGCTCAAGAGCATCTGGCTGACCCTGCTCCTGACCGCGCTCGGCGTGCTCCTCCAGACGCCGCTGAGCATCGTGCTCGGTGTCTGGGCCGCCGGCCACCAGCGCAACCGGGCCGTACTGTCCGTCATCTACTTCATTCCGCTGCTGCTGTCCGCGACGGCCGTCTCCGTGCTGTGGCGGGCGCTGCTCGACCCGAACTTCGGCATCCCGGCCGACGCCGCCTGGCTGTTCGGCGACGGCAACCTCTTCGGCGAACAGGCCACCGCCATCGGGGTCCTGGCGTTCGTCAGCACCTGGCAGTTCACCCCGTTCCACACCCTGATCTACCAGGGCGCCGCCCGCGCGATCCCGCAGGTGCTGTACCAGGCGGCGGAGATCGACGGGGCGGGCCGCTACCGGCAGTTCTTCCACATCACGCTGCCACAGCTGCGCAACGCCATGATCACCTCGATGATCCTGATGATCGTCGGCGGTCTGACCACGTTCGAGACGGTCCTCATCCTGACCCAGGGCGGACCCGGCACCGACACCACCATCAGCGCCTACTACATGTACGACAAGGCGTTCAAGGGCTTCGACTACGGCACCGGCTCCGCGATCGCCCTGGCCCTGGTCGTCGCGTCCACGATCATCTCGCTGATCGTCGTGCGGGTCTCCGGCTACGACAAGATGCGCGGTTCCGCGGAGGGTGTGTCATGAGGCGCCGACCCAACTACCTGGCCGGCGCGGGCTCCCTCCTGTGGCTCTTCCTGGTCGGGCTGCCGCTGTACGTGATGCTCGCCGCGACCCTGCGCACCCGCCAGGACTACGCCGAGAACGGCCCGGTGTCCCTCCCGGACAGCTTCACCCTGGACAACTACACCCGCGCCTTCGACTCGGGCTTCGGCCAGTACTTCTTCAACACGCTCGTCGTCACCGCCTGCGTGATCGGCATCGTGCTGCTGCTGGTGCCGCCGCTCGCCTACGCGATCGTCCGCAGCCGCGGCCGGACCACCTCGGCCATCTTCCGGCTGTTCCTGCTCGGACTCGCCATCCCCGCCCAGGCCGTCATCGTGCCGATGTTCTACCTGATCAGCGAGGCCGGCCTGTACGACAACCTGCTGGGCGTCATCCTGCCCACGGCCGCGTTCTGCCTGCCGATGTCGGCGCTGATCCTCAGCGGCGCGATGCGCGACATCTCGCCGGAGCTGTACGAGGCCATGGCCATGGACGGAGCCACCCCGCGGCGCATGTTCTTCCAGCTCGTGGTGCCGCTGTCGCGCGGCGGACTGTCCACGATCGTGGTCTTCTCCGCGCTCCAGGCGTGGAACGGCTTCCTGTTCCCGCTCGTCCTGACCCAGTCCGACTCCACCAAGGTGGTCACCCTGGGTCTGTACAACTTCCAGACCGCGCACGGCATCGACATCCCCGGTCTGCTGGGAGCCGTGGTGCTGTCCATGGTGCCCATCCTGCTCGTCTACCTGTTCGCCCGTCGCGCCCTGGTCCAGGGTCTGATGGGCGTCGGAGGAAAGTGACTGCCGACGTGGCCGTAGAGACCACCCCCGAAGCCCCCCTCTGGAACGACCCCGACCGCCCCGTCGACGCCCGGGTCGACGCGCTGATCGACGCGATGACCCTGCCCGAGAAGATCGCCCAGCTGTACGGCGTGTGGGTCGGCGCGTCCGCCAGCGGCGGCGAAGTCGCCCCCCACCAGCACGACATGGAGGAGCCGGCCGACCTCGACGCGCTGCTGCCCGCCGGACTGGGCCAGCTGACCCGCCCCTTCGGCACCGCCCCCGTCGACCCGGCGCTCGGCGCGCTCTCCCTGCTGCGCACCCAGACACGCATCGCCTCGGCGGGCCGCTTCGGCATTCCCGCCGTCGCCCACGAGGAGTGCCTGGCCGGCTTCGCCGCCTGGGGCGCCACCGCCTACCCCGTCCCGCTGTCCTGGGGCGCCACCTTCGACCCGGACGTGGTGCGCCGGATGGCCGCCGCCATCGGCCGCGACATGCGCTCCGTCGGTGTCCACCAGGGGCTCGCGCCCGTCCTCGACGTGGTGCGCGACGCCCGCTGGGGCCGGGTGGAGGAGACCATCGGAGAGGACCCCTACCTCGTCGGCACCATCGGCACCGCGTACGTCCAGGGCCTGGAGTCCGCGGGGATCGTCGCCACCCTCAAGCACTTCGTCGGCTACTCCGCCTCCCGCGCCGGACGCAACCTCGCCCCCGCGTCCATGGGCCCCCGCGAACGGGCCGACGTGCTGCTCCCGCCGTTCGAGATGGCCGTCCGCGAGGGCGGCGCCCGCTCGGTGATGCACTCCTACACGGACACCGACGGCCTTCCCTCCGCGGCCGACGAGAGCCTGCTGACCGGACTGCTCCGCGACACCTGGGGCTTCGGCGGCACCGTCGTCGCCGACTACTTCGGCATCGCCTTCCTCAAGACCCTGCACGGCGTCGCGGGTGACTGGGCCGACGCCGCGGGCACCGCGCTGAAGGCCGGCGTCGACATCGAACTGCCCACCGTCAAGACCTTCGGCGCACCCCTCGCCGAGGCCGTCGCCGACGGCCGGGTACCGGAGGCGGTCATCGACCGCGCCCTGCGCCGCGTCCTCGGACAGAAGGCGATGCTCGGCCTGCTCGACCCCGACTGGAGCCCGGTGCCGTCCGCGCTCGACGGCGCCGACCTGGACGACCCGGAGGCCCTGCGCGGCACGATCGACCTGGACCGGCCCGAGAACCGGGAACTGGCCCGCGAGATCGCGGAGAAGGCCGTCGTCCTGCTCGCCAACGACGGCACCCTGCCGCTCGCCGCGCCCCGCCGCATCGCCCTGGTCGGCCCCAACGCGGCCGAACCGACCGCCGTGCTGGGCTGCTACTCCTTCCCCCAGCACGTGGGCGTGCAGCACCCCGAGGTCCCGGTCGGCATCGACCTGCCCACCCTGCGCGACACCCTGGCCGCCGAGTTCCCCGACGCGGAGATCACGGCCGTCCGCGGCACCGGGGTCGACGACGGGGACCTCTCCGGCATCGGCGAGGCGGTGGACGCGGCACGGGACGCGGACCTCGTCGTCGCCGTCCTCGGCGACCGCGCGGGCCTGTTCGGCCGCGGCACCAGCGGCGAGGGCTGCGACGCCGAGTCCCTCGCGCTGCCCGGCGCCCAGCAGCACCTGCTCGACGCGCTGCTGGACTCCGGCAGGCCGGTGGTCACCGTCCTGCTCGCCGGACGGCCGTACGCGCTCGGCCGTGCCGCCGCCGAGTCCGCGGCGATCGTGCAGTCGTTCTTCCCCGGCGTCGGGGGCGCCCGGGCGATCGCCGGGGTGCTGAGCGGCCGCACCAACCCCTCCGGACGGCTCCCGGTCAGCGTGCCGCGCGGCCCGGGCTCCCAGCCGACCACCTATCTCGGCGCACGGCTGGCCCGGGCCAGCGAGGTGTCCAACGTCGACCCGACACCGGCGTTCGGCTTCGGCCACGGTCTGACGTACACGAGCTTCGACTGGAGCGACCTCACCGTGGAGGCGCACGAGGCCCCGACGGACGGCGAGTTCACCCTCGCCCTGACCGTCCGCAACACCGGCGAACGGTCCGGCGCCGAGGTCGTCCAGCTGTACCTGCACGACCCGGTCGCCTCCGTCGTCCAGCCGGTGCAGCGGCTCGTCGGTTACACCCGGGTGCCGCTGGAGCCGGGGGAGTCCCGCCGCCTCCGTGTCACGGTCCCGGCCGACGTGGCCTCGTTCACCGGCCGTGACGGCCGCCGGGTCGTCGAACCCGGTGACCTGGAGCTGCGTCTCGCCACGTCCAGCACCGACACGACGATGACGGCGACGGTCGTCCTGACCGGCCCCGTGCGCCAGGTGGACCACACCCGCCGCTTCCACGCGGCCTTCACCCAGGAGGGGTGACCCGGACCCGCCTGGCGGCACGCAGGCCCGGACCGCGGAAGCGGTCCGGGCCTGCGTGCCGGGCACCGTGCGGCCTACCAGCGGTCGCGGTGCACCACCTCCTCGACCGGGCGGCGGCTCACCGGACCGAACCTGCCGCGCGGCCACCCCACCGGGATGGCGGCGAAGGTGTTCATGGCGTCGGGGATGCCCAGCGCCGCCTTCCACTCGTTCTCCAGGAACAGGTGCCAGATGGTGATGTTGGCGGCCAGGCCCAGGGCCCGCGCGGCGAGCAGCAGGTTCTGCACGCCCGGGTAGACGCAGGAACCCTCCGCGAGGGCGGCGAAGCGTTCCTGGACCCGCCCCATGTGCTCCGTCGCCTCGGCGCCGAGCGCCTCGGCGTACCGGCGCAGGCCCTCCTCCTCGATCCTCGGCGCCGGGAACTGGTAGCAGGGGATGATCAGCGCCGGTGTCTCGGCGAAGTGGTCGCGCTGGTACTCGATGGCGGCGACCATGCGGGCGTACGCGGCCTCGTCCATGCCGGCGGGGGCGTACTTGCCGGTGGTGGCCAGGTACGCGTCCACACAGCGCTTCCACAGCGGCGCGAGCCGGGCCATGACCGCGGGGTCGGTGACGACGACGTACTCGAAGCGCTGCATGTTGCCGCCGCTGGGGCCCCAGACGGCCGCCTGGATCAGCCGGTCCAGGAGGGCGCCGGGCACCGGGTCGGGCCGCAGCCGCCGCATGGCCCGCATGGTGGACATGGTCGCGAAGAGGGCCGGGTCGTCGGTGCCGTCGGCCGGCGCCCCGGAGAGCGGGGTTTCAGTGGTCATGATCGTGAGTGTAGGGACTGTGAACACCGCCTGCCCTGCCTCTACTTGAGATAGGGACCGGCGGTCCCGATCTTGCCGCCGCCGTTCAGCACGTACACCCGCAGGTTCCCCTTCCCCGGCGCGGCCACGGTGAGGCTGCCGTCGGTGACGGTCCGGGTGTCGCCGGTGACCGCGTCCCGGTAGGTGCCGTCGGGAATGCCGGTGTAGGTCGCCCCGCCCGAGACGGTGACGAGGGCGAAGCTGTCCGTGCCGCCCTCGGTGTAGCGGCGCTTGAAGGCCATGTCGCCGCTGATGCCGTCCGTGGAGTACTGGCCCATCTGCAGCGCGGGGACGGCCCGGCGGATCTGGTTCAGCCGCTGTACGTGCTTGACCAGCGGCTGCTGCAGCGTCGTGGCGACCGCGCCGGAGGCGGAGTCGACCTCGGAGAAGCCGGAGGCCTTCACGTCGCCGGCGACGTGGTCGCCGTAGTACGCCCGGCCCGTCGTGGCCAGCGGGCAACTCGGGCCGCAGTCGATCTTCCTGCCCTTCTGGAACTCGATCTCCGAGCCGTAGTAGAGGGTGGGGATGCCGCGGAAGGTCCACATCAGGGACATGTTCTCGGCCCAGGCGTCGGTGCCGCCGGTGTAGCGTTCGCTGCTCTTGTTGGGGCCGTAGTCGTGGCTGTCGACGTAGACCACGTTGTACGTGGCGTCGTGGTAACTGTCGTCGGAGTCCTTGCCGTTGTGGAAGGCGTTGCTCGCGTCGCCGAAGTTCATGTGCATGCGCATGTCGATGACGTTCATGCCGGAGAAGCGGCTGCGGTCGGGGGCGTGGTAGCTGTTGCCCTCGAGGAAGGCGTTGCGGGACGTGGGCTGGTTCCCGGTGCCCTGCTGCTGCTCGTAGTCGTACATCTCCAGGGCCGCCTTCTCGTCGTCGGCGCTGTACTCCTTGCGCTCCTTCCATGTGTAGAACTGGGCGGAGTGGTTGACCGAGCCGCGGTTCCACTTGTCATTGACGAAGGCGGCGACCTCACCGAAGACGAAGAAGTTCTTGGCGGCCTCGGCGCCGTGCTGCCGGGTGACGCGTTCCTGGATGGCCGGCAGGAAACGGCGGTTCCAGGTGGTGCGCGGGATGTGCACGGCGGTGTCGACGCGGAAGCCGTCTACCCCCATGTCGATGTACTTGTTGTAGGCGCCGATCAGATAGTTCTGCACCTGGGCGTTCTCGGTGTTGAAGTCGGCGAGGTCCTCGTGCAGCCAGCACGAACGGGAGTCCTCGCCCTCCCAGTTGCCGATCCAGCAGTTGTGGTAGAGCGCCTTGGGGAACATGCCGGACGTCGGGGAGGGCCACTGGCAGTTGTAGATCGTGTAGCCCTCGGGGCTCTTGGCTCCGGTGGGCCTGCCCCAGTTGACGCAGGTGTTGCCGGACGGCTCGGCCGTGGACCAGAGGTCGCCGTTGTAGTACGACTTGCCGCTCTTGGAGTCCACGGTCAGGCCGTCGTACTCGAAGCCGGGCTGCTTCTCGTCGTAGTACCAGCTCCACTGGGCGTCGCGCACCCCGTACACGGTCGGGGTGAACAGGCCCTTGGCGCCCCAGCGTGAGGAGTGGTTGTAGACCACGTCCTGGTAGATCTTCATGCCCTTGGCGTGGGCCGCGTTGATCAGGTCCTGGTAGGAGGCGCCCGCGGACTCCAGGCGCGGGTCGACCTTGTAGAAGTCCCAGCCGTGGTAGCCGTGGTAGTCGTAGTCCGAGCGGTTGAGGACCACCGGGGTGATCCACACGGCGGAGAAGCCGAGGCCCTTGATGTAGTCGAGTTTGTCGACCAGTCCCTTGAAGTCGCCCCGGAACATGGGGTCGTCGTTGGCCGCGTTGCCGGACTTCTGGTGCTGGCTGCCGCCGCGGTTGTTGGAGCTGTCGCCGTCGTTGAAACGGGCGGTGAGGACGAAGTAGATGGGGTCCTTGCGCGGGTCGGTGGCAAGGGGCTTGCCGGCGGCGGGCGCCGGCGGCTTCGTGCCGGTGGTCGCCGTCGCGGCGGCCGATGCCGCGGAGACGTTGCCGGCGGCGTCCAGGGCCCGGACGGTGTAGGCGTAGGTGGTCCTCTCCTCCAGGCCGGTGTCGGAGAAGACGGTGGAGCGGACGTCGGTCACGACCTCGCCCCTGGTTCCGCCGGTGCGGGTGACCTGGTACGTGGTGACGCCCGTGTCGTCGGTGGAGGGCTCCCAGGTCAGCACGACGGACACGCCGTCCGCCCGTGCGGTCACCCCGGCCGGAGCGGTCGGGGCCCGGGTGTCGGGCGCCTCGGCGGCGCACGGGTCGTCGGCGTCCTCGGTGACCTTGTTGTCGGAGACGGTGGTGACGCCGGCGGGCAGGGTGTAGTCGGCGCCCTTGTTGTTGTCCCACACGCCGTTGCCGTTGTTGAACGCGGCCTTCATCGAGGCGGCCGTGCCCAGGTCGACGTCCTTCTTCCACCAGCCCGCGCACGCGGCCTGCATGCCGACGCCCGGCACGGTGGTCCAGGAACCGCCCGCCGGCTGGTAGTGGAGGTTGGCGGTGGTCCAGCCCAGGGTCCTGGTGGAGTAGTAGACGGTCGCCAGGTTGCCGTCCCCCGGCGCCGGACCGGGGTCCTCGCCGCCGGCGCAGGGGTCGGAGTGGGCGATCACGCCGTCCTTGACCGTGATGTTCCCCGTGCCGAGGGCGTAGTTCCTGCCGGAGTTGTTGTCCCAGGTGCCCGAGCCGTTGTTGAAGGTGGCCTGCAGTCCTTCCGCGCTCCCCAGGGTGACCGTCTTCTTCACCCAGTCGGTGCAGGCGGTCTCCATCGCCACGCCGGGCACCGTGGTCCAGGAGCCGCCGTCGGGCGCGTAGTGCAGGAGGTGGCGGTCCCAGTTCTTCGTCTTCGTGTAGTAGAAGACGGTCGCCGTGTTGTCGGCCGTGGCGGCGGTGGGGACGGTCCTGGGCGAGGGGCTGGCCGAGGGGACGGAAACCAGCCCCAGGACCGCGCCGACGGCCACGGCCGCGGCCAGTGGTCGTCCGGGCAGCCGTGTGCGGGTGCGTCTCATGCGTGTCTCCAGCGAGGGAGGAGGGACGGGGCACGGGCGGTGCGGGCACCCCGGACGGTGAAAGTGCGAACGGTAAGTTGCAGAAAGCTCTTACGGCAGCGGCAAGTTACCGGCGTGGAACACCGCCGTAAAGAGGTCTCGCTCCAACTTTCCGCCGCGCGCCCGTCGAACGCATGGTCGCCGCAGGTCGGCTGACGTCACGTCATGAGACGTCGCCGGACGGGGCGTCGAAAGGGTTGACCTTAGTTGAACGCTGCCCTTACGGTCACGACCGCAACATCTTGCAGTCATCTTTCTGCAACCCATTGCAAGCGTGGGCCGACCCCCCGGACATCCGTCGGCCGGCACCCGGGACACCCGCATCCTCACACGGGAGACTCCATGCACCGGAGTACCAGCAGAGCCCGCAGGACCACCGCCGCGGCGCTCGCCCTCACCGCCGGCGCGGCCGGCAGCCTCCTCGCCACCGCCGCGCCCGCTCAGGCGGCCCCGCCCGGCGACAAGGACGTCACCGCGGTGATGTTCGAGTGGAAGTTCGACTCGGTGGCCAAGGCGTGCACCGACACCCTCGGCCCCGCCGGTTACGGCTTCGTCCAGGTCTCGCCGCCGCAGGAGCACATCCAGGGCGGCCAGTGGTGGACCTCCTACCAGCCGGTGAGCTACAGGATCGCGGGCCGGCTCGGTGACCGCGGACAGTTCAAGAGCATGGTCGACACGTGTCACGCCGCGGGCGTGAAGGTCGTCGCCGACTCGGTCATCAACCACATGTCCGCGGGCAACGGCACCGGGACCGGGGGCTCGTCGTACACCAAGTACGACTACCCCGGCCTCTACTCGCGGAGCGACTTCGACAACTGCACCTCGCAGATCAACAACTACGGCGACCGCTTCAACGTCCAGGAGTGCGAGCTGGTCGGCCTCGCCGACCTGGACACCGGCGAGGATTACGTCCGGGGGAAGATCGCCGGTTACCTCAACGACCTGCTCTCGCTCGGCGTCGACGGCTTCCGCATCGACGCGGCCAAGCACATGGCCGCCGGGGACCTCGCCGACATCAAGTCCCGGCTGAGCAAACCCGACGTGTACTGGAAGCACGAGGCCATCCACGGCGCGGGCGAGGCCGTCTCCCCCTCCGAGTACCTCGGCAGCGGCGACGTCCAGGAGTTCCGCTACGCACGCGACCTCAAGCGGATCTTCACCGGCGAGAACCTCGCGTACCTGAAGAACTTCGGCGAGAGCTGGGGCTACATGGCCTCGGACAAGTCCAGCGTCTTCGTCGCCAACCACGACACCGAACGCGGCGGTGACACCCTCAGCTACAGGGACGGCGCCGGCTACACCCTGGCCCACGTCTTCATGCTGGCCTGGCCCTACGGCAGCCCCGACGTCCACTCCGGCTACGAGTACACCGACCGCGACGCGGGCCCGCCGAACGGCGGCCAGGTGAACGCCTGTTACAGCGACGGCTGGAAGTGCCAGCACGCCTGGCGCGAGATCTCCTCCATGGTCGGCTTCCGCAACGCCGCCCGTGGCCAGGCCGTGACGGACTGGTGGGACAACGGCGGTGACCAGATCGCCTTCGGACGGGGCTCCAAGGCGTACGTCGCCCTCAACCACGAGGGCTCCTCGCTGACCCGCACCTTCCAGACCTCGCTGCCCGCCGGTGACTACTGCGACGTCCAGTCGGGCAAGGGTGTCACCGTCGACGGATCCGGCCGGTTCACCGCCACCCTCGGCGCCGGCACCGCCCTGGCCCTGCACGCGGGTGCCCGGAACTGCGACGGCGGCACCGTCCCCGACCCCGACCCGGTGGCCTCCGGCGTCTCCTTCGCCGTCGACGCCACCACCTCCTGGGGCCAGAACATCTACGTGACGGGCAACCGCCCGGAACTCGGCAACTGGAACCCGGGCAGCGCCCTCAAGCTCGACCCGGCCGCCTACCCGGTGTGGAAACTGGACGTGGAACTCCCCGAGGGCACGTCCTTCGAGTACAAGTACATCCGCAAGGACGCGTCGGGGAACGTGACCTGGGAGAGCGGCGCCAACCGCACCGCGACCGTCACCTCCACGAAGACCGCCCTCAACGACACCTGGCGCAACTGACACCCCACGCCTCTCACCGCCACCCCCGCGCCCGGTAGTGCCTGCGGTTCTCGCAGGTGGTGGCGCGGGGGTTGGCGCAGGCGGGGACTGAGGGCGGGGTCAGGCCCGGTCCCGCCCCAGTCCCGCGACGAACCCGGCCCACGCGCTCCGCGCGAACGCGAGCCGAGGCCCACCGCGCTCCTTGGAGTCCCGTACGTGTACGGCGAGTGCGTCGGAGGCGACCTCGACGCACGCTCCTCCTTCGCCGCTGCTGTAGCTGCTCTTGAACCAGTCCAGCCGTGCGGGCTGTTCGGTGTTCATCGGTCTCCCAGCATCTTCCCGATCAGGGTCAGTGACTCTTCTGGCGTGAGCGCCTGCGCCCTGAGACTGCCGTAGCGTGCGGCAAGGATACGTACCTCGTCCGGGTCCGTAACCAGACGGCTGACGTGCTGGACTTCCAGGTAGGCCACCTGGGACCTGCCCTTCGGGGTGAGCAGGATGAGGGGACCACCCAGACTGGGATGCTCCTTGCGGTCCGTCGGCAGCACCTGCAGCTCCACACTGCGCAGTCTGCCGAACCTCAGCAGCGCTTCGAGTTGTTCCCGATGAACGTCCCACCCGCCCAGCGGCCGACGCAACACGGATTCCTCGAGCGTGAAGGTCGTGAAGGGCGGAGGCCAGCGGTCGAAGATCTGTTGGCGGTCCAGCCGCGCGGCCACGCGTTGCTCGATGGTTGCCTCGTCCAGCAAGGGCTGACGGGTCCCGAAGACCACATGGGCGTGAGCCTCCGTCTGAAGGAGGCCGGGAATCGCTAGCGAGCTGTAGTCGTGCAGCTCGACCGCCTCCGCCTCCAGGCGCGCGTAGTCCCGGAACCATTCCGGATGCCGCACCCTGCGCCGGGTCTTCGCCCGTTCCACGTCCTCCGCCGCCGACGCCAGCAGGCCGCCGCAGTCCAGCA
>Ga0247820_10002210_pt1 | contig 10956 bp, 9 predicted proteins | sample 13C_Glucose_Day1_2_FD_192480 | JGI IMG/M metagenome (GOLD analysis project Ga0247820, IMG submission 192480) | Soil microbial communities from agricultural site in Penn Yan, New York, United States - 13C_Glucose_Day14 | ecosystem: Environmental > Terrestrial > Soil > Agricultural land | place...
CTCTTCGATTAGGCGCACGACGCTTTTAACGTTGCGATCCCACCGTTCGCGACCGTGCCGCTCACGCCATCCGAAACGAGGCGAGGCAGTGCATCAGCAGCCGCTTGGCGTGCAGGATGCGGGTCTTGATGGTGCCGACCGGCACGCCCTCGATCTCGGCGATCTCGGGATAGGGGAGCTCGCGCCAGAAGGCGAGATGGATCGCCGAGCGGTGGGCGTCGCTGAGCCGCTCCACGCACTCGCGCACCCGCGCGGCGTCGCTGGCCGCCACCGCCACCGCCTCGGGGTTCGGGGCCTGGTCGGGCGCGCGGTCGTCGGGCTCGGAGGCGACCTCGCGGAATCCGCGGCGCATCCGGTCGATCGCCTTGTTGCGGGCGATGCCGAACATCCAGGTCCGCGGTGCCGACCGACCCTCGAACCGCCCGGCCGCCCGCCAGATCTCGAGGAAGGTCTCCTGCATCACGTCGGACGCCTCGAACGGGTCGCCGAGCCGGGCGCGCAGGAAGCGGTAGAGCGCCCCGGAGTGCCGCTCGTAGAGCGTCTTCATCGCCGCCTTGTCGCCGGCGGCGCCGATGCGCTGGATGAGGGTGGCGTCGTCCAACGGATCACTTTCTGGTCGGCGGGAAACTATGCGGGCGGCCGCCGCAGGCGGCAAGCCGAAACGGCCGCGGGAAAGGGGGCCCGCGGCCGTCCGCCGGCGAACGCTCCGTCAGAGGTCGAAGTCGGCCGCCCTGAGCCAGGACACGCCCTCGACCGTCAGCTCGTGGTGGCCGAGGTCGACGGTCACGTAGTCGCCGTGATCCTCGATCCGGTCCTTGATGTCGCCGTAGCCGTCGATCCAGTCGTAGCCCTCGATGACGATCGTGTCCTTGCCGTGCTCGAAGTCGGTGATGACGTCCTTGCCCTTCTCGAACACGAAGCTGTCGTAGCCCGCGCCGCCGGTCAGGGTGTCGTAGCCGTACCCGCCGTCGATCCAGTCGTTGCCGTCGCCGCCGGTGATCTCGTCGTTGCCGGCGCCGCCGTCGAGCTTCAGCTTGATCAGGTGCTTCAGCCCGTCGCCGGCGGTGATCGTGTCGTCGCCGCCCTGGCCGTTCACCTCGAGCTTCTCGGTGGTGCCGATGTCGAGCGAGAACGGCACGAGGTTGACCCGGTCGAACGCCACGCGGTGGCCGTTTGCGGCGATCTCGAAGACGTCGCCGTCGCTGTCCGAGCCGTTGACCTCGACGACGTCGTAGCCCTCGCCTCCCTCCATCAGGTCGGAGCCGTCGCCGTTGTTCCAGACCATCCGGTCGTCGCCCCAGCCGCCGTACACCTTGTCGGCGCCGCGGAAGCCGACCAGCCGGTCGTCGCCGCCGCCGCCATAGATCGCGTCGTCGCCGTCGCCACCGGTGATCGAGTCGTTGCCTTCGCCGCCGTCGAGCCTGAGCTTGATCAGGCCGGCGAGCCCGGCGGCGCCGGTGATCGTGTCGTCGCCGCCCTGGCCGTTCACCTCGAGCTTCTCGGTGCTGCCGATGTCGAGCGAGAAGGGCACGAGGTTGACCCGGTCGAAGTCGACGCGGTCGCCGTTCGGGTTGATCGTGAAGGCGTCGCCGGCGGTGTCGGCGCCGTTGACCACGGTGGTGTCGTAGTCGTGGCCGCCCTCCATCAGGTCGGAGCCGTCGCCGTTGTTCCAGACCATCGTGTCGTCGCCCCAGCCGCCGATCATCCGGTCGGAGCCGGTGTTGCCGATCAGCAGATCGTCGCCGTTCTCGCCGTAGAGGCTGTCGTCGCCGGCGCCGCCGGACAGCCGGTCGTCGCCGTCGCCGCCGCGGGCGACGTCGTTGCCGCCGAGCGCGTCGATCGTGTCGCCGCCGCCGGTGCCGGTGATGCTGTCGTCACCTTCGGTGGGGATATTAGCCATAACCAATCACTCCGTTTCTCTGGCCGCGATCGTTGCTGCGATCGCCGAACCTTCGGTCGCGGAAGCGTGGGATGGGGTTCAATTCAGCCGATGCGGCCGCCGGCGTCGCCGACCTGGCCGCGGTGCAGCAGCAGGTGGTCGAGGATCACGCAGGCCATCATCGCCTCCCCGACCGGCACGGCGCGGATGCCGACGCATGGATCGTGCCTGCCCCTGGTGACGATCTCGGTCTCCTCGCCGGTGACGGTGATGGTGCGGCGGGGGGTGAGGATCGAGGAGGTCGGCTTGACCGCGAAGCGGGCGACCAGGTCCTGTCCGGTCGAGATGCCGCCGAGGATGCCGCCGGCGTGGTTCGAGGAGAAGCGCGGGCTGCCGTCGTCGCCGATGAAGATCTCGTCGGCGTTCTCGGTGCCGGTCAGCTCGGCCGCCGCCATGCCGGCACCGATCTCCACGCCCTTGACGGCGTTGATCGTCATCAGCGCCATCGCGAGGTCGCTGTCGAGCTTGGCGTAGACCGGGGCGCCGAGCCCCGGCGGGACTCCCTCGGCGATGATCTCGACCACCGCGCCGACCGAGTTGCCGGACTTGCGCAGGCCGTCTAGGTAGCCGGTCCAGGTTTCGGCGGCCTTGGCGTCAGGGGACCAGAAGGGGTTGCGGAGGACCTCGTCCCAGTCCCAGGCGGCGCGGTCGACCGGGTGGGCGCCGATGCGGACGAGAGCGCCGCGGATGCGGACGGCCGGCGCGAGCCGGCCGAGGACGGCGCGGGCGACGCCGCCGGCGGCGACGCGGGCGGCGGTCTCGCGGGCCGAGGACCGGCCGCCGCCGCGCGGGTCGCGCAGGCCGTACTTCAGATGATAGGTGATGTCGGCGTGGCCGGGGCGGAAGCTCGCCGCGATGTCGCTGTAGTCCTTCGACCGCTGATCGGTGTTGCGGATCATCAGCGAGATCGGCGTGCCGGTGGTGCAGCCCTCGTAGGTCCCGGAGAGGATCTCGACGGCGTCGGGCTCCTGGCGCTGGGTGGTGAAGCGGCTCTGGCCGGGACGGCGGGCGTCGAGCCAGGGCTGGATGTCCGCCTCGCTCAGCCGTATGCCCGGCGGGCAGCCGTCGACGACGCAGCCGAGGGCCGGACCGTGGCTCTCGCCCCAGGTGGTGACGCGGAACAGGTGGCCGTAGCTGTTGAACATGGTCGCTCGCCTCCCTCGCCGGCGGGCTTACCGTGGCGGGGGGCGGAAGGGAAGCACGCAGGGCGTCGCACAGTGCGACGACATGCCATCTGCTTGATGTAAATTGATAATCCGCCTACCGTTCATCGAATTTCAACGAGGGTTAATGCATGCCTTCAGGTTGTGCGCGGGCCGGCCGCGCGCCGTCCCTGCGCGCCTGCAGCCAGCTCCAGACCCGGAGCGGGGTGAGGGGCATGTCGACGTGGCGCACGCCGGAGGCCCACAGCGCGTCGAGCGCGGCGTTGGTGACCGCCGCCAGCGCCCCCACCGTGCCGGCCTCGCCGCAGCCCTTCATGCCGATCGGGTTGGCGGTGGAGGGCACCAGCTCGGCATGGAACCCCATGAGCGGCACGTCCGCCGCCCGCGGCAGCCCGTAGTCCATGAACGAGCCCGACAAGAGCTGCCCCTCCGGCGAATAGGCGACGAGCTCGCTCACCGCCTGTCCGATCCCCTGGGCGACGCCGCCATGCACCTGCCCCTCGGCGAGCATCGGGTTGATCAGCAGCCCGAAGTCGTCCACCACCGTGTAGCGCACCACCTCCAGCCGGCCGGTCTCGGGGTCGACCTCGACCTCGGCGAAATGCGCCCCGTTCGGGTAGGACCGGCCGGGAACCCGGAAGGCGCGCGTGGTGATGAGCAGCTCGCTCCGGCCCCGGCTGCGCGCCGCGCCGGCCAGGCGCATCAGGTCGCGGCTGCGGTCGGTCCCGGCGATGCGGAAGGCGCCGTCCTCGAACACCAGGTCGGCGCCCGCGACCTCGAGCTCCTCCTCGGCCAGCGCCCGGAAACGTTCGATCATCAGGTCGGCGGCGTGGTTGATCGAGTTGCCCTGCATGGTCACCGAGCGCGAGCCGCCGGTGCCGCCGCCGCTGGCGATGCGGTCGCTGTCGCCCTGGACGAAGCGCACGCGCTCGAACGGGATGCCGCTGCGCCCGGTCAGGATCTGCGCCATCGCCGTCTCGTGGCCCTGGCCGTTCGACTGGGTGCCGACGCAGAGCTCGACCATGCCGTCGTCGGCGAAGGCGATCGTCGTCGTCTCGTTCTGGTCGCCGAGGATCGACTCGATGTAGTAGGCGAGCCCGAGCCCGCGCAGCCGCCCGGCGCCGGCGCTCGCGGTCTTGCGCGCCGCGAAGCCCGCGATGTCGGCCTCGGCCAGCGCCCGGTCGAGGACACGTCCGAAGTCGCCGACGTCGTAGGTCTCGCGCGACACTGCGCGGTACGGGAAGCGCTCGCGCGCGATGAAGTTGCGCCGCCGGAGCTCGACCGGGTCGAGTCCGAGGTCGCGCGCCGACCAGTCCATCAGCCGCTCTATGACGTAGATCGCCTCCGGCCGCCCGGCGCCGCGGTAGGCGTCGACCGGGGTGGTGTTGGTGAACACCCCCTTCACCGCGAAGAACGCCTTCTGCACGTCGTAGACCCCGGGCATCACCTTCAGCGCCAGGCGCGAGGCGATGGTCTGGCCGCCCGGAGAGTTGTAGGCGCCGAGATTGGAGACACAGTTGATCCGAAGCGCCTGCAGCCGGAAGCTGGCATCGAACGCCGCCTCGGCGACGGTCACGTGGTCGCGTCCGTGGTGGTCGGTCAGCATCGCCTCGCCGCGGCCGCTCATCCAGTGCACCGGCCGGCCGAGCTCGCGGGCCGCGAAGGCGATGGCGAAATACTCGGGGTAGTTCACCCCCTTGATCCCGAAGCCGCCGCCGACGTCGGGGGTGGTGACCCGCACCGCCGCCTCCGGCAGCCCCAGGCGCTCGGCCAGCTCGTCGCGCAACGGCCAGACGCCCTGGCCGGAGAAGGCGACGGTCAGCCGCCCGGCTTCCCAGGTCGCGGTGCAGCCGCGCGGCTCCATCGGCATCGCCATCGCGCGGTTGTCGACCAGCTCGAGCCGCGTGGCGTGCGCCGCCGCCGCGAAGGCCCCGGCGACCGCCGCCTCGTCGCCGAAGGCCCAGTCGTAGGCGCGGTTGCCCGGCGCCTCCGGGTGGATCGCCGGCCCGCCCTCCGCCGTGGCGACGTGCGCCGGCAGCTCGTCGAGGTCGAGCCCGACCGCCTCCGCCGCGTCGAGCGCCGCGGCGCGGCTCTCGGCCACCACCAGCGCCACCGCCTCGCCGGCGTAGCGCACCCGCGCGTCGGCGAGCACCGGCCGGCGCGGCGCGGCGCCGCGGCTGCCGTCGCGGTTCTCCACCGTCAGGAAGCCGACGCGGTTCTCGAGCTTCCCCGCGAGGTCGGCGGCGGAAAACACCGCGACCACCCCCGGCATCGCCCGCGCCGCCGCGACGTCGAGCCCGGAGATCACCGCGTGCGCCACCGGGCTGCGCACGAAGGCCGCGTGCAGCACGCCGTCGGGCAGCGCGTCCTCCATGTAGCGCCCCTGTCCGGTCAGGAAGCGCGCGTCCTCCTTGCGCGGCGCGCTCTGGCCGATCCCGAACCTGTGCTCGACGCTGGTCATGCCGTCCCCCGTTCCGGCCGGGAGACTAGCGGGTTCGCCGGGCCCGTCCAGCCCGACGCGGCGACTTTCGCGCTGCCGCGGCGCTGGCGCCGGCGCGCCGGCGCGCTATCTCGGGGCGGGGAACGGAGGAGCCGATGACGGCGGGTTTCATCGCGGGCGACCGCAGCGTGCTGCGGGTCTCCGGGCCGGACGCGCAGGACTTCCTGCAGGGGCTGGTCACCAACGATGTGCGCCGGCTCGACCAGGGCCCGCTCTACGCGGCGCTGCTGACCGCGCAGGGCAAGTACCTGTTCGACTTCTTCCTGGTGCCCGCCGGACCGGACGTGCTCATCGACGTCAAGGCCGGCCGGGCGGATGCCCTGGCGGCGCGGCTCGGGCTCTACCGGCTGCGGGCCAGGGTCGAGATCGCCGCCACCGGGCTCGCGGTCGCCGTCGGGCTCGGCGACCCGCCGCCGGGCAGCTTCGCCGACCCGCGCGACGCCGGCCTCGGCTGGCGCGCGGTCGGGACGGACCCGGCGCTGCTGCTCGCCGGCGTCGATCCGCTGGAGCCGGCGGCCTACGACGCCCGCCGCATCGCCCTCGGCATCCCCGAGGCCGGGGTCGAGCTGCTGCCGGACGACAGCTACGTGCTGGAGATGGGCTTCGAGCGGCTGAACGGCGTGGACTTCCGCAAGGGCTGCTACGTCGGCCAGGAGGTGACCGCGCGGATGAAGCACAAGACCGAGCTCCGCAAGGGCCTGGTCCGCGTCCGCCTCGACGGGCCGGCGCCGCCGTCGGGGACCGCGATCGTCGCCGGCGACCGGCCGGCGGGCACCCTGCTCTCCTCGGCCGGCGACCGCGCCCTCGCCTACCTGCGCTTCGACCGCGCCGACGCGCCGCTGACCGCCGGCTCGGTGCGCGTGCTGCCGGAACGAGCGCCCTGAGCCGGGCGCCGGCCGGACGGCTCGGCCTGCGGCTGCCTGCTTCGCAAGTCCTGTGGCCGCGGCTTCGTTAACCGCGCGCTAACGCCGCCGGCCCAGGCTCGGCGCGGTTCGAGAAGGGGCCGGCATGGTCGCGCGCGCCTATACGGTGGCTTTCCAGGGGGTCGAGGCGCGGCTCGTCGAGGTGCAGTGCGCGATCGCCGCCGGCCTGCCGGCGTTCAACCTCGTCGGGCTGCCCGACAAGGCGGTCTCCGAGGCCAAGGAGCGGGTGCGCGCCGCGATGACCGCGATGGGCCTGGCGCTGCCGGCCAAGCGGATCACCGTCAACCTGTCGCCGGCCGACCTGCCGAAGGAGGGCTCGCACTTCGACCTGCCGATCGCGCTGGCGCTGCTCGCGGCGATGGACGTGCTGCCGCGCGACGCGGTCGCCGGGCAGGTGGCGCTCGGCGAGCTGTCGCTCGACGGCTCGCTGATCCCGGTGATCGGGGCGCTGCCGGCGGCGCTCGCCGCCGCCGAGGCCGACTGCGGGCTGATCTGCCCGGCGGCCTGCGGCGCCGAGGCCGCCTGGGTCGGGGCGGTGCAGGTGATCGCGCCGCCGTCGCTGCTGGCGCTGGTCAACCATTTCGCCGGGCGGGCCGCGATCGCCCCGGCGCGGCCGGGCACCGCGCCCGACCCGGTCCGGACCAAGGACTTCGCCGAGGTGAAGGGCCAGGAGAAGGCGAAGCGCGCGCTGGAGATCGCCGCCGCCGGGCGCCACCACCTGCTGATGGTCGGGCCGCCCGGCAGCGGCAAGTCGATGCTTGCGGCGCGGCTCCCGGGCATCCTGCCGCCGCTCGAGCCCTCCGAGGCGCTCGAGACCTCGATGATCCACTCGCTCGCGGGCCTGCTCGACGAGGGCGGCATCTCGCGCTCGCGGCCGTTTCGCACCCCGCACCACACCGCCTCGATGGCGGCGATCGTCGGCGGCGGCCGCGGTGCGAAGCCCGGCGAGATCAGCCTCGCGCACCATGGCGTCCTGTTCCTCGACGAGCTGCCGGAGTTCCCGCGGCCGGTGCTCGAGACGCTGCGCCAGCCGATCGAGACCGGCGACGTCGTGGTGGCGCGCGCCAACGCCCACGTCCGCTATCCCTGCCGCTTCATGCTGGTCGCCGCCGCAAACCCCTGCCGCTGCGGCCACCTCGCCGATCCCGCGCTGGCCTGCGCCCGGGTGCCCGACTGCGGCGCCGACTATCTCGGCCGCATCTCCGGGCCGCTGCTCGACCGCTTCGACCTGCGCGTCGAGGTGCCGCCGGTCGGGCTCGACGACCTCTCCGCCCCCGGCGCCGGCGAGCCGTCGGCGGCGATTGCCGAGCGGGTCGCCCGCGCCCGCGCCGTGCAGCGCCGCCGCTTCGAGGGTCATCCCGGCGTCGCGGTCAACGCCGACGCCGAGGGCGAGCTGCTCGAGTCGATCACCGCCCTGACCGGGGCGGCGGCGACGCTGGTGGCCGACGTCGCCCAGCGCTTCCGGCTGAGCGCCCGCGCCTACCACCGGGTGCTGCGGGTGGCGCGCACCATCGCCGACCTCGAGGCTTCGACCGCGGTCGAGCGACCGCATGTCGCCGAGGCCGCCGGCTACCGCCTCGCGTTCTGACCGTCGGCCCGGCGGCGCGCAACGACGCGCGCGGAGGGCAGCGGCACGCCCGCGGACCGGCCGGTCAGGCCCCGGGACGGGAGGCTTCTGACACCAGCGCCGGGTCGTCGCGCCAGAGCGCGGGGAACAGGCGCTGGAGGTGGTCGAGCTTCGGCAGGTCGTTGCGGACGATGTAGGGCTGGGCCGGGTTCAGCGTCAGGTAGTCCTGGTGGTAGGCTTCGGCCGGGTAGAACGGCCGGGCCGGCTCGATCGTCGTCGCGATCCCGCGGTCGAAGGCCCGCGCGGCGTCGAGGCGCGCGATGTACGACCGCGCCACCTCGGCCTGCGCGGCATTCCGCGGAAAGATCGCCGAGCGGTACTGCGTCCCGACGTCCGGCCCCTGGCGGTCTTGCTGGGTCGGATCGTGCGCCACCGAGAAGAAGACCCGCAGGATCTCGCCGTAGCTGATCCGCCGCGGGTCGTAGCGCACCTCGACGGCCTCGGCGTGGCCGGTCCTGCCGGTGCCGACCGTCCGGTAGCGCGCGGTGCTCCGCTCGCCGCCGGCGTAGCCGGAGGTGGCGTTGCTCACCCCCTCGACGTGCTGGAACACGCCCTGGACACCCCAGAAGCAGCCGCCGGCCAGCACCGCGACGCCGGTGTCGGCGGCCGGCGGCGTGGCAGGCGGCGCCGGGATGGCGATGCCCTCCCCGGCGACGGCAGGGAGGGCGGCGAAGAGGGCGGCAAAGACCAGGACAGCGATGCGCATCGGGGTCCTCCCGGTCAGCCGGCGGCGGGGACGAAGGCGAGCGCCACGCCGTTCATGCAGTAGCGCAGGCCGGTGGGCGGCGGCCCGTCCTCGAAGACATGGCCGAGATGCCCGCCGCAGCGGGCGCAATGCACCGAGGTGCGGACCATGCCGAAGCTCGCGTCGCGCTCGGTGGCGACCGCGCCGTCGAGCGGCTGCCAGAAGCTCGGCCAGCCGGTGCCGCTGTCGAACTTGGCCTCGGAGGCGAACAGCGCCAGCCCGCAGCCGGCGCAGGCGAAGCTGCCGGGCCGGTGCTCGTCGTTCAGCGGGCTCGAATGCGGCGGCTCGGTGCCGCTCCGGCGCAGGACCTGGTACTGCGCCGGCGTCAGCAGCGCCCGCCACTCGGCGTCGCTGCGGCTCACCGCGAACCCGCCGGCGGCGGCCCGGGCGGCCTGCCATCCGGCCACTGCCGCCAGCGCCGCCGCGGCCGATCCCAGCAGCCGCCGTCGTGCCATCGCCGCCATCGCGCGCCCTCCCGCCGGACCCCAGCCGACGGTACGCCGTTCCGGCCTCCCGGGTTACGCCCTCCGGGCCCGCCTCACGCAGACTTGAGCGCGCCGCCGCCGGCCAGGCCGACGATCCGGTAGGTGCGGTCGAGGATCGGGCCGGCGATCGCGCCGGCGCGCTCGGCGCCGCGGGCGAGCAGCCGGTCGATCTCGGCGGGGTCGCCGGTCAGCTCCGCCATGCGGGCGGTGATCGGCGCCAGCTGGGCGACCGCGAGGTCGGCGAGACGCGGCTTGAACACCGCGAATGGCTGGCCCGCGAACTCGGCGACCACGGCCTCCGGGCCGGTGTCGGCCAGCGCGGCGTAGATGTTGACGAGGTTGGCCGCCTCGGCGCGGCCGGCCAGCCCGGCGACGCTGTCCGGCAGCGGCTCGGGGTCGGTGCGGGCCTTGCGGATCTTGCTGGCGATGGTGTCGGCGTCGTCGGTCAGGTTGATGCGGCTCATGTCCGAGGGGTCGGACTTCGACATCTTCCGGGTGCCGTCGCGCAGCGACATCACCCGGGTGGCGGTGCCCTCGATCACCGGCTCGGTGATCGGGAAGAAGTCGACGTCGTAGTCGTGGTTGAACTTGGCGGCGATGTCGCGGGCGAGCTCGAGGTGCTGCTTCTGGTCCTCGCCTACGGGCACGTGGGTGGCGTGGTAGAGCAGGATGTCGGCCGCCATCAGCGCCGGGTAGGCGAGCAGGCCGAGCGAGGAGTTCTCGGTGTTCCTGCCGGCCTTCTCCTTGAACTGGGTCATCCGGTACATCCAGCCGATCCGGGCGACGCAGTTGAACACCCAGGCGAGCTGGGCGTGGCCGGGGACCTGGGACTGGGCGAAGAGGATCGAGCGCTCGGGGTCGACGCCGCTGGCTATGTAGGCGGCGGCCAGCTCGCGGGTGGCGGCGCGCAGCTTGTCCGGGTCCTGCCAGACGGTGATCGCGTGCAGATCGACGATGCAGTAGATCGTCTCGTGGCTCGACTGCATCCCGGCGAAGCGGCGCAGCGCGCCGAGGTAGTTGCCGAGCGTCAGGTTGCCGGACGGCTGGATGCCGGAAAAGACGCGGGGCGCGAAAGTGGCCGCGGTCATGCTGGTCTCCCGAGGTACAGGCGGCGTCTATTGCCGCGCCCGGCCGGCGGCGTCAACAGGGCCGGCACGGGCGCGCACGCGCGCGAGCAGGGCTTATGCATTGATATCGTATGATATTCGTGTCGGCGTTCACCCGATTGCAACCAAGGTTAACCACAGCAGCGCGCGACGGGGCATGGCCGGGGGCGACGCTCGCGAACCGGGTTTCCCGGACGTCGCAGCCCGGTCTCGGCAGGCGGTGATGCGCTCGTCGGCCTTCGGGACGCCGAGGCTCGGCGCTGAAGCAGGCCGCCGCCGAGGACGACGCCGCGCAGCCGCCCGGAGTCGAGGCCGGGGTGGCCACGGACGGGCCGGCCGCAGATTGACGCTGGTTGCGACGGTCACATAGGGTCGCGCCGACCTCCCGCCGCTCGACAGGTGCCCGATGACCCGGCCGCTCAGCAATTTCCAGATGCGCGACGCCGAGGCGCTGCTGCATCCCTATAC
>Ga0247820_10002212_pt1 | contig 10950 bp, 10 predicted proteins | sample 13C_Glucose_Day1_2_FD_192480 | JGI IMG/M metagenome (GOLD analysis project Ga0247820, IMG submission 192480) | Soil microbial communities from agricultural site in Penn Yan, New York, United States - 13C_Glucose_Day14 | ecosystem: Environmental > Terrestrial > Soil > Agricultural land | place...
GTTCTCGGTCGTGGACGCTCTCGACGGCTCGGCCGTCCTGCGTCGCGTGCTCACCGACCCCGGGACGCCGGAAAACGCCCGTGCGGCGTTCGCCAGGGGGGTGCTCGGCGGCAAGGTCTCCGACGCCGCCGTCGCCCTGATCGAGACCGCCGTCCGGCGACGCTGGGCGGGCGGGCGGACGTTCACGGCCGCCATCGAACGGCAGGCCGTGCGGGCGCAGCTGGTGCTCGCCGACCGCGCGGGGCACCTGGACGAGACCGAGGACGAGCTGTTCCGCTTCGCGCGGCTGGTCGAGTCCGACTCGTCGTTGCGCAACGCCCTGTCGGAGCGGTCGATCGACCGCTCGTTCCGGGAGAACCTGGTGGGCGAGCTGCTCGAGGGTCGGGCCACCCTGGCCACGATCGTGCTGGCCAAGCGGGCGGTCGCCGCTCGCGAACGGTCCTACGGTCACACGCTGGAGGGGTACATCAACCTCGCGGCCGCGCAGCGGAACCGGGTGATCGCCACCGTCCGGGTCGCTCGGCCGCTGACCGAGGAGCAGCTGCAGCGCCTCCGGGCCGGGCTGTCGCGACAGGTCGGACGCGAGGTCGCGTTGCAGGTCATCGTCGAGCCCGACCTGCTGGGCGGAGTCAGGGTCGAGCTCGGCACCCAGGTCATCGAGGGGACAGTGTCCGGCCGCTTGGCCGAGGCCCACAAGCTCTTCTCCTGACCACACGCAGGAACAGCAAGGCCGCGAACCGGCAGAGCACAGCACCACCCAGACGGATACCACGCACCACTGAGTTATCGAAGATCGGATGAGGAAACGATGGCAGAGCTGACGATTCGACCGGAGGAGATCCGGGAGGCCCTGGACCGGTTCGTCCAGAACTACCAGCCGGAGACCTCGACCCGCGAGGAGGTCGGACACGTCGTGACCTCCGGCGACGGCATCGCCCGGGTCGAGGGTCTGCCCTCGGTCATGGCCAACGAGCTGCTGGAGTTCGAGAACGGCGTGCTGGGCATCGCCTTGAACCTGGACGTGCGCGAGATCGGCGTCGTCGTGCTGGGTGACTCCGAGGGCATCGAGGAGGGGCAGGCGGTGCGCGGCACCGGGGACATCCTCTCCGTGCCCGTCGGTGACGGCTACCTCGGCCGCACCGTGAACGCCATGGGCGAGCCGATCGACGGTCTCGGTGAGATCACCGACATCGACGAGCAGCGTCCGCTCGAGCTGCAGGCCGCCGGCGTGATGGATCGCCAGGAGGTGCGGCAGCCGCTGCAGACCGGCATCAAGGCCATCGACGCCATGATCCCGATCGGCCGCGGTCAGCGGCAGCTGATCATCGGCGACCGCAAGACCGGCAAGACCGCCATCGCGATCGACACGATCATGAACCAGAAGGCGGCCTGGGAGACCGGCGACCCGGAGCAGCAGGTGCGCTGCATCTACGTCGCGATCGGCCAGAAGGGCTCGACCATGGCCTCCATCCGCAGCCAGCTGGAGGAGGCGGGCGCGCTGGCGTACACCACCATCGTGCACTCGCCGGCCTCCGACGCGGCGGGCTACAAGTACATCGCGCCGTACGCCGGGTCGGCCATCGGACAGCACTGGATGTACCAGGGCAAGCACGTGCTGATCGTCTTCGACGACCTGACCAAGCAGGCCGAGGCCTATCGCGCCATGTCGTTGATGCTGCGTCGCCCGCCGGGCCGCGAGGCCTACCCGGGTGACGTCTTCTACCTGCACAGCCGCCTGCTGGAGCGCTGCGCGAAGCTCTCGAACGAGCTGGGCGCCGGGTCGATGACCGGTCTGCCGATCATCGAGACCAAGGCCAACGACGTCTCGGCCTACATCCCGACCAACGTCATCTCGATCACCGACGGACAGATCTTCCTGCAGTCCGACCTGTTCAACGCCAACCAGCGGCCGGCCATCGACGTGGGTGTGTCGGTGTCCCGGGTGGGCGGTGCGGCGCAGATCAAGGCCATGAAGAGCGTCGCCGGTTCGCTGAAGCTGGAGCTGGCGCAGTTCCGCGACATGCAGGCCTTCGCCATGTTCGCCTCCGACCTGGACGCCACCACCCGCCGCCAGCTGGACCGCGGTAGCCGGCTGACCGAGCTGCTGCGGCAGCCGCAGTACTCGCCGTACCCGGTGGAGGAGCAGGTCGTGTCGGTGTGGGCGGGTCTGCAAGGGTTGCTGGACGAGGTGCCGGTCAACGACGTGCTCCGCTTCGAGCGCGAGATGCTGGACTACATCCGCCACCACAGCAAGTCCCTGGCCAACATCAAGGAGTCGAAGGTCTTCGACGACGACACCGCCGAGGCGCTGCGCGGTCAGATCGCGGAGTTCAAGAAGGAGTTCCAGACCTCCGAGGGGCATCTGCTCCCCGGTCGCGAGGAGCACGTGCCCCTGGAGGAAGAGGACGTCACCCAGGAGCAGATCGTCAAGCAGAAGCGCTGACCGGGTGCCCGTGAGTCAAGGGTCAGTGATGCTGCGAGCCGAGAGGAAGAAGACATGCCAGCGAGCCTGAGGGAGTTGCGTCAGCGCCGCGCCGCGGTCACCACCACCAAGAAGGTGACCCGGGCGATGGAGCTGATCGCGTCCTCCCGGATCGTCAAGGCCCAGCAGCGTGCCGCGCAGGCGACGCCGTACGCCCGGGAGCTCACCCGGGCCGTGTCGGCGGTCGCCACCGACGCGCCGGAGATCGACCACCCCTTGACCACCCAGGTGGAGAACCCGAAGGGGGCGGCGATCCTGGTGATCACCTCCGACCGGGGCTTGGCCGGGGCCTACTCGTCGAACGTGCTCAAACAGGCCTCCCAGCTGCGGGAGCTGCTCGAACGCAACGGCCTCCGGGTCCAGCGGTTCCTCACGGGGCGCAAGGCGATCGGCTTCGCGAAGTTCCGGAACTTCGAGATCCACCGGCAGTGGGAGGGGTTCTCGGACTCCCCGACCTACGCCGAGGCCCGCGACATCGCCGACGCGCTGATCGAGTCGTTCCTGAAGTCGACCGACGAGGGTGGGGTGGACGAGATCCACATCGTCTACACCCGCTTCGTCTCGATGCTGACCCAGACGCCCACGGTGATCCGGCTGCTTCCGCTCGAGGTGGTGCAGAGCGAGGAGAAGACCGACCAGTCCGAGCTGCACCCGCTGTACGACTTCGAGCCCGATGCCGAGACGGTGCTCGACGAGCTGCTGCCGTTGTACGTGGCCAGCCGGGTGTACTCCTGTCTGCTGCAGTCGGCCGCCTCGGAGCTGGCCAGCCGGCAGCGGGCCATGAAGTCCGCGACCGACAACGCGCAGCAGCTGATCGAGCGGCTGACCCGGGAAGCCAACCAGGCCCGGCAGGCCGAGATCACCCAGGAGATCAGCGAGATCGTGGGCGGCGCCGCGGCGCTGTCCGAAGCCTCGGCCGGCTCCGACTAGCTTCACCGACCATCACCAGCACCAGTAGCGACACGAGGTAACGAGGGACTATGACCGCAGTAGCAGAAGAGAACACCACCGACGCTCCGGCCGGCGGGATCGGTCGCGTCTCCCGGGTGATCGGCCCGGTCGTCGACGTCGAGTTCCCGGTCGACCAGATGCCCGACATCTACAACGCCCTGCTGGTGGACACCACCGTCAACGGGGTCACCCGGACGATGACGATGGAGGTGGCGCTGCAGATCGGCGACAACCTCGTCCGGGCGATCGCGTTGAAGCCGACCGACGGCATGAAGCGGGGTGCCGAGGTGCGCGACACGGGGACGGCCATCTCGGTGCCGGTCGGTGATGTCACCAAGGGTCACGTCTGGAACGTGACCGGCGACGTGCTGGATGTGGATCCGAGCACGGTCGAGATCACCGAGCGGTGGCCGATCCACCGGGATCCGCCGAAGTTCGACCAGCTCGAGCCGAAGACGGAGATGCTGGAGACCGGCATCAAGGTGCTCGACCTGCTGACCCCGTACGTGACCGGCGGCAAGATCGGTCTGTTCGGTGGTGCGGGTGTGGGCAAGACCGTGCTGATCCAGGAGATGATCTACCGGATCGCCCACAACTTCGGTGGCACCTCGGTGTTCGCCGGCGTGGGGGAGCGGACCCGTGAGGGCAACGACCTGATCAACGAGATGGAGGAGGCCGGCGTCTTCAAGGACACCGCGCTGGTCTTCGGTCAGATGGACGAGCCGCCGGGCACCCGGCTGCGGGTGGCGTTGTCGGCATTGACCATGGCGGAGTACTTCCGCGATGTGCAGAACCAGGACGTGCTGCTGTTCATCGACAACATCTTCCGGTTCACCCAGGCCGGCTCGGAGGTCTCCACGCTGCTGGGTCGGATGCCGTCGGCGGTGGGCTACCAGCCGAACCTGGCCGACGAGATGGGCCAGCTGCAGGAGCGGATCACCTCGACCCGCGGCCACTCGATCACCTCGATGCAGGCGATCTACGTGCCCGCCGACGACTACACCGACCCGGCTCCGGCCACCACCTTCGCGCACCTGGACGCGACCACGGAGCTGTCGCGGGAGATCGCGTCGCGTGGTCTGTACCCGGCCGTGGACCCGCTGTCCTCGACGTCGCGGATCCTGGATGCGCAGTACATCGGCCAGACGCACTACGACGTGGCCATCGAGGTGAAGCAGATCCTGCAGCGGAACAAGGAGCTGCAGGACATCATCGCCATCCTCGGCGTCGACGAGCTGTCCGAAGAGGACAAGGTCATCGTGAACCGGGCCCGGCGAATCCAGCAGTTCCTGTCCCAGAACACCTACATGGCGGAGAAGTTCACCAACATCCCGGGTTCGTCGGTGCCGCTGAGCGAGACGATCGAGTCGTTCCAGATGATCGTGTCGGGCAAGGTCGACCACATCGCGGAGCAGGCGTTCTTCAACGTGGGCAGCATGGAGGACGTGGAGAAGCGCTGGTCCGAGTTGCAGAAGGGCAACTGACCATGTCGGTGAGGTCGAAGAGCGGACGCTGTCGTGGCTGACCCCATGCAGGTCGAGGTCGTCTCGGCGACGCGGGTGGTCTGGTCGGGCAAGGCGATCAACATCATCGCGAAGACCGTGGAGGGCGACATCGGCATCCTGCCCGGCCACGAGCCGGTGCTGGCCATCCTGGTCCCGGGTGCGGTGGAGGTCTTCTCCGAGGACAACACCCGCGAGGTCATCGCCGTCGACGGCGGGTTCATCTCGGTGGCCCACGGACGCGTGTCGATCCTCAGCGAGTACGCGATGCTCGCCGAGGAGATCAGTCTGCGCGACGCCGAGAAGGAGCTGGCCGCCGCGCAGGCTCGTCTCGATGCCGGCGAGGACGACGAGGAAACCCGACAGCACTTCGCTCTCGCCAGCTCGCAGGTGCGGGCCGCCGAGAAGCTGCAGTAGTCAGCGACTGCAACTCCACGGCAACTGACCGGCGTTAGGGTCGTACGCGATGCATGGGTGGCTGGCGGTCGTACTGGTGTTGCTGCTCGTGGCCCTGCTCGCGGCCGCGGCGCTCGTCGCGCTGCCCCTGCGCCGTCGGTGGCTCGCCCGCGAGGGCGGCCTGTTCGAGTGCAGCGTCCGGTTGAAGACGGCGACTCCGGGGGCCGGTTGGGTGCTCGGGATGGCGCGCTACAACGAGGAGGTGCTGGAGTGGTTCCGGTTCTTCTCCTACTCCTCGCGTCCCCGGACGTCCTTCCTGCGCGATGACGTACGGGTGCTGAACAGCCGTGACCCGGATCCCGTCGAGGCGGTGGCGCTCTACGCCGGCCAACGGGTGGTGGAGCTGGTCGAACAGGCCCCGGGCGACCCGGACGGGCGTCCCTGGGAGCTCGCGATGGCCGCCGAGTCGCTGACCGGCTTCCTCAGCTGGCTGGAGGCCGCGCCCCCCCGACCACCCGGCGGCTGACCCGCCGCCCTTGGTCCCGCTTGCCTGGTCACTTCGGTCGGGCGGCGACGATCGACTCCAGCTGAGAGCGCAGGGACCCCATCAGCTGGTCGGCCGGCATCGTCGAGTACGGCGTGGAGCCGGACTCGTAGCGGTACTGCCAGGTGATCGTGTTCAGGTACGGCATCAGCTGGATCGCCATCAACCCGTCCGGCCCGGCGAGCCCGTCCGCTCCGGAGAGGGTGTAGCCGAGCTGATCTTGGTCCGCCGGTCCGGCCGCGGTCCGGCTCACAGTGGCTCGCCAGGCCTGAACGCTGCCCGGCTCGGTGCGGCGGACGAAGATCTCCTGATCCGCGCAGGCGTCCAGCGCAGCGCCGATCCGCTCTTGTTCGGTGCGAGCCTGCTCAGCCTGGTCGAAACGCAACGTGAAGAGCGAGATGGTGGTGCTGCGACCGACCCAGTAGGTTCCGACGCCGTCCCGTGCCGCGTCCGGGAACCGGTTGGCCACGGTCGCCTGGACCAGCGGCGAGCAGGCCTCGGGCTTCACCGACACCGGTGTCTCCGTCACCGTCTCCCGGGTCATCACCGACGCGTCGTTGGTGCCGTCGGCGCGCACCATGCCGGCGTACGTGTCCTGCAGCTCGGCCAGGGTGAGCGGCTCGATCGGCCGCGGCCAGAAGCGCCACAGGGCAGCCCCCGCCACGATCAGCACGCCGAGCGTCAGGGCGACCAGCGGAACCCACCGCGGCAGCTCGCGGCGTTGCCGCGGGCCGAGCACCAGCTCCTCCGGTGGGGGCGGCGGTTCATCCTCCCGCACCGGTGTCGTCACAGTGCTCACGCTAACCGCGATACTGACCGGGTGCAGCAGATGGGGCGTCATCAGTTCCGGGGAGTGAATCTCGGTGGGTGGTTCGTGGTCGAGCCCTGGATGACGCCGGCGCTGTTCGCCGGCACCAGCGCGGTCGATGAGCACACCCTGATGGAGACCCCCGGCGGCCCCGAGCTGATCCGTCGCCATCGCGAGACCTTCATCACCGAGGCGGACTTCGCCTGGATCGCCGAGCACGGCCTGAGCCTGGTCCGGCTGCCGGTGGGTCACTGGACGCTCGAGGCCGAGCCACCGTACGAGCCGGCCGTCGAGCTGCTGGACGCGGCGATGGACTGGGCGCACGCGTACGGGCTCGGCGTGCTGCTGGACATGCACGGAGTGATCGGCTCGCAGAACGGTCGCGACCACAGCGGCCGGGTCGGGCCGCGGGAGTTCTACAAGATCTCCCAGCACCGCGAGGACAGCCTCGAGGCGCTGGCCCAGCTGGCCACCCGCTACGCCGCCCACCCGGCCCTCTGGGGCATCGAGCTCGTCAACGAACCGACCGACCCGCGGATCTGGCGGCTGTGGGAGTTCCACCACCGCGCGTACCGGATGCTGACCGAGGTGCTCGTGCCCGGCACCCGAGTGGTGTTCTCCGACGGTTACCTGCCGTGGTTCCTGTCCGGCACCCTGCGCGGTCAGCCGGACTTCCCGGTGGTCCTGGACTGCCACTTCTACCAGGCGTTCTATCCCTGGGACACGAGGAAGTCCTACGAGCAGCACCTGGCCAAGGCGCGCCGGCGAGCCAAGCTGATCGCCTGGTTGCAGCGCAAGCAGCCCGTGCTGGTGGGGGAGTGGAGCGCGGCGATGGATCCATCGGCGTTGGTCGGCCGCTCGGAGTCACCCGCCGAGCTCGCCCGCGGCTACGTCGACGCCCAGCTCGAGGGGTACGCGGACACCCTCGGCTGGTGCTACTGGTCGTACAAGACCAACACCCGCGACGACTGGAACTTCCGCCACCAGGTCGAATCCGGCGTCATCCGCCTCTGACCCGGTCCGTCACCGGACCATCTTTTGTGCCGCCAGCATGAATAGTGGATGATCCCGGCACAAAAGTCGGGAGGCCGCGTCGACTTCCCGCTCACGTCGTGAATCGCGAGCGGAGTCGTCTACACGAAGTCGTGGTAGGCGGGGAGGTCGAGGACGCCGTTACCGGAGAGACCGAGCACGATGGTCTCGTCCGTGGTGGCTGCGCGGGCCCGGCCGATGGCGCCGGCGACCGCGTGGGTCGACTCCGGAGCCGGGATCAGGCCCTCGGCCCGGGCGAACTCCACCCCGGCCTTGAAGGCGTCGGCCTGGTCCACCGCGATCGCCGACATCAGGCCGAGGTTCACCGCGTGCGACACCATCGGCGCCATGCCGTGGTAGCGCAGACCGCCGGCGTGGATCGGCGGCGGAACGAAGTCGTTGCCGAGGGTGTGCATCTTCAGCAGCGGCGTCAGCCCGGCCACGTCGCCGAAGTCGTAGCGGTACTCGCCCTGGGTCAGCGATGGGCAGGCCGACGGCTCGCAGGCGACGACCTCGGTGGCCGTGCCGTCACGCAGGTTGCGGCCGAGGAACGGGAAGCTCAGACCGGCCAGGTTCGAGCCACCGCCGGCACAGCCGAAGATGATGTCGGCGGTCTCCCCGATCTCGTCGAGCTGGGCCAGCGCCTCGACCCCGATCACCGACTGGTGCAGCAGCACGTGGTTGAGCACGCTGCCCAGTGCGTAGTGGGCGTTCGGATCGCCCACGGCGGCCTCGACGGCCTCCGAGATGGCCATGCCGAGCGACCCGGTGGTGTCGGGATCGGTGGCCAGCATGGCGCGGCCCGCCTCGGTCAGATCGGACGGCGACGGGTGGCAGATCCCGCCGTACACCTCCATCTGCATCCGCCGGTAGGGCTTCGCGTCGTAAGAGGCGCGGACCTGCCACACCTCGCACTGCAGCCCCAGCAGCGCGCAGGCCATCGAGAGCGAGGCACCCCACTGACCGGCACCGGTCTCGGTGGTCAGCTTGGTGATGCCCTCGGCAGCGTTGTAGTACGCCTGGGCGACGGCCGTGTTCGGCTTGTGCGACCCGGCCGGGCTGACGCCCTCGTACTTGTAGAAGATCTTGGCCGGCGTGGCCAGGGCCTGCTCCAGCCGGTGCGCGCGGATCAGCGGGGACGGGCGCCAGAGCCGGTAGATCTCCCGCACCGGCTCGGGGATCTCGATCCACCGCTCGGTGCTGACCTCCTGCATGATCAGCGCCAGCGGGAACAGCGGCGCCAGGTCCTGCGGGCCGAGCGGCTCGCGGGTTCCGGGGTGCAGCGCCGGCGGGCACGGCTCGGGCAGGTCGGCGGCCAGGTTGTACCAGTGGGTCGGAACCTCGGCGGGCACCACGACAGGGTCGGTCATCGGCTCAGTCACTCCTGGGAGGCGAAGGCGGCGTCGAAGCCGGACTCGGCAACGGTGATGGCGTTCAGCTTCCGGATGAAGGCCAACGCCTCGGGCGCCCCGTCCAGGCGGTCCATGCCGGCGTCCTCCCACTCGACGGAGATGGGCCCGGCGTAGCCGATGAAGTTGAGCATCCGGAAGATGTCCTCCCACTTCGTGTCGCCGTGCCCGGTGGAGATGAAGTCCCACCCGCGACGGGGATCGGCCCAGGGCAGGTGCGAGGACAGGATGCCGTTGCGGCCGTTGCCCATCCGCAGCTTCGTGTCCTTGCAGTCCACGTGGTAGATCCGGTCCCGGAACTCCCACAGGAAGCCGACGTAGTCCAGCCCCTGCCAGACCATGTGCGACGGGTCGTAGTTGAGCCCGAAGCCCCGACGGTGGCCGATCGCCTCCAGGGCGGTCTTGGTGCTCCAGTAGTCGTACGCGATCTCGCTCGGGTGCACCTCGTGGGCGTAGCGGACGCCGACGGAGTCGAAGACGTCGATGATCGGGTTCCAGCGGTCCGCGAAGTCGGCGTACCCGGCTCGGATCACGTCGTCACCGACCGGCGGGAACATGGCCAGGTAGTGCCAGATCGAGGAGCCGGTGAAGCCGATCACGGTGTCGATGCCGAACGCGGCCGCCGCCCGCGCGGTGGTCTTCATCTCCTCGGCCGCCCGTTGCCGTACACCGTCGGGGTCGCCGTCACCCCAGACCCGCGGTTTGACCATGTTCCGATGGCGGTCGTCGATGATCGCGTCGCAGACCGCCTGGCTGTCCAGGTGCGTGGAGATGGCCCAGCAGCCCAGACCGTACGACTCCAGCACGTCCTTCTTGTGCTGGACGTACGCATCGTCCTCGGCGGCCCGGGCGACGTCGAAGTGGTCGCCCCAGCACGCGATCTCCAGGCCGTCGTAGCCCCACTCCGAGGCGAGTCGACAGACCTCCTCGAACGGCAGGTCGGCCCACTGGCCGGAGAACAGGGTCACCGGGCGGGTCTGCTCCGGCTGCGCTGCACCGGTGGCTTCCCGGGGCGCGGTGGTGGTCTGAACGTCGTCGGTCATACCTCTCCTGGTGGGGGGCTGTCGGGCTGCTGGCGGCTCCCGCCGGGGACCCAGAGCACGTCCCCGTCGACGGAGGGATCCGTGGCGTTGGCGGCCCGGGACAGGATGAAGAGCAGGTCGGAGAGCCGGTTCAGGTAGGTGATGGCCAGCGGGTTCAACCCGCCGGGGGCGTCGGTGCCGTAGCGCTCGACCGCCGACCACGCCGTCCGCTCGGCTCGCCGGACGATGGTGCGTGCCACGTGCAGGTGGGCCGACGCAGGGGTTCCGCCGGGCAGCACGAACGACCGCAGCGGGGGCAGCGGATCGCCGAAGGCGTCGCAGTCGGCCTCGAGCCGGTCGACGTACTCGGCGGTGATCCGCAGGGGCTCGTGCGCGTACGAGGTCTGCAGCGGGTTGCCCAGGTCGGCGCCGAGGTCGAACAGCTCGTTCTGCACACGGCCGAGCAACCCCACCATCGGTTCGGGGAGCTGGGTGGTGGCCAGCAGCACGCCGAGCTGGGAGTTCGCCTCGTCGACGTCGCCGTACGCGGCCACCCGGGGATCGGTCTTGTCGGTGAGGGACATGTCGACCAGCCGGGTCTGCCCACCGTCCCCGGTCCTGGTGTAGATGCGGGTGAGATGAACCACGCCCACACCCTAGTGCCTTGTCGCTCGAGTCCCTGAGCGCAAGAGAGTCGGGCGACACGGCACTCGGCCAGCGGTACTGGTTCGAGGCCACCGGTGCGCAACTGGTCGTTCCGGCGCGTGCAGCGGGGGCGCTACGGTCCGGCCCATCACGCCGAGA
>Ga0247820_10002213_pt1 | contig 10948 bp, 11 predicted proteins | sample 13C_Glucose_Day1_2_FD_192480 | JGI IMG/M metagenome (GOLD analysis project Ga0247820, IMG submission 192480) | Soil microbial communities from agricultural site in Penn Yan, New York, United States - 13C_Glucose_Day14 | ecosystem: Environmental > Terrestrial > Soil > Agricultural land | place...
GCATGAGCTCGAGCACGGCGATCGCCGAGAGGAGCGGCGTTTCCTTGAAGAGGGCGACGAGGTAGTTGCCAAGCGCCGGCACCACCGGCGGGATCGCTTGCGGGACGATGATGTCGCGGAAGGTGATCCAGGTCGAGAGGTTGAGCGCGGTCGAGGCCTCCCACTGGCCGCGGGCGACGTTGTCGAAGCCGGCGCGATACACCTCCGAGCAGTACGCGGCGTAGTGGAGGCCGATGGCGATGACGCCGGCGGCGAAGGCGTCGATGACGAGGCCCCACTTCGGGAAGACGAAGTAGATGAAGAAGATCTGGATGAGGAGCGGCGTCGAGCGGATGAGCTCGACGAGGATCGAGATCGGCAGCGCCGTCGCCGGAAGGGCGATGCGGGTGCCGGCGAGGACGAGGCCGAGGGTGGCCGCGATCAGGAAGCCGAGGAGCGTCGCCTCGATGGTGACTACGGCGGCCTGCGCGAGCAGCGGCAGGATCTCGAGCGCGAAGGACCAGTCCCAGATCATGCGCGCCCCCGGGCGAGGCCGCGGCTGGCGCGCGCCTCGGCAAATCGCATGGCGATCGTGAGGGCGAGCGAGAGCACGAGATAGATGAGCAGGACGAGGGTGAAGATCGGGACGGTCTTGAACGTCGCCTGGTTCAGGGTCTGGGCGCGGAAGGCGAGGTCGGAGAGGGTGATGAGCGAGACGAGCGAGGTCGCCTTCAGGAGCTCGATGAAGAGGTTGCCCCACGGCGGGATCATCGCGACGAAGGCCTGCGGCAGGATGATGCGGCGGAGCGCCTGGGCGCGGGTCATGTTGAGCGCCGTCGTCGCCTCCCACTGGCCGCGGGCGACGCCGCGGATCGCGCCGCGCACCACCTCCGAGCCGTAGGCGCCGACGTTGAGGCCGAGGGCGAGAACGGCGACCGGGAAGGGTTCTAGCGTCAGGCCGAACTGCGGCAGGACGAAGAACAGCCAGAAGAGCTGGACCAGCGCCGAGGTGCCGCGGAAGATCTCGACGTAGACGGTGGCGAGCCAGCGCAGCGGCGCCGGGCCGTAGAGCCGGGCGAGCGCGGCGACAACGCCCATGACGATCGCGAGCGCGCAGCCGAGAAGCGTGATCTCGACGGTGAGCACCGCCCCCTGCAGGAGCTGGGGCAGAAAGACCGCGTAGTCGGGGCGGGTCGCGAGAAAGCCGATGAGGGCGAGCGCGACCGCGAGCATCCCCGCCAGGGTGCCGACTCCCATGATGCATCTCCGGGTCGGAGGGGCGGCGCCGGCCGCCCCGAGGGCGGGCGCTACTCTCCGGCGCAGAGTTCGGCGGTGGTCTTGTTCGGCAGGTAGTCGGCGCCGAAGCCGAAGGGCTCGACGAGGGCGATGTGCTCGGGCGTGCCGATGAACTTCGTCAGCTCGGCGTTGAAGGCGTCGAGGAGGTCGGTGTCCTCCTTGCGGAAGCCGAAGGCGCCGTGGCCCTTCACCGACTTGCCGGCGACCTCGCCGAACGGCTTGGTCGATTCGACCCCGTCGGCCTTCGAGGCCATGTCGGCGATCGAGAGCGCGGTCAGCGCCGCGGCGTCGGCGCGCCCGGCCTGGACGGCGGCGACGAGGCTCGCCTGGTCGGGCAGGCTGACGATCTTGCCGAGGCCGACGCCGGCGTCGTTGGCGTAGCCCGCCTCGACGGCGCCGGCCATCACCGCGAGCTTCAGGTCGGAGTTCTGGGCGAAGGTCGAATAGTCGACGATACCCTTGGGGTTGCCGGTCGGGACCAGCATCGCCTGGCCGATGCCGTAGGAGGGCTCGGAGAAGGCGATCTCCTTGCAGCGCGCCGGGTTCACGAACATGCCGGCGGCGATGATGTCAAAGCGGCCGGCCTTGAGCCCGGGGATGAGCGAGCCGAACTCGGTCAGGACGCCGTCGACCTCCTTGATGCCCATGCGGGCGAGCACCGCCTTCGCCACCTCCGGCGCCTCGCCGGTCAGCTCGCCCGCGGGGGTGGCGAAGCCGAACGGCGCCTCGTTGGCGAAGCCGACGCGGATGTAGCCGTTAGCCTTGGCCTCCTCGAGCGTCGACTGCGCCAGCGCGGGCATGGCGGCGAGCGTCGCGAGCGCGAGTCCGGTGAAAAGGCGGCGGGTGCAGGTCAGCATGGCGGTGGGACTCCCTGTGGACGGTTCGGGGACGCTGCCGCTGGCGGCAGTCATTGTTGTACACAACTCTTACCACTTGCGCCGGGGTTCTGGCAAGCCTATCCGCTTCTTGCGCCAGAGTTGTGCACATGAGGGGCGGCCGATGCATCGAAACCCGTTCTCGGCCGGCGAGATCGACGCCCGCCTGGCGCGGGTGCGGGCGGAGCTCTGGGCGCGCGGGCTGGCGGCGGCGGTCTTCGCGGCGCCGGAGACCGTGTTCTGGCTGACCGGGCTCGACCACTGGGGCTACTTCGCCCCGCACCTTCTCGTGGTGCCGGCCGAGGGCGTGCCCGTCCTCGTCACCCGCGCCATGGAGCGGGTGACGATCGAGCACCAGGTCACTGCCGCGGACTTCGCCGGCCACCCCGACAGCGAGACGGCGGCCGATCGCGCCGCCTCGGTCCTCGCGGCGCGCGGGCTGGCGGGCCGGCGCCTCGGGCTCGAGACGTGGACCTCGGGGATGAGCCACGGGCTCGCCCGGCGGCTTGCGGGCGCGGTCGCGGCGGAGTGGCAGGACGTCTCCGGGCTCGTCGACGCGCTCCGCCGGGTGAAAAGCCCCGAGGAGCAGGCGCTCGTGCGCCGGGCCGCGGCGGTCAGCCGCGCGGCGGCGGCGGCGGCGCTCGACGCGATCAGCGACGGCGCCCGCGAGGTGGACGTGGCGGCCGCCTGCGTCGCGGCGATGATCCGGGCGGGCGGCGATCCGCCCGGCTTCGGCCCGTTCATCCGCCCGGGCCCGCGCATCGGCGAGGAGCACGCGACCTGGGGCGACGGCCGCTTCCGCCCCGGCGAGCGGGTGTTTATCGAGCTCTCCGGCTGCGTCGGGCGCTACCACGCGCCGCTCGGGCGGCTGGTGGCGATCGGCCCGGTGGCGGCCGCCGACGCCGTGATGGCCGCGACCGCCGCCCGCGCCTTCGACGCCGCGGTGGCGGCGCTGCGCCCGGGTGCTCGGGCGTGCGACGTCTACGCCGCCTGGCAGGGGGTGGTCGACGCGGCGGGGCTCGCCCACTACCGGCGCCACCACTGCGGCTACCTGGTCGGGGTCGGGGTGCCGCCGTCCTGGACCGGCGGCAACACCGTCACCGGGCTCCGCCATGACAGCGACCTGCCGATCGAGCCCGGCATGACGTTCCACGTGCTCTCCTGGCTGATGGGCACCGGCCGCGGCGACGCCTTCGTCTCCGAAACGGTGCTGGTGACCGAGGCCGAGGCCGAGGTCCTGACGGCCGGAGACTGACGGCCGGAGGCTGACGTCGCCGGATCGGCGACTCCGTCCCGCTTCCGCGTCTGGAGCCGCGCCCGCCCGCGGGGTCTCTCCGCGGTCGCGCAACCCGCAACGACCCTTGACGCCCCGCCGGCCCTCCCGTAAAGACCCGCGCGTCGGCGGAGTAGCTCAGCTGGTTAGAGCAGCGGAATCATAATCCGCGTGTCGGGGGTTCAAGTCCCTCCTCCGCTACCAAAATTCTCCGAGAATCAGATCGATACGCTTGACCGATCCGGGCCATCCTCGCTGGCTTCCAGCCGGGACTGCGCTGGGACTGCATCCCGACCGGCTGAACCGTACCGTGCGGCTGATAAGGTCGAGGTGTCAATCCGTAAGCATTCAATCAGGGTTGGCTCGACAATCGCCAATCACTGGGGCATTGAAGGATACGAAGGCCGCGGCTCGCGGGCATCCCCTTTCATGTACGTAACGGCGTCCGACAGGGGACAGGATTGATGAAGAACGTGGCTGCTGGCGCGCTCGATCTGCTCGACGGGGCCGAATTGGACGCCAAGCTGTCGGCCATAAGGGCGGACATGCTCGACGAGTATATGCAGCCGCACGGCGATCCCTGGGTCGCAGGCTTTCCCGGCGGTAAAGATAGCACGGTCGTGGCCCACCCTCGTATTCGAGATGCTCCTGGCACTCCCGCCCCCAGATCGCTCGCGCCCTGTCCACCTTGTCTCTAACGACACGCTGGTCGAGAGCCCGCTGGTAATGGGGCACATTGAGACCGTTCAGAAGGAGATCAAGGGGGCGGCCGAAACCTGGCGGCTGCCGCTGCAGGTCGTAACAACGACACCCGAGCCATCGGCGACGTTCTGGGTGAATATCATTGGACGGGGCTATCCTTCGCCCAATCGCTCGTTTCGCTGGTGCATCGATCGGATGAAAATCCAGCCGACAAGTCGGTATATCAGAGATCAGGTCGCCGCCTCCGGCGAGGTGGTCCTGCTCCTCGGCGTGCGGAGGGACGAAAGCGCGGCCCGCGCAGGCAGCGTCGCCCGTTACGACAATGGCGGCCGCCTGAACCGTCACAACGACCTCGTCGGATGCATGGTGTATCGGCCGATCATCGATCTCACGACAGACGACGTCTGGGAATTCCTCGCGTCGAACAATCCGCCATGGGGCGGGAGCCATCGGGCTCCAATCAAGCTCTACCGCGACGCCGGCGGCGGCGAGTGCCCAGTGGTGACCAGCAAATCCGACGCACCATCATGTGGATCGACGTCATCTCGCTTTGGATGCTGGACCTGCACGGTGGTGGAGAAGGACCGGAGCCGCGAAGGGTTCGTCGAGGCCGGCTTTTTGGAGTTCGGGCCACAGTCACGAACAAGGAACCTTCGCGCTCGCCGCGGGTCTCCGAGGCACGCGCTCTGGGCCCTCGGCGGCGCACCGCGGGAGCACCGCAGCGACAGCCTCTCGGCCGCCTTCCGCAACCTCGCGCCGGAGGTGAATGAGGACTGGACCGTCCGCTACGGCGCGCTTTGCGACCATTACGGCATGGCCGCCAGCCGCAACAACCGCGGCGTCGCCCACGAGAACGGTGCGATCGAGGCCGCTCACAGTCACCTGAAGCGCGCCCTCGAGGATGCCCTGCTGCTCCGCGGCTCGCGCGACTTCGACAGCCTCGCCGATTACCGCGGCTTCGTTGACGCGCTGGTCGGCCGCCGCAACGCCCGCAACCTCCGCCGCATCGATGCCGAGCGGGCCGCGCTCTGGCCGCTGCCGAAGCGCCGCGCCGAAGACGGCGAGGAGGTCATGGTCACCGTCACCTCCTCGGGCGGCTTCATGCTCCGGCGCGTCTTTTACAGCGTGCCTTCGCGGCTCATCGGCCACCGGCTACGCGTGCGCCTCCACGACGACCGGCTCGAGGTCTTTCTCGGCGGCACGCCCGGTGCTGAGCCTGCCGCGCGGTCGCGGCTACGGCGATCGCCGGCGCACTCACGTAGTCGACTATCGCCACGTGATCCACGCGCTGCGGGCCAAGCCGTTTCGCCGAAGGCGAACCTGCGGTTCGGCGGCGCTGCCCGGCCTCGTCTACCGCGATCAGCTCTTCCCGCGCGACGCCTATCGCCGGCTCTACGACGCCGCCATGGCGGCGCTGCCGACGAAGGCCGCCTGCCGGCTCGTCGTCGACGCTCTCGCGCTAGCCCACGACCGCGGCTGCGAGGCCGATCTCGCGGCACTGATCGATGCATGCCTCGATGAGGGTCTCCTCCCCGACCGCAAGGAGATGCACGCCCGCTTCGCTCCCGATCCGAGTGCCTTGCCACGGGTCACGGTCTCGCTGACGCCGCTCAGCGCCTATGACGCGCTGACCGTCACGGCCTCCGCATCGCCCGCCGGAGGAGAAGCGGCATGACCGACGAGCCCGCACCCGTGAACGCCACCGATCCCATCGACGCCGCCCGCCTCGGCTTGCTGCTCGGCGATCTACGCCTGCCGGCGATCACCCACATCTGGCCGCGCTTCGCCGAGCGCGCCGACAAGGAGGGCTGGCCCGCCGCCCGCTTCCTCGCCGCCCTCGCCGAGCACGAGCTCGCCGAACGCGCCCGCCGGCGCATCGCCCGCCACCTCGCCGAGGCGCGCCTGCCGCCCGGCAAGACCCTCGACGCCTTCGACTTCGATCCCGTCCGATGCTCTCGAAAGCCCAGGTCATGGCGCTCGTCGCCGGCGACAGCTGGCTCGAGAAGGGCGACAACCTGCTCGTCTTCGGACCGCCCGGCGCCGGCAAGTCGCATCTCGCCGCCGCCATCGGCCTCGGCCTCATCGAGAACGGATGGCGAGTGCTCTTCGCCCGCACCACCGACCTCGTCCAGCGCCTCCAAGTCGCCCGCCGCGAGCTCGCCCTTGAGGCCGCCATCGCCAGGCTCGACAAGTACCACCTGCTCATCCTCGACGATCTCGCCTACGTCACCAAGGATCAGGCCGAGACCAGCGTCCTCTTCGAGCTGATCAGTGCCCGTTACGAGCGCCGTTCCACCCTGATCACCGCGAACCAGCCCTTCGGCGAATGGAACCGTATCTTCCCCGATCCTGCCATGACCCTCGCCGCCGTCGACCGCCTCGTCCACCACGCCACCATCCTTGAGCTCAACGTCGAGAGCTACAGGCGTCGCAAGGGACCGGGACGGCGCATTGCCTCGCCAGAGTTGTTCCCGAAGATCGTGTCGTTGCATCATTAGAAATGTTCCCGGAGCAGATCGGTTCGGGGGCAGGCATGAGGCGAATCAGCATGGGAACGAGAGATGAACTCCTGAAGGCGGTTGCGTCGCGGTATCGTTCCGCGTCGCGCGCCGAGAAGGGCCGGATCCTGACCGAGTTCGCGGAGATCTCCGGGTATCACCGCAAGCATGCGGAACGGCTACTCCGGAGCGAGACTGTCGTGGACGGGTCTCGTTCTCGACCCGAGCGACGCGTGTATGACGATGCTGTGCGAGAGGCGTTGGTGGTGCTCTGGGAGGCGGCGGACCGGATCTGCGGCAAGCGACTTAAGCCGCTGCTTCCTCTTCTGATCCCCGCGATGGAGCGGCATGGGCGTCTTGCCCTGGACGAGGCGGTGCGATCCCGGCTGCTCCGGATCAGCGCGGCCAGCATCGATCGCGTTCTGGCTCCGGTTCGCACTGTCGCTTTGGGCGGTCGGCCTCGGCGCAATGGCCATGCCTCTGCGGTGCGGCGGAGCGTGCCCGTGCGCACCTACGCCGACTGGAACGATCCAGCGCCCGGCTTCATGGAGGCTGACCTCGTGGCGCATGGCGGCCCCTCGGCCAGCGGCAGCTTCGTGCAGACGCTGACGCTCACCGACGTGGCCACGGGCTGGACGGAATGCGCGCCGCTGCTGTTTCGGGAACAGCGCCTGCTGGGCGAGGTGATGACCGCGCTGCGTGCAGTGCTGCCGTTCCCGCTGCTTGGCTTCGACACGGACAACGACAGCGTCTTCATGAACGAGACGATCAAGGCCTGGTGCGAAGCGGCGCAGGTCGCCTTCACCCGCTCACGCCGTATCGCAAGAACGACCAGGCCCATGTCGAGCAAAAGAACGGCGCCGTCGTACGGCGGATGGTGGGCTATCGCAGATATACGGGCATTGCCGCGGCCACCGAACTGGCGCGGCTCTATCGCAGCATGCGGCTATTCGTGAATTTCTTTCAGCCCTCGTTTAAGCTGATGGATAAGACCCGGGACGGCGCCCGGGTGTCGAAACGCTACCACGCCCCTCTGACGCCGTTCCAGCGGGTGCAGGCCCATCCCTCAGTTTCCCAGGCGATAAAGGAAGCGCTCGCGGCGCAGTTCGAGATGCTCGACCCGGTCGTCCTGCTCCACGACATCCGGGAGGCGCAGGCGCGGCTGGTGGCGCTGGCCGATGCGGCCCCGCTCGCTGAGAGCGACGTCGCCGCCAGGGCGGACGTCGAGCCGTTTCTCGAGGGGTTGCGCCATGCCTGGAAAGAGGGCGAGGTCAGGCCGACGTCGCATCGAGCGCCGCCCGTGCCGAGAGGCCGACGTCGCCCCGATCCGCTGGCGCAGGTGACGAGCGACCTGCGTGCATGGTTTGACGAGGACCGGGCGCAGACGGGGCGCGAGCTGCTCTCAAAGCTCCAGGCCGTCCATCCGGACGCATACCCCGACGCGTTGCTCCGCACCGTGCAGCGCCGCTTGAAGATCTGGCGGGCCGCGATGGCAAGGGAGCTGGTATTCGGAACCAACCACAGCGCCCCCGGCCGGATGCCCCCAGACGCGTTGCGCGATGTGGAAACCTCGCGCGCCAGGGGGCATCCGGCCGGGGGCGCTGAGACCCGCCAAGAACATTTGGCTGAGGCAAGGACATGACCGCTCAGGAACATCCCGCGGTGAGGCAACACGTCAAATCACCCAGATCGTCGCGCTACAGCCGGCGCCCGCTGTGGCTGGAAGGGCTTCCCGAACCACCATCCAAGCCGCGTACCCAGCCAGATAGCGGGTGGCGGGCCCCCGGAACGGTCCGAGGAAACGGTCGAGCCGGCCCTGCGCTTCCGACCGCATCGCCGCCCCTCCGGGCAGCTGCAGCAGGACCGTGGCCCCGCCCCTGGAGAGTCGGACCGCGACACGCCAGGCCGCCCAGCCCCCGGGAGGCGCCTCTCCCGGCGCGAGATCACACCAGCGTGGCCGCGGCGGCGGCGGGAAGATCTCCGGCCAGTGCGCATGGTTCACCCACTCCCGCGACGCCTTGCGCGATTCCCGCACCACGCCGGTCTCGCTGCCGGAGACCAGGGGCATGGTATGGACGAAGCGCGCGAGCACCCGTATCCGCCAGCGCCACACGGTCATGTGATGGACGCCCAGGCGGGCGGCGAGCCGGCGGCAGGACGACGGCTCGGCCCCCAGCATGTCGCCGAGCGCGCGTTCGAAGGCCACCCGTCGGCGCAGGCCGGCAGCGAGGGCGCCGGTGGCGGACGTGCCGGTGGCGGACGTGAAGGTGCGGCGACAGCCGGCGCAGCGCAGGCGGGCGAGCCCGCGTCCGGTCGCGCCCCAGCGCTGCAGCCGCGCGCCCCGGCAGTGCGGGCACCGTCGCGGCAGCGCTGGCGTCGCCTCGTCGATCCGTTCCGGCTCGCCCCCGTCCATCGCCCCGATCTCCCCTGACCGGAAACGATGTTCTCATGATGTTCCTGCGCCTGGCACCTTGCCAACACGGAGTGTAGACATAAGCCGATCCGCTGATCGCCCTACCCCCCGATCCGCTTCGCCACCCCCCGGACCGCGTACTGGGCGAAATACCAGGCCGCCTGGAGCCGCGGCAGGCGCTCGTGCTCCCGGTACAGGCGCCAGGTGTCGCGCGCCACCCCCGCCTTCCCGGCCGAGAGCGACCCCGGATGCACCCGGTAGTCGGCGAGCACCTCGGGCAGCGCGTGGGCGCGCTCGGTCCGGCGCAGGAGCTCGAGCCAGAGCCCGTAGTCCTGGCGCCGGGCGATCGGCGGCATCTCCACCTTGCCGAAGAACTCGGCGTCGTAGACCGCGGTCAGGCAGCCGATGACGTTGCCGCGGAGGAGCCCCGTCCGGGTCACCGACGCCGGTGGGCGCACGCTGCCGAGCGGCCGGCCATCCGCGGCGATCCGCCGGTAGGCGGTGAAGGTGAGCGGATGGCCCTGGGCGCGCATGAACGCGATCTGCAGCGCGAGCTTCTCCGGCCGCCAGAGGTCGTCCGCGTCGAGAAAGGCGATCCAGCGGCCGCGCGCCGCGCGGATGGCGCGGTTGCGCGCCGCAGCGGCGCCGAGGTTCGTCGCGTGGGCGAGGACCCGGATCCGCGGCTCCCCGGCGGCGAGCCGCGCCGCGAGCGCGCCCGAGCCGTCGGTCGAGCCGTCGTCGACGAGGAGCATCTCCCAGTCGGCGAAGCTCTGCGCCCGGACCGAGGCGACGGTCTCGCCGAGCGTCGCGGCGGCGTTCCAGACCGGGGTGACGACCGAGACCGCCGGCCGCCCCGGAAGGCCGGCGCTCGGGGATCCGGTCATCACCCCTCGATCAGCACGCTCGCATGCCGCCTGAGCAGGTAGGCGCCGATCACGAAGAGGCTGCCGGCGATCCCGAGGACGTAGAGCGGCGAGGCGTAGGCCGCCTCGTAGGAGCCGTAGAAGCCGGCGCGCATCAGCCCGACGACGTGGATGAGCGGGTTCCACCAGAGCACGTCCTGCATCGCCATCGGCAGCGACTGGAAGGTGTAGAACATCCCCGACATCAGGAAGAGCGGCCGGGTGAGCACGCCCCAGACGTTCTTCCAGGTGGGAAAGAACCCGAAGAGCACGCAGTTGAGCGTGCCGAGCCCGAGCCCGAGCAGGCCCGCGAGGGTGAAGGCGAGCGCCGCCGAGGCGGCGTCGAAGCTCACCTCGAGCCCGTAGACCAGGATGACTCCGGAATAGAGCAGCACCGCCACCATGAACATGGTGAGGAAGTCGAGGATGAACTTCGAGAGCACGGTGTCGAGCGGCGTCACCACCGGATAGCGCAGGAGCCCGCGGTTCGTCTGGATCGCCGCCGCCACCGAGTGCGAGACGTTGTTGAAGAGCATGAACGGGATGACGCCGGTGGCGTAGAACAGCGCGAAGTTGTCGCCGAGCGGCGGCTTCCGGAGCGCGAAGGAGAAGACGAGGGTGAGCATGGCGACGCCGCCCAGGGGCTCGGCGATCGCCCAGAGATAGCCGCCATAGGACCGGCCGAACTTGGTGCCGGTCTCGCGCACGATCATCGCGAAGAGCACGCGCAGCCGCTGGAACGGCACCGGCGCGCCGCCGTGGGCGCCGGGCGCGAGCGGCGTCATGGACAATCCGGACTCGGCTGGCATCCCTGCCACTCTCCGCGGTTTCTCTGGCCGGCTCTTCGGGCGTCGGTTTGCATTCCCGGCCCGCGAGGAGTAAACCCCCTTCCCAGTGGGGACAAGCCCGGGCGACGCGGGGCGCACGACAGGCCCCGGTTCTTATCGCGCGGGTATCGGCGAGGCAGGATGAGCGACGCGACCACGGACTCCCGGCCCGCGAGTCCGCTC
>Ga0247820_10002215_pt1 | contig 10940 bp, 11 predicted proteins | sample 13C_Glucose_Day1_2_FD_192480 | JGI IMG/M metagenome (GOLD analysis project Ga0247820, IMG submission 192480) | Soil microbial communities from agricultural site in Penn Yan, New York, United States - 13C_Glucose_Day14 | ecosystem: Environmental > Terrestrial > Soil > Agricultural land | place...
TAGCCGACCACCGTGAACCCGGCCGCCAGGGCCGCCGACAGGTGATCGGCCGTCGAGTGCCGAGTGGTGGCAGCCAGCTGCGGCTGACCGTCGGGGCTGGTCCCCTTGACCGCCGAACCGAGGAAGACCAGGTCCTCGTGGACGTCGGAGACGACGAGATCACCACCGGGACGGAGGACCCGGGCGAACTCGGTGTAGACCCCGGCGAGGTCGACGACGTGGGTGAGGGCCAGGCCCGTCACGGCGAGATCGGCCCCGCCCGTCGGCACGGGCAGATCGGTCAGCTCACCGACCACGAAGTCGACCTCGCCGTTGCGCGCCCTCGCTCGCTCCAGCATGGCGGGCGAGCTGTCGATCGCGGTCACCGCGAACCCGTGGGCGGCGAGCAGGACCGCGATGCGGCCCGTGCCGCAGGCGGCGTCGATCGCACGGCCCCGGGGCACGTCCCCGACGATGGCGTCGATCAACGGCTCGTCGAGATCGAACAACCCGTTGCCCTCGTGGTCGTAGCTGGCCGCCCACTGCGCGTACGCCGCCTCCGTCGCGTTCCGCTCGATCAGCACGCCCGGGTGCGAGGAGAGCTCGGCGTCGTCGAGCAGCGAGCGCACCGCCGCCAGTCGCTCCCGGACGAACCGCTCGTCGTAGTCCTCGTCGCCGGCCCAGGCCCGCAGCAGGGCCAGGCCTTCCAGGCCCAGCAGGTAGGCCAGCGGGTGCTGATAGATCACCCGCGGACGCTAGCCGACGCCACCAAGGCTGTTCCATCGGATTTCGTGCTTCAGCAGTGACCCACTCCCTCACAGACGTCGGGAGCGAGTCACCAGATAGCCGGCGCTGGCACCGGCCACGAGTGCCGCACTGCCCCCGAGGCATGCGCCGAGGAACAACAACGGGTTGACCGCGCCCAACACCAGCAGCATCCCGCCGGCCACGAACACGGAGATGATCAGGCAGAGCACGGCCAGCACGACCGACGCCGGCCAGGTCTGACCGCCACCGACGGGCGGCTGTGTCGGCGTGGGGACCGGGGTGAGTGTGGGGGTCCTGGGCAGATCGGCGATCAGCTGTCGCAGCTCGTCCTCGGTGACGGCGCGCATCGCCCAGCCCAGCCTGTTCTCCAGCTCGTCGCGACTGAGACGGCCGGAGACGAAGTGCTCGGCCAACGCCTCGCACGTCGCCGTACGCTCGGCATCACCGGCGCGCTGAGCGACTCGGCCATGATCATCGCGGCGACCCGCGGTCGGATCGAGCAGATCCCGGGTCTCGCGGCGCAGCAGGTCTCGAGTGGTGGGCTCCGTCATGGTGTCGACGGTATGTGGGCGATTCCGCCTTCGCATCAGACCCGGGTCTGTCTTCGGTGACCGTTCGGTGGGCCCGTGGTCGTTGGCAGGTGATCATGCGTCGAGGTCGATGTTCAGGGGACGTCAGGGTGATCATGCGGACCTCAGCGAGTGGTTCCGGCGGCCGCCACCGGCGAACCGCGATTTCCTGAGCCCGTCGAGTCCGGCGGGTCCGCTGGAGTGGTCTCTTGAGCCTCAACCTAGGCTGATCGGGGTTGACGCCGGCAGCGGCGTTGGGTCGACGAGGGGGCAGCGGTGACGACACGAGGCGACGACGTCGCGCCGGCCGTCGTCGACGCCTTCGTGGCCGGTGACGAGGGCGCGCTGGCCGAGATCTACCAACGGTGGTCATCGTTGATCTACAGCGTGGCGCTGCGTTCGCTGGGGAACGTGACCGACGCCGAGGACATCACCCAGCGCGTCTTCGCGCAGGCGTGGTCCTCGCGAGAGACCTTCGACCACACGCGGGCCGGGCTGCCGGCGTGGCTGATCGAGATCACCCGGGGCGAGCTCGTCGATGCCCGCAGGGCGGAGCGCAGCCAGCAAGCCCAGGTTCGCCTGCAGGGCACCACGTTGACCAGGGAGTGTGAGGAGATCGAACCGTCAGACCTGGCCGATCGGCTGGTGGTCGCGGACGAGCTGGCGCACCTGGCGGACGTGCCGCAACAGGTGATCCGCCTGGCCGTCTCCGAGGGTCTCACCCACACCCAGATCGCCGAGCGACTCCAGCTGCCGGCCGACCAGGTCAGGAGCCACCTCAGTGGAAGTCTCCGGGAGCTGCGCGAGCGACTGGCGGTGCTTCACGATGCACACTGATCCCGAGCTGCTGAGCCTGCTCGCCCTGGGTGAGCAGGTCGGCACCGACGACGACCGCTTCCACGTCCAGACCTGCCCGACCTGCGCCGGTGAGGTCTCGGAACTACGCCGGCTCGTGACCCTGGTTCGCAGCGTCGGCCCAAGCACCGACCTGACCGTCCCCGACCCTCGCGTCTGGGCCAGGATCCGGGACGAGCTCGCTCTGCCACCGGCCCTGGAGCCACTCGTCTCCGAGTCATCCCCCGTGGTCGACGCAGCTCCTGCCCCGGTGCCGACCGCCACCCACGCGGACCAGTCGCTGCTGGCCGTGGTCGCAGCAGCCCTCCGGGGGCCCGTCCGCGGCTCCGCCGCCCTCGTGGCCCACGCGACCCTGGCGCCGGTCCGGGCGGGTTCTTCGCCCGTGTCGGGTGAGGCGGTGATCGCCACCGACGAGCTCGGTCGCCGGATCCTGCAGGTCGTGCTGGCAGCCGATCCACCGCACGCAGGCGTACGGCACGCCTGGCTGGTCCATCGCGACGACCCGACGCTGAAACAGCCCCTGGGCATTCTCGACGGTCCCTACGGGGTGTGGACTGTGGACCGGTCGATCGACCTCGAGCAGTACGCCACGGTGGACATCTCCCAGCAGAGCGCCAACGAGACCGAGCACTCCGGTCAGACCCTGGTTCGTGGGCAGCTCACGCTCGTCAGCTGACGTGCGGCTCCTGGCGGTCAGCCGGCGGCGACCCGGTCCGAGATCCAGTCGTCGATGAGCGCCTGGGTCCCGTCCGGATAGAGCGGGATGTCGGTGTGCACGTCGACCGAGCGCCACTCGACCCGGATGGGCCCGCCGTCGTCGAACCAGCCGCCCTCCTCGGGCACCACACCGTCGTCGACCGTGGCGGCGTAGACGAAGACGACCTCGTGTCCGGGCGCACCGGCGTAGGTGAAGACGTTCTCGATGACGCCGAGCAGCGTCACCTGGGCGAGCTCGGCGTGGAGCTCCTCCACGATCTCTCGCACGACGGCGTCGGCCGCCGGCTCCCCGAACTCGACGTGACCACCCAGCAACCGGTGGACCGTCGCTGGTTGCTTGGTCTCGTCGCCTCCCACCCAGACGAGATGCTTGGATCGCGAGGCGTTCAAGAGCACCGCGAACGCCTTCACCTTGATCACTCGATCCACAAGACTCCCCCAACGTGTTCTGGTCGTCGGCCCTCAGGCGAAATCCAACCCCACCCGGGCCAGCACACCGCGGTCGCCGTCGAGGCGTACACCGACTCGCTCGGCCGTCGGAAGGGGCAGCTTGCCCGACAGCACCCCGAGGATGGCTTTGGGCGGGCCGGTGACCGCGAGATCCGGCGGGCGCTCGGCATCGCCGGAGCGCAGCACTGACGACGCACGGGCCCGCACCTCACCGGCACCGATCTCGACGATCACCGGCTCGTCCCCGGTGACGACCGCCATGATCACTGCGGGCTCCTCCGGCGTCGTGTCCGACAGCATGGCTTCGATGGGGATGATCAGCCAGCGGCTGCGGAAGTCGCCGTCGGCAGCCGCCGCCGGGACCTGTTCTCCGCCCCAGACAGCGAGAGCCTCGACAGTCGGCCGCAACCCCTCGCCCAGCTCGGTCAACCGGAACAGCGGCGTCGCCACCGGCGGTCGCGGCTGCTCACGACGCAGCAACCCCGAGGTCTCGAGGCCACGCAGACGGTCGGCCAGCAGGTTCGTCGCGATGCCGGGCAGGCCGTCACGCAGGTCGGTGTAGCGCGCACCGTCCGGCCGGACCAGCAGCTCGCGGATGATCAGCAGGCTCCAGCGGTCACCGATCGCATCGAGCGCAAGAGCCAGTCCGCACAGCTGCCCGTACGACCGTGACACGCGGCCCTCCCACCCAGCGCTCTTGACGCTCTCAAGTCACTACTTTAGATTCTCAAGTATGCACGATCCTCTCGGGATGTTCCGCACCGTCATCGACACGGTCGCCGCCATCGTCGACACCGAACCGGAGCCACACTGCGAAACTCCCTGCTCGGAGTGGAACTACGCCCAGCTGCTGGGTCACCTGACCGGCGGCGACCGCCTTTTCGTGGGGCTCCTCACCGGCCACGCGGCCCTGCCGTCGGGCGGGCGGCTGGCGCCTGATCCCGACCAGCCACCGCCGTCGCCCGATGACTATCGCGCGTGGGGCACCCAGCTGGCCGGCGTGCTCGGCGACTCCGAGGTCCGAGCCGGGACCTTCGCGGTTCCGGTGGGTCGGCTGACCGGCGACCAGGTGATCGTGCTGCGCTCGGTCGAGCACGTCCTGCACGGTTGGGACCTGGCCAAGGCCGCCGGCGCCCCGACCGTCGCACTCGACCCCGTGGCGACCGCGCTCGAGGGGCCGGCCCGACAGCTGCTCGCGGCCGTCGGCGACCGCACGCTCGGCGAGCGACGGCCCTTCGCGCCACCGGTGGACAGCGACGAGACCGCGACCCCGGTGGGTCGGCTGGTCGCCGCCTTCGGGCGTGACCCGCGGTGGACGCCCGATCCGGTCGCCGGCTACGCCCGCCTCACCGAGAGATTCGCCGGACACGACGACGTCGAGCTGCCCGACGGCACCCGTCGCGGCTTCGGTGCCGACGGTCTGCGGGTCCGGAACCAGGTGTTCGCCTGCACCCACCGGGAGCAGCTGATGATCAAGCTCCCGGCCGATGAGGTGGACGAGCTCATCGGCACTGGACTCGGGACGCCGCTGTCGAAGCCCGGTCAGCGACCGATGCGTGAGTGGGTGCTGCTGCCTTTCGACGGGGCGGCCGGTCGCCGGGTCGATCGGGCGTACGCGTTCGTCAGCGGTCAGGGCTGAGCGCAGGCGCAGCAGGACGCGCGTACGGGCCGAGGGCGCCGGCCGAGATGACCGGTCCGGAGCCGCGCAGGAAGTCCAGGAAGGCGCCGACCGACGGGACGAGCACGCCACGGCGGGCGACGGCACCGATGGTCCGGCGCGCCTCGGGGTGGTCGATGCGCAGCTGGACGGTCTCCGCATCCGGGATGTATGACGGCACGACCGTCACCCCGAGTCCGGCCGACACCAGTCCGCGTGCGGTGTGAGCGTCGTCGGCCTCGAAGGAGATGCGTGGCTGCAGCCCCGAGTCGGCGAACAGCAGCTCGATCAGGTCGCGCAGTCCGTACCCGCTCTTGAGCACGATCAGGTCCTCCGCGGCGATCTCCGGGACCGTGACCCGCGTCGCTGCGGTCAGTCGATGACCGGGCGGCACCACCAGGACCATCGGCTCCTGGTAGAGCTCGATCACCTCGGTGTCGGCCGACGGCGGCGGGGAGGAGACCAGCGCCACGGCCGATGAGCCGCGCTCGAGCTCTTCGAGGCAGCGCTGCCGTGACCCCTGGGTCAGCGCGAACCGCACACCGGGATAGCGCTCCCGGAACCGCCGGATGAGGGCCGGGACGACCGTCTCCCCCAGCACGGTCTGGAAGGCGATCGGCACCTCGCCCTGACCGACCACCTGGTCCCGAGCGACCATCGCGACCCCGGTCGCCACCGTGTCCAGACCGGCACGGGCGTACGGCAGCAGCTCCCGCCCCGCCGCCGTGAGCACGATCCCACGACCCTGTCGCTCGACCAGCGGGGTGCCGATGATCCCGGCGAGGGTGCTCAGGGCCCGGCTGACCGTGGGCTGTGGCATCCGCAGGATCGCGGCGGCAACCGTCACCTGCTCGGTCTCGGCCACCGTGACGAAGACCGGCAGCAGGCGCAGCACTCGCTGCAGCTCCCCCATTTCCATGCGCTCATCGTATGAGTTGCACCGTCAACATGCATTTGTGCACTACATGCGTCCCTCGTAGCGTCCGGTGGGTGACAGAAGCGACCATGGAGCACGCCGCGACCCCGGTCCAGCCGTGGAAGGGCTACCGGGCGGCCACTCCGGCGTACCGACGGATGCTCATCGGGCTCGGGGCAGCCGGGGTCGCCACGTTCGCCCAGCTCTACGCACCGCAGGGTCTGCTGCCGTCCCTGGCCGCCGACCTGGCGATCGATGCCTCCCAGGCGGCCCTGTCACTGTCGGTCGCGACCTGGGGTGTCGCCCTCGCGGTGCTGCCGTGGTCGTGGCTGGCCGACCGGGTCGGCCGACTGCGGGCAATGAAGATCGCCATCTCGACCGCCGCCGTCGCCGGTCTGCTGGTCGCCCTGAGCCCCGGCCTGGAGTCGCTGCTCGTCGTCCGGTTCCTCGAGGGTGTGGCCCTGGGCGGGCTGCCGGCGCTGGCCATGACGTACCTGCACGACGAGGTGCACCCGCGTTCGACTGCCGCGGCAGCCGCGGCGTACATATCCGGCACCACGATCGGCGGGGCCAGCGGCCGGCTGATGGCCGGACCGCTGACCGAGCTGGTCGGCTGGCGATTTGCACTCGCCGCGGTCGCGCTGGTCTGCCTGGGGGCCGCGTTGATCTTCCTCCGGCTGATGCCGCCGGCCAGATCCTTCACCCCGCACCGCCGGACGAACTGGACGGGGCTGGGCCGCAACATCCGCCGCTGCCTGTCGGACCGCACGTTGCTGGCCCTCTACGCCCAGCCCTTGTTGATCATGGGCGGGTTGGTGGCGATCTACAACTACCTGGGGTTCCGGCTCGAGGGTCCGGCCTTCGGCCTGCCGGTGGTCGCCGCGTCCTTGATCTTCGCCGCGTACGGAGCCGGCACCGTGTCGTCCCGGCTGGTCGGTCGTTGGGTGCCACGCTTCGGTCGCCGCGCGGTGCTGATCGCCGGGGCCCTGGCCATGATCACCGGGACCGTGCTGACGCTCGGCGACCGGCTGACCCTGGTGATCATCGGTCTGCTGATCTTGACCGCGGGCGCCTTCGTGACTCACGCCGTGGCCTCGGCCTGGGTCGGTCACCACGCCCTCGTCGGGCGGGCTCAGGCCACTGCGCTCTACAACGTGTCGCTCTACACGGGTTCGGCCGTGTTCGGCTGGGTGGCCGGCTTCGGCTGGGTCGCCTTCGGCTGGCCGGCCACGGTGGTGGTGGTGACCGTCCTGGCGGTGATCGCGCTGGTGATCGCCGCCAGGATCGGTCCGGACGTCGCTACTTCATCGACGCGATGATGTCCAGCGTCTTGGTCGCACCCTCGGCCGGACTCGTACGCCCGAAGAGCACCTCGGTGGCCGTCGCGGTGAACTCGGTGCCGAAACCGGAGGCGTTCGCCGGGGTCACCTGCGGTGGCGCCACCAGCTCCGGGGTCACCGCCTGAGAGAAGTCCAGGGCGACCTTCGCCTGCGGATCGAGCAGCGGGGCGATCTCCTCCTGCACGGCGGGGATCGCGGGGATCCCGCGCTCCGTGGTCAGCACCTTGGTGGCGGCCGGGTCGGTGAGCAGGAAGTCGATCAGCTCGGCACTCTCCACCGGATGCTCGGTGCGCGAGGCGATCGACCAGTACATCGAGGCTTTGTTCACCATCTTCGGTGACTCGCCGCTCGCCTGGGCCGGGATCCGGAGCAGCTTGAGCTCGTTCCCGCTGGCCGCCGCGAACGCGGAGATCTGGGTGTGGAAGAGCAGGTGGAACGCCGCCTTGTTCGTGGCGAAGCTCGATGCGTCGAGGGCGGCCGAGGCGTTCTCGACCTGCAGTGACGCGGCCGGTGCCGCCTTCGTGGACACCAGCTTGTTGGCGTACTCGAAGTAGCTCTGCACGGTGGGCTGGCTGGCGCCCGCCCCGTCGGTCGGCCAGACCTCCTCACCCTTCTGGCGTGCCCAGATGCCCAGCTCGGCGGCGCCGACGCCGAAGCCGTCGATGCCGTAGATCCCCTCTCCACCGAGCTTCTCGGTCACCTGCGCCGATGTCTCGGCCAGGTCGTCCCAGGTCCAGGTCTTGTCGTCCGGCATCGCCACCCCGGCCTTCTCCAGGACGGTCGGGTTGACGGCGATGGAGAAGTTCGCGACCCCGATCGGTGCTCCGACCTGGGTGCCGTCCACCGTGCCGGTCTCCAGCACCTTCGGGTCCATGCCCGACAGGTCGAGCTCCTCGCCCACGGTGCCCAGGTCGGTCAGTGCGGTCCGGGAGCCGTAGGCGGCGATGTAGGCCTCGTCCATCTGGACCACGTCCGGCGAGTCGTTGGCCGCGGTGGAGGTGGCGAGCTTGTCCCAGTAGGCGCTCCACTCGCTGTTCTCCACCACCACGTCGATGCCGGGATTCGCGGCCTTGAACGCGTCCACGGCTTCCTGGGTGAGCCGGAGGCGGGAGTCGTTCCCCCAGGTCGACACCCGCAGCGTGACCGGTCCGTCCGCTGATCCCTGGTTGCCGCTTCCCGGGGCACAGGCGGCCGCCAGCAGGCAGGCCAGAGCCACCACCGAGGCGATCAGCAGCCGGGGCGTCGGGCGGCGACCGCCGCTCTGCGGTCGAGGTCGAGAGTTCATGATCAACTGCCTTTCTCCGTGCGGGAAGGGGTTTCGCGTTCAGGCACCGACGAGGCGTGCGGTGACGGCGTCGGCCGACAGGCCCCCGTCCAGGCGGGCGTAGTGGGGATGGCCCGGCGCGAGGTCGTGCCGGTGCACCGTCGTACCGGTCAGCGAGGACGCGTAGAGCGCGGTGACGAGCTCCATCGTGGGCCGGACGGCGCTCAGGGTGGTCTCGTGCGGCCGGCCGGCCAGCAGGTCGTCGACCAGCCGGTTGATCTGGGCGGCGTGGTTGCTGGGCACGTCGACGGATCGGCTGTCGCCCCACACGTCGCCGACCGGAGCGCTCGGATCGCCGGTCGTCTGCTCGCCCGGGTCGCGCCCGTTGCGAAGCGCGGTCGCGGCCTCCGGGGCGGGGATCCAGGACCAGTCGGCGTCCCGGTAGCCGTACAGGTGATCCACTTCCAGGGTCCCGCTCGTGGTGTCGATCCGGACCCGGCTGAGCTCGCGCGGCGACAGCAGACTGGTCACGATGGTGCCGACCGCGCCGCCGGCGAAGGTGATCATGGCCAACGACACGTCCTCGAACTCCACCGGGCGGGCGAGCCGGGACGACTGTGCCTGGACCGAGGTCCACGGCCCCATCAGGTGCAGCAGCAGGTCGATCTGGTGGATCCCGTGGCCGAGTGTGGGACCGCCACCCTCGCCGGCCCAGTTGCCGCGCCAGTCCGGCAGGAAGTAGCTGTCCGGTCGGTACCAGAGCGTCTCGCAGACGGCCACCTGCGGTCGACCGAGGGCGCCGCTGGTCAGCAGCTCGTGGGCCCGGCGGGCGCCGGAACCGTGCCGGTGCTGGAAGACGCCGTAGACCGTGCCGTCACTCGCCTCGTCGGCGGCGATCAGGGTGTCGAGATCCGCCAGGTTGGCGGTGGGTGGCTTCTCCAGCAACACCGACCGACCGCGCTGCAGCAGCTCCACCGTCGGTCCCACGTGGCTGCCCGGCGGGGTGGCGACCGACACCAGGTCGGGCTGCTGGTCGGCCAGCTCGGCGATCGAGGAGTACGCCGTCGTGGCGTAGTCGCGGGCGTAGTTCTCCGCCCGGTCGGGGATCACGTCGACGACGCCGACCAGCTCGACCTGCGGGTTGGCCCGGTAGGCCCGCGCGTGGGAGTTGCCGATGCCTCCGCAACCGACGATGCCGACCCGCAGACGGTCGCCGGGCCGGAGGTCGCCCTGCCGCGGGCTCATCGGGCGTGGCCGCTGAACGTCGCGTCCCGCTGGGCCGTCAGCGCCAACCGCATCACCTCGAAGGTGTGGGCCTGCGGACAGGCTGTCTCGGTGCGGTGGACGACGTCGTGCACCAGGTCCGGGTAGTAGCTGAGCTCGACGTCGGAGCAGTCGACGTACTCGGTCTGGGTGCCGTCGACGACGAACAGGTGGTCGCGGCCGGGGCGGCCGGCGAGGTCGACGTACTTGCGGAGCTCGAGGTAGCCCTCGGTGCCCAGGATGACCAACCGGCCGTCGCCCCAGGTCGGCAGGCCCTGCGGGGTGTACCAGTCGACCCGGACGTAGCCGTGGGCGTGATCACTGCGCAGTGTCGCCTCGCCGAAGTCCTGCATGGACGGCGAATCCGGATGGGTGTAGTTGGCGACCGTGCTGGACACGACCTCGGCGGTGTCGGAGCCGGTGAACCAGAGGAACTGGTCGATCTGGTGACTGGCGATGTCGGTCAGGATGCCCCCGGTCCGGGCGCCGTCGTAGAACCAGTCGGGCCGGCCCGCGCCCCCGGCCAGATGGGCCCGGTCACCTTCCCGGTGAGGTCCCAGCCCCAGGGTCTGGACCACCCGGCCGATCCGTCCCGAGCGGACCAGCTCACCGGCCTTGACGGCGGAGCGCACCTCGAAGCGCTCGGAGAAGGTCACCGACCAGAACCGGCCGGTCTCGGCGACAGCACGCTCGACCTCGGCCAGCTGGTCGAGGCTCACGCAGCCCGGCTTGTCGGCCACCACGTCCTTGCCGTGGCGGAGCGCCTCGACGGCGATCGGACCCCGCCGGTCGGGCACCGCCGCGGTCACGATCAGGTCGATCGTCGGATCGTGGAGCAGCTCGCTGCTGTCGGCGACCCAGGGCGCATCGGGCCACCGGCCCCGGGCGGCCCGGGCGACGGCCGCGTCCGGGTCGTCGGAACTCAGGCCGACGAGCTCACACCCCTGGCCCAGCAGGCCCGTCGTCTGCCCGAAGGCATGGGAGTGGTCCAGCCCGACCACCGCGAAACGAAGCGGACGGGGATCGTCTCCGGTGCTCACTGCAGGTCTGTCCTTCTGCTCGACGACATGTCGACGAGAAATAGTGATCGATCACTTTCTCGTTTGACCAGTACCGTAGTTATCGATCACTATTCGTGTCAACAGTCTGGGCAGATCTTTCC
>Ga0247820_10002216_pt1 | contig 10939 bp, 9 predicted proteins | sample 13C_Glucose_Day1_2_FD_192480 | JGI IMG/M metagenome (GOLD analysis project Ga0247820, IMG submission 192480) | Soil microbial communities from agricultural site in Penn Yan, New York, United States - 13C_Glucose_Day14 | ecosystem: Environmental > Terrestrial > Soil > Agricultural land | place...
TACTTACCTTGACCTGAGAGCCTCACCATGACGACCACCTCGCACGCCATCCGACGCGTCCGCATCACGCCCATCGCGTTCCGGGATCCGCCGCTGCTCAACGCGGCGGGCATCCACGAGCCTTGGGCATTGCGTTCTGTCGTCGAGATCGAGACCGCCTCAGGTCACGTCGGCATCAACGAAAGCTACGGCGATCTGCCCATGCTGGAGGCGCTGGCCAAGGCCGCACCGGCGCTGCATGACCTGTCGCCCTGGGCGCTGAACGAGATGGAAACACGCGTAGCGGCGCTGGTAACGCCGCCCGCTCAGGCCAAATCGGAATTCCTGACCCGGCAAGTCTCGCTGGCGCCCGGCACCCATGTGTCCAAGACCGTGGCCAAGGTCGTCAGCGCCTTCGAAGTGGCAATGATGGACCTGCAAGGCCAGCTCGCCGAAGCGCCCGTAGTCGATCTGCTGGGCGGTGCGGCGCGTGACCGTGTGCCCTACTCGGCCTACCTGTTCTTCAAATACGCCGGGCACATCGAGCAACCGTACGCACCCGACCAATGGGGCGAGGCGCTCACACCGGAACAACTGGTCGCGCAGGCTCGGCGCATGATCGACCAGTACGGGTTCGAGAGCATCAAGCTGAAGGCCGGCGCGCTGCCGCCCGAGAAGGAGGCCGCCGGCATCCTGGCGCTGGCCCAGGCCTTCCCAGGCAAACCCCTGCGCATCGACCCCAACGCCAACTGGACCGTGGCCACCAGCCTGAAGATCGTCGAGCAGCTGCGCGGCGTGCTGGAGTACTACGAAGACCCTGCCCCCGGACTGGACGGCATGGCTGCCGTGGCGCGCGCATGCGAGGTGCCGCTGGCCACCAACATGGTGGTGACCGACTTCGCCGAATTCCGCCGCAACACCGAGATGGGCTGCCCCGTCAGGATTGTGCTGAGCGACCACCACTACTGGGGCGGCCTCCGTGCGACACAACGCCTCTCCACCCTGTGCCGCACTTTTGACTTGGGTCTGTCCATGCACAGCAACTCGCACCTCGGCATCAGCCTGGTGGCCATGACACACCTCTGCGCCAGCGTGCCGCTGCTGACGTACGCCTGCGACACCCACTACCCCTGGCAGGACGAAGAAGTGATCGCGGGCGGTCGCTTGAAGTTCGAGAACGGCAGCCTGCGTGTGCCCACTGCGCCCGGCCTGGGTGTGACGCTGGACCGCGAAGCTTTGGCCCGTCTGCACGACAACTACCTGCGCTGCGGCATCCGCAACCGCGATGACCTTGCGCAGATGCGCAAGTACGATCCTGCCTTCACGGGTATCCAGCCTCGCTTCTGAATGCAGGCATGCATGGGCCATGCCGGAAAACAGGTGGCCGCGGTGTGCCCAGCCGCACGCATTCATTTGTCAACCCAGGAGACTTCAATGCACCACCGCGAGCTCATCCGTCGCTCCCTCGCCGCCAGCACCCTGCTGCTGGGCTGTGGACTCGTCACCCTCGTGCCTGCCGTGGCGCAAGGTAACTGGCCGACGGGAAAGGCCATCACCTATGTGGTGCCGTTCCCCCCAGGCGGCAACACCGACACGCTCGCGCGCCTGATCGCTCCGGCGCTATCGACGGCGCTAGGCACACCGGTGGTCATCGACAACAAGGGCGGTGCGGGCGGCAGCATCGGCTCGGCCATCGCCGCGCGTGCCGCGCCTGACGGCTACACGATCTTGGGCGGCACGATCAGTTCGCACGCAATCAATGTGAGCCTGTACACCAAGATCGACTATGACCCGATCAAGTCCTTCGAACCCGTCGCCATGCTCGGGTCGGGCCCGCTGGTGCTGGCGGTCAACGCTTCCAGTCCGTACAAGACGCTCAACGACGTGCTTGCGGCTAGCAAGGCCAAGGCGGGCGGGCTGTCGTCGGCGTCGCCGGGTGTCGGCACCTCGCCACACATGGCACTGGAGCTGCTGACCTACCAGTCGGGCGTGAAGTTCACCCACGTACCTTACAAGGGCAGCGGACCGGCCGTGCAGGACCTGATCGGCGGCCAGGTGGACATGATGTTCGACACCATCCTGATCGTGGGGCCGCACATTCAGGCGGGCAAACTGCGCCCTATCGCTGTCAGCAGCTCCAAGCGCCTGGAGGCGCTGCCCGATGTGCCCACCATTGCCGAGGCCGGCCAGAAGGGTTTTGATATGGGGTCCTGGCAGGCCGTGTTCGTGCCGATGGGCACGCCCAAACCGATCGTCGATCGGTTGTATGCCGAGATCATGAAGATTGTGGCCACGCCCGAAACGCAGGCGCGCCTGAAGGGCTTTGGCATGGTGCCCTCCGACATGACCCCCGCGCAACTCGGCGAGTACCAGAAGAGCGAGGTCGAGAAATGGGCGAAAGTGGTCAAGGCTGCGGGCATCAAGGCTGACTGATCGGCGCGTATGCGAACCTTGCAGACTGAAACGTCGTGGCACGTTCAGGCCGCGGCGTTTGCAGGTGAAAGCCAACAGCTTGCCTTGGCCACACTCGCCGCATTGCAGCCATCCGGCGCCCGGGTGGGGCTGGTGACAGGGCATGTACGCGCGGCTCCCGATCCTTGCCGCGCCAGGTGCGAGACAAGCCAGGTGAGATTCCCCGAAGCTGCCTTGCAGGAGCTGGCCGAGTACGGCCGACGAGGATGCGTCCCAACAGCTGACATCAAAGAACCGGTGTGGTCCGCAGTGGGATCCCACAGCGTGCGATCGCCTTTTGCCATGTGTAGCCGCCCTACTATGCAGATATCAGGTTGACGTATCGCCAATGGCTACTGGTGATAGCAAGGCATTCATCCAACCCCCGTTGCTCCCGGCGGCGCCGCCTCGCGCCTGCGGCTGCGGTGAACCACTGGTCCCGCGGCGCGCGACAGGTTGCAGGCCGTGTTCACCAGCCCGACATGCGTGAACGCCTGCGGAAAATTCCCCAGCATGCGTTTGGCTCGCGGGTCGTACTCCTCGGCCAGCAGGCCGACATCATTGCGCAGGTCGAGCAGGCGTTCGAACAAGGCCTCCGCCTTCCTGCGCCGTCCGGCGAGTAGGTAATTGTCTGCGAGCCAGAAGGAGCACGGCAGAAAGACGCCCTCTCCGGGCGGCAAGCCGTCCACGCCGCTTGCGGTGTCATAGCGCCGCACGAGTCCGTCGACGCAGAGTCCGCGCTCGATCGCCCGAACCGTGCCGGCGACGCGGGGATCTTTCGCGGGCAGGAAGCCCACGAGCGGAATCAGCAGCAGGCTCGCGTCCAGGTTCTGTGCACCGTAGTGCTGGACGAAGGTCTGGCGCACGGGGTCGTAGCCTCGTTTGCAAACCTCCGCGTGGATGCGCCTGCGCAGTTCGCGCCAGCGCTGTACCGGGCCTTCGCGCCCCGTCCGAGCGACCGCCTTGATCGCGCGGTCGAATGCGACCCACGCCATCACCTTCGAGTGCGTGAAGTGCTGCCGCGCCCCCCGCACCTCCCAGATGCCGTTGTCAGGGGAGGACCAGTTGGACTCGAGGAATTCGAGCAGCACGCGCTGCAGGCTCCACGCGGCTCCATCGGCCTCCAGTCCTGCAGTCCGCGCCACGTGAAACGTGTCCATGATCTCGCCGTAGACGTCCAGCTGCAGCTGCTTGGAGGCGGCGTTGCCGACGCGCACCGGACGCGAGCCGGCATAGCCGTCGAGCCAGTCCAGCGTGCGCTCGGGCAAGTCGCGTTCGCCCGCAACGCCATAGAGCGATTGCAGGTCCTGTGGGCTGCCAGCGGCCGCGCGAAGGAGCCACTCGCGCCATGCACTCGCCTCGTCGCGATAGCCCGCGACGAGCAAGGCGTACAGCGTGAAGGTCGCATCGCGCAGCCAACAGAAACGGTAGTCCCAGTTGCGCTCCTGCCCCGGCCCTTCGGGCAGCGACGTGGTGACCGCTGCGACCATGCCGCCCGTGGGTGCGTAGGTGAGCGCCTTGAGCACTCGCAGCGAGGTGCCGACCGCTTCCGCCCACCGGCCCTCGTAGCTGCTGCGATCGCTCCACGCGCGCCATTCGCGCTCGGTCTCTTCGAGTGCGGCGACGGGATCCAAGGCCGCCGGCGCTTCTTCGTGCGACGGGAAATGCGTAAGCACAAATGGAATGCGGTCACCCTTCTCGACGGCGAACTCGGCCACGGTCGCGAGGCGTTCGCCGCGCAAGTCGACGCCGGCGCGCAGGCGCAGCGAGTCGGGCCCCGCCGTCGCGTGCAGCGCGCCATTGACGCGGCGCACCCAAGGCACTACGTGGCCGTAGCCGAAGCGCACGATGAACTCCATGCGCATCGGCACGCGCCCCTCGATGCCCTCCACAAGGCGGATCACCTCGTTGCGCTTGCCTGCGATGGTCATGCTGTCGACCACCCGCACCGTTCCGTCGCTGGTGCGAAATTGGGTCTCCAACACGAGCGTGCCCTGCCTGTAGCGCCGTCGCACGCGCGGCGCATCGTCCATCGGGGCGATCAGCCAGCGGCCATTCTCGCGGCTGCCCAGCAGCGCCGCGAAGCATGCGGGCGCGTCGAAGCGCGGCAGGCACAGCCAATCGATGGAACCGTCGTGCCCCACCAAGCCGGCTGTGCGCGTGTTGCTGATGAGGGCATAGTGCTCGATCAACATGGGAATGGTTAGCAGGCCGTTGAAGACTACCTGTGATCACGAGTCTTCCATCGCGATTCGGCCTTCATGGCGGCTCCCTTCGGCATTGCAACGGAGGACGGCGAACAGCTTAGCGCTTGCCGCGGTGCCTTGCTCGCGTGTGGAATTCGGGCCGCATGAGCGCCACCACCCGTCGGAGAGGTGTAGGCCCATCCCGTTTCGCCGGATGCGCCGACGTTCAATGAACAGCGATTCGACTTCGATGCCCCGCTGCGCTGCTACCTCTCGGTGACGGGCGGTGCTGCGCGTTGAAGTCGACCGATGGGTGCCGGTCGTCAAGAGCCTGAACCTCCCGAAGAGCTAGTCTGGCCGGCGGTGGCGCGCGCCACACGCACCGTCAGGTCCGCGAAGATCGTCTCCATCGTCGACTCGAGCACGGGCATCAGCGGATTCGGGTCCACCTTCCGCCGCAGCAGGGCAAGGACTTCCGCCGCGCCCTGCTTGCGCAGCCGGCGAACCGCCACCCCCTTGACGCCGAGCAGCGCCGTCGACGCGGGAACGAGCGCCACGCCGAGTTCGGCGCTGACAAGATCGAGCACGCCATGGACGGTGGTGGCTTCGTACCGCAGGTGCGGGTTGAAGCCGGCCTGGCTGCACAGGCGGATCGACTGGTCGAAATACGCGGGCCCGCGGTGCCGCGTGAAGGCGACGAAGTCGGCATCGGCGAACTGCCGCAGGTCCACCACGCCCAGCAGGGTGCGCGCTTGCGCCGCGGGCACGGCGAGGCAGAACGCGTCGGGCATCCGGCTCGCGACGGCGAGCCTTGGGTGGCGCGTGGGCGTGCGGGCGATGCCGGCATCGATCTGCCCGGCTGCCAGGGCGTCGACCTGCTCGGCGCTGATCATCTCGCGCAGCTCCAGCTGCAGCCCCGGGTGGGCCCTGCGCAGCTGCCGCAACAACACCGGCAGGACGGTGCTGCTCGCCGAGGGCACGTAGCCGACGCTCAGGTGCCCGGCCGGCCCCTGGCCGGCTGAGCGCACCACCTCGGCGATCCGTGCCGCGCGGTCCACGAGGTGGCGCGCCTCGGGAAGCAGCGCCTGCCCCGCCGTGGTGAGACGCACGCCCCTCGGGTGGCGGGTGAACAGGGGCTGCCCGAGCTCCTCCTCGAGCTGGCGGATCTGGACGGACAGCGGCGGCTGGGCGATGAACAGCTTCTCGGCCGCGCGACTCAGGCTGCCGGTTTCGGCCACCGCGGTGAAGTAGCGCAGGTGTCGCAGTTCCATACGAGGTGTATCCATATTCGTGGCGTATGGATCATATACAGCATCAGTCTTTGCAGTATAGCTACCCATCACCAAGAATGGGTGCTGATCAACCGGAGACATCGATGAAGAAACCCCTCGCCTTCGCGCTCGCGTTCGGACTGAGCGCGGCCGCCCTGGCACAGCCCTGGCCGGCCAAGCCCGTGCGCGTCATGGTGCCGGCCCCCGCCGGCAGCTCGCTGGACGTCATCGTGCGGATCCTCGGCGACAACCTGAAGGAGCGCTGGAAGCAGCCGATCGTGGTGGACAACAAGGCGGGCGCGGGCGGCATGCTGGGCATGGACGTCGTGGCCAAGGCCGCGCCCGATGGCTACACGCTGGGCATCGGCTTCAACGGTCCGGTCGCCTTCGGCCCGTACATGTACAAGAAGATGCCGTACGACCCGGCGAAGGACCTCCTGCCGGTCGTGCTGACCACCTCCCAGCCCAACGTGCTGGCCGTGCACGCCAGCAACCCCGCCAACACCTTGCCCGAGTTCGTGGCCTGGGCGAAGAAGCAGGGCAACAAGCTGAGCTACGGTTCCGTCGGCAACGGCAGCTCGTCGCACCTGACGATGGAGCTGTTCAAGAGCGCCACCGGCATCGACGCGGTCCATGTGCCGTACTCGGGCTCGCCCCCGGCCGGCAACTCCCTGGCGGCCGGCGACACGCAGGCCCTGTTCACGGTGGCGCCGGCCCTGTTGCCGCTGATCCAGGGCGGGCGCGTGAAGCTGATCGCCGCCACGAGCGCGCAGCGCACGGAGACGATGAAGGCGCTGCCCACGGTGGCCGAGTCGGGCTACCCGGGGTTCGAAGCCCTCGCGTGGAACGGCCTCTTCACGGCGGCGGGCACGCCGCCGGAGATCGTCGAGCGGATCAACGCGGACGTGAACGCCGCGTTGAAGGACCCCGGCGTGCGCGACCTGCTGGCCAAGCAGGGACTCATCGTGGGCGGCGGCACGCCAGCCGACTTCAAGTCCTTCATCGACAGCGAAGGCAAGAAGTGGGGCGCGATCATCAAGAAGGTCGGCATCACCATCGATTGAGGAGACCGCCATGCAAGCACTGCGAAAGACCCGCGCGGCGGCCGGCCTCGAGCTGGCCGACGTCCCGAGGCCCGAACTGCAATCCCCCGACGAGGTGCTGGTGCAGGTGAGCGCGACCGGCATCTGCGGCAGCGACCTGCATGTGGACGACTGGACGCCCAGCTACGCCTTCCTCACCCAGAGCCTGCCGGTGACGCTCGGCCACGAGTTCGTGGGCGTGGCCCGCACCGGTGCACTGAGCGGGCGGCGTGTCGTCGTCCGACCGTCGGTGACCTGCGGCACTTGCGCCGCCTGCCTCGCGCAGGAGCATGACCTCTGCGAGCGCCGCACCGGCATCGGCATGACCCGCGACGGAGCCTTTGCCGCCTGGGTGCGCGTGCCGGCACGCAATTGCGTGCCCGTGCCGGACGGCTTGAGCGACGAGCTGGCCGCGTTGGCCGAGCCGCTGTCCATCTCGATGCAGGCGCTGCGGGTCGCAGGCGACGTCGGCGGCCGCCGCGTCCTGGTCATGGGACCGGGGACGATCGGGCAGGGAATCGCCGTGCTGGTACGCCGCGCGGGCGCGTCCCAGGTGGTGATCAGCGGCCGCGACGATGCGGCGCGGCTCGACGCGCTGCGCCGCATGGGCTTCGACGCGCTCGCGGACGTCGCCGAACGGCCTCTGGACGAAGCGACCGCGCCGTTCACACGCGGCGAACAGTTCGACGTGGTGTTCGAGGCCACCGGCGTGCCGGAGACCATCACCGAGGCGTTGCCGCTGCTGCGGCGCAACGGCATCGTGGTCGTCACCGGCATCCACGCGCGGCCGCTGGCGCTCGACCTGACCACGCTGGTGCGCCGGCAGCAGCAGCTGCGCGGCTCGTTCCGGCCGCCCGAGTCGGACTGGCCGCAGGCGCTCGCGCTGATGAGCGAGCTGGGGCACCTGATGGCGCCGATGGTCAGCCACGTGCTGCCGCTTTCGCGCGCGCTGGAGGGCTTCGCGCTGGCGCACGGCAAGCAGGCGAGCAAGGTGCTGCTCCGGCCGGAGGGCGGCGATGCATGACGCTGCGACGGCGCTGCTGGCGCTGTGGAACGACGTCGATCCGGCTTTCGATGCCGAGTACAACGACTGGCATGCGAATGAGCACGTCCCCGAGCGGCTCACCGTCCCCGGCATGCTCTGGGGCCGTCGCTACGGCCTGCGGCAGGACGCCGCCATGCCGCGGTACCTGACGCTCTACGGACTGCGCAGCGCCGAGGTGCTCGACAGCGAACCGTACGGGCGTCTGCTGAATCATCCAACGCCGATGAGCCGCGCGATGCGGCCCAGGCTGCGCCATCTCTCGCGCTGGGTGTGCAAGCTGCATGAGCAGACGGACCTGGACCGGTCGGAGTGGCTGGCGGTGCAGACGCGGGACAGCGAACCGGACGCCGGCAGCGGGCGCCTGCTGGCCCAACGGCTGCCCGAAGCGCGCCCGCTGCCCTGGCTTCAGGCCACGCAGGATCGGACCATCGAAGGTCGCTGGCTGGTTTGCGTGCCGCTCGACGCCGGTGCGGGTCCGGAGCGATCGGCGGCAGCCGTCACGGTCTACTCCCGGCTGCCGGTGGGGCTTCGCATGCACTGAGGTCCCCCTCACCATCACTACATCACGTCGGACATCGTTACCAGAACTACATACAAGCCAGCACGCGATCCACCATGATTCCCGACTGACCCAGGTAGTTGGCCGGGTCGAGCATGCGCTCGAGCGTGGGCCGGTCGACATGGCGCTTGATCTCTGGGTGCGTTGCCAGTAGGTCAATCAGTGGCGTCTTGCTCGCCAATGATTCGCGGCACAGATCGTAGACAAGGTCGTGCGCAAACTCGCGGCCGATGTACGGCCCCAGGCCCATCATCACTGCCTCGCTCATCACGAGGCCGCCAGTCATGTCGATGTTGCGTCGCATGGCCTGGGCATCGACCTCCAACCCCTCGAGCACGGCCCGCGACTGCATGAGCGCGCCGGCGATCAGACCGAATGCCTCGGGCAGCACGATCCACTCGATCTCCCACGGCCCGGTCGAGCGCTCATGGTCGGCCACCATCGCGTCCATCAGCGCGGCGGCATGCTGTCGAACAACGCTGATGGCGGCATGGATGTAGCAGCTGGCAATCGGGTTGCGCTTCTGCGGCATCGTGCTGCTGCTGCCACGGCCGTGGTGGTAAGGCTCGAAAACCTCGCCGACCTCGGTCTGCATCATCAACTTGACGTCCATGCTGAGCTTGCCCAGCGTGCCGCCGATGAGACCCAGCAGCGCACCCGTCTCGGCAATGTTGTCGCGGATCGTGTGCCAGGCGATCACGGGTTGCTTCAGGCCGAGTTCGGCGCACAGGCCCGCCTGCGTCTCCATTGCGCCCCTTTCCAGCGACGCCAAAGTGCCGGCGGCGCCGGCGAACTCCCCGACCAGCACGCGTTCCCTGAGTTGCGCGAGACGCTCGCGGTGGCGCAGGATTGCCGACAAGAGGCCGGCCATCTTGTACCCGAAGGTCACCGGGATCGCCTGCTGCAGGTTGCTGCGGCCGATCATCGGCGTCAGGCGATGGTCCTTCGCCAGCTTGGCCATCGCGGTGGCGATCGCCGCGAGCTCGCTGTCCACCAGTTCCAGCGCCTCTCGAATCTGCAGCACGGTGGCGGTATCGGTGATGTCCTGCGTGGTCGCGCCCCAGTGCACGAACTCGCCGAGCTTGTCGCGGCACAGCTGGTTGATCTGCGTGACGACGCCCAGGATGGGGTAGCCGATGCGCTCAGTCTGCTGGCGCAGCCTCGCCATGTCGATCTCCTCGATCCGGCAGTGGCTGACGATCTCGTCGGCCGCTTCCTTCGGGATCAGACCCAGACGCCCCTGCACCACAGCAAGCGCCTTTTCCACCTCGACGTACTTGGCGGTGCGGTTCTCGTCGCTCCAGACCTGGCGCATTGCGTCGGTCGTGAAGATGCCCTGGAAGATGGACGAGTCGATGATGGAGGCAGCCATGGTGTGTTCCTTTCAATGGGCGCGCTGCACGATGCGGCGCGCGCGTTCAATGACGGGTTTGTCGATCATTCGGCCATCGAGCTGGACTGCCGCGCCGGCCGCGCTGTCGGCGGCGGCAAGCACGCGTTCGGCCCAGCCGAGTTCGTCCGGGCTGGGTGCCAGCAGCGCGTGAACGGCGGCGATCTGCTTCGGGTGAATGCACAGCTTCGCGGCGAAGCCGTGGGCGCGGGCGCGCGTCAGGTCGGCACGCAGTTGCGTCTCGTCGTCGATCGCCACGGTCACGCCCGCCACGGGGGCTGCGATGTCGGCGGCCCGCGATGCCAGGGCCAGGTGCGACGCGGCGGCGTCGAGTCCGACCGTGCTGGCGAGTTCGCCTTGCAGGTCCATGTCGAGCGCGTAGTCGATGGTGCCGAAGACCAGTCGCTGCACACCCGGCGAGGCTGCGATCAGCGCTGCCGCCACCACGCCGCGCGCACTCTCGATCAGCGGCAGCACCGCGCAGCCCGGACAGGCTGCACGTACCCGCGCGACGCTGGCGGCGCGCTCCGCCTTGGGCAGCATCACGGCGCGCGCGGCATGGGCCCGCACGACCGCCAGATCATCCTCGAACCAGGGCGTCGACTCGTCGTTGACGCGCACCGCCAGTCGCTCGAGTGCGTCCGTCGTCGCCAGGAAGTCGGCCACGGCATCGCGGGCGGCCGCTTTGACGGATGGCGCCACCGCGTCCTCGAGGTCGAGCACGACCACATCCGCGCCACTGGCCAGCGCCTTGGCAAATCGTTCGGGCCGGTCGCCCGGCACGAAAAGGTAGCTTCGCGGAAGGGTCATCTCAGTTCTCCATCGCCGCGAAGCGCGACCCCGCGGGCATGAAACGGCCCCACCAAGCGCCTTGCGCGGATCCGGCTCCGCCGGTCCGCAGCAAGAGCCCCCTCGGGGGGCAGCGACGGGAGGAGCGTGGGGGCCAACAATTCACACCGCCTCGGCCGCACGAAGC
>Ga0247820_10002219_pt1 | contig 10936 bp, 10 predicted proteins | sample 13C_Glucose_Day1_2_FD_192480 | JGI IMG/M metagenome (GOLD analysis project Ga0247820, IMG submission 192480) | Soil microbial communities from agricultural site in Penn Yan, New York, United States - 13C_Glucose_Day14 | ecosystem: Environmental > Terrestrial > Soil > Agricultural land | place...
AGCAGCCGCCTGGGGCTGTACCGCTCGCTGACGCTGCGGTATCGCGAGACTTGTTCTCGGCGCCCATCTCGTTCTTGGATGCACCTGCGGCCGATTGAACCGGCCGGTGGGAGCCAGCTTGGCCGATGCCATCTGACCGGAAAATCAACCTGAACGCGGGCAGCCCGGTTGACCCGATGGTGCTGACCACCGGGTTCGGTGAGCGCGGAGCTCAGGCGGCTGCGGTGAGGGTGACGGTGTAGCCCAATGCTTCGAGTTGTCGGACGTGGTTGCGGGTGCGGCGTGCGGTGTCGATTCGTTGGGTGTGGAAGTCGACCCCCAGGTCGTAGTAGCGCATTCCGGGTTGTGCGAGCAGGTTCCAGATGATGACCAGGATGGAACGGGCGACAGCGACGAGGGTCTTGATCTTTCCTCGGCGTTTGATCAGCCGCCGGTAGCGGTCGCCCAGGAAGGTCTGGGTTTTCGCCGCTCCGGCGGCGGCATCGCCCAGGACGGCCCGGAGGTAGCGGTTGCCTTTGCCGGCCTTCCCGGCCGAGGACTTGTTGCCGGACTGGATGGTCCGGGGGCAGAGCTTGGCCCAGGAGACCAGGTGCTCAGCGGTCGGGAACCGGGTCATGTCCAGGCCGATCTCGGCGATGATCTCCTGGGCGTTGTGCCGTCCGATTCCGGGGATCTCGTCGAGGATGTCGATCAGGTCCAGGGCGGTGATCACCCGGGTTGCGGGTTCCGGGCCGGACGAGCCGGGTGCGTCGCCGGTCGGCCTCCTGCGCGCCGCCAGGATCTCGGCCCGGCGGGTGGGTGCCGGTCCATCGCCGTCCGGGTCGGGTTCCGGCGGCGGCGGTGGGATGGGCATGTCGGCCAGGACCGCGTCGATACGTTGGGTCAGGGTGTCGATCTGCACGGTCAGCGCGTCGATCTGATCGAGCAGCATCCGGGCCAGTTCGGCGTGGTGGTCATCGAACTGGCCGGTCAATGCTTCGACCAGGTCCGCGTGCTTGAGCCGCATCCGGCCTCGGGCCATCCCGGCGAGCACCTTCGGGTTGCGTTGCCCGGCGACCAGCGCATCGATCATCTCCCGGACCGAGATGAGGTCGATACGGCTGGCCACCGAGGTGATCTTGATCAGGGCGTCTTCCAGCAGCTTCTCCAGCCGCTGCCAGTGCCGGACGCGTTCCGCGGTCAGGTCCACCCGGAGCCTGGTGTAGTCCCGCAACACGCGGATCTGCTTGGGCGGTACGAACGAGGGCCGCAGCATCCCCTTCTCGGTCAACTTGGCCAGCCACACACTGTCCAACTTGTCCGTCTTGGGTCGGCCGGGGACGTTCTTCACGTCCCGGGCGTTGACCAGTTGCACGTCCAGCCCACGGGCCTCCAGCAGGTAGAACCAGATCCGCCAGTAGTCCGAGGTCGACTCCAGGGTCACCTTCTCGATGCTCTGGCAGGCCAGATGATCACCCAGCTCGATGATCGCGTTGGTCCGGGCCGGCACGTCCCAGACCTTGCTGACCCGTCGACCGGACCCGGACTCCGCGGGTGTCCGCACGCAGACCTTGCCCGAGTCCTTGGCGACGTCGATCGCGCAGACCCGTTGGGCGACCTGCTCGTAGGGCTCGTCGAGGATCTCCTCGACCCGGTTGGTCACCACATCACCACGACTCCTTCCGGACAACCACCAACCAACAACGGCGGGTTGCCCGGGGGCCTCGGTCGGGAATCCGAAAGTCTGACCGGCATGCTCGAAGCAACAGTGCGTGACCCTGCAGGGTCGGGCCCCGGCGCCAGACTGATCCACGGGCTCGAAGACCCAAGAGAAAGACGGCGTCGGCGGGCAACCCACCTGAGATTTTCACGCCGTCGAGGCGTCACCGGAAGGGACAGGGTGACTGATCTGAGGGGGCACACGCCCGGCTGCCACCAACCTCACGATCCGCCGTCGCTGCAGCGCGATCACATTGTCGACGCGGCGCGATCAATCCGGCGGATGGCGTGGATATCCACGCCGTCCCTCCTGACCCGGCGAGTCCTTGCGACCCGTTTCGTCGGGCCGATCGAACAGAGAGTAGAACCATGACCTCAGTCCAGGACACCTACACCCAGACCTTGCGCAGCGGACAGGACGCCGTGGTAAAGGCCTTCGGACAATGGACCGACATCGCGAAGGGCGCCTGGGCCGCTACGCCCGGCGTTGGCGCATCCGAGGTGGATCCACAACAGGTGATCGACCAGGTCTTCGACTTCGCCGAGCAGATGCTGGCCCTCCAGCGTGAGTTCGCGAAATCCCTCGCCGCCAAGGCCGCGTCGGCGACACAAGCCGCCCGCGAGCAATCGGAATCAATGCTGGGCGCCGCTCGGAAACGGGCCGCGGATGCGGCGGAGGCAACGACCGGAGCAACCTCGACCGAACAGTGACGCCGGGGCCCAGGGCCGACCGCGGATACCGGAACCCAACCCTACCCAGCGCATCTACGACCACATAAAGGCAGGGCCAGAGCACGAACGCGCCGACCATTCCAGTCACCGAGCAGTCTGCGGATTTCCATTCGTCGGTTACCGAGAACGAGTTCCCCAATGGCGATGACCTCGCGATTTCCCGGGGAACCGATTTCTACGGCCTGGATGAATTTGCTGACCGACCGGGAACGCGAGATGCGTGATCGGTCCGGGTGTGGTGTGACACCGAGGTGGCACCGGCCGCGGTGTCTCCCGGCCGGATCAACCGACTGTGCGGGATGCTCCGGTTCAGACGGTGAGCAGTCGCGTTCCTCCGCCATCGTGGAGCGCGGTGGCGATGCGGCGCAGAAGGTCGGTGGTGGTCTCCTGGGCGACCCGTTCCAGGTCGGCATAGTCAACGGCGCCGGGAAGGCGGAAGCAGCCGAGCAGTCCCAACTGCGAGCAGTCGCCGTCGCCAGGGCGCAGTTCCAGGTTGGCGTCCAGGATCGGCGTCGTACCGTCTGCGGCCCACACCGCGGCGATGCTGCTCCGGAAGCCGATCACCGTGGTATCCCCCCGCTGACGCGGCGGCAGGGTGAGCGCGATCACCGGTTCCAGGGACTCACCGCCGACAAACCCCCGGTTCAAGCCATGGACCAGCGCCGCCGCGCAGGCTCGACGCAGCGGCCCGTCGATTTGCATGAAGGTAGTCAGGCGGCGCCGCGCCTCGGTCAACGGCACCGGGAGAGCCAGCCAGTCCACGATGAACACCTCTCGAGTACAGCGGTGGCGATCGATCGGGGAACAGAGGCTTCGGACCCCCTTGCTGGCCGGACCTTCGGACCCACGCTCCGATCAGCGAAACAGTCAAGCGAATTCTGGTTCGCCATCGGGCGTTCGCTCCCACCTGGGTGAGATACGGTGGACTGGAGTGGTCCGGAGGTGATCGACCCGGCAGGGCACCCCCCGTCGGCGGCATCGTTGGCCGGGTCGAGGCAGTGAGGCGGTGGCCCATGCCGACGTGGCTCGATCCGAAGAATGCCGTCAACGGTGGGCTCGCTCGCCCCCGCCGAGTTGGGTCGGTCACACCGCGGGCCGGCGGGTCGGCCGTCGACGATGGCTGCGCCGAGGCGGCGTGGTCGGGATGAAGGTCCCGGGTCCGTCCTGTCCGGACATTCCGGACCCCGTTGAAAGTGTCCTGGCGGAGCCGGGAATCTCGCCGACCGTGGTGGCGAATGCGGACTTGTCATTTGCCGATGTGCCGCGGTTGGCGCTGGAGCGGCTGATCGACCAGTTGACCGATCGGGCGCACGATGTGCTGGCGGCGCAAGGTCGCCTGCGCGGACTCTTGCGGGCGAACGCCGCGGTGGTCGAGGAACTGAGCCTGCCCGTGGTGCTGCGCCACGTCGTGGAAGGTGCCCGGGAGTTGGCGCACGCCCGGTACGGCGCCCTGGGCGTCATCGGCCCGGACGGCCACCTGGAGCAGTTCATCCACGTCGGCATGGATGACCCCGTGGTCGGCCGAATCGGGGATCTGCCGAAGGGTCAAGGAATTCTCGGCCTGCTGATCACCCACCCGAACCCGGTCCGCCTGACCGACCTGCGCACTCATGCGGCCGCGGTCGGTTTCCCCGACGCCCATCCGCCGATGGCATCGTTCCTGGGTGTCCCGATCCGGGTGCGCGGTCAGGTTTTCGGGAACCTCTACCTGTCCGAGAGCACCAATGGTGAGTTCACCGCCGATGACGAACAGTTGGTCACCGCGTTGGCCGGCACCGCGGGGGTCGCGATCGCCAATGCCAGGCTCCACGAACAGACGATGGAACAACGCCGATGGCTGGACGCCTCGTCGGAGCTGACCCAGGCGTTCCTGGCGCACTCCGCCGAGCCACCGCTGGAGTTGCTGGTCCGGTTGGCGATGCACGCGGCGTCCGCCGAGATGGCCATGTTCAGCACACCCATCAGCAAACACACCGGGCGAGTGGACGCCGCGGCCGGGACGTGCGCCGGCAGAGTCGGGCGCACCTTCCCCCTGGACCGCTGCGTGGTCGGCCGGGTGATCCGCTCCCGGACGGCGGAGCTTGTCCGCCCGAGCGCCGCCGAATTCGGTCAGGGCATCGCGGATGACGTCCTGGACGGCGTCGGCGCCGTCATCGGCGTGCCGCTACCGGGACCGGACGCGACCGTGCGCGGCGCGCTCATCGTCGCCCGTGCGGGAGCCCGGGCCCACTTCACCGAGGATGATCGGGACCATCTCGTTCAGTTCGCCGTCCATGCCGGTGCTGCACTGGACCTCGAACGGGCTCGCGAGGATCACGAAACGCTGCTCCAGATCGAGGATCACGACCGGATCGCGGCGGACCTGCACGACCACGTCATACAGGAACTCTTCGCCACTGGGATGGGCCTGCAGAGCATGCTCTCCCAGCTCACCCAACCGGCACAACGGGCTCGAGTCCTGCGCTACGTCGACACCCTGGATGACACCATCCGCACCATTCGGAACACCATCTATCAACTGCAGATGGCACCCGAGAAGCAAACCACCATCATGAGCCGGCTGATCGCAGTTCTGACCGAGCAGACCGATACCACCGACCTGGCCCTCGCCACCGAGTTCGGTGGTCCCCTCGAGCAGTTGCCCATCGACCTGGCTGACGACGTCGTCGCGGTCCTGCGTGAGGCGGTGTCGAACACCGTCCGTCACGCCGGGGGCAGCACGGTCACCGTCAAGGTCACTTTCCTCGCCGGCATCCTGACCGTCGAAGTCACCGACAACGGTGTCGGGATCGGCCACCCGACCCGGAGCAGCGGTCTGTCGAACATGCGCCGGCGCGCCGAGAACCACGCCGGCGCACTGTGCCACAGCACCCCACTCGGCGGTGGCACCCGCCTCACCTGGACCGCCCGGCATCCCCGCTCGGACGCGCCTCACGAGGCCGCTTAGGTTCGAGATCGCACGTACCCCAACAGCTTCCAGGCGCTCGCGGATGCGTCAGTCGGCACGGCGCAGGATGATCAGCGCGATGCCGCCGAGGATCAGGGCGAGCGCGGCGAGCCCAGAGCTCAGGGTCAGGGCCGCGGCGACGACGCCGACGAGCAGTGGTCCGCCGGCGTCGCCGAGTTCGCGGCCGACCTCGGCGGCGCCCATGGTTTGCCGAGTCGCTCCGGTGCTGTGTTGCCGGCGAGGTGGGCGAAGGCGATCGGGGTGGCCAGGCCGGTTCCGGCGCCGATCAGGACGGCGCCGGTCAGGAGGCCGGCGCCACCCGGAATGATGGCGCCGGCCAGCAGGCCGAGTGCGGCGAGGCCGAGGCCGGCGGACATGCCCGGCCGGTCGCGGAGCCGGCCGGCGTCGCGGGCCGCCCGGCCCACGGTTGTACGAGCACCCCGGTGCCGGCGAGCAGTGACACCGCGGCGCCGGTGACCAGTGGCGTCATCCCGGCAAGACCGCCGACGACCGGGAGGAATCCCACGCCTACGGCCAGGGGCGGCGGTGGCGCCGGCGAGGGTGATGGTGGGCCGCAGGAAGCCGGCTGAGCCGAGTCGCCGGGCCAGGTCGAGCACGGTTTGCCGGGCCCGGGGCAACGCCGGGACGGTGGGGATGGCCAGGGCGGCCCAGCCGGCGACCGCCAGGGCCAGCCCGGTGAGGGTCGCGAACAGCAGGGTGTAGCCGCCACTCATGATCAGCAGCCCACCCAAGCACCGGTCCGGTGGCGTAGCCGAGGCTCTTGAACGCCCCGTATCCGCCGAACACCCGTCCGTGCCGGTTGCCGGGCGACAGCCTGGCGACCATGGCGCCCGCGGCGGGGGAGCACGCCGCTGCGGCGGCGCCCTGAGCGAGGCGGACGATCCCGATCAGGGCCGGGGGTGCCGACGGCGACGAAGCCGGCCGAGGCGATGGCGAAGGCGAGCAGGCCGACGAGCAGGACCGGGCGCGGCCCGATCTTCGCCTACTACCTGCGCCATCGCGCCGAGGTGGAGGCGTACCTGGCGGAGCAGGAACGCGAAGGGGCCGACATTCAATTCAGGATCGAGGCGAACGATCCGCCGGAGGGTCTGCGCGCCAGGCTGCTGGCCGTGTTGAATCGTGAGTCCGCGCTTCCTCGCTGACGAGAACATCGATCAGGACCTCACTTTGGGATTGAAAAGGCGAATCGATGGGATCGACATCGTGCGTGTTCAGGATGTCGGCCTTCGGACCTTGGATGATCCGACCGTCCTCCAGTGGGCGGCTGACGAAGGTCGAGCGCTGATCAGCAGAGACATCAAGACCATCCCGAACTTCGCCCACGAACGCGTCGCGACCGGCCTTGTCACACCAGGAGTCCTCGTTTATTGCGCCAGGAGTGTCGATGGCGGTCGCGATCGGCGATCTAACGGTGATCGCGGGAGCGACCGATGCTGACGAATGGGCCGACCGCGTCGTCTTTCTCCGCTCCGTTGAGCCGAGCCGAGTTTCCATGGGCGGGGCCCCTTCCCATTGCGCGAAACGTGCCGGACAGGAGAGCGGATCGGGTCAGTAACGTTGTCGAGTTCGGCAGTTTCGTGGGATCGCCGGCCTGCAGAAACTATCCCCTGCGCTCGGCCAAGTCGGACGCACCGGATAAGCTGCCAAAGAACTGCGGTTGATCGATTGGCGAACCGTCGATGACCTGGGTCCTGCTCGGACACAATGACGTGCAGCCGCATACCTGTGCGGACCCGCGACGCCGAAGCTCGGCCTGCAGCTCGACGTCGTCGTCAGGCACCGCAAAGTCCCACTCGCGCGACGCCATGATCAACAACCTGCGGCTGAAATCGGTCGGTGACCCGCTGGAGCGGTTCGTCAGCCCGGGGTGGACTCTCACCTGGGCCGGCCGCGGTGTTCGGGGCAGCTTGGTCGAAGGTGTCAGCCCCTTTGAGCTCGGGGCCGCTGAGCTTGTGAGACAGCTCATGCCAGCGGTCTGTTGTGGTCCTTTGCCCAGTCGTTCGCGATTGCTATGCCGGAGTTCCGGAGTGGGTGGTTGTCATTCGATGGTCGACTTGGGGTTGACGAGTTTGACCATCCGGGGGAACGGGTAGATGACGACGAACACACCGATGGTGATGCCGACGACGTTGTACAGGATCCGCATCAGGACATTCTCACTGCCTGAAGTTAGGTCGTTGGCGCTGTAGAGCAGCAGGATGGTCGCAGTGTAGAACAGCGGCATCTTTCCGAGTGCGGTGAGTTTGAACAGGCCGTTGAGGACGCCGGACAGGGCGGCGAAAAGCACCAGGATCCGCAGGTCGGTGATGAACGCCAGGACGATCGCGGCCATGGCACCGCCGCCGAGGGTGCCGTAGAACCGCAGCCAAGCGCGCGTACGGGAGAGTGTCTGGTCGTATCGGACAACGTTGCCGACTGCGCTGGGCGCCCAGCCGATCTTGGCGAATCCGGCGATGTAGGAAATCGCAAGGGCCAGCGAGGTGCCGATCCCCATCCGGAAGCCCTGCTCGGACAGCTCCCGGGTCGCCTGGTTCTCGTTGACCGGGGGCGGCGGCAGCGGTGTCCAGAACGGGAGCAGCGAGATGACCGCGGACCAGCTCATCACGAACGCGAAGACCAGGAAGTTCGCGGACGCCTTTTCCGGTGATCCGGCGTTCAGGCCGGCGGTGTAGATCATGACCAGGGTCAGGGCCAGCGGCCCACCGATCTTCCACCCACTGAGGTAGCTGAGGTTGACGCAGACGAAGAAAGTGAACACGACCGCGATCCACGGGGTCGGCGCGACCGCGCCGCCGATCAGGTAGAACCCCAGGCCCAGCGCCACGACCAGCGAGCCCATCACGATCCGCCCGCTCAGTCTGGGCGGAAGGAACAGCGTGCTGAAGAAGAATGCGCCCTGGCCAAGGGTCACCAGGTAGGTGGTCTGGTCGAGCGCGGTGGCGACCAGCAACGGGATCAGGCACACCAGCGCCCGCAGCGCTTCGCTCCAGGCCAGCGGCCATGTTCGCCACTTGGCCAACACATCGGTCATCACAACACCGCCATCTCATCGGGATCCCTGCGGTCGGCACGGCCGTCGATCGTCCGATCTTCCGTCGGCAGGGCATTGCATTCGCCTGGACTCTTGCTTCGCCGACGTCACTGGGCGCCCGCATCATGACCGGACAGTCTGCCGCATTCTGGAGTTGAGTCCACCAGAGTGGTGTAAGACCACCGACCGCCGCCCTGTCTGACCTGTTGGGGGTGTTCGACACGAATCACTGGAGTCCTTGCCATGACCCATATTCGTGTCCGAACTGAACCAGGTCCGGATCGCGATCCTGCGTCGCCTGGCCGCCGAGCCACCGACGCGGTGGCGGAACGGGCGTTGGGGCGTCGACACCGGCGCCGAAGGCCTGACCCGGCACACGCTCGTCGGCAGCGTGGGTCGTCGTGTGGACCGCGAAGGTCGGAACCGGATCGACCCAGGGCGCAGAAGTGATCGGCGTGCGGGACCTGATCGGCTGGGATCGGAACTGGCATGGGCCGGGAGGTCAGCGGGTGAAGTCGCGGCCGTGCACCGACAGGGCCCAGATGACCAGCACGTCCAGCGCGATGATGATCAGGCTCCAGATCGGGTAATGGGGCAGCCACATGAAGTTCAGCACGGCGCTGACCGCGGCGACGGCGATGCCGACCGCGCGGGCCCACACCGCCCCCTGGAAGACGAAGAACCCGGCGACCAGGACGAGCAGGCCGACGAGCAGGTGGATCCAGCCCCAGGTCGTCAGGTCGAACTCGAAGATCCATTTCTGACCGACGACGTAGAAGTCGTCGTTGAACAGGGCGACCAGGCCCTGCAGCGCGTGGAACGCGCCGATCATGACCATCGCGACGCCGGCGAAAACGATGAATCCGGCGGCGAGAGCGCTGTGTGGCCGTTCGGTGGTGGGTGTGGACATGAGGTGTCCCCTTTGGGTCGGAGGAAGTGGTGTCGCGGAAGAAGGTCCGCGGGAATGGAGCCGTCCTGGGAGGCCGGCACCGGACAGAGGTTACCAAGCGGACGGATCGGTCTCGCACCGGACGGTGGACGCAGATCGAGACGTCACTCACCATCGCCACTCGGGCGGGAAAGTCCCGAGGGTGAGGAGCCATTGGGTCTCGAGGCAGCACGCGAACGGGCCAATGAATGCCGCGAAGGCGTCGTCGGCGAGGCGATCCTGCCAGTGGAGCGTCACCTTCTCAGCGGGTCGATCCAGGGTGGTCCAGATGAGTCAAGCCTCGTGTACGACCACCGGCCGACCCTGACCCTCGCCGACCTGCCCGGGGGTGTGTCGGTCCCGCCACGATGACGGCCACCGCGTACTTCGTCGAGAGACTGTGCGGCTGTCCGGGGGAGTCGTGCAGGAACGGCGAGAGCGTCGAGTACGCCCGACGACACGATCACCCCGCCGCCGGAGTGGTCCGATGCTTTCGCTGACGCCGGGCTGTGTGGATTCCGGTTCGCGTGACGATTCGCCCTCGACCGGCCGAGCGAGAGCCCATGTGGCGGTGTCGTTCCCCGCCTGTTTTGGAGGTCCGAGGTGCGCGCGCCTGTACAGTCCGATTCGTCCAGGTCGTCAACTCGCCTGTGGGGCGATCCAAAGGGGGTTCGTGGATGTCGGAGCTCGACGAGCATCAGCCGACGCCAGAGGACGCGTTGGCCCGCCGCCTGGCGGGCCGCCGGGGTGAAGGGTCCTTCTGGGTCACCGCATTACGGGAACTGGGCGCGGTGGACCGGGCGGTCTACCGGGCGGTGGCGGATACACCCAGCCCAGTGTTGGACGGCCCGGTGCGCAGACTGTCCACCGCCGCGAACTATTCACGCCTGTGGCTTTGTCTGGCCGCGGTGATTGCGGTCCTCGGCGGGCGACGGGGACGCCGGGCCGCGGTGGAGGGGGTGCTGGCGATCGGCGCCACGTCGGCCGCGGTGAATCTGGGCATCAAACCGATCGCCCGCCGACGGCGACCGGACCGCGCCACCCCCTATGACGCCCGGTTCGTGTCCATGCCGGAATCCACCTCGTTCCCGTCCGGCCACGCCGCGTCGGCATTCGCGTTCGGCTATGCGGTGGGTCGGCACCTGCCGGGCCTGGCGGTGCCGATCCGGCTGCTCGCCGGCGGGGTCGCCTACTCCAGGGTGCACACCGGCGTCCACTACCCGGGCGACGTCGCGATCGGCTCGGTCGTCGGCGCCGGAACGGCGGCCATGGTGGCCGCGGCGTCCGATCGGATCTCCCTGTCGCGGCGCCGGCAAAGACGATCCGATGACCACCTTCGTTGATCTCCCTGCTCCCGGGTTTCATCGCGGTCCCTGCGCCTGACCCGCGATCCCGCCGGGCCGGTCGCACCCGCGCCGCGTCCGGCGTCTCCTTGCTGCATCGCCTCCTCATCCATTGGGAGGTCCGACCCGCGGGCAGTCCACCGATGACAAAGCCACCCCGCAGGCGGTGCCGGCCCGGCGACGTTGGCTGGCCCGGGCCGCGTGGGCGGCCCTGGCTGCGGCGAGCACCACGATGA
>Ga0247820_10002220_pt1 | contig 10930 bp, 10 predicted proteins | sample 13C_Glucose_Day1_2_FD_192480 | JGI IMG/M metagenome (GOLD analysis project Ga0247820, IMG submission 192480) | Soil microbial communities from agricultural site in Penn Yan, New York, United States - 13C_Glucose_Day14 | ecosystem: Environmental > Terrestrial > Soil > Agricultural land | place...
ATGCGGCGGACATTGCCCTTGATGTCGGCGATCGCCGGCTGCATACGCTGAGTGAAGCGCTCCTGGGCGTCGCGAGCATCATCGAGGCGACGGTGCTTCTCGATCTCGGCGATCGCAGCGATCGCCTCATCCAGGATCCGCTCGATGTCGCCGACGAGGTCGTCGTCGGCCTCCTGCAGCGGCACGAGTTCCTCGTCCAGCCGCTGCAGCTCCTGGACTGCGGGTGATGTTTCGTCCGCGGAGCGGAGCTGCGTCGAGATCCGCTTGATGTTGCTGCAATGGGTGCGGTCGCGGTCGTAGAGCCGGCGGTCCCGGTAGTCCTCGAGGATCTCCCGCTGCGCCCGGATCGCCTGCGGATCCTCGACGTTCACGCGCGTGACTGCGTGGATTACGCCGATCTCGATCACCGACGAGGCCTCGAGCTCCGTCACGATCCCGAGCAGCGGCACTGCATTCGTCTCGCGCAACTCAAACGGCAAGGTCGCGACCACCGACGCCACTCTGTCGCTTGCCTCCAAGCGCCAGCGCTGTGCGACGACGGGTTCGTGCTCATGGTGTCGATCATGCTCCCGGCGCCGGGCGTTGTCACCGGAGGCCGACCGCGATCCCGCCGTATCGCCGCAACGTGGGCGTCCGGTCGAACCCGGCCGGTCACCGCCGTCGGCGCGCGATCGGTTGGATCAGGGAGCCGACGGTTGGTCATCGCGGGGCAGCGCCAGTGCCTCCCGGTTCGCCGGGGTGTCGAGATAGACCTGCCAGCCCGCCACCCGATCAGCCCGGACCGTCGCCGCCCACAGGGCGGGTCCGGCCAGTTCGACGACCGAACATTCGGAAAAGCCGGTCATTGTCACGAACGGTCCGGTCGCGGTCAGCGACGTGAACACGTTGCGGTAACCGGGGAACGCGTCGAAGAACCTCTGCCACGCCCGCCGGCACTCGTCCCGGCCGTGCACGGCGTGCCCCACGGTGTCGATGAACACATGATCGAAGGTCATCAGACCGGTCAGCTCGTCGACGTCGCCGACCGTGATGCAGTCGTTGACGCGGACCACCACCGCGACCGGATCCGCCATGCCTGGCATCGGACCAACCTATCGCTGGCAGACCAGGGGCGGTGACCCCAACGATTGTCGCGATCCCGGGAACGTCACATCGCTACACGGCGGTTCCCGCAGCGATCTCCCGCACACATGTCCCTGGGCAGGTTCCGGCCAAACGGCTGCCGAACAAGCCACCCAGGTGGGGACGCACCTCTCGGTACGGCCGCTGTGGCGACGGGCACGATGGCGCTCGCCGTCAACCTGGGCCCGGCGGGGTCGGATCCGCGCCGGTTCCTGATCCCTGATCAGGGCCCGGTTAAGAGTGGCCGCAGGCGGTGGTCGGCGAACGAAGGTGACCAGTGGGTTGAGATGGCGGCGACTACCCGAATGTTCGGCTCAACTGCTGGTCTTCCAGGATCGCCTTGAGCCGCTCCAGGTCCTTCTGGTTCGCCCGGCGCATCGATGCGGCCATCACGGGCGCCGCCATCTTGCCAAAACCGCTGGGCTCACCTGCGTTTCGCAGCGTCATGAGGGTTCCGCCCGACTCCGTGTCCTGCCACAAGTAGGTGGTCTGCATAGGGAACGGCCCTTGCGCCGTACTCATCACGAACCGCTCGTCCGGGACGATCTCACGGACTTCATAGGTGTAGGCGATTCGACGACCAAGAAACTGCGCCACAAACGCAATCCGTGAGCCGACGACCGCTGGCGGAGGGGTCTGCCAGCTGATCGACTTGATGTTGACGTACCAACGAGTCGCGTTGTCCGGGTTCGAGACGTACTCGGCGACGACGGGACGAGGGCAGGCAATTTCAATCGAGGTCGTCACGTCAACCGCCATGAGTTGATCGTAGGCTGATGATCCGACACGTTGAGCCCCCAGTGCGGCAACGACTTCGTCTGCGCGGCAGCCGAACCCGGCCCGCTTTCGAAAGAATGTGCGGCCCCGCCGGGCGGCGGGCTAGCGCGGTTGCTGTGACCAGCGCGCGCGTGCCAGCACATCGCGTGTCCGCTTGGGCGATATCCGATGGTTGGCGATGTCCTCGGGCCAGGTGGCCACCTCGGCTTCGGCCCATTCCGCCCACGAGGCGACGAGGGCATAGAAGTCGGTGAGGAAGGCGCCGAAGAGCAGGGTGGTTGCGCGGCGCTGGTCGTACAGCCCGTCGCCATCGGCGAACCTCTCGGCGCCCTCGATGTTGCCGGCATTCATATCCAGCGCCCATGCGCGGGCGCGGGCGATCGTGGCGAGGGCGTCCTCGCGGGTGCCGTGGTCGGCAAAGAGGAGTTTGACCAGGCCTTCGAACTCGAGCGCCGGGCCGTCCCCCGGGGCGGCAAGCCACGCGGCGAGCGCGCGCCGGCCGGCCGGGGTGATCGTGTACACGGTTCGTGGGCGGCGGCCGACGGCGTCTTCGCGCGCGCTGGCGTACCCGTGCAGGGCGAGCTTTTTCGGCTCTTCGAACAGTTTGCTCTGCGCGCGCGGCCACGCTCGGCCGACGCTGCGGCCCATTGCCTTGGCGAGCTCGTAGGTCGAGTGCGGGCGGACCGCGAGGACGCCGAGCACGCCGTACGTCGTTGTGGTGAGCTGTGGAAGTGCCATTGACATGATCCTCCCTTCGGGACTATAACCCATCACGAGTACATACTCTCTTTGGGACTATCCAGCGGAGGCGATGATGGATGACACGACGCTGGAGATCGACCCGCGGAACGCGGGCGTACTCCGTGACTGGGACGGTGAGCACGGGGCGTACTGGGCCGAGCACGCGGCGACGTACAACGCATCCATCACCCGCTATCAGCCGGCTCTGCTGGCTGCGATCGGTGCCAGGCCCGGGGAGCGGATCCTCGACGTGGGGTGCGGTTCCGGTGAGCTCGCGATCGACGTAGTGCGCGGTTCGTCGGGCGCGACCGCGTTGGGCGTCGACCTTTCCACGGCCCAGCTCGAAGTGGCGCGGCATCATGCCGGCGGGCTGCCGGTGATGTTCGAGCAGGCCGACGCGCAGGTACGGGACTTCGGAGCAAACGCCTTCGACGTGGTCGCCAGCCGGACCGGCACCATGTTCTTCACGGACATGGCGATTGCCTTCGCCAACCTCGCCCGCGCGACCCGACCCGGCGGGCGCCTCGTGATGCTCGTGTGGCGCGGGATCCAGGACAACGAATGGCTCCGCGAGTTCTTCGGCGCGATCGGGCGGGTCCTGCCAATGGCTCCACCGCCGGCCGACGCCCCAGGCCCGTTCTCGCTCAGTGACCCGGACGGCGTGCGCGACCTGCTCCACGGCGCAGGCTGGAGCGATGTCAACTTCACCCCCATAGACGAGCCAATGTGTTTCGGGCCCGACACGGACACCGCGACCACGTTCATCGTCGGCCAGATGAAATGGCTGTTCGAGAAGCTCGACGACGTCGGCAAGCGGCAGGCCGAGGCGAACCTGCGCGGCGTGATGGCCGCGCATGCGGGCAAGGAAGGCGTGCTCCTCGGGTCCGGTGCCTGGATCGTCACCGCGCGACGCTGACCATGCGACGCCCCAGAACACCCCTGCGGCAAAGGCGTGCGGTTCCGACCAGGGATGAGAAGTGACGCCGGTCTTTCGGCCCTCAGTTCTCTGCGCGCCGAACGCGCCCTCAGCCCTCATCTCTCGTTCGTTGCTCTCATCGATAAGAGTCGGGCGCCGCACGCGACCGGGACGAGCAGGATTCATCCTATGCCAATCCCATACCGCGGGTCGTCGGGACGTGACCGGCGCTCGACGCGCGTAGTGCCCCGTGGGCCCGTTGGAGCTGGTCGAGCAGCCCCTCGGAAGTCCTCGGCGAGTGCCGGATCTACGCTCTCGGGCGCATCTGGCGATTGACTCGGTCACCGCCCGCCTCCCGGAGTCACCATCTCCCTCCAACCACAAACACGCGTACACGCGTCCCCGACATCCAGCGCGGACATCACCGGCTCGTGAAGCAGGGTGCTCACAGCATGGTCGTTAACACGCATCCGGACTGGACCGACGGCTCTACACCGTCGAGTTCGAATCCACAGACGAGAAGCATCCGCAGCCGGTCGTCACGGTCGTCGGCCTCACGCACGGAGACGTCGAGCCGGTGTGGCTGCCGGGGGAACCCTCATCACGTTCAAGCGCAGCGACAAGGTCAAGGCCGCCCGGCACGTGGCGCTCGGTCTCGACGCTGTCATTCGCGCCGGCTGCCCGGGTCGCGTCGGTCAATGCATCGGTGCGCTCAGCCACACGTACGTCGTCCTCTTACCTCCAGCGACGAAACCGCCGAAACGAGATCATCGTCAAAGGCGTGGTGGAAAACGAACTCCAACACGCCGATTAGGGCCGGCGATCCTCCAGGTCAAGGCCAGCCGATCTCAGGTCATTGACAAGGTTCACGGCCGTCGTCACCCAGCCAGTCTGGAAACGACCGCGTGAGGGCTCATGGACCGACAGGACGGCATCCATGGGCTCACGCTGGCCGGTGCGACCGGGACAACAACTTTTCCCGGAATCGACCGGAGGTTGGTAGTTCAGTTATGGATATGGATGCACCGGATGATCGGCGCCTGCTCCGATCGGGGCACAGCGGCCGGCGAGCAGGCCGGTGACTGAGGTTCCGGGGTCGTGCAACCCGACCGTCCCCGCCGCCCGTCCTATCGCCATGGGATCTCCTCGAGCGTGGCAGGTGGCGGGCGTGGCGACGCTGCTCGTGCTGATGCTGACCGCATGTGCCCGGGCCGTGGCCGGAGTGGCGGAGCCCGGTGCCCGGCCGTGCGCTCCGGCGGCCGAGGACCCGACCCCAGGTCCGCCGTCGACACCCACCGATGCCCCGGTCATCACGGTCGACGACCGGGTCGGCTTCTGGATCCCGAACGCGCACAGCGCGCCGCTCGGGCTGGCCGTCTACGCCGACGGAACGGTGATCAGAGCGGAAGGTGCCGGGTCGCACGCCGAGCCGCTGCCGAGGATGGTCATTGGGCGGATCGACGCGTGCCAGGTCCGAGAGGCGGTCGATGCGCTGATCGCGCTCGCTGGCGTCGACTTCGGGATGCCTGAGGTCACCGATCTGGGCACCACGACGGTCATCGTGACGCGCCCGGGGTCGGGAAAGGTGATCCTGTCCGCCTACGGGTTGGGCATCGGCGACGAATACCTCGCCCACACCCAGGCCCAGGCCCGGGCCACCCTGACGGCCACGATCAACGCAATCCAGAACGCCACGTCCGCCGAAGGACCGTGGACGCCGAACCGGCTGCAGCTCACCCGGTTCGAGCGCGAGGCGTCAGGGCCCGCACTGCGCTGGCCGCTGGCCGATTCGATCTCGGACGTGCTGCACCGGCGAACCGACCGTGAGCTTCCGTGCGGCGTGGTCGACGGAGCCGACGCCGCCGCGGTCGCCGCCGCACTCAATGGTGGACCAGCGTTGTCGCTCTGGGGTGACGGGAGCGACCCCGCGACGCTGGCGGTCGGCGTACTGATTCCCGGTCAGCCGGCATGTGCGGGCTGATGCCGCTCGGCCCGGGGCGCTCGGCCCGGCGGACAGAACAGTAGTCGACCATCGGTCTCGGGTCTCCCTGTGGTCCAGATGCGGGGTGTCGGACAGCGGTGGGACAGCGGAGTCCGCGGGTAGTCCGCCGGGAGCACATTGGAAGGAAACCCAGCTCAGTCGGCTCCACGCAGTTGCAGCCCGTTCCGCTGGAGGAAGGATCGAGCAACGGTGTTGGATCGGTCTATTTGGATCTCACCTGGCAGTAGCGAACCGCAATCAAAGTCGTCATTTGATGCTCACCGCGGCCGGCTGATCGGCCGAATCCGGCCTGGCCCCGGGCTTGGCATGAAGCGGTCGCGGTCGGGCGGCCAATTGAAAGGCTCGTTCGGGTAGCTGTTCCAAATCGTCATTGCGTCCGGTGATACAATCGTTTCCCAGGTACGTCGGCAATTCTCCTTGGAAAGCCGGTGATCAGATGTCGACGAAATGCGTATCGTGTGGCAAGACCTTTGCCCCGAAGGCAAACGCATCACCGGGGCTGCTCACAAATGCCGTGAATCGTTCGACGATTGATCCAGACGTTTGCGTTTCCTGCTACCTGGCCAAGCGGCGTCGGCCGGTCAGGAGACGATCCGTGGCGCCCAGAACCGACCCTGCAGGAACGTCGAGCAGGGCTCGGGTCCAGCCAATTGTGCGGCGGCGACGACCGGAGCCTCCACGCAGCGTCGGTCCAATAGATCTTTCCGGTGCTCGCTTGCTGGAGATTCGACCTTCAGCGCAAAGTTACGAAGAGGACCTCGCTACCGAGATTCGCAAGTTCGACAACCGCAGGACTCGCAGCAGTTCTGTCGAAACATTTGTCGTCCGCAGGAGTCACAGAATCGTGGCCAAGGTCGATCTGCAACGCGGAAGAACTGTGCCCTTCACCGGCAAAGTCAATCTGCTCGGGGCGGTCGAGGTGGAGTCCGGGTGGACCAACGAGATTCGTCGGAGCGTCGGGTTCGATCGGGAGATCGAGCTGACCTGTGAACAGAGCACGTCGATCACTGTCCCGGGAAAGACGCGCGTGGTCGTCGAGATACTCTGGAAGCTTGTTTGGCAACAAGGCTCCTGCCGAGTCAGCACAGCTGCTGGACTGCTCGTTTTTCCATATTCGGTGACGAAGGAGCTCCGATTCGACAAGAAGGCTTATGACAAGTGACTGTTGCGTTGCGATTTGTCGGCCGGGCCGACGCCCGGATGCGTCGTAGGCTCTTTACCCCCGGGTCCGCGTGGCAAAGGCGGCAGCCTCGGCGCGGGAGCGGAGCGAAAGCTTGGTCAGGATGCTACTCACGTGGTGCGCCACGGTCTTGCGGCTCAGGAACAAGCGCTCCGCGATCTCCGGGTTGCTGAGTCCGTCGGCGAGCAGGGTGAGCACGTCGTGCTCGCGCCTGGTGAGCACCCCAGGGTCCCGGGGCTCCGGCCCGGGGGTGACTCCGAGCTGGCGGAGCAACGCAGCCGCTGCGGCCGTTTCACCAGCTGCGCCAAGACGCCTGAGGGCGCGTAGCGCTTCGGCGGCGTGGCCCGCGGCGCCGTCGGGATCGTCGGTGGCGAGGACCCTGGCCAGATCCAGCCGGGTCCGGGCCGCCTCGAAGGGAAGGTCGTGCCGCTCGAAGGCAGCGAGAGCCTCGGCCAGCCGTCGCACCGCGGTCGCAGCGTCGCCCGATGCCGCCGCGACCAGCCCCGCGCTGCGGGTCCGTTGCGCACTCCCGCGGGGCAGTGCGGCCCTCGGCGGCTCGACCCGACTACCCGCAAGTGCCGCCTCGGCACCAGAAATGTCGCCGGCGGCCAGGTACGCCTCACACAGTGCCGCCGCGAGCTGGTCGCTCAACGGATCGTCGGGATGGAGAAGCCCGAGCGCGGCGCGGAGCAGCGCCGCCGCCTCGTCCGGTCTGCCGGCGGCGAGCCGCACCTCGGCCGATACCAGGGCGGCGGCAGGGGTGTTCGTATCGAGCTCCTCGGCGAGTTCGGTGGCTTCACCGAGCCGACCCTGCCGGAGCCGGAGGGCAGCAAATGCGGTCCGCGCCTCGAGCAGGGGCTGGCGTCCGACGTCCTCCGACATGGAGACTGCCCGCCGGAGCTCGGCCTCCGCGAGATCCCAGGTGCCAGCAGCGACCAGGACCGAGCCGTAGTGGGCTCGACATCGGGCCTGAAGAAAGGGGCAGCCGTAGGTCTGGGTGAACTCCTCGGCGACCCGGCACCACTGCGTTGCGCGTTTCAGGTCCTGGGCCAGGCTGCAGGCGGTGAGCATGTTGCAGCTCGACCAGACCACGACCTCCAGCCGGCCACCGAAGCCACCCAGAGTGGTCGCCATCGCCTCGTCGAGGAGCGCCATTCCGTTCTCGACCTCGCCGCTGGCCACGAGGAGCACACCGAGGTCGGACAGAGCCATCGCATGCAGCCCGTCGTCGGAGGCCTCGGCCGCGAGCCGGAGCGCCTCCTCGAGCCCGGCACGTTGTGCCCCGGCGTCGGTGCACAGGTAGGCGCTGATCAATACCAGCCAGCCCCGGACCGTCGGGTCCATGGTGTGCTGGGCCGCCCGTGCGGCGCGGGCCAGCCAGCCGCCGGCGGCCGCCTCGTTCTCGAGGTTCGTGAGGTACCAAATGCACAGGTCGAGGGCGGCGATGGTCGCCTCGTCATTACGGCCCGCTTGGCGCATCAGAGTGAAGGCACGTTCCCGGTGGCGGATCGCGGAGCGCACGTCGCCCAGCCACCAACACACCCGACCCAGGCCGTCGACCGCGTCCGCGGACTCGTCCAGCGCAGCCGCCGCGGCGAAGGCTGCCCGTGCCTCCTCCCACCGTCCGGCCTCGGCGGCGGCACGCGCCGTGGCGAGGCGATCGATGTCTGCCACTTCTCCATGATCGCCACCGGACGCGCTTCTGAATAGGTCAGCTGACCGATGTGCCGAGGGCGCGCCCCAGTCGATGCTCAAGCGGATCCCGAGTCCAGGAGGTGGCTTCGATGACCGAGACGTTTCAGCTCAGCCGAGCGCAGGCCCGGGCCTACGAGGACCTGTTCGTTCCTGCCCTTTTCGGTCAGTGGGCACCCCAGCTGGTGGGCTGCGCGCGGGTACGCGACGGCCAGTCCGTGCTCGACGTGGCCTGCGGCACCGGGGTGGTGGCCCGGACGGCCCGGGAACTCGTGGCACCCGGCGGCCGGGTCGTCGGTGTCGACCTCAACTCCGCGATGCTCGAGGTGGCCCGGGAGGCGTCGCCCGATCTTGAGTGGGTGCACGGCGACGCCCAGGACCTCCCGTTCAAAGATGCCGAGTTCGACGTCGCGCTCTGTCAGTCCGCACTGTTCTTCTTCGCCGACCCCGGCCGGGCGGTGGCCGAGATGGCACGCGTGGTGGTTCCCGGCGGCGTGGTCGCCCTGCAGACCTACGCACCTCTGGCCGAGCAGCCGGCGTACGGTCCCTTCGTCGAGCTCGTCGCCGGCCACGCCGGCCCCGAGGCGCGAGTCCTGCTCGGCACGTACTGGTCCCAAGGCGCCCTCGACGGCCTGCTCGAGCTGGCCTCGGCGGCCGGCCTGTCGCTGGTCGAGTCGCGTTCCAGCCTCGGGGAAGCCGTCTTCCCGTCCGCGGCCGCGGTCGCCGATACGGAGATCAAAGCCACGCCGCTGGCCGAGCGGATCACGCCAAAGACTCATGCGCTGATCGTCGCTGACACCGAGGAACTGCTCGGCGGGTACGTCGACGAGTCGAGCCTCGTGCGTGTCCCGATCCGGGCCACGCTGCTCGCGGCGCGCAAAGGCTAGCGGCGTCGTTGAAGGCCAGTTAATTCGGCGGTGACGAGCTGGCGTCGCGACACGGGGCCGACTCGCCGACTTCGGCTTCCGAATGTCATCCAGCTGGTGGATCGGTAGGCAGTGCTGGGCGGTAGCCCGCGACCGCGAGCCACGCCCGGGCCCGTCCACGCTGCCGGTCGTCGGCGTACCCGTAACACCGGTCGAGTTCGCCCGGCCAACTGAGTTGATCGCCGACCAGCGCGATGCGGGCCCGTCGCCGCGGTACACCGCGCCTCGCAACTCGGATCGGAATTCAGGTGCCCGCACGACCCAATTCTGCCCGCGCAACGGGCTCGTGACCGGGCAAGTTCGCCCGCCCCGACGGCCGGATCGGTTTCGCGGGAGTCAACGACAAGATGCCGAAATCACCGGCCGACCCACCATGCCATCCTGGCGCTGGTCGGGCGTCGGATCGCGCGCCGACGAACTACGCCGCGGTTTGGCCCAGGCCCAGGCTCGGGCGGAGCTCGACCGGTGGCGCCTCCGACCCGGGCTCCTCGTCGTCGACGAGGCCGGAATGTGCGACACCTTCGCCCTGGCGCACCTGGCCCGTCAGGTCGGCGGCGCCGGGGCCAAGCTGCTGCTGGTCGGTGACCCCTGCCAGCTTTCCGCCGTCCAGACCGGCGGCGCGTTCGGCCTGCTGTGCGGCCACCGCCCTGATCGGCCGACGTTGACGCAAGTGCGGCGGTTCGTCGAACCGGACGGCACCCGCCGGACCTGGGAGGAACGTGCCGCCGACCGCCTCCGCAGCGGCGATTCCACCGCCCTGGAGGTGTACGCCGAGCACGACCGGGTCCGGTCCGGCGACCAGGACCAGATGACCGGCGACGCCTACACCGCCTGGCTGACCGACACCCGCGCCGGCCTGACCAGCGTCCTGATCGCGGCCGACAACGACACCGTCGTCGAACTCAACCAACGCGCCCGGGCCGACCTCATCCAGGCTGGGCAGGACGACGACACCGCCACCGCCCCGGTCCGTGGCGGCCTGTCCGCCGGCCGCGGCGACGTGATCGTCACCCGCCGCATCGACCGCACCCAACCCGACGGCACACCCCGCACCACCACATGGCACCGCGACGGGTTCGTCCGCAACGGGCAACGCTGGACCGTCGAACGCGCCCACCACGACGGATCCCTCACCGTCCGCCTGCACGCCGAGGATCACGCGGTGCCGATCACCCTGTCCGCGGCATATGTCCATGATCATGTCGACCTCGGTTATGCGACGACCGCGCACCGCGCCCAGGGTCTGACCGTCGACACCAGCCACGTCCTAGCCGACGCGCTGACACAACGCGAGGCGTTCTACGTCGCCATGACCCGCGGCCGGTACGCCAACACCGCCTACCTCGTCCTGGACCCCGCGTCCACCGTCCGTGGGATCGTGGACCACCCCGTGGGCGGGCCGGCCGACCAGGATTCCTGGACCACAGGGCAGGTCGCCGAATCGATCACGGACCATTCTCGGCCGACACCTCCGCGCACGACACCATTCGAGGCTCTTCCGATTTGAGGGTGTAGGGCCCGGCGCGTCGATGCCGGGGTAGAGGTCGAGGTCTTCCAAGGATGGAGGTTCTCAC
>Ga0247820_10002221_pt1 | contig 10923 bp, 8 predicted proteins | sample 13C_Glucose_Day1_2_FD_192480 | JGI IMG/M metagenome (GOLD analysis project Ga0247820, IMG submission 192480) | Soil microbial communities from agricultural site in Penn Yan, New York, United States - 13C_Glucose_Day14 | ecosystem: Environmental > Terrestrial > Soil > Agricultural land | place...
GCACAGGGGTTGTGAAGCACCTTCACAGGCTCTGCATGGACCGATTGGATGAACTGACGGTTTTCCTGCGCGTCGTCGAAGCGAGCAGCTTTTCGGGTGCGGCACGCGCGCTTGCCATGTCCCCGTCGGCCGTCAGCAAGCTGGTGGCACGGCTGGAAGCCCGGCTGGGCGCGCGGCTGTTCGATCGCATCGCCGGCTCGATCCGGCTCACGCAGGAAGGCGAGCGCTTCAAGACGCACGGCGAGCGGGTGGTGGAGGCGATGACCGAGGCGGAAAACTCGGTTGCCGCGACCGACCACGAGGTCTCCGGCGTGCTTCACATCCACACGCCGCTGACCTTTGCCAAGTACGCGCTCGCGCCACTCCTGCCGCGGTTCCTCGAGCAGCATCCGAGCCTGCGGATCGAGTTCATCCTCGGGACGGCTCGCGGAGATTTCCTCAGGGACGGCATCGACGTCGCCATCCACAGCGGCCACCCGAAGGAGCTGCCGCTGATCGCGCGGCCCATCGCCCGGCGTCGCTGGCTGATCGCGGCGGCTCCATCGTATGTTCGCAAGCACGGCGCGCCGACCTTGCCCGAGGAATTGCCCTCGCATCACTGCCTCAACTTCACCGTGCGGACCAACTGGAATTCGTGGCGCTTCCGGCGCAACGGATCCTTCAAGACCATCGACATCCCGAGCTATGTCGGCGCGGACCAGGGTGAACTGCTGCGGACCCTCGCGATCGAGGGGCTGGGCGTGGTGCGGCTGGCCGAGTTCCACATCGGTCGCGACGTCCGGGAGGGCCGGCTGATCGAATTGCTGGCCGAGTATCGCGACCCGGTGGACGACCTGATGTACGTGCTCTACCCGCATCGGCGCAACCTGGCCCCGCGGGTCCGGGCATTCCTGGATTTCCTGGACGAGCACTTTCATCCATGATGGCGTGCTGCCGACGTTGCGAAGACCCATGGCGCTGAACATCGAGATCAAGGCCCGCATCCCCAGCGTCGAGTCGCTGCTGCAACCGGCGGCTGCGATCGCCACCGAAGATCCCGTCGACATCCGGCAGGACGACACGTTCTTCCGCTGCGAGGGAGGGCGATTGAAGCTGCGCGCCTTTTCAGAGGACGACGGCGAGCTGATCTTCTATCGCCGCAGCGACCAGGCGGGGCCGAAGCAGTCCTTCTACCTGCGTTCACCCACGACGACCCCGGCCGTGCTGCGCGAATCGCTTGCGCTGGCCTACGGCGTCGTCGGCAGGGTCCGCAAGCATCGCACCCTGTTCATGGCCGGCAGGACCCGCATCCACCTCGACCGGGTGGAAGGTCTCGGCGATTTCCTCGAGCTGGAGGTGGTGATGTCGGATCGGGACGGTGCCGCCGAGATCGCTGCGGCCGAGGCCGAGGCGGTCGGGTTGATGGGCCGGCTCGGCATCGAGGCGGCGCAACTGATCGATGTCGCCTACGTCGACTTGGCGGCGGCGGGCGTGAAGGCTCGTCCCTGACGCCTGCGGTTCGGCACGCCACCGGGGATTCGCTATGATCGTCGGATGAAGCCGACGCCCACCGCTCCTTCCCCGGACTCTTCGCCAGTCTCGTCGCCAGTCCCGTCGCCGGCGCACCCTTCATCGCCTGCGCCGGCGCTTCCCGATGCGATCCGCACCGTCGGCGACCTGGATGCGCTCGGACGCGCGGCGCGGCGGCACGAAGTACGCTGCGGCGACGGCGTCATGGTCTGGCATTCGTGGGGCTCCGATGACGGCGCGCCGATCGTTCTGCTTCACGGCGGCTCCGGGAGCTGGAACCATTGGGCCCGCAACATCGCTGCGCTGGTTCGGGCCGGGCGGCGGGTGTGGGTGCCGGACCTGCCGGGCTTCGGCGACTCCGCGCGACCGCCGGCAGGCGGCGATGCGGACGCGGTCCCGGCGCCCGTGGAGGCGGCGCTGCAGACGCTGCTGGGTGACGCCGCCACCGACCTGGTCGGCTTCTCCTTCGGCGGGATGGTGGCGGGGCTCCTGGCCGTGCAGGCGCCGGCGCGGGTTCGCCGGCTCGTCCTGGTCGGGGCGCCGGCGCTGGGCATCAAGCCGCCGCGGCCGATCGCGTTGCGGCCCTGGAGCCACCTCGAGCCGGGCGCGGATCTCGATGCGGTGCAGCGCTCGAACCTGCGCGCGCTGATGCTGGCGAAATCGGAATCGGTCGACGACCTCGCGCTCGCGATCCATGCGCGCAACCTGCGGCGCGACCGGATGAAGCTGCGCCGGCTTTCACGCACCGACATCCTCAGGCGCACGCTGCCGCAGATCGGCTGCCCGGTGCACGGCATCTGGGGCGCCGAGGATGCCCTCTACCGCGGGGTACAGGAGCACCTGGAGCCAGCCTTGCGGCAGGCGCCGCGGTTCGGCGGGCTGTGGTCGATAGCCGGTGCCGGGCATTGGGTGCAATACGAGGATCCGGTCGCGTTCGATCACGCGCTGGCCCAGGCGCTGCAGGCTCAGTCGAACGAATAGGAAAACAGCAGGTCGACCGCGTTGTCGCTGCCGCTCTGCGCCCGCACCGACAGCTGGCGCGAGAGCGCGTACTGGATCCGCAGGAGGTTGTAGAGCCCGCGCACGCCCTGCTCGTAGCTGACGAACAGCCGCGAGCCGATGCGCTTGCCGAGCGTCACCACTTCCTGCTGTGTCGACGACGTGGAGCTGCTGCCTTGCCCGCCGGGCAGGCCGGTGGGGTTCTTGCTCTCGGTGATCCCCTGCATCGGACCGGTGTCCGAGCCGTAGCCGAAGTTCATCACGTCGAGACCGAGGCGCTCGGCGATGCCGGGCTTGTGGCGGCCGTCGTCGTCGATCAGCAGCGACCGGGCCGCCTCGCGCAACGCGAGTGACTGTGCGGCGCTGGGCGCGTTCTTGGGATCCGTGCCGAGCACCAGCCACGCCAGCTTGTCGGTGTCGGACATGTCGGGTGTGGACACCAGCCGGATGACCGGATTCCGGGCGGTGCCGGTGATCGACACCCCGACCTCGACCGGCAGGTACGGACGCTTCGCCGTGATATCCAGCCCCGGGTTGTCGACCGGGCCATTGAAGCGAATGGCCGCGCCCTTGTCGATGCGCAGGTTCTGGCCGTGGGCCTGGTAGGAGCCCTCGACGATGTGCACCGTGCCGACGAGCCGCGGCTGGTCGGGCAGCGTGCCAAGCACCTGCAGGCTGCCGCCAAGGCGGGCGGCGACGCCGTTGCCGGTGATCCGCAGGCGGTCGCCAAGGTCGACAGCGAGGTCGGTCAGGATGCGCAGCTTGCTCTTCGGCATTTCGGGCTCGGCGCTGCCGCCGTTCGCCACGGGCCTGCCCTTGGCGTCGACGATGCGCTTGCCCTGGGGGCCGTCGTAGACAAGCGTGACGTCGGCCGGCAGCGCAGGGGCGGCCGATCCCTGGATCTCGATGATGCCGTGATCGGCGCGCAGCTTGCCGCGCAGGCTAAGCCCTTTGGCGGAGCTTTCGAGGTGGGTGACACCGGAGATCGCGACCCGCTGCCCGGGGCCGAGCGGCACTTCGAACTGCGAGGCGGTGAGCTCGAAGCGGCCGTCGATCGGCAATACCGTGCCGGCGCCGTCGCGGCCGGCCGCGGCAGCGGCTGGCCGCTGCACACGCGGCGCATCGAGCATGCTGGCTTCGCCGCGCAGCGCCACCGATCCTTCGCCCGACGCGAACTCGAGCGTCTGCAGTTGCACCTTGCGGCCGTCGAAGCGCGCCGCGAGTGAGCCCTCGGTGAGACGCCAGCCGACCGATCGCTGCAGCACGGACAGGCGCTCGCCGCTGAGCGTCGCATGCCACAGCGGCTGCGCGACCGGCCCGTCCACGGTGCCCGCCATGCGCACGCGGCCGTCGAGGACCAGGTCGGGCGCCGTGAGCGGGTGGGTGAAGGCGAGCGACGGCAGCCTTACATCGAAGCGCCCGTCAAGCCGCCCGTTCCTGAAGGTCAGGCTCGCCCCGTTCTCTCCTTCGAGGCCGAGCCGCGCGGCGTTCTCAGTCTCGCGCAGCCCGACGCGCGCGTTGCCGCTCAGGTCCGCGGCGCCGCTGCCGCGCAGGCTCCAGTCGGCATCCAGGCGCAGGGCCTGCAGCGCCTCGATCCCCGGATCCGCGTCGGCGAGCGCGAGCAGGCGGCTGATCGGCAGGTCTCGCGCCTTGCCGCGGCTATCGAACGAGGCGGCGTCGCCCCAGGCGAGCAGCAACTGCTCGAGGCTCGCGTTGCCGCCTGCAACCGCGAGCTGGAGATCGTCGAGGCGCAGCCTGCTCGCCTCCACCCGGATCCTCGCGGGCGCGGTCATCCGGACCGGAACCTTGCCGTCCAGCGTCGCGCTCGCCAGTCGCGCCTGCCATGACGGATCGTGCTCGAAGGAGGCGCGGCCGGTGCCGTTGATCCTGAGCGAGTGGCCCTCGGCGAGCCCCTTCAGGTCGAAGCGATGCTCGGCGAACTTGCCGTTGACGGCGAGTTCGAGCGAGTCGACCATGCGCTTGGCCGCTTGCAACCCGCGCAGCCGGATGGCGAGGTCGACCGGCGCCTGCCCCGCCAGCGGCAGGGCGGCCGGCGCGTTCGCCTCGATCGTCACCGAAGCCGCGCGGATCGCCTCGCCTTCACCGCTGGAGAAGGCCAGTCGCTCGCCATTCATCACCAGGCGCGCGCGCAACGCATCGAACGCCCCGTTGAGGTCGCCGGTCAACGTGACGCGCCCCGCCAGCCGCGGATCCAGGAGGCCGGGAGCCGGCAGCGACAGGTCGAGCGCGAGCCGGTCACCGGCCTTGCCAAGGGCGCCGCTGGCGCGTACCCGGTTCTCGCCGTGGCGCAGGTCGAGCGACGTCTTCTCGAGCCGGGCTGGTGCCCATTGTCCCGAGAGCACCAGGCGGCCCGCGAGGTTCGCGCCGAGCGGCGCGCCGGCGAGCGTGCTGTCGGCGAGCGCCAGCGTGAGCCAGGCGTCCAGCCCGGGCAGCGCCGTGCCGTCGACCGACCAGGCGCCACTGATGCGGCCGGTGCGCCAGCGCGGCTCCAGGCCCGCGACCGGCAGCCACTGGCTCAACTCGATCTTGCGGGCCTCGCCCTTGAGCACGATCCGATGCGGCGCCGTCAGGCCGGCGCGGCCGCTCGCCGCCAGCAGTGTCTCGCCCAGCCGCAGGCGGGCCTCCTCGAGATGCAGCAGCGATTCGTCGAGCCGGCCGCGCAGCACCACTTCGGCCGCGCCGGCGGCTTCGGCCAGCGACGGCGGCATCAGCGCGCGCATGCGCCCCGCGGACTGCGCGAGCTCGAGGGCGAAGGCGTTGTCTCGCAGGCCGAGCTTGCCGTCGAGCGCCGTCGGCGGCCACTGCGCACCGAACTGGGCGAGGTCGATCGCCTTGAAATCCAGCGCCGCCTGGACTGCCGGGACCGCGCTGCCGGCGATGGTGAGCGTGCGGCCGGGTTGCACGTCGATCGATCCCGTGATGCTGCCCTGCCGGTCGCCCTGGGCGCTGCCGCCCCTTGCGCCGGCACCCGGCGAGTCGGCGGCCGGCCCCGGCAGGGTCAGCTGCAGTTGCTGCAGTGCCAGTCTGCGGTTCGCCGGATCCTCGAGGTTGGCGAGCGACAGCTGCGTATCGAGCGCCAGCAGTGGCAGCTTGCCCTCCGAGAGCACGCCGCTGTCCTGGTTGCGCAGCGCGATCGTGCCGGCCCAGTCGGCGCCAGCCGCGGGCGCAAGGCTCATTTCCGCATCGATCATCGTCCGCGGGGCCGCTTCGTGCAGCCGCCGCAGGTCGACGTTGGCGAGATCGGCCTGCGCCGACACGAGCGGCATCGCCGCGAGCGGCGCGAGCCTGGCGGCGAGGGCGATGCGGGCGTCGGCGACCGTGCCGGTGAGCCTTGCCTGCGCCGCGTCGAGATCGCCTTCGGCGGCGAGCTCGAGGTTCAGCGGCAGCTTCGACCATTCGCCGTCCCAGCTCAGCCTGGCTTGCAGCGGATGCGGCGGACTGTCGCCGATCTCGACGTGAGCGCCTGCCAGCCGGCCATAGGGCGTGCTGGCGCCGAGATCCGAGACCGCGAAGACGCCGCCGCGATAGGCAATCCCAGCCCCGATGTCGGTGATGACAGCCGGCTCGGGCGGCGGACTGCCGGGGGCCGGGCGCCGGCGTCACCCGCAGTTCCGCGATGGCCAGGTGCTCCAGCTGCACCGACACCGGCAGCGCCAGGACACCCGGCATCTCCATGCGCTCGCGCGGCGCCCGGCCCGGCTCCGCCGGCGCGGCGAGCCGGATCGAAAGGCTCGCGGCGGACAGCTCGGGAATCAGCAACTGCCGCCGCAGCAGCGCCGGCAGCGACCAGCGTATCGAGAGATCGCTGCCTTCGACCTGCATGCCGTCGGCGCTGCGCCAGGCCAGTTGTCCGATACGGAGGCCGCGATGCAGGCTGCCGCTCGGCCGCTCGATCACGAGCTCGCCGCCCTGCGCCGACATCGTCTCCTGCAGCTTGTCGATTGCGAACCGCAGGCCGCTGTCCGTGCCGAGCCACCACAGCCCGGCCGCGGCCGCGAGGGCGACCAGCAGCAGGATCGTGCCCAATGCGAGGAGCAGTCGGCGCAGCATCAGAACGTGTACCCGATCGAGAAGTGCACGCGAAAGCGCGACAGTGCCTGCCCGTAGGCGACATCGAGGTTGACCGGACCGATCGGCGTTCGCCAGCGCAGGCCGACCCCGTAGCCGGCAACCGGATCGAACTCGCTCCACGAGTCGCCTGCGTTGCCGTAGTCGACGAAGGCGGCAGCCGCGTAGGTGGCGGTGAGGCGATGCTGGTACTCGAGGCTCGCCACCGCGAGATAGCGGCCGCCGACGATGGCGTCGCCGCGCCTGACGCCGAGCGACTGGTAGGGGTAGCCGCGGATCGACTGTATCCCGCCGGTGCGGAACAGGTTGTCGCTCGGGATGTCCTCCCGCGAACTGGCCCCGACGACGCCGAACTCCACCAGCCCGACCAGCATGTCGTCCTTGAAGAAGCCGTTTCCCGGCAGCGGCTGGAAACGGGTCGCCCGGGTGTGCAGGCGCACGAAGCTGCGGTCGGTGAGGAGGCCTTCGAGGGCACCGGAGAACTGCGCGCTGACCGAGTAGCCGTCGCGCGGGTCGATCGTCGAGTCCACGCGGCGCAGGTTCCAGGCCTTGCCGAGCACCAGGGCCTTGTGGGAGTTGCGCTCGTCCGGCTGGCCTCCGCCGGCGATGATCTTCTCGTTCTCGAACTGGTACTGCAGCGACGTGAACGAGTCGATGTCGCCCTCGCGCTTGCCGAGCCCGGCGTAGGTGTTGCTGCGCACGGTGAGCAGGTTCTCGATGTCCTCGCGCTCGAAGCGCTGGCCGAAGCCGATGTAGTTGCCGTTCTCGTCGTAGGGCGTGCGGAAGTTCGCGAACGCGGTCTGGCGCTTCGTCGACAGCACCAGCGCCGACTCCAGCTGCAGGTTGCGGCCGAGGAGGTCGCGATGCTCGAAGCCGACCTGGCCGCGCACGCCCTCGTCGGTGCTGTAGCCGAGCCCGAGGACGACGCGGCGGCGCTCGAGCTCGCCCAGCGTCACCTGGATGCGGACCCGTTCCGCGTCGGGGTTCTCCTGCAGGGCGATCAGGTCCGGCAGCGCGCTCACGCTCGAGAAGTAGCCGGAGCTGCGCAGCCGCAACTGGAACGTCTGCAACTTCGCGTCGCTGTAGGGCTCGCCGGGGGCGAAGGGCCGCAGGTCCTCGACGATGCGCCGGTCGTAGCGCTGCAGTCCCTGGATCTCGAGCTCGCCGAAGGCGACGCGCGGCCCGCTGGCGACCTCGAGCTGGAGCGCGACGCTGGCCTTGGGCACGTCGACCCGCGCCTCGCTCGAGGCCACCTCGGCGCGCAGATAGCCCTGCCGGTTGAGGACGTCGACGATCTCGCGCTTGCCGCCCTGCCAGGCGGAGGCGAGGAACGGGCTTCCCGGCGCCAGCCCTGGGATGCCGCGGATCAATGCCATCGTCTCGCGATCGTCGCGCGCCGGACCGGTGATGCGCAGGTCCACACCGCCCACCGTCGCCTGCGGTCCCGCTTCGACCGTGACCCGCACCCGTCCCGGGGAAGAAGTCACGCTCGCCTTGCCGCGGAAATAGCCCTGGGCGCGCAGGATCGCCGACACCTCCTCCTGAAGACGCGCGACCAGGCCGTCGAACTGGATCGGCTCGTAGTCCTCGCGCCGCTGCCAGCGGCCCACCAGCGTCTGGCGCCGGATATCGTCGACGAGCGACTGCGGGGCCTGGATGTCGAAGGCGTAGTTGGGGCCGCTGCCGCGGGGCGTGCTGCCGGCCGACGGATCCTGGATGCGCGCGGACGGATCGTCGCGAGCCGTGGCGCAGCCGGCGACGAGCGGCAGGAGGGCGAGCCAGGCAGCGCGGCGGAGGGCGGCAGGGATGAGGTCGAGATCAGGCAAACTAATGGCTGGCGCTTGGGTGGCAGCCGCTAGCATGCCACGTGCCCGAAAGCTTTGGCTGCAAAGCGCCCTGCCAGCCGGCCTGTTCGTCGAGGGGAGACAGCATGAGCGAAGCATCAGAGAACGAGAAAGTCGACATCCACCGGGGGCTCAAGGGCGTGTATTTCGACCGCTCGAAGGTCTGCTTCATCGACGGCCGCGCCGGCGAGTTGCGTTATCGCGGCTATTCCATCCACGATCTCGCCGAGCGCTCGACCTTCGAGGAAGCCTGCCACCTCCTGCTCGAGGGCGAGCTGCCGACGGCGGCCGGGCTCGAGGCGTTCGATGCCGAGCTCAAGGCGGCCCGCCGGTTGCCTGCCGAGATCTACGACATCGTGCGCAGCGTCCGGAAGGCCCATCCGATGGACGTGCTGCGCACCGCCGTGTCCGCGCTGGCCGCATTCGACGATGAGGCGGCCGACAATTCCCCCGCGGCCATCCGGCGCAAGGGCATCCGGCTCACCTCGCAGGTACCGATCATCGTTGCCGCGCACGATCACATCCGCAACGGCCGTGAGCCGGTGGCGCCAGATCCGCGACTCTCGCATGCCGCCAACTTCCTCTACATGCTGCAGGGTCGCGAGCCCACGCCGGAAGCGGCGCGGCTGATGGACATGGACATGATCCTGCATGCGGAGCACGGCTCGAACGCGTCGGCGTTCACCGCGCGGGTGGTCGCCGGCACCGATGCCAACCTGCACGCGGCCATCACGGCGGCGATCGCCGCGCTGTCGGGCCCGGCACATGGCGGCGCCGCCGAGAACGTGATGCGCATGGCGCAGGAGATCGGCGATCCGGCACACGCGGCCGACTTCGTGAAGCGCAAGCGCGCGAACAAGGAAGCGGTGATGGGCTTCGGGCATCGCGTGTACCGCGCCGAGGATCCACGCGCCCGGCACATGCGTGCCGGCGTCGAGCAGCTGTCGAAGCAGATGGGGCAGCCGCAGTGGTACCAGATCCTCGCCGCGCTGGTCGAGGCGATGCGCCCTTACGCCCGCCTCGGGGTCAACGTCAACGTCGACTTCTATGCCGGCGTCGTGTACTTCCTCAACGGCATCGCCGAGGACCTGTTCGTGCCGATCTTCGCGATCGGCCGGGTGCCGGGCTGGACGGTGCAGGTCCTCGAGCAGATGGAGAACAACATCCTCATCCGGCCGCTGACCCTCTACAACGGCCCGCCGGCGCGCGACTACGTGCCGCTCGAGTCGCGCTGACGTCAAGGGCGTCACTGCGGTCCGCGTGGGCTTGCGGGCAGCGTCGGCGGTTGCCGTCCATACTGCCGGCATGAACGACCGCTACCCACGAATCCGCTTTTCCGCGTCGGGCCCCGCGCCTGCCGGCCTTGGCGATCTTTTCGGATCGCTGCGCGCACGCGCAGCCGGGCCCATCGGCCGGGCGCTTGCCGTCGTTGCCGGCGGTCTCGTCCTGGTCGCCGCGCTGTTCGTCTCTGCCATCGTCTTCTCCGTGCTGCTGGTGGCCGGCGCCATCGCCGGTGGCTGGTTCTGGTGGAAGACGCGGGGTCTGCGTCGCGAGATCCGCGAGCGGCTTGCGCGCATGCAGCAGGCGCAGGCCGGCCGCGGTCCCGATGACGGCACGCCCTGGGGGCGCGTCGACCGGCGCGCCGGCGCGCCGGCTGCGGCGGCGAAGGGCGACGTCCTCGACGGCGACTTCATCCGCGACGCCGAACCGCCCGCCCGATAGCCCTGCCTGCCCTGCTTCAGGCGCGCGCTGCGGGTCGGGGCGCCCCGCTGCCAAGGGCGGTGCTCAGGCCTGTACCAGGGCGATGACCGCTGCGGCGACGATGTCGTCGACACCGGCGCCGCGCGACAGGTCGCTGACCGGCCGCGCGAATCCCTGCAGCACCGGCCCGATCGCCTGCGCGCCGCCGAGGTGCTGGGTCAGCTTGTAGGCAATGTTGCCGGCGTCGAGATCCGGGAACACGAGCACGTTCGCCCGGCCGGCGACGTCGCCGGCATCCTTCATCTTGCGCCCGGCAATCGCCGGCGACAGCGCCGCGTCGGCCTGCAGTTCGCCGTCGATGGCGAGCGTGGGCGCGCGCTCGCGCGCGATCGCCAACGCCTGCAGCACCTTCTCGACGTGCGGGTGCTTCGCGCTGCCCTTGGTCGAGAACGACAGCATCGCCACCCGCGGCTCCTGCTGGAGCAGCTTGCGGCAGCTGTGCGCCGACGCGAGCGCGATGTCGGCGAGCTGCCCGGCGTCGGGATCCGGATTGACGGCGCAGTCGGCAAAGACCAGCACGCGCCCGCCCTGCACCATCAGGAAGAAGCTCGACGCGGTGGCGATGCCGGGCGCGAGGCCGACCGTCAGCAGTCCCGCCTCGATGACGCGCGCGGTGGTCGTCGCTGCGCCGGCGACCATCGCGTCGGCGTCTCCGGCTCGCAGCATGAGACCGGCGCGATAAAGGGGGCGCGCCGCCATCCGGCCTGCGACCCGCTCGCCG
>Ga0247820_10002222_pt1 | contig 10923 bp, 8 predicted proteins | sample 13C_Glucose_Day1_2_FD_192480 | JGI IMG/M metagenome (GOLD analysis project Ga0247820, IMG submission 192480) | Soil microbial communities from agricultural site in Penn Yan, New York, United States - 13C_Glucose_Day14 | ecosystem: Environmental > Terrestrial > Soil > Agricultural land | place...
CGCCCGGGACGCCCGGCTCATCATCGTCGGCACCTACGGCGAGAGCCCGCTGCGCAGCGCCATCCTCGGCTCGACCCCGCACAAGCTGCTGCACTGGTCCACCCGCCCGGTGCTCTGCGTGCCGCCCCCGGCCGAGGCGGACTGAACCGACATCGACACAGAGATCGACACCGGCACGGACTCGCAACCCGGACTCGTCATCGGCACAGCCGCCGGCGCCCGGGCCACGGGCGCAGCGATTGTCGTGACGCAAACTCACTTCGAAAACCCCATTTTGAATTGATTGCCGATTAGGCTCGGTCGTCTGCGCGCTTTGCTGCGTGCCGGCCGATGAATGGGGACTCCAAGGTGGTGCTGGCGATGACGGGGCGGCGCGAATGACGCATCCGCCACCTCCGCCCGGCCCGGCCCCTCGGATCACCCTCCGGGAGGTGGCGGAGCGGGCCGGGGTGTCCCGGACGACGGCGTCGTTCGTGCTCAGTGGCCGTCGGGACATGCGGATCTCGGCGGACGCCGAGGGCCGGGTCCGGCAGGCCGCCCGCGAGCTGAACTACCGGCCGAGCCTGCTCGCCCGGAGCCTGCGCACCAACTCGTCCCAGACGATCGGGCTGCTGTCGGACCAGATCGCCAGCGAGATGTTCGCCGGTGAGTCCGTCCGCGGCGCCCTGACCAGCGCCCTGCAGCACGAACATCTGCTGTTCGTCGGCGAGACCGGCGGGGATCCCGAGGTGGAACGGAGCCTCATCCAGGGCATGCTCGATCGCGGTGTCGGCGGCTTCGTGCACGCGTCGATGTACACCCAGGTGGTCCGCATCCCGTCGACGCTCCGTCGGCACCCCGTCGTCCTGATGAACTGTTACACCCGCGGCAAACGGCTGCCGGCAGTGATTCCCGACGAAGCCGAGGGCGGCCGGTCGGTGGCCCGGGAGCTGATGGAACGCGGTCACCGCGACGGCATCGTGCTGGTCGGGGAGCACACCGCGCAGGCCGTGGCCGGCGAGGAGCGGCTGGCCGGCATCCGCGAGGTGCTCACCGCCCACGGCACGGATCTGGCGGCGATCGTCGACTGCCTGTGGTGGCCCGACCCCGCGTATCGCGCGGTATCGGAGTTCCTGGCGACCGGCCGGCGGCCCAGCGCGTTCATCTGCCTCAACGACCGCATCGCATTCGGCGTCTACCAGGCCGTGCAGGAACTCGGCTGGCGGGTGCCGCACGACGTGTCGGTGATCTCCTTCGACGACTCGGATCTCGCCGGCTGGCTGCGGCCGGCGCTCACCAGCGTGGCCATCCCGTATTTCGAGATGGGCCGGTTGGCGATCGAACTGCTGCTCAAACCGGACACGCCGGCGGCCGTGCAGCTGGTGCCGATGCCGATGCACCGGCGGGATTCGGTGGGCTCGCCGGCCTGACGCCTCAGCCGGCCGTCCGGGCCGCCGCGGACGACCGGACGAGGTCGGCGGAGACAGCGGTGGCGACGTCAGGCGGAATCCGCAGGCCGACCCGCGCCGCCTGACCGGCGCGGCCCTGACGCAGGGCCCGCCGCCATTTCTTAGCGTCGTAGACGGACGGTGTCGTGGTGGTGATGAAGTCGCCGAGGATCTGGGCGAATCTCTCCGGGAAATCCTCGTGCGGGAAATGTCCGGCCTCCCGGATCACCTCGATCCGGGCACCGGGGATGGCCTCCCGGGCCCGCTGTGCGTGCGCCACCGGAAGCACGGTGTCCCGTGACCCCCAGACGACGCAGGTCGGCATCTCCTGGGCGAGGTAGGCCCGGTCGAGCATGCCCACCACCTGCCCCTTCCAGTCGAGCACCCCGCGCAGCACGTGCAGGAAGGCGTCCCGCTCGGCCGGGTCCGCCTTTCCCTGCAGCACGCCGAGGGCCGCGGGGATGTCGGCCGTGCCGGGCAGCCCGATCGCGTGGGCCCGACGCCCGAGAAGTTGCAGCGCGGCCCGCACCGGGGGTGTCGCCGCGACCGCGAGCGCGGCGCCACCGCCCGGCAGGGTGAGCCCGCGCAGGATCGGGTTCACCTCGCGACCGAGGCCGCCGGGGGCGACCATCACCAGTCGCTCGGCGAACTGCGGGAACTGGTAGGCGAATTGCATCGCGACCCCGCCACCGAAGCTATGGCCGACGACGGTGACCCGATCGATTCCCAGGATCGCCAGCAGGTCCCGCATCCCGTTCGCGAATCCGCCGAGGCTGTAGTCGGCCCGCGGCTTGCCGGACCGCCCGTGACCGAGCAGATCCGGGGCGATGACGGTGTACCGCGCGGCCAGCCGGTCGATCACCGGATCCCAGGTCCGGTGATCGCACCCGACGCCGTGCAGCAGCAGCAGCGCGGGGCCGCGGCCGGTGAGCACGTACGCACGGTCGTGCCCGTGCACGGTCCGCAGCTGGACCTGCGCCGATGGGTGGTTCGGCACGGCCGGCCTCCCGTCGGCACGAAGGAGATTGTCAGGACCGCCAGAAATAGTTCTCACGCCAGACTAACCGGGTCGGGTCGGGGTGTGCCACGTGGTCGCCCGGCCGTGCGAATCCGGATCGACCGCCGATCACCCGAGCTGCCAGACCCCCACGCCGGGACCGTCACCGGGAACGGCAATCAGCTGTTCGGAAGCGATCAGGTCGACCCCGCCGTAGCGGGTCTGCGGCGGACCCGCCGCCAGCCGCCCGGGCAGGGCCGCTCCGGACCACGGCGCCCGCGCGACGACGACCAGCAACCGCTCCTGCGCCGTCTCCCGCAGATAACCGATCGCGTCGTCGGTCTGGATCACCCAGCGCAGGCCGCCCGTGCGGAGCGCCGGATGGGCCCGGCGCAGCGCGATCAGTTCCCGGAAGGCGTTCAGGGTGTCCCGATCCCAGGTGTCCGGCCGGTGCCAGGGCATCGGGGTCCGGCCGTGTTCCCCGTCGACCGCCTCCAGGCCCAACTCCTCACCGGCGAAGATCATCGGCGCGCCCGGATAGGTCATCTGCAGTCCGATGCCGAGTCGCACCAGAGCCGGATCCCCGGTCACCGTGCGGAAGCGGGGGGTGTCGTGCGAGGCCAGCAGGTTCCAGTGCCGGACCGCCACCTTCCACGGTGTGCTGGCCAGGAAATCGCGCATGGTGGCGACCGTGTCGGCGCCGCCGCGCCGCGGGATCCGCTGCGGCATGCCCAGGAAACCCAACCCGTTGTTCGTCGCGGTCAGGAAGCTCCAGACGGGCCGGGTGAATCCGGCGTAGTTCATCGCCCCCTGCCAGCCGTCGCCGATCAGGTCGGCGGAATAGTCGTGGCAGTGTTCGGCGAGCAGCGCAGACCCCGGGCGGACCGCGTCGAGCGTGGCGCGCAGTTCGCGGGCGACGTCGTGCCCGTGGTCGAACGGCCCGTACCGGCCGGTCATGTTGGCCACGTCGATCCGCCAGCCGTCCAGTTCGAACGGTGGGCGGAGCCATCGGGCGACGACCGAGTCGTCCGGCCCGAACAGCCGGTCCCGCAGCTCGGCCGACTCCAGGTTGAACTTGGGCAGGCTGGGGTGGTCCATCCAGGAGACGTAGTTGCCGTGCCCGTCGAACCCGACGCCGTCTTCCTCGGTGTCCCGATCGTCGAAGTAGTAGTAGCCGCGCTCCGGGCCGCCGGCCCGGGCCGCGGTGAACCACGCGTGGTCGTCGCCGGAGTGGTTGGTGGTGAAATCACCGATCACATGGAGTCCCCGCGCGTGCGCCGCGGCGGAGAGCCGGGCCAGCGCCGCGTCACCGCCGAGCAGTGGGTCGACGCCGTCGAAGCTGGTCGCGTTGTAGCGGTGGTTGGAACGGGCCGGATAGATGGGCGTCAGGTAGATCGCGGTGGCGCCGAGATCGCTGAGGTGGTCGAGATGGTCGACGATGCCGTCCAGGTCGCCGCCGTAGAACTGCCGGGGAGTGTCCGGGCCGACATGGATGACCGGGTCGTCCCAGTCCGCCGGCACGGCCCAGCCGGGTGGTTCACGGTGCCGCGCGTCCCGGGACCGGCCGAACCGGTCCGGAAAGATCTGATACACCACTGCGTCCGGACCCCAGTCCGGCCCGGGGTCGAAGGTGGTGAGCCGGAAGTCGTGCCGGTCGGCAACCTCTCGGGTGTACTGGCCGGTGCCGTTGAGCCAGGTGTAGCCGGCCGGACCGCGGTCGAGCAACGCCCGATAGTGGGTGACCGGGTTGTGGATCCGGATCTCGGCGGTGTACCAGTCCTCCCCGTTGACCTGGCCGCTCCGGGTGGCCGGCAGGTACCGGGGCTCGGCGTCTTCGACGACCCGCAGCCACACGGAGTCCACCCCGGCCGACCACGGTACGCGCACCCGGATCGGCACCCGATCACCGAAGGCGGGGGTCTGCGCGCCGACATACAGCGATGATCCATCGTGATGGGGGCCGGGTTCACCACCAGGCACCCCACCCTGCTCGGTGGGCATCAGTTTTCCGCGGGCTCAGGTCCAGATGGCCTGCGAGGTATCGGGATCGAAGTAGTGGATGCGCTCGACATCGATGACGACCTCGATGTCGTCACCCATCCGCACCCGGGACCGCGGGCCGAACGAGGCGACCCAGCCGATGCCCAGTTCATCGCCGATGTGCAATTCGTCCCCGGCGCCGCCTTCCTTCGCGATCAGCTTGGTGTCCGCGGTCTCGAAACGCGTTCCGGGGAAGGTGAAATGGACGACGAGCTCGGATCCCAGAGCCTCGGTGAGGGTGACCTTGCCGGCGAGTCGACGCAGCGGGTCGGCGTCCTTGGCCAGGGATGCGTCTTCCATGTCCTCGCTGCGGATCCCGACCACCACCGTCTTGCCCACGTAGGACTTGAGCGCCGGCCGGGCGGACAGGACCGAGTCCGGGATCGCCAGTGTCGACCGCTCCCCGCGCAGCACCAGACCGTTCGGTCCTTCTTCGACCTTCACCACGACCAGGTTCATCGGCGGCGAGCCGACGAACTGGGCGACGAAGATGTTGACCGGGGTGTCATAGCAGTCGGTGGGCGAACCCAGCTGCTGCAGGACACCGGCCTTCATCACGGCCATCCGGTCGCCCATCGTCATGGCCTCGGTCTGGTCGTGCGTGACGTACAGCGTCGTGGTGTTGAGCGACCGGACGACGGCGGAGATCTCGGCCCGCATCTGCACCCGGAGCTTGGCGTCCAGGTTGGACAGCGGCTCGTCCATCAGGAACACCTGGGGTTCCCGGACGATGGACCGGCCCATCGCCACCCGCTGCCGTTGGCCACCGGAGAGCTGCTTGGGCTTGCGGTCCAGCAGCGGGGTGAGTTCCAGCATGTCGGCGGCCTTGGCGATCCGCTGCTCGATCAGATCCTTGGGCATCTTGCGCAGCTTGAGCCCGTAGGCGATGTTGTCCCGCACGCTCATGTGCGGGTACAGCGCATAGGACTGGAAGACCATGGCGATGTCCCGGCCCTGCGGGTCGACGTCGTTCACCCGCCGCCCGCCGATCAGCAGGTTGCCGGTGGAAATGTCCTCCAGTCCGGCGACCATCCGCAGAGCGGTCGACTTCCCACAGCCGGACGGGCCGACCAGCACCAGGAACTCGCCGTCGGCGATGTCGATGCTCAGGTCCTTGACCGCATGGAAGCCGTTCTCGTACAACTTGTTGATCTTGTCCAGTACCACGGGTGCCATGTGGCTCTCCAGGTTTCGCGGGTTCGCAGGGTCGGTGGCAGGGACGGACGTCGGTCAGCCCTTGACCGCACCGGCGGTCAGGCCGGTGGTCAGGGAGCGCTGGGTGATCGCGAAGACGATCAGTAGCGGGATCGCCGCCATCAGCCCGCCGGCGGCCATCAACCCCCACTGCTGCAGGAGCGGATTCGAGACCAGGCTGTTCAGGCCCACCGCCAGGGTCGTGTTGTCCGGATCGGGCAGGATCTGCTGGGCCATCGGCAGCTCGTTGAACGTCGAGGCGAAGCTGACGAAGAAGACGACCACCAGGATCGGCAACGCCAGCCGCATGATCAGCCCGAAGAAGATCTTGACGTGACCCGCACCGTCGATCCGCGCCGACTCGTCGAGGTCGACCGGAATGGTGTCGAAGTACCCCTTCATCAGGAACGTGTTCACCCCGAGCGCCCCCCCGAGGTAGACCAACAGCAGGCCCCAGATGCTGCGCAGGCCGAACGGCGGGAACACCTCACCGATCGACTGCAGCAGGATGAAGATGGCGGTCAGCGCAAGAACGGCCGGAAACATCTGCACGAGCATCAACAGGAGCAAACCCATCCGGCGGCCCTTGAAACGCAGCCGGCTGAACGCGAACGCGGCACACGCGCCCATCAGCAGCGCGAGGAAAGAATTCAGCGTGGCCAGGATCACGGTGTTGCGGAACCAGACTGCGAACGGCCACTGGGTGCTGGTCAAAATGGCCGTGAAGTTGTCGAACGACAGCTTGCTGGGCACCAGGCAGGTCAGCGCGGCCAGACCCTGGCGGTCCGGCGGGCAGGCCCCGCTCAGGGTGTTTCCACCGGAGAAGGCCAGGGTGATCACGTAGAAGGCGGGGAAAAGCGCCCAGATCACCACGATGATCGCGACGACGTGCCGCCAGCCGACCACGCGCATCCAGCGGCCGAACGGCATCTTCTCGGCCTTGATCCTGGCGGCCGTGACCTCGTCCTTGGCCTTGCCCGGCGCCGGGGTGTCGATACTCATTACCCGATCTCCTCGAGTTTGCGGGTGAGCCGGAATCCGTACGCCGACACCGACCCGACGATGATGAAGATGATCATCGCGATGGCCGAGGCCAGGCCCATTTGCTGATTCGCCGGGGTGAACGCGATCCGCAATGTGTAGTTGATCAACAGGTCGGTGGACCCGCCGTTGATGACCGATCCCTGGAACGGACCACCATTGGTCAGCAGGGCGATCAGTGTGTAGTTGTTGAAGTTGAACGCGAAGGTGGTGATCAGCAGCGGCGCGGTGGCCACCAGCAGGAGCGGCAGGACCACCGTCCGGAATGCGTACCGCCCGGACGCGCCGTCGACGAATGCCGCCTCCTTCAGGTCACCGGGGATCGCGGTCAGCGCACCCGAGCAGACCAGGAAGAAGTACGGGAAGCCCATCCACAGATTCACCATCAGCACCGAGAACCGGGCCAGCCAGGGGTCATTCAGCCAGGGGATGTTGGCGCTGAGAATCTGGTTGATGATGCCGAAGTCGGTGTTCAGCATGCCCTGCCACACCAGTGCGGTGAGGATGACCGGCAACCCGTACGGGATGATCAACAACACCCGGTAGATGCCCTTCCCGCCCATTCGGCGCTCCTGCAGGATCAATGCCAGGAGCAGGCCCAACGAGAAATTCAGGAAGGTCGTCAGTATTGCGAAGGCAAAGGTCCAGGCCATGGTCGGCAGGAATGCCGACCTGATCGTCTGGTCGGTGAACAGCGTCACGTAATTGCTGAAGCCGACGCGGACGGTCCACCCCGGATTGAGTCGCTGTGCGCTGGCCTCGTTGACGAACGCGCCGTCGTCGTTGTTGGCCGGGAACACCTCGTTGGTCTGGGTGTTGATCATCGCGTCCTGGGCCTCGTCGTACCGGAAGCCCGACCTCGCCTCCCGCGCCCGGGTGATCGAGATCGCCCGGAGATACGTACCCTCCTCCGCGTTGATCGGTGGGTTCAACGCGTCCCATTGCGCCTTGAGTTCCGGGCTGCCGGACAGTGACGCCAGGTTCAGGCTCTGGTAGCCGGTCACCCCCGTGACCTGCTCGCCGGTGCGCTGGACATCACCTTCGGCAACGTCGGTGAAGCCGTCGTTGGTCCCGATCCGCACCGTCCCGGTGGTCGGATCGGTGACCAGCATCGAGACAGTGCCGTCCTGCTCGATCGGCACGACCGCGTATTCCTGACCACCCTCCACCGGCACCACGTTGCTGGCCTGGATGGAGGAGATGGCCGCATCCTTGCTGTCCAGGTGGCCGGTGCCGTAGTTGGTGAACGACAGGTAGCCGGTGAACAGCATCGTGAACAGCTGATAGACGACCAGGAAGACCAGGCCGGGGATGAGGTACTTCAGGGGCAGTGAGCCCTTGGTGAAATAGACGGCGTTGACCGCGACCAGCACGATCGCGAAGAACACGACGGCCGGCCACCACTCGGCGCCCCAGGCCTGGGCGAGGCAGTAGATCAGCAGGGCGTCGACCAGCCCCACCAGAATGATCTTGATGATCAGGTTGCCGGCGCCCAGCGAGCGGGAGGCCGGAGCCTCCCGCTCTTCCTGGACCGCCGGAGCGGTGTCGGTCATGTGGCCGTCGATCCTTTCGGTGTGACGTTCAGGATCAGTTGAGGCTGGCGTTCCGCTGGTTGATCGAGTTGGCGGCCGCCGTCATCGTCGCGGCCGGGTCGGCCCCGCCCGCCACCTGGAACTCGGCCAGGCCCCAGTCCTCGAACACGTTGGCCATCTGCGGGATGGACGGCATCGGCAGACCGTTCTGCCCGTACTCTCCGAAGGCCTTGATGAACGGGTCACTGGAGGCCTTGTTGAACGAATCGACCCAGGCCGGCGGCCGCGGGTCGGCGGCGAACATGGCGTCCATGAACTCGGTGGTCTGCACCTCGTCGGACAGGAAGGTGGAGGCCAGCACCGGGTTCTTGGCATTATTCGGCTGGAAGAAGGCGCGGACGCCCAGGAAGGGCTGGGACTTGTACTGGCTGCCCTCCCAGTTCGGCACCGGGCACACCATCAGGTTGTCGGCCAGTCCGGTCTTCGCCGCCGGGATGTTCCAGGGGCCGGTGATCCAGTACGGCGACTTGCCGGAGGTGAAGGTCTCTTGAGCGATGTCGGCAGTGACCGTGGCCTGGACGATCCCTTCGTTGGCCAGCTGCTGCAGCCGGGTTGCGGCGTCGATGGAACCCTGACTGCCGATGCCCATGTCCTTGGGGTCGTACGTGCCGTCCGGGTTCTGCTTGAACGCATAACCGCCGCTCGCGCTGAACAGCGGCTGCCAGTGGTAGGCGTCTCCGGTCGCGCCGATCTGCAGGGCGATACCCAGACCGGACTGCACGGTGCCGGCCGCGATCAGGGACTTGGCGTTGGCGACGGCCGCGTCCAACGTGGCCGGACACTCCGGCGACAGGGCCTTGTTGGTCAGCAATGCGACGTTCTCGACCGCCCACGGCACACCCATGGTGGCGCCGTTGTACGTCACACCCTGAACTGCGGCCTTGGAGAACTTATCGACGTTGGCGCCCAGGTCGACCGGCGCGAGGATGCCGTTCTGCTGGAACCGGCCGATCTGATCATGCGGACCCTCGAAGACGTCGGGAACGTCACCGGTGCTGTTGCCCTGGATCAGCGCGTTCTGCAGATCGGTGCCACCGTTGAAGTTCCGCACGACGCAGGTCACCCCGTTGGCCGCCGCCCACTTCTCGCAGAGCGGGGTGACCGCCTTGGAGGTGTTGGCCGAGTTGTCCGCCCAGACCGTGAGCGTGGACGCGCTGTTCCCGCCGGCGGCACCCCCGGTGGCCGCGGCGGACCCGCTGGCGGCTCCCGACGCCGCGGACGTGGCCGCCGCACTGGTCGTCGTGGACGAACTGCTCCCGCTGCTACACGCGGAGATGACGAGGGGGACGGCGGCCAACGTCAGGCCGACCTTGAGCATTCGACGCATTCTGTGCCTCTCTGCACTGAGATGGATGGCGGTGGCCGGGCGCCCAACGGTCCCCGGCGTGTGCGGACGGTGTGCCAGCGATCACAAACCTCTGTGAGCAACGGCGCAACTCGACCCAATCGGGGCTGCGAACTCGATTTAGCAGCCCGGTGCGCCTGAACGGGCGCCGAAAAGCGCGGCTCACCTGCACCGTTCGTGCTGAACCGATCTAGCAGGGTCGATCGTGCCGCCTGGCGCCCGCGGGTCGGCCGTTGCCGAATTGTGACCTCACCTTTGCTGAGCCGTTGTCCATCCGGGCAGGCGAGGGGGCCCTGAACCTTTGACGGACCGCTGACGAGTAACCGGGTGAAGATCACGACATCCGCCGCCTCGACCGCCGACCTGGAGGAAATGACCGTGTCGCCCGAATCTGCCCGCCCGCTGCCCCGCCGCACCCTGTTCGCCGTGTCGGGGACCGCGGTCCTGGCCACGGCCGCCGCTTGCTCGACCGGGACCACCGCAACCGGCACCACCTCGTCGAGCGCGCCGGGCGCCACCTCCGTCAGTGCGAGCGCGTCGTCCGCGGTGACAGCGGCATCGAGCCCGTCCGCCGCGCCGACGGCCGACCCGACGACGGCCGACCCGACGACGGCCGACCCGACGACGCCGCCGGCCGCGCCGAGCGCCACGGCGGCACCCGCCGAACCGGCACCCGCCGGCACCCCGGTGGCCTCGGTGGCGGATGTCCAGGCCGCCGGCTCGATCGTCGTCGGCAAGGACGAGGATGCCTACCTGCTCGCGTATGCGGGGGACACCGTCGTGGCGCACACCGCGGTGTGCACCCACCAGCGGTGCACGGTCGGTGCGAGCGGCCTGTGCCCGTGCCACCAGTCGCGTTTCGACGTGGCCACCGGCGCCGTGATCAACGGACCGGCCCTGCGCCCGTTGGCCGAACGCGGGGTGACGATCAGCGGCGGCCAGGTCTACCTGACCTGAGCGTCCCACAGGAACCGCACAGGCCCGGCCTAGGGCGGTCACACAGCAGGCGCCCAGGATCGGAGTCATGACCGCACCGAGCCCGTTGTCCAGCACCGCCACCCCGGCCGAGCGGTCCGCCCTGCGCGGACCGGACGGCCGTCCGATCCGGGTGCTGGTCGTGGACGACGAGCAGGCGCTGTCCGAACTGGTGAGCCTGGCCCTGCGGTACGAGGGCTGGCAGGTGCGGACCGCCGGCGACGGGATGTCCGCGATCGCCGCCGCCCGGGAGTTCCGGCCCGACCTGGTCGTGCTGGACGTCATGCTGCCCGACATCGACGGACTGGAGGT
>Ga0247820_10002223_pt1 | contig 10921 bp, 11 predicted proteins | sample 13C_Glucose_Day1_2_FD_192480 | JGI IMG/M metagenome (GOLD analysis project Ga0247820, IMG submission 192480) | Soil microbial communities from agricultural site in Penn Yan, New York, United States - 13C_Glucose_Day14 | ecosystem: Environmental > Terrestrial > Soil > Agricultural land | place...
CCTGCATGACCAGCGCATCTTTCTTCAGGAGATTCGCAATGCCAGCCAAGAACACGATCTGCCTGTGGTACGACGGCGACGCCGTCGACGCCGCGAACTTCTATGCCCGCACATTCCCCGACAGCGCCGTCGGCGCCATCCTCAACGCGCCGGGCGACTATCCGGACGGCAGCCAGGGCGATGTGCTGGTGGTCGAGTTCACGGTCGCCGGCATCCCCTGCATCGGCTTGAACGGCGGCCCGCACTTCAAGCACAACGAGTCCTTCTCGTTCCAGATCGCGACCGACGACCAGGCCGAGACCGATCGCCTGTGGAACGCCATCGTCGGCAACGGCGGCCAGGCCAGCGAGTGCGGCTGGTGCAAGGACCGCTGGGGATTGTCATGGCAGATCACGCCGCGTGTCCTCACCGCGGCGATCGCCGATCCCGACCGCGCGGCGGCGAAGCGCGCCTTCGACGCGATGATGACCATGGGAAAGATCGACATCGCCGCGATCGAGGCGGCACGGGCGGGCCCCGAAACCTCCGCCAGTTGACGGGCCTGCGGCGGGCCGGCATCTTGCGCATCCGCCGCCGAAGGTGCACGCTCCCGCCATGCTGCGCCGCACCGTCCTGGGCACCGCCTTCGCGCTCGCAATGATGCGGCGGACCGGCGCAGCCGACAGCGTCCTGCGCCTCGGATGGGTCACGGCGCAGGACGCCACCAGCCTGGCGCCGATGGTCGCCGCCTTGCGCGCCTCGCTGGCCCGGCTGGGCTATGTCGAGGGCCGCAACCTCGTCATCGAATTCAGGTATGGCGACGGCGCGGCCGAACGCGTCCCCCAGCTGGTGGCGGAACTCCAACGCATGCCGATCGACATCCTGCTGGCGCAGGGAGGTCCGGCGGTCGAGGTCGTGAACGGCCTGCCGCTGGCCGTGCCGGTAGCCTACGTCTTCAGCGGCGACCCTGTCTCGGCGGGCTTCGCCAGGAGCCTCGCGCGTCCGGACTCGAACATGACCGGCCTCACGCTGCTGGCCGCCGAGATGAACGGCAAGCTGCTGGAGATCCTGCGCGAGATGCTTCCGTTGCTGCGCGACGTGGCGATCGTGCTCAACCCCGAGCACCCCGGCTCGCACATCGAGCGCGACTACACCGACGGCGCGGCCGGTCAACTCGGCCTGCGCACGGCCTACTTTCCCGCCCGCACGCGCGACGAGGTGGCGTCCTCGCTGGCGGCCATGGCCGCATCGCCGGCAGGCGCGGTGTCGATCTTCAGCGACAGCGTCGTCGTGACCCACCGGCGGCAGATCCTGGATTTCGCGATCGCGCGCAAGATGCCCGTGATGTCGGGCTGGCCGATCTTCGCGGACAGCGGCGCGCTCTGCACCTACGGGCCGCGCCTCGTGGACTCGTATGCGCGTCTGGCCTCGTATGTCGATCGCATGGCCAAGGGCGCCAAGCCCGCGGACCTGCCGATCGAGCGACCCACGACCTTCGAGCTGGTCCTGAACCTGAAGACCGCCAACGCCATCGGGCTCAAGCTGCCGCAGTCCCTGCTGGTTCGCGCCGACCGGGTCATCAGCTAGACACGCCATGGCTTGAGAGTTGTCAATTCGAAGACAAGTCAACGCAGGAAAATTCCTACGTCGTCTACTTTCGAAGGTCGACCCATGACAACGCTCACCAAGCCCGAACTCGTCCTCGAAACCCGGATCTCCAGAAAGCTCATGGATGTCTACATCCGGGTCGGACTGGTCCTGGCCCTGACCCTGCTGTGCTACCGGATCTTTGCGCCCTTCATCACGATGATGGCCTGGGCGCTGATCCTGGCCGTGACGATCTATCCGGGCCATCAGGCGCTGGCCCGCAAGCTGGGCGGCAAGCAGGGGCTGGCTGCCACCTTGCTCGTGGTGGGCGGCATTGCGCTGATCGTGGCGCCCACGGCCGTTGTGTTTGGCTCGATGGGCGACTCGGTCCACGAGACGATCGAGCGCGTGAAGGCCAACGAGTTTGCGATTCCCGCGCCGCCGGCGCGCGTTGCCGAGTTGCCAGTCGTGGGCCCCAAGCTGCATGGCTACTGGTCGCTCGCGCATACGGACATGCCGAGCGTCATCGAGCGGATGCAGCCGCAACTCGGCGAACTGGCCGCCAAGGCGCTGGGGATGGTGGCGAGCATCGGCGGAACCATCCTGCTCTTCATGGCCTCTTTCATCATCGCCGGCATCATCATGGCCTTCGGCGAGTCGGGTTCCCAAGCCGCGCAGTCCATCCTCGGGCGCATCGTCGGCAGCCGACGCGGCGAGGAGTTCGCTGCGCTGGGCACATCGACCATTCGCGCGGTGGCGCTGGGCGTCGTCGGCGTGGCCTTCATCCAGGCGATGGCCGTGGGCATCATCATGATCCTTGCCCAGATTCCCTTTGCCGGCGTGCTGGCCGTGATCGTGCTGGTGCTGGGCGTCGCGCAGGTGCCGGCGTTGCTGGTCACCATCCCGGTGATCGCCTACGTCTGGCTCAGCAAGGACTACGAGACCGTGCCGGCCGTCGTCAACACGGTGCTTCTTCTGGTCGCCGGCATGCTCGACAACGTGCTCAAGCCGCTGTTGCTGGGCCGGGGCGTCGATGCGCCCATGCCGGTGGTGCTGATCGGCGCGCTGGGCGGCCTGGCGGGCGCCGGCATCCTGGGCATGTTCCTCGGCGCGACCGCGCTGAGCCTCGGCTACCAGATCCTCATGCGGTGGGTGGCGACCGATCCGGACGTCGTCGACCTGGCCGAACTGGAGGGCAAGCCGCCGGTCGTTTCCTGAAGCGATGCCCGAGATGCCTTCGATGGGGTCGAGCTTGCGAATCCTGGCCTTGGCCGGCGCCGCCGCGACGCTCGGGGGCTGCACCACGGTGGGCCCCGATTTCGAGCGGCCCCGCGTGCCGTGGCTGTCGGGGTGGAGCGGCGGTTCGCTGGAGAAGCTCGCCGCCGATTCGCGGCGCCCGCGCAATGGCTTGATGCAGGCGTGGTGGCGCAACTTCAACGACCCTGTGCTCGACCAGCTCGTCGCCGAGGCGCAGCGCGTGAATCCGAACGTGCGGATCGCCGGCATGCGCATCATGGAGGCGCGGGCCCAGCTCGGCATCGCCGACAGCACACGCTATCCGCAGGTGCAGCAGGCGACAGCCCAGGCGCTCGGCGTGAGCGAGCAGCGTTCGAGCGGGCGCAACACCAATGCGTGGACTGCGAATGTCGGCTTCAACCTGGGTTGGGAGATCGACTTCTGGGGCAAGTTCAGGCGCAGCATCGAGTCGGCGGACGCCGCCTACCTCGCCAGCATCGCCCAGTACGACGACATCCAGGTGCTGATGGCGGCCCAGGTCGCCGGCCTGTACTGCACGATCCGCACGGTGGAACTGCGGCTGCGGATCTCGCGCGAGAACGCGGAGCTGCAAAGGCGCAGCCTCCAGATCACGGAGCTTCACTTCAAGAGCGGCAACGAGTCCGAGCTGGACGTCCAGCAGGCCAAGGCCCAGTACCTGGGCACCCTCTCGACCGTGCCTCCGCTGGAGATCGCGCTGCGCCAGGCGCAGAACGCCTTGAGCATCCTGCTGGCCCGCCCGCCGGGCCCCTTGCCGGAGATGGAAGAAGGGAAGGAAAGGATCCCGCAGGCCGGGCTGGACGTGATCGTCGACATGCCGGCCGAACTGCTGCGACGCCGTCCGGACGTGCGGGCGGTCGAAATGCAGCTGGCGGCGCAGTCCGCCCTGATCGGCGTCAGCGTGGCCGATCTCTATCCCTCCATCTCGCTGCTGGGCACGCTGGGCCTGTCGGGCTCGACGCTCGAGGGGGCGTCGCGGGTCTTGAGCGGCGCCATCGGGCCCGGCCTGGTCTGGAACGTGTTCGACCATGGACGGCTGACCAACGCCGTGCTGGTGCAGGACGCGCGCTTCCAGCAACTCTACGAGCAGTACCAGAACACGGTGCTGCAAGCGGCCCGCGAGGTCGACGACGCATCGGTCGGCTTTGCCAAGACCGGCGATCAGATCGTGCTGCTGGCCGATGCGGTGAAGGCCGCGCAGCGCTCGCTGGAAATCGCCGACAGGCAGTACAACGAGGGGCTGGTCGACTTCCAGCGCGTGCTCGACTCGCAGCGCACCCTGTTCAGCGAGCAGGACCAGCTGGTGGCCAGCCGCGGCAGCCAGTCGCAGAGCCTGATCACCCTCTTCAAGGCCATGGGAGGCGGCTGGGAGGCGGCCCGCAGCCGGCCCGTGCTCGACGACGCGACGCAGGAGACCATGGGCCGGCGCAGCGATTGGAAAGGACTGCTGGCGGCCCCGTTGCCGGCGCCGGGCGAGGCTGAGATTCCCACTCCGGAAGGGACAAGACCATGAGCGACGAGACCCAGCAGCCCCCGCAGCCGCCGCCCGACAGCGGCAAGGGCGCCCGCATCGGCGCGATCGTCGTGCTGGTGCTGATCATCGCCAGCCTCGTCTGGTACTTCGTTTCGGATCGCCTGACGCCCTATACCTCGCAGGCCCGGGTGCAGGCCTTCGTGGTGCCGGTGGCGGCGGAAGTGGCGGGCCGGGTGCTGAAGGTGCATGTCAAGAACAACGACAGCGTGGAACCCGGACAACAGCTCTTCGAGATCGACCCGACGCAATACCGCATCGCACTGCAGCGCAGCCGTTCCGACTATGAGTCGGTTCGGCGCTCCGTCAATGCATCGGTGGCGTCGGTTGATGCCGCCCAGGCCGGGCTGCGGGCGGCCACGGCCAACTCCCTCTACGCCCAGCAGGATGCCACCCGACTGGAGCAGATTTTTGCCGAAGACCCTGGCGCGATTTCCATCCGCCGGGTCCAGAGCGCGCAGGCCAGCCGGGTCAAGGCCCTCAGCCAGGAGCAGGCGGCGCGGGTCGACCTGATTCGCGCCCAGGAAGCCGCGGGCGACAGCGGCGAAAAGAACGCGCAACTGATCAGCGCCCGATCGGGCGTCGAAAAGGCCGAACTGGACCTGCAGCGCACCGAGGTGGTCGCGCCCGGCGGCGGCCTGGTGACCGACCTGCGCACCGACGCCGGGCAGTTCGTGCAGGCCGGCGCGCCGGTCATGACGCTGATCACCATCCGCGATCTCTGGATCAGCGCGGACATGACCGAGAACAACCTCGGCAACATCAAGCCGGGCGATGCGGTGGCCATCGTGCTCGACGTGTTGCCGGGCGAGGTGCTGAAGGGCCGCGTGCGCAGCGTCGGCACCGGGGTCGCGAGCGGGCAGCCCGCACAGCCTGGCACGCTGCCGACGATCGAGAACAGCCGCGACTGGCTGCGCCAGGCGCAGCGCTTCCCGGTGGCGATCGAATTCGATCCGTCGGAGCGCGAAAAGCTGCGCGCCGTGCGGGTCGGCGGGCAGGCCGAGGTGCTGGTCTACACGGGCGAGCATGGATTGATGAACTGGCTCGGAACAGCCTTCATCCACATGATGAGCAAGCTGTCCTATGTCTACTGAGCGCCGCCGCATGGGACGGGCCGACAAGGCCGTGCTGCGGCTGGCCATCGGCTTGGGCCTTGCGGTGCTGGTCGCCTACGGGTTTGCGCTGAAGGCACCCTACGCCGTGTGCGTGGTCGCCGTGCTGATCCTGTGCAAGCCGGGTCCGCCGATCCCGCTTTTCAAGGGCCTCGTCTTCGCCTTCGTTGTTCTCGCCCTGATGGCGGCCGGGGTGCTGCTGGTTCCGGTACTGCAACACTATGCGCCGGCCGGCGTGCTGCTGACAGGCGCGCTGCTCTACGCGGTCTTCTATTCGGGCGCGCGCAACGCCAATCCGCTGACGACGATTCTCGTGATGGCCATTGCCTTGATTCCGGTGGTCGGCGTGGTGGCGCAGGTGCTGGCCTTCCAGATCGGCGCGACTCTTGCGGTCGGCCTTTGCATCGGCGTGCTGGTCAGCGGCGCTTCGCATGCGCTGTTCCCTGATCCCCCCGTGCCCGCAGGCCAAAGGGCCGCGCCCGAGCTCAGCTCACGAGAGTCGGCGAATTGGACCGCCTTGCGCGCCGTCGTGGTCGTCATGCCGGTTTTCGTGCTGGCGCTGACCAATCCCTCGTTCTATGTCGCCGCCATCATGAAGTCAGTGGCGCTGGGCCAGCAGGCCGGCTCCACGAGCGCCCGTTCGGCCGGACAGGAACTCGTGGGGTCCACGCTCATGGGCGCGGCGATCGCCGGCTGCCTCTGGTTCGGCTTGTCGCTGCGGCCCAACCTGTGGATGCTGATGCTGTGGATGGCCGCGGCCGCGCTGTGGGCCGGGACGCGCCTGTTCCGGATCCGGCCCGGTTCGTTGTCGCCATCGTTCTGGGTCCAGTCCCTGGTGACCATGCTGCTCCTGCTGGGGCCGGCCATCGAGGACAGCGGCGGCAGCGGCGGCAAGGACGTGCTCAAGGCCTCGGCGATGCGCGTCGCCCTGTTCATCGCCGTGGCCCTCTACGCATGGGCGACGGTGTGGGCGCTGGAACACTGGCGAGCCGCCCGGGGCCATGCGCTGTTCTTCAAACGGAGCTGAACCCAGGAGTCACGCCATGCTGATCAATCTCTCGATCGGGCTGCCGACCGTCCTGCTGTGCCTGGTGCTGCAGGCGGCCCTCACTTTCTGGAGCGTTCGCTACTACTACCGCCAATCGGAGCGCGAGGCCGTGATCGCAGGACCCTTCATCCAGATTCGCTCGCTGCTGGTCGTGATGGTCGTGCTGGTGCTGGGCAACTTCCTCCAGATCATGATCTGGGGATTGCTGTTCATGGCGCTGGGCGAATTCAGCGAGTTGTACGAGGCGGTGTACCACTCCGCCGTGAACTTCAGCTCGCTCGGCTACGGTGACGTGGTGATGACCAAGCCCTGGAAGCTGCTCGGCCCGCTCGAGGCCGCGAACGGCGTCCTGATGTTCGGCCTGACCGGCGCCGCGCTGATGGCGATCCTGCAGCAGATGATCAGGGCCCAGGCCGACAAGGCGGGGCTGAGTGTTGACCCGTCGAAGGAGATGAGCGCATGAAGACCTTCCTGATTCGCCTGGCCCTTGCGACGGGTTGCGCCGCCGCGTTGACCGTGTCGGGCTGCGCGTACTACCCCTATCCGGTCGCGACGTCGGCCCCCGCCAGCTTCGACCGCTCCTTCGGCGCGGCGGCCGGTGCCCTGCGCGACCAGGGCCTGGACATCAGCGTCGAAGACCGCAGCAGCGGCACCATCGTCGGCCGCATCGGTGGCGCAGGCACTGTCACCGCCAGCGTGCGCCAGCAGGCGGATGGCAGCGTGCGGGTGCAGTTCGACGCCAGCGGGGCGCGCGATCCGGGCCTGATCGATCGCGTCTCGCGCAGCTACGACAGCCGCATGGGCCGCTGACATCCGGCCGGCCCGGCGCTCAGGCCCCGAACAGCCGCTGCACCAGCCCGCGCAGCCACACATTGGCCGCATCCTGGTGAAAGCGCCGGTGCCAGAACTGATGCACCTCGACCGCCGGCGACTTGAACGGCGGCTCGACGATGCGGATGGCGCCATGGTGGACACAGATGTTGGCCAGGTCGCGCGGCACGGTGGCGACGAGGTCCGAGCCCTCGATGATCGGCAGCAGGCTCATGAAGTGCGACAAGCCCACCACCACGCGCCGCGCAACGCCGCGCCGCTGCAGCGCCTGCTCCAGCAGATGCTCGCGGCCATCGGGGCTCACGACCACGTGCGATGCCGCCAGGTAGGTCTTCATCGTGATGCGTTCGCCGATCACCGGATGCGCCTCGCGCACGATGCACACATAGTCGTTGCGAAACAGCCGCTGCTGGAAGAAGCCCGCCTTCTGCAGGTCCGGCAGGTAGCCGATCGCCAGCTCGGCCGCGCCCGAGGCCAGTGCCTCGGCTGCCGCGTGGCGCGCCATCGACAGCGTGCGCAGCGCGCAATGCGGCGCGGCCTCGGCGAAGTGCGCCAGGATGCGCGGCAGGAAATGGACTTCCGCGATGTCGGGGGTGACGATCGAGAACTGCTTGGCCGCGGTGAGTGGCTCGAAGGCCGGCATCGGCAGGATCTCGGTCTTGATCGCCTCGACCACGCGCCGCACCGGCTCGGCCAGCTCGCTCGCCCGCGGCGTCGGCTGCATGCCGGCCGAGGTCTTGACGAACAGGGCGTCGTCGAACAGCAGCCGCAGCCGTCCCACGGCCGCGCTCATGGCCGGCTGGCTCAGGCCCACCGACTCCGCCGCGCGGGTCACGCTCTGGTGCTCCAGCATGGCCGCGAAGGCCACCAGCAGGTTCAGGTCGACATTCTTGATATCCATGGCATGGATTTTATGTATATCGCCAATCCACTTCATAAATGGCATGAGTCTGCCTAGACTGCGCTCCTGAACACGCCGAATGCGACAGTCGCCGGCGCAAGATGGAGACGAGATGGTCGAACGAACGGGCCCGCCGCAGCCGCCGCACGCGGGCGGCCACCAGCGCCTGGGCTGCGCCTGCGGCGTCGACGTGCATGCCCATGTGGTGCCCGAGCACTTCCCCGCCTACCTCGGCAGCAAGCTGCCGGCCGACTGGCCGTCGACCGTCGCCGCGGCGAGCGCCAACGGCCTGTGCCACCGGCAGGTGATGATCTCGGGCAAGAACTACCGCACCGTCTCCGAGAAGTGCTGGAGCGTCTCGCATCGCCTGGCCGACCTGCCCGGCATGGGCCTCGCGCACCAGGCCATCTCGCCGATGCCCGAGCTGCTGTCGTACTGGATGGACGCCGCCGATGCGGCGCAGCTGCTGCGCTATCTCAACGAGCAGATCGCGGCCATGGCCGCCGAGTCGCAGGGCACGCTGATCGGCATGGGCGCGGTGCCGCTGCAGGACCTCGACCTGGCCATCGCGGCGCTGCGGCACGCGATCGAGACGCTGGGCTTCGCCGGCGTCGAGATCGGCAGCAACGTCAACGGCGTGCCGATCGGAGATCCGCGCTTCGATCCCTTCTTCGAGGCTTGCGAGGCGCTCGATGCGGCGGTCTTCGTGCATGCGCTCAAGCCCACCGGCATGGACCGGCTGGTCGGGCCGGCGCCGCTGCAGCAGGTGCTGGCCTATCCGACCGACATCGGCCTGGCCGCCGCCTCGGTGATCACGGGCGGCCTGCTGCTGCGCCGGCCGCGTCTGCGCATCGCCTTCAGCCACGGCGGCGGCAGCCTCGCGATGCTGCTGCCGCGCCTGCAGAAGGGCTGGTCGGTGTTCCCCGCGCTCCAGGCGCAGATGCCGGCCTCGCCGCTGGAGCAGGCGCACCGCCTCTACCTCGACACCCTGGTGTTCGACCCGGCCACGCTGGTCCACCTGGTGCGGCAGTTCGGTGCGTCGCAACTGCTGGTCGGCACCGACTACCCGTTCAACTTCCATGAGTCCGCGCCGCTGGCGCAGCTCGACGCCGCCGGCCTCGAGGCCGCGCAGCGCGAAGCACTGACCTCTGGCAACGCGCGGCGCTTCCTGGCCCGCGCGTTCTCCACTCCCACCAAGGAACCCGCATGAGTTCACCCTGGATCAGCGGCCTGCGCAGCGTGGCGCTCGACGTGCCCGACCTGGCGCGCGCCGAGGCCTTCTACACGCAGGTCTGGCACCTGGACGTGGCCGCCCGCACGCCCGACGCCCTCTATCTGCGCGGCAGCGGCGCCGACCACCATCTGCTGGCGCTGCACCGCGGCGGCCCGTCGGCCGAGATCCGCCACGTGACGCTGCGCGCGCGCGGCGCCGCCGCCCTCGACCAGATCGCAGCGGCGACCGTGCGCGCCGGCGGCCGCATCGAGAGCGCGATCGGCGCGCTGGAAGAACCGGGCGGCGGCATGGCCCTGACGCTGTGCGACCCCGACGGGCGGCGGCTGCAGGTCGTGCATGGCGATGCGCGCCATGCCGATGCCCATGAAACGAAGGACCGTCCCGTGCGGCTCGCCCACGTGGTGCTCAACAGCCACGAGGTCGCCGCCACCCAGCGCTTCTTCGAGCAGGCGCTGGGCTTCACGCTGGCCGACCGGACCCGCATCATGGCCTTCCTGAACTGCGCCGCCGACCACCACAGCGTGGCGCTCGGCGACGCCGACAACGACGCGCTGAACCACATCGCCTTCCTGATGCCCGACCTCGAATCCGTGATGCGCGGCGGCGGCCGCCTGCGCGATGCCGGGCACGAGATCGAGTGGGGCCCGGGCCGGCACGGACCGGGCGACAACGCCTTCAACTACTTCATCGGCCCCTTCGGCGAAGTCATCGAGTACACGGCCGAGGTCGAGCAGATCGACGACAGCCATGTCGCCGGCGGTCCCGACGACTGGAAGTGGCCGCCCGGCCGCGTCGACCAATGGGGCATCTCGCAGCCGCCGTCGGCCCGCCTCAAGCAGGCGCAGCGACAAGTCTTCTTCATCCGTCCTTTCGAACCTGGAGTCCCATGAAATTCACCACCTTCCTGCACGACGACGGGCCCCGCCTGGGCCTGGTCGACGGCGATGCCGTCATCGACCTGAACGCGGCCCAGCCGCAGGTGCCGGCCAGCCTGCGCGCCGCGCTGGCCGCCGGCGTCGACCTCGGCGCCGCCGCCCGGGCCGCGCTGGCTTCCAGCGCGCCCCGGCTGCCGATGGCCAGTCTGCGCCTGGCGCCCCTGGTGCCAGAGCCGGGCAAGATCATCTGCCTGGGCCTCAACTACTTCGATCACGCGAAGGAAGGCGGCCGCGAGAAGCCCGAGTACCCGTGGTTCTTCTTTCGCGGCGCGACCTCGCTGGTGGCGCACGGCGCGCCGGGCATCCTGCCCAAGGTCTCGGGCAAGTTCGACTACGAGGCCGAGCTGGCGCTGGTGATCGGCCGGCGCGTGCCGCGCCACGTCTCGCAGGAAGAGGCCCCAGGCTACGTCTTCGGCTACACCTGCTTCAACGACATGTCGGTGCGCGACTACCAGAAGCGCACACCGCAGTGGACCATCGGCAAGAAC
>Ga0247820_10002224_pt1 | contig 10920 bp, 7 predicted proteins | sample 13C_Glucose_Day1_2_FD_192480 | JGI IMG/M metagenome (GOLD analysis project Ga0247820, IMG submission 192480) | Soil microbial communities from agricultural site in Penn Yan, New York, United States - 13C_Glucose_Day14 | ecosystem: Environmental > Terrestrial > Soil > Agricultural land | place...
GCCGAGGAGACCGTCGAGATGATGCTCGGCGGCGGCTTCGGGACCGCCGGCGCCGAGGTGGTCATCGAGGCGTTTCTAGACGGCGAGGAGGCGAGCTTCTTTGCCCTTTGCGACGGCACGACCGCGCTCCCCTTCGGAACCGCGCAGGATCACAAGCGCGTCGGCGATGGCGACGAGGGGCCCAATACCGGCGGAATGGGAGCGTATTCGCCGGCGGCGGTCCTCACGCCCGACCTGCAGGCCCGGGTCATGCGCGAGATCATCGAACCCACGCTTGCGGGCATGCGGGCCCGAGGCACGCCCTATACCGGCATCCTCTATGCGGGCCTGATGCTGACCCCGGAGGGTCCGCAGCTCATCGAATACAATGCCCGCTTCGGCGACCCCGAGACCCAGGTGCTGCTGCCACGCCTGAAATCCGACCTCGTCACCGCGCTCCTTGCCGCCTGCGACGGCGTGCTCGACAGCGTCTCGCTGCAATGGTCGGATCGCGCCGCGCTCACCGTCGTGATGGCGGCGAAAGGCTATCCGGGCGCGTTCGAGAAAGGCTCCGAGATCCGCGGGATCGCCGAGGCCGAAGCGCTCGACGACGTGCTCGTCTTCCATGCCGGAACGAGGCAGGACGGGGATCGGATCCTTGCCAATGGCGGTCGCGTGCTGAATGTCACGGCGACCGGCCGGACGATCACGGAGGCGCAGCGGCGCGCCTACGAGGCGGTGTCGAAAATCCACTGGAGCGGCGGCTTCTGCCGCGGCGATATCGGCTGGCGCGCCGTGAACCGCGAGCATTCCTAGGACGGCGCGCAAACCCGGCCCGAGGCGGCGTCGGACCAGGGGGATGACGTCCGGACTTCCTCCCCTAGCTGTAAGGCGACCCTCTCCCCTCTCCGGAGCGCGCCATGACCGACGATCTTTTCCCCGGCTTCGAATCCCACTGGATCGACACTGAGGTCGGTCGGGTCTTCGCGCGCTCCAAAGGCGACGGCCCGCCGGTCGTGCTGCTGCATGGTTTTCCGCAGACCCATGTCATGTGGCACCATCTCGCGCCGACCCTCGCCGAGACCTATCGGGTCGTCTGCATGGATCTGCGCGGCTATGGCTGGTCCAGCGCGCCGAAGGGGGATCCAACCCACGACACCTATTCCAAGCGCGCCATGGCGCGCGACGTAATCACCGTCATGGAGGCGCTCGGCGCGATCCGCTTCGCCGTGGTGGGACATGATCGCGGCGCAAGGGTCGGATACCGGCTGGCGCTCGACCATCCCGGCCGCGTCGAACGCCTGGCGCTCCTCGATATCCTGCCCACCGCCTATGTCTGGGCGCAGATGAAGGCCGGCAGGGTCGCGGCCGCTCATTGGGCATTCCTCTCCGAGCCCTTTCCCAAGCCGGAGGAGGAGATCGGGCGCGATCCCGTCGCCTATTTCGAGGGGTTGATGCGGAAATGGTCGGCGCCGGGGGACCTGAGCGCGTTCGACCCGGTCGCCATGGCGGCCTATCGGAACGGCTTCAACGAGCCCTCGCGTATTCATGCGTTCTGCGAGGATTATCGCGCGGGAGCGACCCGGGACGTCGAGGCGGACGAGGCCGATCTCGCGGCGGGCAAGACGATCGCATGCCCCACGGAGCTGATCTGGAGCGATTTCTATCTGGTGCGCGGGACCAGCGGGGAAGCCATGTCTCCGCTCGATGTGTGGCGCCAGACATTCGCGCCGAAGATCACCGGGATCGGCGTGTCGTCGGGCCACTTCGTCGCGGAGGAAAATCCCGGCGCGACGTTGGAAGCGTTGATCACGTTCCTGTCGGCCTGAGGCTTATCGGCGTTCCTCGAAGAACGTGCGCAGCAAGGCCGCCGCCTCGGCCTCACGGATGCCGCCATAGACCTCCGGCGCGTGATGGCATGTAGGCTGCGAAAAGAAGCGGACGCCATTCTCGACCGCGCCGCCCTTCGGATCGTGCGCGGCAAAATAGACCCGGCGGATGCGCGCGAACGAGATGGCGGCGGCACACATGGTGCAGGGTTCCAGCGTCACGTAGAGATCGCATCCGATGAGGCGCTCGTCGTCGAGCGTCTCGCATGCGCGGCGGATCGCGAGCATTTCGGCGTGAGCCGACGGGTCGCGCATTTCGCGCGGCCGGTTTCCGGCGGAAGCGATCACCGAACCGTCGCGCACGATCACGGCGCCGACCGGCACTTCGCCCTTCTGGGCAGCAGCCCGCGCCTCGTCGAAAGCGACGCTCATTGGATCCATCTGGACGCCCGCGACCTTATCCATCGTGCTCGCTTCTCCTCCTCTCCTCTGCTATCAGGCTCCCATGACCGACAGCAATGACGATGGCAAGAAAGGCCGTCCGCGAGGACGCCCTGGCCAAGGCCGCACACCGGGCCGCACCCCCGGCGACAAACCCTTCCGCAAGCCGGCCGGCGGCGCCTCGCGACCCTTCCGCGCGAAGGCCGATGAAGACGACCGCCCACGCCGCGATTCCGGAGACCGGCCGTTCCGCGCCCGCCCGGCCGATGAGCGGCCGCGGGCTCCCCGCGAGAGCGGCGACAACCCCTTCAACAGCCCCGAGGCCGACGCCAAACCATGGGCGTCCCGCGAGGGCGGCGAAAGGTTCGCCCGCCCACGCGGCGACACGCGCGACAAGCCGTTCGCCAAGCGCCCGGAGGGTGACCGGCCCTTCAAGGCCCGTGGCGAATTCAAGCCCCGCGCCGAGGGCGGCGAACGACCCTACCGGGCCCGTGGCGCCGAGGGCGACAAGCCCTTCCGCCCGCGCCGCGAGGACAGCGATCGTCCGGTGCGCGGACGTTCCAGCGACGCCCGCCCGCCGCGCGTGGAGGCCAAGGCCGCGGCACGCCCGCGTCCCGCCCGCGAGGCCGTACTGGAGGCGCAGGCGCAGGAGCCCGCCGAGGATCGGATCGCCAAGGTCATCGCCCGCGCCGGCATCGCGTCGCGTCGCGACGTGGAAGCCATGATCGCCGAGGGCCGCGTGACGCTCAACGGCAAGGTGCTGGATTCCCCCGCCATCAACGTGACGGCCGCCGACCAGATCACCGTGGACGGCGAGCCGCTTCCCGTGAAGGAGCGCACCCGTCTCTGGCTCTATCACAAGCCGCGCGGTCTCGTGACCACGGCGCGCGACCCCGAGGGCCGTCCCACGGTCTTCGACAATCTGCCGGAGGACCTGCCTCGGGTGGTGGCCATCGGCCGCCTCGACATCAATACCGAGGGCCTCCTCCTCCTCACCAACGACGGCGGGCTTGCCCGCGTGATCGCGCATCCCAATACCGGCTGGCTGCGGCGCTACAAGGTGCGCGCCCATGGCGAGGTCAACCAGGCGCAGCTCGACGACTTGCGTCACGGCGTCACGGTCGACGGCATGGAATACGGTCCCGTCGAGGCGCGCCTCGACCGGGTCCAGGGCGACAATGCGTGGATTTCGCTGGGATTGCGCGAGGGCAAGAACCGCGAGGTGAAGCGCATCCTCGAACATCTCGGCCTGCAGGTGAACCGCCTGATCCGCCTCTCGTTCGGACCCTTCCAGCTCGGCGAAATCGAAGAGGGCATGGTCGAAGAGGTCAAGACCAAGATCCTGCGCGACCAGCTGGGCGACGCCCTCTCCAAGGAGGCCGGCGTGGATTTCGAAAGTCCCGTGCGCGAGCCCATCGCGCCGTTCGGCACCCCCGCGAAGGAAGATCGTCCCGAGCGGGGCGACGCCCGCCCCTCGCGGGAGCGCGGCGAAGACCGGCCCCGTCGGACGCGGGACAACGACAGGCAGGAGGAGCGCCCGCGCTTTTCCCGTCCGGGTTCCGACCGCCCGACAGCCAGGGGTCGTGGCGACGACGACCGCCGGAGCCAGGGCCGCGACGAGGAAGCGCCTCGCAAGTATCCGTCCCGCCTCGAACCGAAGACGAGCATCTGGCGCGCCTCGGATTCCGACGAGGCCGCGACCAGAAAAACCCCGCGCCGGGGCGCCGATCCGCGCGCCGCGCGGGCCGTGACCGCAGCGCGTCCCCGCGAACGCGCCGCCGCCATCGAATCGAGCGAAGGCCGCAAGGTGAAGGTCGAGCGGCTGGTGAGCACGCCGCGTGACGAAGAACCCGCGCGCAAGCCGCGGCGGGATTCCTTCCGCGCCGCGCCGGCAGGCGATGACCGTCCCCGCCGCCGCCCCGATCGCGACGAGGGGCCGAAACCCCGGGACCGCGAGGGCGGCTTCAGCCGTGCCCCGCGCCGCGATGACGACCGCCCCGCTCGCCCGAGCGGCGACCGGCCCTTCCGCGCCCGTCCCGAGGGCGATGAGCGTCCACGCGCCCCACGGGCGGAGCGCCCGAGCGGTGACCCGCCCTTCCGCGCACGCCCCCAGGGCGATGAGCGTCCGCGCACCCCAAGGGCGGATCGCCCGAGTGGTGACAGGCCCTTCCGCGCCCGTCCCGAGGGGGATGCGCGTCCCCGCAAGCCGCAGGGCGACCGTCTGTTCCGCGCTCGCAGCGACGAGGGTGAGCGTCCGCGGGCGCCGCGCGCGGATCGTCCGGCAGGCGACAGGCCCTTCCGCGCGCGTCCCGAGGGCGATGACCGGCCCCGCAAGCCACAAGGCGATCGCCCGTTCCGCAGCCGTGAGGGCGACAAGCCCTTCCGCGCGGGAGGCGACGACCGCCCTCGCCGCGCTCCGTCGCGCGGCGAAGGTCCTGGACCGGGCGAAGGCCCTGCGCGTAGCGGGCCGAGAGGCGGTCCCGGCGGCGGCCACAAGGGCGGCCCTCGCGGCGGTTCGGGTGGCGGCTTCAAGGGCGGACCCAAAGGCGGGCCCAAAGGTGGGCCGAGGGGCCGGCGGCCGTGAGGTCTAGGCCGTGAGAATCGTGGGCGGGCGCTGGCGCGGCCGCTCGCTGGCGACACCAAAATCGGACGCGATCCGTCCGACCTCGGACCGCCTGCGCGAGTCGCTCTTCAACGTGTTGCAGCACGGCTATGTCGACGCGGTCGAGGGCGCGCGTGTTCTCGATCTATTCGCCGGCACCGGCGCGATGGGTCTCGAGGCCCTCTCGCGGGGCGCCGCTTTCGCCTTGTTCGTCGATGAAGGCTCGGAAGCCCGCAGCCTCATCCGCGAAAACGTCGAGGCTTTCGGCGCCGGCGGCGCGACCCGCCTCTTCCGCCGCGACGCCACCCGAATGGGCCCGGCCGCGCCGAATGCGCCCTTCTCGCTGGTATTCTGCGACCCCCCCTACGGCCGGGACCTCGCGCCGCAAGCACTCGCCGCCTGCGCCGAAGGCGGCTGGCTCTCGCCCGGCGCGCTGGTGGTGGTGGAGGAAGCGCACAGCACCCCGCTGACGCTTCCCGCAGGCTTCACGGAAATCGAGCGGCGGGAATACGGTGAGACGCAGGTGGTGGTCGGAAGGTTTGCCGGATAGGCGATGAACGGCCTTCGCCGAACGGCCGGTCGCTGGTTCTCCGCGCAACCTGTGCCCTTCCGGCAACAGAATGATTTCCTTTTCGCGGCAGACGCCGACAGGGCGCGGATAGGGTCCAAGCTTCACAATTCAGCCGCAAAGTCCCGCAATTTCAAACCATCACAAGCGGGAGAGAGCCAGCGTGCTGGCCGCCGAAGGAGCAACCGCCCCGGAAACTCTCAGGCACCGAGGACCGCTTGTCGATGGAACACTCTGAAAAGCGGAGCGTCGTGCTCCCGCCCACGGTGTAAGTCGCGGCCGAGCGAGTCGGAGGCGATGAAACTCTCAGGCCAATGACAGAGGGGGCTCGCGCGCGACCGCGTGCGGAGCCTTCTCGGAGCCTGATCATGCCTATCAAACCTCATTCGTCTGCGCGGTGCCCGACCACCGTGGCCTCCCCGCCCCTCCCCCCTGGCGGAGGCACCGGCCCCGGCGCACAGGGTCGCGCGGCCTGACGGCTGCCACTTCAAACTCCGCTCGACCGCGCCATCGCGTCAATGAACCACCTCGGCTCCTTCGCCGTCGCAGTGGCGGGCAAGGTCGCGCGCCCAGTCTCCTCTCGAAAAAGCAAACCAGTCCATGTCCCCTTTCCGTTTCCTTCCCCGCCAGAACCCCTCCCTCCACCTTGTGGTGATCGGGATCACGCTGCTTGCCCTGACGATGGCCGGCTGCGTCTCCACACAGCCGCCCCAGGATGGCACCCTCAAAGCCCCGCATCCGTCCTATGTGGCCATGTACGGACCGCAGCCGAACGAGAAATTTCCCCTCCCGGCGACCGACATCTCCATCGTCGATCCCCAGTTTTTGAGGCGTGAAGTGCCCTACGAAACCCGCGAGCGGCCGGGTACCATCGTGATCGATACGGCCAACCGCCATCTCTACCTCGTGCGGGAAAACGGGCGTGCGATCCGATATGGCATCGGCGTTGGGGCCGACGGCATGAAATGGGCCGGACGGGCGCAGGTGGGCCGCAAGGCACCCTGGCCGCGCTGGACGCCTACCGCCGCGATGATCAAGCGCGATCCCGAGCGGAACCGCCCCTATGCGAGCGGCATGCCTCCCGGATTGCGCAATCCCCTGGGTCCGCGTGCGCTCTATCTCTTCGAGAACGGCCGGGACACCTTGTACCGGATCCACGGCACGACCGAGCCGGATACCATTGGCGAGGCGGTGTCGAGCGGCTGCATCCGCATGCTCAATCCCGATATTCTCGACCTGTACGCGCGTGTGCCCGTCGGAACCGAGGTGGTTGTCCTCTCGGACACGCGCATGGCGGATGCTCAGCCTCTCTGATCTCGCGGGGAGTTCTCGAAACTCAGCGGCCTGCTCGGAAGGCCTCGGGTTGCGGCAGCACGCTGCCGCAACCCGCAATGGCTGACGGTGCTCCTCTCGGTGGTCGAAGCGTTCTCGTCCCCTGCGTAGACCGAGAGGTCGCGCAGGCCACCAAGGAATGTCCGGTCGTTCACCGCCGTCCGAACAGCCGTTCGATATCGCTGAGCTTCAGCTCCACATAGGTCGGCCGCCCGTGGTTGCATTGGCCCGACAAGGGCGTGACCTCCATTTCGCGGAGCAGCGCATTCATTTCCTCGGGCTTGAGCTGGCGTCCGGAGCGGATCGAGCCGTGGCAGGACATGCGCGACAGAACTGCGTCGAGACGGGCCTCGACCGGGCTCGCACTGCCCTCGCCCCATTCGGCCAGCGCATCCGCCACATCCTGCACCAGCGCCTTGATGCGTCCGCCCGCCAGCGCCGAGGGCACTTCGCGAATGAGGAGCGCTCCGGTCCCGAAAGGCTCGATTGCGAGCCCGAGGCTCGCCAGCGTTTCGGCCTGGGCGATAACGCGGTCCGCGTCGACGGGATCGAGATCGACTACTTCGGGGATCAGCAGCATCTGTCGTGCGATGCCGGATGAATCGCGCTCGCGCTTGAGCCGCTCATAGACGAGGCGCTCGTGGGCCGCGTGCTGGTCGACGATGACGATGCCGTCCTGCGTCTGCGCGACGATGTAGGTGCCGTGGACCTGCGCGCGCGCCGCGCCGAGCGGCGAGGTGTCGGAGACGGCTTCGCGTTCGCCTTGCATGGCGCGGCTATCCGCGGATGGTGCGGAAAATTCCGAGAAAGCGCGCTGCGGCTCGGAGAAACCCTGTCCGTATTCCGGCGGAACAGGCGCCTGCCATCCTGCGAAACTTGCCGGCCGGATGGACGGTCCGCGATGGTGGCTCGCGGCGCCGTGGAGCGGGTGATGGGACGGATAGGCCCCATGGGGGCGAAGACTTTCGAGCGTTCGCATGCCGCCGGTGGTGGCCGAACGAAACCCCGAGCGCGTGATGGCTTCCTTGAGCGCCGCGACGACGAAGCCGCGCACGAAGGCGGGATCGCGAAATCGCACTTCGGTCTTGGCCGGATGCACGTTCACGTCCACGTCGCGCGGGTTGAGCTCGATCATCAGTGCGAGGACCGGATGACGGTCGGACGCCATCACGTCGGAATAGGCGCCGCGCACGGCGCCGAGCAGCAGCTTGTCGCGCACGGGGCGACCGTTGACGACGAAATGGATGTGGCTCGACGTGCCGCGATGGAAGGTCGGCAAACCGGCGAACCCCCTGACGCGCACGCCTTCGCGCTCGATGCCGATCGTCATGGCGTTGTCGTTGAAGTCCGAACCCAGCACCCGCGACAACCGCCGCAGGAAACCATGCTCGGTCTCCTCCTCGGGCGCATAGGTGAAGGGCGTGATGTGTTCGCCCGCGAGCGTGAAACGGATATGCGGATGCGCGATGGCGAGCCGCTTCACGATCTCGGCGACGGCCTGCGCCTCTGCGCGGTCGCTCTTGAGAAATTTCAGCCGCGCGGGGGTCGCGGCAAAAAGATCGGTCACCTCGATCCGCGTGCCCACGGGCGCGGAGGCGGGCCGCACCGGATGTTTCACGCCCGCTTCGACCACGATGGATGATGCGGTCTCAGCGCCCGCGACCCGAGTCGTGATGGCAAGGCGGGCGACCGCGCCGATGGACGGCAAGGCCTCGCCGCGGAAACCCAGCGTCTGGATCGCAAACAGATCGCCGTCGGGGATCTTCGAGGTGGCGTGGCGCTCGACCGCCAGCGCAAGATCGTCCGGTGACATGCCGTGCCCGTCATCGACGACGCGGATGAGCTTTCTGCCGCCGGCCTCGATGGCGATTTCGATGGAGCGGGCGCCCGCATCGACCGCGTTCTCCACCAGTTCCTTCACGGCCGCGGCCGGACGCTCCACCACCTCGCCGGCGGCGATGCGATCGACCAGGATGGGATCGAGACGGCGGACGTTCATCGGCGGTGGGAGCTCACGCGAATCGGCACAGGAGGATAGGCGCTGGAGGGTACGCGAGCCAGACTCGAAAGTCCCGCACCGGGCACGTTTGCCGCTCGGTATCGCAGGGAGGGATGCGCGCCTACTGCGCCTCCGCCAGATATTGCTTGGCGAGGATCTTGCCTTCCTCCACCGCCGGCTGATCGAACGGATCGACCCCGAGCGCATAGCCGGTCAGGATCGTCTCCAGCATGAAGTGCATCAGCAATTCGCCGAGCGAGCGCTCGTCGAGCTTGTCCACATGCATCGTGCGAGTCGGACGGCCGTTCTTGGCCAGGGTGTCGGCGGTGGCCCTGCCCTGCGCCGCCACGAGATCGCCGATGCGCTTGCCGGCAAAGCCCGGCTCGCCGGCGCGTTTCGACAATTTCTCGTCCATGACAGGTCCGAGACCGGCCACGCCGGTGGTCAGGACGGTAAACAGCTTGTCGTTGGGGCCGCCGAGATAAAGCTGCATCTGGCTGTGCTGGTCGACCGGCCCGATGGCCGCCACCGGCTGGGAGCCCTTCCCGTCCTTGCCGACGCTCTCGGCCCAGAGCTGCACCCACCAGCGGGTAAAGCGCTCGAGCCGGTCCGCATAGGCCATCGTGACGGTGATGTTCCGGCCTTCGAGACCGGTGGCGATGTTGAGGGCGGCGCCGAGAGCCGCCGGCATATCCTTGGCGTTTCCGCCGGCGCGAAGCGGATCGTACGCATCGGCCGCGCCCTGCCGCACCGCCGCGACATCGAGGCCGAGAACGGCCGCGGGCAGAAGGCCCACATTGGTCAGAACCGAGAAGCGGCCGCCGATTCCGGGATGATGATCGAGGAAGCGCACGCCTTCCGGTTCGAGAAGATCGCGAAGGCCGTTTTTGCCGCCCGCGACCCGAGGTTCGGAAAGTCCGAGGATCATCTCGGCGGGACGGGCCCGCAAACCGGCTTTGTCGAGCGCACACAGGACCGCGATGGTCTGCATCAGGGTCTCGCCGGTCCCGCCCGATTTGGAGATCGCGACGAACCGCGTGGAGGACAGGGGCAGCCGGTGCAGGATGTGGTCGAAGGTGATGGGATCGAGATTGTCGAGGAAATGCACGCGCGGCCCGTCGATGAAGCGCCCGGCTCCGGGCACCGCGTAGTCTTTCAGCTGCGCCAGGGCCTGCCCGCCGAGGCTCGAGCCGCCTGTCCCTAGGAACACCACGTCGGTCGCATCGCGGCGCAGGAACGAGGCCGCCTCCCGGATCGCCGGCAGGTCGTCCGTCGCATAGGGAAGCTTCAGCAGCGGAAGGCGGCCCGACGCATCGTCCTCCGCGAGGCGCGCGAGCGCGGTAGCGACGGCGGAGAGGGCCGCGTCCAGTGCCATCGTCGGAAGGCCGCTCGCGCCGATCCTGGAGGCGAGGGCGAGATCGATCGATTGCTTCAAGGCCATGCGGGAACGCTCCGGGTCGTCTTCGAACAGGGGAAGAACACTAGGGTAGCGGCAGGAAAACGGCTAGAGGCCCGTGGGCCGCCCCGCGATCACGGTCAGCATCTCGCCCGAGCCGAAGACCCGGTCGCTCGCGCTCTTGATGTCGGCCTGCGTGACGGCCGAGACCAGATCGTTGCGGCGCGCGATATAGTCGATGCCTAAGCCCTCGAAGGCGATCTGCACGAGGGTGTGGGCGATCTTGGTGGAGGTGTCGAAGCCGAGGGCATAGGAGCCCACCAGATAATCCTTGGCCTTCTGCAATTCTTCGTCGGTCGGGCCGTCGGCGTGAAGACGTGCGATTTCGGAGCCGATGACGTCGAGGCATTCGGGTACGCGCTCGTTCTTCGTCGCCGTGTAGCCCCAGGTGATCGACGATGCGCGATAGCTCACCAGGGAGGTGCCGACGCTGTAGGCAAGCCCGCGCTTCTCGCGCACTTCCTGAAACAGGCGCGACGTGAAGGCGCCGCCGCCGAGAATGTGATTGAGCACATAGGCTGGAATGAATCCGGGATCGCGCCAGGTGATGCCCTGGGTGCCGAAGCGGATGACCGATTGCGGCACATCGAGATCGGCCACCAGGCGCTGGCCGCGGGCATTCAGGAGAGCCGGCTCGACGACAGCCAGCGGTGAGGCCTGCTCCAGCGACCCGAAAACCTTGTCGACGAGCGCGGCGAGCCGGCTCTCCTGAAT
>Ga0247820_10002226_pt1 | contig 10918 bp, 5 predicted proteins | sample 13C_Glucose_Day1_2_FD_192480 | JGI IMG/M metagenome (GOLD analysis project Ga0247820, IMG submission 192480) | Soil microbial communities from agricultural site in Penn Yan, New York, United States - 13C_Glucose_Day14 | ecosystem: Environmental > Terrestrial > Soil > Agricultural land | place...
AACAAACTCCCCATCGATGTTTTTGCCTTTCCCATCACGCTCCAGGCTTACAACCGCAAGATCATCACGATCTACGACGAGCGCCCTTACCGCAACCAGAGCAACAACCAGGTTACCAATTCCAACGAACTGGTAATCATGCGTCTGGCTGCATTCCTCCAGCAAGACGTCGCCGAAGGCAACATGACACCCCTGAAGGGGATGCGTAACGTGGCCATGAAAGCATTTGCTGATTCGGTTGGTCACCTGATCATCAACCGCGGTAACTTGGGCAGTAACAGCCTGGCACACCGCAGTTCTATCGTCAGTGACGAAGCCCTTACCCTGAAGATCCTGTTGTCCTACTACTTCATCGGTTTAGAAGAGCCGGTCAACTCCGATCTGGAATTCGTGACGATCAACGTGATCCGTACCGTTTATGGTACTGACAAAGGTTACGTCATGGGGGTCATCGAAGGGGTGGGCCGTCTCAACACGTTGGATGATCTGCTCAAGGCCATCCACAACAACCCAATCCTCTACAAGCTGAAGGGCATGACCCTGAAAGACTTCTTGACGGTACTGGGTGGGATCAACTACGCCGCGCTGGGTAAGCACATCATTGGCGCTGCCTGTGAAGCCCCTTGCCTGTTCTCGGCTTTTGCCTACGGTGCAGTACGTTTCAAAGCGTACGCCAAGACGCCGATGGGGATGATGCTGGATCCGAAATACAACGAACGTCTGCTGGAGGGCTTTGTCCTGAAAGTCGATAGCACTTACGACCTCAACGGGTGACGCTATGAGTGAAAGAACTCCGGAAGACAGCACACCGTTAGTGCAGTATGCGGAGCACAACCTCTGGAGCAATCCCGAGGAGAACATCCAGTACCAGGTAGAGCTCAAACGCATTACCGGGGATGCTGGTGTTGTTCGCAACTACAACTACATGGGCCGCTGGCGAGCCTTACCTCGTGAAGCACGGACGTTCCACATCTTCTCTGTGGGCGGTTTGCATCCGGGGTACTGGAACTTCAAGACCAACCTCTTGGGGCGCAATCCCCTGGACCGTTGGATCCGCATCAGTGACCTGTGTCGCCGTCGCGGTGTGCAGCTCGATCTGTATGACGGCAAAGGGTATCAGTTCAGTCGCAGTCATGCTTGGATCATGGTGACTTACGACAACCTGGTACTGGTTGCCTTTGAGAAGCTGATCAACTACCCGATCCCTTACGACCGGGAAATGTGGTTCCGTTGCTACACCCCCAATGCTCCGGTGAGCAAATGGGAAGAAGCCACGGATGCCAATAACCCCTTTGTCTATGAAACGATGATCTATGAAAACCCCACCGAGATGGGTGTGTTCATGGCACGTTACAATTTCCTCAAAGGGAAACCAGGGTACACCGGGGTGTACCATAACGGTGCGTTCTACAAAGGCGCACCTAACACCATCCCGAAACTGACTGTTGGGGACATCGTTGAGATCTGGCATGACCCGAGTGTCATCACGGTACAAGTCTACCAGTACAAAACACTGTTGGACTTCTACTCGGCAATGGATAAGAAGCGCAAGCTGATTCTCCATCCACCTAAGGTCAAAGGTGATTTCACTGTTCGTCATTTCGATGACAACGACTATTACCTAACTGCCCGTAACAACCGTGGGTTGTATTACCACCGCAACACCCCGGAAGCTATTCGCCAGCTAACCCATACTGACGTGGCGATCTGCGATGAATTGATTCAGAACGCCTCTACCTTCCACCCGGATTTGGCAGTGGTGCAGAACATCCAGATCACCGTGCTGATCCGTAAGACGGACTGGGTCTTCCAGTGGCCGCATGAACATCAGCGTATCCGCTACCTGTATCGCTTCAATGACACGAACATCCTGAAAGCCATGACTGGTGCTCGGGCTACCGTGCTGGAGTGGACAGCGCCTGAGCTGGAAGCAGGCAGTGTGATGGCATACATGCGTACGCAGTGGGGTGATGTCAAACGTGATGCAGTGAGCCTGGCTGTTGGTTACAACGCTGCAACGCGGGTGTTGAGTGAAAACGTCCTTCGGGCGACTTATTCACCTGGGGCACGTGGGGTAGAAGTACCCATCACCTACCGGGCAATGTTCACTGCCTGGGAACACGACGCCAATGGTAAGCTGTTGTCTTACCACAACCACACTAACCAGACTCACTACGCCCCCAAGAACCCTACCTGCACCATGGTGGAGTTTACCCTGGGTTACACCGGCAAGGTGCTCGATTATCAAATCGTCAACCAAGACACGCCGGTGGATAAAGACTACGATCTGCGGGTTTACGTCTGCAAGTGGAGTATCGACCTGAAAGAACTGGTCGGTGAATGGAAGGACGTTACGGGTGACAACACCATCTACACCATCGTCAATGGGTATGTGGTGTGGAAGAAGCTGGACCGGGTTAACGAACGTGGTATCTTGTTAACCAACAAGTGCAGCCTGGGTTACACCTTTGAACTTGATCACCTGGATCACAGCTTGGCCTTTGCCTTGACTGAGATCTATGATGGTGGTGGTTTGATCTTCCCCTACAGCTTCGCCGAAGTTGATGTGTGGTTGAATGGACACCCGCTGATCGAAAAAGTAGACTGGATCTGGGACAACCAGTACATCTACATCGTGAACAAGGAGTTCATCGTTGAAGGGGCTCAAACGATCACTGTCCGTGCTCATGGCTTCTATGAGAACATGGATCGTCCAAACTCTGATACCGAACTTGGCTTTGTTGACGGTGGTGTCATTGGTCGCTTTAATCGTTACAACCTGCGTGGTGATCGAGTTACTCGTACGGTTATTAATGGCGCCCTTTACCTGACGGATGAAGTCCCTCGGGCAGAGCGTGAAGTCCCCGATGATCACTGGAACGTCCTTAACGGTCGTCCTTACTGTGTCAAGCACATCTACGCGCCGATCAAGTGGGTGGAGGATTACAAGAACTTCCCACTGCGGGCTCGTAGCCGGGCAACCGACCAACGGGTCAGTGATTACCTGACGATGTACCTGCCTAAGCCGTCGACGAATGCTGAAGAAATTCATTATGAGTTGAACGACCCAGGCCGTCCGATGGGTTCGGGTGTTCCTGCGCTACCTAACCTGCAAGACAAGTACCGGGTGTACAGCCCGTTCATGAGTGTGGTGGTTAACGCCATCATTAACCGTTTGATCACGGTGCCCAACTTCGGTGAAGGTGAGACGACCTTTAGCAACCAGCAGATCCAGGACCTGGTGAAGCCGTTTGTGTGGTGGTTGAAGTACGACCCCGTCACCCTGAACTTTGACCGTCGGTATTTCGCAATCATGCCGTATGTGAACTACGGAACGCTGACGATCACTGCGAAGGAGATGGTCTTCCTCATCAAGGTCAACGAACTCTACCTGAAATCCGTATGCGCCATTGAGGGGCATTTCAATGTCAACGACAATGTTCGATAGTCAGCCGAACACTTCTTCCACGGGAGCAGTGGCGGCATTAGTAGCAGCAGGGGCTAACCGCCCCGAGCGTAAGCAGATCTGGTATCTCGAAGATATCTACGATCCGGATAAGCATCCACCAGAAGACCTGACCAAGTACATCGTTCCCATCGAAGGTGAACTGGTCATCGACGTACCCAACGGTTATCTCCTGGAAGCCTATCACGTCGACCGTGAAGCTACCATGAAGACCTCCTTCCGTCCGTGGACCATCAACAACCCGTTGGATGACAACGTCATCGAGCAGGATTGGATCTTCGGTATGAAGGGCGGCCCAATGGTAGGCGAGGCACTGCTGTCCATCGACTACAGTGTGCGCCCTAACGTAGCGCGGATCGATGCAACCATCATGCGTCCTGGTGCAGCCTATGCGTTGCTGTACCGCGGTGACTCGCCGGGTGGTGGTGGGAAAATCATCAGTGCCACGTATGACAACGCCGGCAACATGATCAACAACAAGGTGCCAACTCGTCTGGCTGAAATCGTCGACCGTACCAACCTGGAGATCATGACCACTGGTCCGTTCTCTGTGACGGAAAACGAAGAAACCATGCAGAACGGTACTCAGTGTTTCCTGGCCTTCTACGACCAGGGTGGCAACTTCATTCCACCGGGACAGTTGGTGCGCGTCCAGCATTCGGCGTACATGAAGGATCACCGTATCGGCACCAAGTACGTCCAGGACATCCGCCTGCTGTCGCCATGGTTCACCAACTCCGGTGACCAGAACCGCTTGATGGCTCCGATCAACGTCAACCTGTTGGCGCTGGAGCTGCGTGCGCAAGTGGTCTACAGTGACGGCTCGGTATCGGCACCTTCTCCAGTGAACGGTGAGGAGTTCTCCTTGCTGGGTCTTCAGGAACACCGTCCGACCTTCCCAGGTCAGTCGTCTGAAGTGATCCTGATCTACAAGCTGAAGAGCAACGAGCAGTTCTACGTGGCACGTCCAGGTAGTCCTGAGTACGAGCGCAAGACCTACGTCATCGAAGCTGGTAACGTGGTGGGTGCTTACAGCCCTCGTCTCTTCACCTACCCGCAATGGGATGCTTCGTTGGCTGGTTACCGCCTGCAGCACTTCCTGTTCGATCTGGACCGCAAGACCTTCATCGATGTGTCGAGCAAAGTCACGATCAACGAGAAGAGCCCGGCGTGGAAACCGAGCGCGTACGGCATTGCTCAGAGCATGATCTTCAACATCAACCTGCGGGACGTTGCGCCAACCTACGACAGTGTCACGTTCATTCAGTACACTGAACTGGTGTTGTACCGCGACCTCAATACCGACGGGAAGAAGTTCGACGTCAGCTTTGTGTTCGACAAACCTACCTACCAGAACCGGAACATCAAGGCGGTTAACAACGGGGCTAACACTACCGTTAACGTCGCCAACGGTTTCACGGTTCAGGCAGATTGGCTCAATGCCATGTACTGGGGTGTCTACCCAAGCTTCGATCGCTGGAACGAAGAGAAGGCCCCAACGCCGACGCACTTCTACCTCATGCACGAAGATGGACGCCGTTGGCTGTACCCATTGGCGGACTGGAACAAAGCCTTGCCGATCAGCATTGCGCTGCAGAAAGGTAAGACCTGGTTCATCGATTGGGTCGTTCGTGATAGCTCCGGTAATGAGCTGCAATTGGCCACTACTGGTGTGATTGTCACCGTTTAAGTAAATTCTACGGTACTGCCAGCTCTGGGCAATGCCCAGAGCTGGTATTCACGCATTTAAATTAGGGGGTGACTATGAGTGACCGAGAAGGCCTACTCAAGTTAGCTAAGGATATTCAGGAGTACTTAGGAGCTCATAATCTCCCTAAGACCTTGATCGATGACGAAGTTAATCGCGTCGATGTAGAGAACCGCTCCGAAGAAGACTTACTGCTGGCGCACTACAACGAAGACAGTCTCCACAGCATTAAGACCGTACGGTTCCTCAAAGACTTTGCTCGGTACGGGGCTATCCCCGACCGAAACACCAGTAACGTGTCGTTCTTGCGTACAGCTGAGTTGTTCCGTCAGCAAGGTATCAAGAACTACTTCTTTATGCTGCAGTTGAACAACCCTGAACTGCGAGGGGTTGACCCACATTCGGAGAACTTGACCGAGCAGCAGAAGACCTGGATCCATTACGAATGCAAGACGAACTTCTGGTACTTCCTCCGTGAAGTGTGTAAGTTGCGTCCTGACCGGTCGTTCATGGCCAACCGGGGTAACATCAGTTTTATCTGGACTTACCTCAATCACATCACTTCGTACATGATCATGCCCCGCCAGCAGGGCAAGTTCCAACGCAACAGTTCTAAGGTACGGGTTAAAGCGCGCAAGAGTGGCAACCTAACTCCGCGTGATACCTGGGTGAAGATTGGTGACCTACGGGTAGGGGATGAGATCGTCGATCGGTTGGGTAATCCGACCACAGTGATCGGTATCCACCCGCAGGGCAAGAAGCGTCTCTACAAGTTCACCTGTTCCGACGGACGGTCTACTGACGCAGGGGCTGAACACCTTTGGCACGTTGGTGACCATTCCAACATGCTGAACGATCATTGCATTTGGGATGAGTACACGTCGACCCAGATCATGGCGAAGTGGAAAGAAGGGGTGAAGATCGAATTGCCCCTGATTACTGCTGAATCGATTGCTGCTCAGCACTTGGCAATTGATCCGTATGTCATGGGTGTGATGTTTGCCTATCCGCAAGTGGGTGGGAAGATCGACATCACCAGCCTGGGTAAAGAAGGCACCTTGTATCTGACTCAGCACTTACCGGCTGGTTTGAAGGTAGTGGTTGAAGGGAGTCAAATCTTCCTGCAAATGGCCAACAGCAAGTCGGTTAACTTCAAAGTTGCCAACGGTATGCCCACGGACTACCTGGAAGGTAGCGTAGAAGCCCGTACGAGCGTGTTACAAGCGTTTATGGATGCTGGAGTACTCAGCACCAAGGGTTTGCGTTATAAGACCACTGACAAGGTCCTACAGAACCAGATCCAATACCTGGCGCGTAGTCTGGGTGGCACGGCTAAAGCGATTCAGAACGGTGTACTGGTTACCCTGCCAGAAGAGATGCCATACCGTCGCTTTAACCCAGAGGTGGTTCCTGCTTATCCTAACCAGTTATTCATCACCAAGATCCAATATGCTGGGGATGACGAGTGCACTTGCATTGAAGTGGATAACGAAGAACATCTGTACATCACCGATGACTTCATTGTTACTCACAACACTGTATCGGTTCAGGTCATTAACTTCTGGCTGACGTATATCAACGGGCGGGGTTACAAGACCCACGTCATTACCCTGAAGTCGGATAACCGTGCTCAGTTCATTGATGCGGTGAAAAAGATCCGTTCTTGCTTACCGAAGTATTTGGTTAACCCCACGTACAAGGACAAGGACGCCGGTACTTACCTGACGTATAAAGCGTTCGGTGAGGAGATGGTTAACACCCTGACCATCAACGTACCGCAGATCGGTGAAGCAGCGGCAGGCGACGTGGGTCGTGGTTTGACGGTAGGGACGACGTTCCTCGACGAGCCAGGGTATATCCAGTGGATCGAATCGATCATCAACGGCGCGATGCCTTCGGCACTGACCGAAATGGAGATCTGTCGGACCAACGGGCTGCCGTACGGGATTGGTTATATCACAACCCCGAACACCACCCTGCACCCGAGCGGTGCGTTCATGTTCAAGAAACTCATGTCTGCGACCGAGTGGCGTGAGAAGTTCTTTGACTCGTACAGTGAATCGCATCTCAAGGATCGCCTGATCAAGGCCTCCCCAACCGAGACCACTGCACCTGCAGTATCGATGGTGTATAACTACCTCCAGCTCGGCAAGAACAAGAACTGGGTGAAGAAGACCATCGACGAACTGAACCTTACCCTCAGTAAGGCCAAGATCGACTTGCTGTTGATGTGGGTGGAAGATGGTGAGAACCGTCTGTTTGACGACTTGACCCGTGAAGCGATCAACAACGTTAAACGGGATCCGCTGTGGAGTAAGGAATACAAGAACAGTGGTTTGTTCGTAGACTTCTTTGTGACCCAGGAACAACTCTTGGAGATGGCGAAGAAAGAATACAATGACCACTTCATCATTGGTGTGGATACTTCGTCGGCGGTTAACAAAGACGCCTGTACGTTGATCATCCGTTCGATGAAGACCGGTAAGGTGATCGGGGTAGGTCGTTATGCCTTGGCGTTGCTGGACGACGTAACAGCGATTATCGTGGATATGTTGCAAGTGATCCAGAACAGCGTCCTGGTGATCGAACGTAACTATGCACACCACATGATCGACAGTCTGCTGATTCTGCTGCCAGCCAAAGGCATGGATCCATTTGTACGGATCTACAACCAAGCGTACCAGAACCCAGCGTTGCATCAGAAAGAGTTCGAAGCGATCCAGAGCACCAAGTTCGCTTATCGCGATAAGAACTTCTACCTGAAGCACAAACACCTGTTCGGGTTCAATACCACGGCTAAGTCGCGGGAAACGTTGTATGGCTTGATCCAGGAAGCGGTAGCAGTAACAGGCTACGGCATTGCCTACTCGAAGCTGGCGGATGAATTAATCAACCTGCGGACGAAAGGCGACCGTATCGACCACGACACCAAGCAACACGATGACTTGGTCATTGCCTGGCTGCTGACGTACTGGTTCATCAAACTGGGGGCAAACAAGCCTTACTACGGCATCATGTCGGCCATTGCGTTGACCGATACCCGTAAGCTGCTGGAAGTGGGTAAACACAAGGAAGAGGTTAAGGTCGATCCAAGTATCCTGGCGTTCTTTGATAACGTCCGGTCGAAGATCCACCAATTGACCGAAGAGTTGTTGAAAACCAACGACAACATCCTGGCCCTGCGTTTGGAGGCTGAGATCCACAAGCTGAGTAAGTTGCTCCCACCGGAGACTGCGAAGCTACTGACCATCGACCAATTGCTGGCCGATGCGAAGTTGGAGCGTGGTAAACGAATGCTGCAACAGAAAAGAGCAGCATAAACCCTATACCCTCCTGCCCCACGGGGCAGGAGGGTATAGGTACCATCACTTGCGGTTTTTCGCAAGATGGGCGATCATGTCAGCTTCATCGCGCCCAGCAAAGGAAGTCAGTACATCGACACCCTTCTCCAGGTCTTCGAACGCCGTACGAGCAATCAGCGGGCTCTGGTAGTACACCGGATCAGCCACTTCACCCTCGTTGCCAGTTTTCTTGGCAACGACAATGACTTCCTCTTCCACACCCTTGACATGCAACGAAGTGGTAGCCATGATGGCTACGGAGTTGGAAACTTCATTGCGGTATGCTTTTGCGCTCATATGTTGTGCTTCCCTAATTACTCGTAGTAGTCTTTCGAAAGAATTCGTAAGACAATGTAAAGACTGAGTCCTGCCCTTAAGGATTGGACCGTCTGTGGAGTTTTAATACCTGTCTGTTCCCTGACAATCTCTTCCCCTAACGCACGGACGTCCTTAACGGTATCGTTCTTGGACTTCGGGGCACCATAGGCACCACGCAGTCGGACCAATACTTCGTAGACGTTCGTTTTCTTGATCTCGTTGGCATGCAGGTACTCAAACATGTGAGTCACTACGCTGTCAACAAACTTCTTGTACAAGGGCTTTTTAGGATTGTTGTACGCCCCTGGGAAGCGTTGGACCAAGAACCCCAGCTTCTCTGTGTTGGGATGTTCCAGCACAGAAGACGCATAGTTGATCAGTTCAGGTTTGTAGAACGACGTTTCCTCCGTCAGGATCCGTTCGATGTACAACCCGTACTGGGTAACTTCTTTGGTAACGGACTTGATGGTCAACTCATCCTTGAGGTTAACCTTCGCACCCTCTACCGTCACGATGTTGGTTTTGTTCTTCACATCGTGGAACACTTTGTTGATGTCGTTGATCAAACGACGGAAACGGTTCTGGATATCACCGACCATGTAGACGATCTTCTTGTCGTCATTCATTTTGGTGAAGGCCTCGAAGTGGATACCGGTCTTGGGATCGATGATCCATTCGGCTCGTGCTTCGATCAAACGCTTCCAGCTACCATAACGCTTGATGTCATATTTCAGACTCAAGCGGTTGTAGGTCTCCAGCACCACGTCACGACGCGCCTGGAAGGGGTAGTCGTTGTGGATGATGCTGGTGAAGCACTTATAGTGGTACATCGACACAATGTCCACCAGGGCCTGATGCTTGGTCTTCGGATCCAACTTGGAATGGTAGACCCGATACATCAGGTAAGGGATGGTCATGTTGAACACATCCCCGACGACGTTCCACTCTTTACGAATGGATTGGACTTCGTGGAGGTTCTCTTTGAGTTCCTCTTCATCCACGTCAAAGATCTCACTGAACCACAGGTTGCGGTCACCGGTGGTGAAAGTGATCTTGTGCAAGCCCAGGTAAGGGCTGCCGAAGAACTCCATGTAGTTGACCAACCCCACCGTACGGGTGATGAAGTTGTAAACGTACTTACGGAGTTTTAACGCCCAAGCTGGAGTGACGTCCAGGTATTCACCGAACTTCTCACAGATGGGGAGGATGGCATTGGTGCTGGCGTAGTTGATGTCGTTGAAGAGGGCTTCCATCCCATCGATGCAGCCAGGGCCATGGTCAGCAAGATCTTCGAAGAAGCTAAACGGTTTAAGGTCATCGGGGAGTTCTCGGTAAAGGGACATAAAGGGAATCCTTACATGCGACGTGGGACTGCCGACTTGATCGTGGAGTTCACAGTGAGACGGTCACTCCAGGCCATGCACTGACGCCAGGTGGTAGCCAGGTACTCTTTGTACTGAGTCCAGGCGTCTCGGTATTCGTTGACTTCATCCCGGATCGCATCCAGGGAGATACCACTACGCTTCACTGCTTCATCGGTGGGTAGCTTACAGGTACGGTAGATGTAGTTCTTGACCGCCAGTTCTACCAACTCGGCAAAGTTGTCGTAATGCCGTGGAGAGATCGAGCTGAGACCTTCATCGTACTCCATGGTCACTTTGGCCGACATGGAGAAGGTACCGGTGTTCAGACCGAAGATAACGAAGCAGTTGTTGCCGGTCATGTGGATGTTGGTGTAGGTCACCGGGAACGACCGACTAGGGGTCAGGCTGTCGATCAGGTTCTGGGTCATATCCGATACCGAACCTTGACCACAGGTAGCGCTGTCGTTGATGCCGATCCCCAACATACCCGTAGCAGAGGTCATGGAGCCCAGGTAGACCTCAGCCACCGAGACGATCTTCCGACCCCCGGTAACGATGTCAGGTACCTTCACTTCGACACAACCGTTACCCAGATCTCGTACTCGACTACCCGACAGGTCGATGTATTCCGTCTTACCACCGTTAGCGTTACACGCCGGTAAGACCAACCGATGGATAACCTTCTCACGGATACCCTGAGCTACGGTAGTCTGGTTAACGA
>Ga0247820_10002227_pt1 | contig 10917 bp, 11 predicted proteins | sample 13C_Glucose_Day1_2_FD_192480 | JGI IMG/M metagenome (GOLD analysis project Ga0247820, IMG submission 192480) | Soil microbial communities from agricultural site in Penn Yan, New York, United States - 13C_Glucose_Day14 | ecosystem: Environmental > Terrestrial > Soil > Agricultural land | place...
CTCGCAGGGCGTGCGCTGGGCCACAACCGGATGACGCTCACGGCCGCGGTGGTCGGCCGCGAGGTGACGGCTCAGCTGCCGGAGTTCTCTGCCAGCGGCGCCCGCTTCGAGGCGCTAGGAAAGCGAGTGAGCTGCGGCGCGATCACGGCGGCGTTGCGCATCACCCTCGCGCGCCAGTCCGTCCGCCTGGTCGCCGACGACATCTCGGTGGCCGACCTGCTGATCGGCGATCCCCCGCCCTGAGCGGCCCCGCGAGAAACAACGAGGGCCCCGCAAGGGGCCCTCGTTTCGGGGATGTGTCGCGGCCGCACCACAGCTGTCGACCGCGACGCTACCCCGCCACCCCCGTCACCAGCAGCAGTGCACCGAAGAATATGACCACCGCTGCCAGCGGCCCCCACCATGACGGTTCTTCTTCCACTCCCAGCCTTCCTCAGGCGGCGCGCGCCTGCAGCATCAGGTCCTGCAGCCAGAGCGCCGAGCGAGACATCGCCTCCGAGCGCCGCGGCGCCTCGTGGCGCAGCCCGATCGCGACGCGGCCCGTCCACCACACCATGCGCCCCGTGCCGGGAAGCACGACCGGGCCCACGTGGCCCGGCGGCACGGCGACCGGCGGGGCGACTTCGTTGTGGCGAATGAAATCATCTACTGACATATCCACCTCCAATAAGGCTTGACGAGGCGAATCTTGTCGCGACGCAGCGCTTTGGACATCTCCTTGATCACGGGGCCCGCAGTCGCGGGGGATACGCCCGGGTACGCCGGTTGCCAGTTGGAAGCCGTTCATCACAGGAGAATCGACATGAACCTTTTGATTTGGCTTGTCGTGGGTGGGTTGCTGGGCTGGATCGCCAGCAAGATCATGCGCACCGATGCGCAGCAGGGAGTCATCCTCAACGTTGTCGTCGGGATCATCGGCGCGTTGCTGGGTGGTTGGTTCCTCGCGCCGTTGTTCGGCACGGGCACCATCAACTCGAACGACTTCAGCATCGCCGGGTTGCTCGTGTCGCTGCTGGGGGCCGTCATCCTGCTCGCGATCGTCAACATGTTCCGTCGCGGGCGCGTCCGCTGATCCGAAGCAAGCGAGCAAAAGAAGAACGCCCGCCATAGGCGGGCGTTTTCACAACGGCCGGGGGCCGTCGCCGATCAGCGCACGACCGCGAGCTGCTCCTTGTTGCCGCCCTTGTACGTATAGAGCGTCAAGGCGCCGTTCTTGATGTCGCCCTTCTCGTCGAAACCGATGGTGCCGGTCACGCCCTTGTAGCCGTCCATCTTGGCCAGCACCGGCAGGTACTTCGCCGGGTCGGCCGAGCCGGCCTTCTTCATGGCCTCGACCATCACCATCGTCGCGTCATACACATAAGGCGCGTACAGCTGCACGTCGGTGTTGAACTTCTTCTTGAAGTCGGTGCGGAACTTGTCCAGCGACTGCTTGAACTCGCCTTCGACACCACCGGCCTCGGCGCACACGACCTGGCTGTCGCCCATCGTGCCGGCCGCCAGCTTGGGCAGCTCGCCGCTGCAGATGCCGTCGCCGCCAACGAACTTGGCGTTCAGGCCGAGCTGCTTCATCTGGCGCAGCATCGGGCCGGCCACCGAATCCATGCCGCCGAAGAACACCACGTCGGGGTTCTTCGCCTTCAGGCTGGTCAGGATGGCGGTGAAGTCGGTTGCCTTGTCGTTGGTGAACTCGCGGCCCACGACCTTGCCGCCGGCGGACTTCACGCCCTTCTCGAACTCGTCGGCCACACCTTGCCCGTAGGCGGTGCGATCGTCGATCACGGCGATGTTCTTGCCCTTGAGTTCCTTCACGGCGTACTTGCCGAGCGTGCCGCCCAGGTGCACGTCATCCGCCACGACGCGGAACGTGGTCTTCAGGCCCTGGCGGGTGAACTTCGGGTTGGTGGCCGACGGGGAGATCTGGGGAATGCCGGCGTCACTGTAGATCTTGGAGGCCGGGATGCTGGTGCCGGAGTTCAGGTGGCCGATCACGCCGTTGACCTTGTTGTCCACCAGCTTCTGAGCTGCAGCGGTGCCCTGCTTCGGGTCGCCCGCGTCGTCCTCGGCAAGCAGCTCGAACTTCGCCTTCTTGCCACCGATCATCACGCCCTTGGCGTTCAGGTCGTCGATCGCCATGCGGAAGCCGTACTCGTTGTCCTTGCCCAGGTGCGCGCTCTGCCCGCTGGTGGGACCGACGTGACCGATCTTGACCACCAAGTCCTGGGCGCTGGCGGCCCCGGCGAGCAGCGTCGCAGCCGCTGCGGCGACGATCACGTTGGATTTGAAGTGCATGCAGAACCTCCAGAAGGATGTGTTGAAAACGGCCGGAACGATACTCTCAAAAAGCCACGGTCTCTCTCCGGGTATGCGCTACCGGCCAAGCAGCGCCACATGCGGCGTGCCAAGCCTCAACGCGCCATCTAGCGGCCGCGATGACGGGCCAATTCCTGCGCCACGGCACGCGCCACCAGCTCGCGCATCGAGGCGGCCAGATCGGCGCGCACTTCCCGGATGAGGGCGTCGGCGGTGCGTGCCAGCGCCGGGCCGATCGCCTCGCGCAGCCGGTACTCCAGCATCAGGTCGATCTGGCGCTGCAGGTCGGCGAGGATGTTCTGGGTAAGCTGCGCCTCGTCCGGCATGGGAGCGCCGGGGGCCAGCACCACCGTCTGCGACCAGTCCGGCTCGGGTTCGGGCTCCTCGCGGGGGCTGGCCTGCTGGGTCGCCGCCGGGGGAGCCGGGGCTTCGAGATGCACCACCTCGGTCAGCGTCGGGACGTGCGCGGAGCCGCGCGGAACGGGAGCGTTCATGGCGCCGGATGATGCTTGATCGTGCGCCCCGCCGCCTCCCAGGCGCGCCAGCGCCGGCGTCCGGCCGTGCGATCTGTCTCGTCCGCGCCCACGATCTCGATGACCCGGCCGAAGGATTCGTGGCCATCGGCCATCTCCGGCCCCAGGTTCACCAGCACCTCCCGGTGCGGCGGCGTGGCGCCGGGGTCCACCAGCCAGATCGGCGTCGGGGCCAGCCTGGCAGGCGGCACCTCCCCGGCGCGCACGCGCGCATGCGGGACGAAGTCGAGCGGCTCGGAGGTCCAGAGCGCCTGGTCGAGCCGGGCCAGCAGCCCCGGCTCCCCGCTCACCACCACCTTGGCGCCCTGCCGGTAGGCCTTGCGCAGCAGCCGGCAGCCGTGCGCCAGCTTGTCGGCCACGCCGGTGTGAAAAGCGACCTCGGAGGTCATCGCCGCCTGCCGCCTCAGCCGGCCCGCGACAGCACGAAGTGCGTGAGCAGCGGCACCGGGCGGCCGCTCGCCCCCTTGGCGGCGCCCGACTTCCATGCCGTGCCGGCGATATCCAGGTGCGCCCATGGGTACTTCGAGGTGTAGCGCTTGAGGAACATCGCCGCCGTGATCGCGCCGCCCGCGCGCGGGCCGACGTTGGCCATGTCGGCGAAGTTGCTCTTCAGCGCCTCGTCGTACTCCTCGTCCAGCGGCATGCGCCAGGCCGGGTCGAGGGCGCTGCGGCCGGCTTCCAGAAGCTCGTCGGCCAGGCCGTCGTCGGCGCTGAAGAGGCCCGAGTTGTGGTGGCCGAGGGCAATCACGCAGGCTCCGGTGAGGGTGGCGATGTCGACCACCGCCGCCGGCTTGAAGCGCTCGGCATAGCTCAGGGCGTCGCACAGCACCAGCCGCCCTTCGGCGTCGGTGTTCAGGATCTCGATCGTCTGGCCGGACATCGACGTCACCACGTCGCCCGGCTTCACGGCACGGCCGCTCGGCATGTTCTCGCACGCCGGGATGAGGCCCACCAGGTTGATCTTCGGCCGAAGCTGCGCCACGGCCCGGAAGGTGCCCAGCACGCTGGCCGCGCCCCCCATGTCGAACTTCATCTCGTCCATCTCGGCCGACGGCTTGATGGAGATGCCGCCGGTGTCGAACGTGATCCCCTTGCCCACCAGCACGACCGGCGCCTGTGCCTTCGCGGCGCCGGAGTAGCGCAGCACGATGAAGCGCGGCGGCTCGTCGGAGCCTTGTGCCACGGCCAGGAAGGCGCCCATGCCGAGCTTCTGGGCGTCCTTGCGGTCCAGCACTTCCACCTTGATGCTGAACTCCTTGCCCAGGCCCTGGGCCGTCTGGGCCAGGAAGCTGGGCGTGCAGTGGTTGGCGGGACGATTGGCGCACTCGCGCGCCAGCGTCACGCCGGCGGCCACGGCCGCGCCGCGCTCGAGCCCCTGCTGGATGGCGCGCTGCTGTGCCTTCGGGCCGAGCAAGGTCACGCGCTCGAGCCGGGGCGCGGCGGGCGCGCTCGGCTTGGTGTGCCGGTAGACGTACACCGCGTCGCTGACCACCCCCACGAGTGCCTCGGCATGCTCGCCGCCGAGCTCGGCCGGCCCGGACACGGCCAGGTGCTTGACACCCACGGCCTTGAGCGCGCCGACCCCGGCCGCCGCCGCGGCCCGGAATGCCTTGGCCGATGCGTCCGCCGCGACGGCGAGCGCGAGCCGCGGCGCCTTCACGCCGGCCGGCCGGTGCAGGTACAGCGCGCGGCCGGCCTTCAGCTCCAGGTCGCCATGGCCCACGGCGTCTTTCAGAAGCGCCGCGAGCGGCTGCTCCAGACCGGCATCGGCCGAGCCGGCCGGGACGACGACGAGCAACCCGTCAGCAGCCACGCCGGCGGCGCCGGACGCGGGAAGAACCTGGAATCGGAAGTCCATAATTCAATGCCGTTACCAAATCGCCGGATGTTATTCGATACCTCGCTACGCAAAGAGCTGGCCCGCAGCTTCGGCGCCACGCTCGTCGTCATCCTGACGATCGTGCTCACGATGATGCTCATCCGCACGCTCGGGCAGGCCGCCGGCGGCGTCATCGCGCCGCAGGACGTGGTGCTGCTGCTCGGCTACACCGGGCTCGGCCAGTTGCCCACCATGCTGGCGCTCTCGCTGTTCATCGCCATCGTCGTCTCGCTCGGGCGCATGTACCGCGACAGCGAGATGTCGATCTGGTTCGCGAGCGGCATCGGGCTGCCGCGTTTCGTGCGGCCCGTGTTGCGCATGAGCTGGCCGGTGCTGCTCGTGGTAGGCCTGCTCGTGCTCATCGTGTGGCCCTGGGGCAACCGGCAGAGCCTGGAGCTTCGCGACCGCTACGAGCAGCGCTCCGACCTGTCGCGCGTGGCGCCCGGCGTCTTCCAGAGCTCGCGTGACGGCAACCGCGTCTTCTTCATCGAGCGCGAGCACGACGAGACCGTGAGCGCGCGCAACGTCTTCATCCTCTCGAAGGACGGCGAGCGCGAAAGCGTCACGTCGGCCCGCAGCGGCCGCCTCGTGACGGAGGGCGACGATCGCTTCGTCGTGCTCGACCGCGGCCAGCGCAACGAGAGCGACGCAGCCCGCGGCATCCGGTCGCAGGCCACGTTCGAGTCGTACCGCATCCTCGCCAGCGAGCGCGCCGTGCACCGCGCCGAGGCCCGCCCGCCGAGGGCCACGCGCACCGTCGACCTGATCCGCCTGCCCACGCCTGCGAACCTCGGCGAGCTGACCTGGCGCTTGGGGCTGCTCTTCGGCGCCGCCAACCTGCTGCTGCTGGGCATCGGCCTGTCGGTCACCAATCCGCGCCGCGCGAGCAACTGGAACCTGCTCTTTGCGTTGCTCGGCTTCCTCGTCTACTACAACCTCATCAACCTCACGCAAACCTGGGTGGCGGGCGGCCGCCTCGGCATGGGCACCGCGCTGCTGGTGCTGCACGGCGCCATGTTCGCGCTCGCGCTCACGCTGCTCTGGTGGCGCGACCACGCCGCCGTGACCCGGCTGCGGTGGCGACGCGCATGAAAACGGTCCGCCGCCTGCTCTACCGCGACATCGTCTCCGCCGTCGCGTTCGTCGCGCTCGCGTTCCTGTCGCTGTTCCTCTTCATCGACATCGTGGGCGAGCTGGGCGACGTCGGCAAGCGCGGCTACGCGATGGGCCCGGCGCTGCTGGCCGCGCTGCTCGAGGCGCCGGGCAACTTCTACGAGCTGTTCCCGATCGCGGTGCTCATCGGCACCATCTATTCGATGTCGCGCCTGGCGCAGTCGTCCGAATACACCATCCTGCGCACCGGCGGGCTCGGCCCCGGGCGGGCGCTGTGGCTGCTCGCCGCGCTGGGCATCGTCTTCGGCATCGTCACCTTCGTCGTCGGCGACTACGCCGCCCCGCTGTCGGAGCGCGCGTCCGCGCTGATCAAGGCGCAATACAAGGGCCAGCGCACCGGCCGCGCCGGCGCCTGGCTCAAGGACCGCCATCCGTCGGCCGAGGGCGAACTCAGCGCGTCGGTGAACGTGCAGGCGCTGAAGGCCGACGGCACCCTCCTGGGCATCCGCATCTTCGAGTTCGATGATGACGGCCGCCTGCTGCGGCGCATTGCCGCGCCCAGCGGCCGCGCCGGCGCCGATGGAGCCTGGCTGCTGAACGACGTTCGCATCACGCACTGGCCGCCGGACCATCCCGACGCCCACGTGATCGAGGAGTCGCGCCCCACCTGGCGCTGGCAGAGCACGCTGCCGCCCGGAGTGGTCGCCGCCGCCCTGCTGCCGCTGAGCACGATGTCCACCGTGGACCTTTGGCGCTATGCGCGCCACCTGAGCGGCCAGGACCAGGCCGCCCAGCGCCATGCCATCCAGTTCTGGAAGAAGGCGCTCTACCCGCTGGCCTGCCTCGTGATGATGGCGCTGGCCTTGCCATTCGCGTACCTCCACGCGCGCAGCGGCGGCGTGAGCCTGAAGGTGTTCGGCGGCATCCTGCTGGGCATCAGCTTCGTGCTGCTCAACAACGTCGCGGGCCACCTCGGCCTGCTGCGCGACTGGACGCCGTGGGTCGCAGCGGCCACGCCGAGCCTGGTCTACCTGCTGCTGTCGATGGCGGCGTTCGCCTGGCTCGTGAGGTATCGATGAGCCACCCCCGTAGCGCCTTCGGCGCCTCCCCCTCAAGGGGGCGCGGCCAGCGGATCGGCGGAGCCGGATCCGCGGCCGCGGCCGCGGCCGCTGCTTGGGGCGGCGTTTCGATGCGGCGGGGGTGCCGCTGGCTCGCCGTGGACGTGACATGAGCGCAGGCGTTCTGCTCCTTGCGCACGGCGCGCGCGACACCGACTGGTCGCGGCCCTTCGAGAGTGTGGCGCGCGAGCTGCGAACGCTGCGCCCGGACGTCACCGTGCGCCTCGCCTACCTCGAGTTCATGCCGCCCACGATGGGCGACGCCGGCGCCGAGCTCGCCGCAGCCGGGTGCTCGCGCATCGACATCGTGCCCCTGTTCCTCGGCGCCGGCGGCCACGTCCGCAAGGACGTTCCCCAGCTTCTCGCACAGCTGCAGGCCAGCCACCCCGGCGTGCGCTTCACGCTGCACCGCGCCGTCGGCGAGGCGCCGTCGGTGATCTCGGCAATGGCCTCGGCAGCAGCCACGCTGATCGACGACCACTCCGCCTTTCCATGAACCTGCACCAGTTCCGCTTCGTCCAGGAGGCCGTCCGCCGCGGGCTCAATCTCACCGAGACGGCGAAGGCGCTCTACACGTCGCAGCCCGGCATCAGCAAGGCCATCCTGGAGCTCGAGGAAGAGCTCGGCGTGGACATCTTCGCGCGCCACGGCAAGCGGCTGCGCCGCGTCACGGAGCCGGGACAGCAGGTGCTCAAGTCCATCGAGATCATCATGCGCGAGGTCGGTAACCTCAAGCGCATCGGCGAAGAGTTCAGCAAGCAGGACACCGGCCGGCTGTCCATCGCCACCACGCACACCCAGGCCCGCTATGTCCTGCCCGAGCCGGTGGCGCTGCTGCGCCGCCGCCATCCGAAGGTGAGCGTGAGCCTGCACCAGGGCACGCCCGAGCAGGTAGCGCAGATGCTGATCGAGGAATCGGCCGACATCGGGCTGGCCACCGAGTCGCTGTCGGAGTTCGAAGAGCTGGTGACGCTGCCGTGCTACGAATGGCAGCATGTGGTGGTCGTGCCTGCATCGCATCCGCTGGCCGGCGTCGAGCGCCCCACGCTCGACCAGCTCGCCGCCGAGCCCATCGTGACCTACCACCCCTCCTTCACCGGCCGCAGGCGCATCGACCAGGCGTTCGCGCAGCGGCGCCTCAAGCCCAACATCGTGCTGGAGGCGATCGATTCCGACGTCATCAAGACGTATGTGCGCCTCGGCCTCGGCGTGGGCATCCTCGCCGAGATGGCGGTGAAGGATGACGCCGTGAACGGCGACCTCTCCTGGCGCCCGGCGGGCCACCTCTTCGGCCAGAACGTCTCGCGCGTCGCGTTCCGCCGCGGGGCCTACCTGCGCAACTACGTCTACACCTTTGCCGAACTGCTGTCCGACCGCCTTACGCGCGCCCTCATCGTGCGCGCGATGGAAGGCCACGGCGACGACGACTACGCCCTCTGAAAACGCCCCGCCTGCCATGACGCCCGCCATCGAAAGCCGCCTGCCGCACGTCGGCACCACCATCTTCACCGTCATGAGCGCCCTCGCGCAGGAACACGACGCGGTGAACCTCGGCCAGGGATTCCCCGACTTCGCCTGCGACCCGCGCCTCGTCGACGCCGTCACCGCAGCCATGCGAGAGGGACTGAACCAGTACCCGCCGATGGCCGGCGTGCCGGCATTGCGCGAGGCCGTGGCGGGCAAGATCGAATCGCTCTATGGGCGCCGGTACGACCCGGGCAGCGAGGTGACCATCACCGCCGGCGCCACGCAGGGCATCCTCACGGCCATCCTGTCGTGCGTGCACCCCGGTGACGAGGTGCTGGTGCTGGAACCCTGCTACGACAGCTACGGCCCGGGCATCGAGCTGGCGGGCGGCACCATCGTGCGCGTGCCGCTCACGCCGCGCACCTTCCGCCCCGACTTCGCCGCCATCGCCGCCGCCCTCACGCCGCGCACGCGGGCGATCATCGTCAACACGCCGCACAACCCGAGCGCCACCGTCTGGACGGCCGCAGAGATGCAGCGCCTGTCCGAACTGCTCGCGCCCACCAGCGTGCTGGTGATCAGCGACGAGGTCTACGAGCACATGGTCTACGACGGCCACGCCCACCAGAGCGTCGCGCGCTTTCCCGCGCTCGCGGAGCGCGCGTTCGTGATCTCCAGCTTCGGCAAGACCTATCACGTCACCGGCTGGAAGGTGGGCTACGTCGCCGCGCCGCGCGAGCTCACGGCCGAGTTCCGCAAGGTGCACCAGTTCAACGTGTTCACGGTGAACACGCCCGTGCAACACGCGCTCGCACGCTACATGGCCGACCCCCGGCCCCACCTCGAGCTGCCCGCGTTCTACCAGCGCAAGCGCGACCTGTTCCGCGACGGCCTGGCGCGCACCCGCTTCACCGCGCTGGCGAGCGAGGGCACGTACTTCCAGTGCGTGGACTACGCGAAGATCGACGACTCACGCAACGAGGCGGATTTCTGCCGCTGGCTCACGGGCGAAGTGGGCGTGGCCGCGATACCGCTCGCGGCGTTCTATGCGGACACCTTCGAGCAGCGCATCGTGCGCTTCTGCTTCGCCAAGCAGGACCAGACGTTGCATCGCGCCCTGGAGCGCCTGGCCGCGATCTGACGTTCAGGTCTTGTCGCTTGGCGGCCTGGCGGCCGGCACGTCGCGCAGCTTCATGTCGCCGTCGTCGAGGGACGGGAACACGCGCTCCTCCTCGCCGCTCAGGTCGAGGTCTAGCGAGACGAACTCGCCACGAGCGGGGGCCGGCCCGCGCAAGGTGGCCGTGCGGTCCATCTCGACATGGCGCACCGACAGCGGGTCTTCCGACGCGCCGTCGCCGATCGGCAGCAGCACGTCCACCGGCGCGGCCGTGGCCTCGCCGGCATCCTGCTCGTGGTGGTGCAGGTCGCGCGCCACCTGGTAGAGGCACAGCACTTCCAGATAGGCCGGCAGGTCGAAGAGCTCGGCGCCCTCGCCCTTGCGGAACAGCATCGATTCCAGCTCGGCCATCGCATCCAGCGGCGTCCACCACACGCGCTGCACGCGCGCCAGCACGCCCGGGTACTCCTCCAGCGCGCGCCCGGCCGAGGGGTCGTCGCTCCAGGCCGGTGCCACGCCGTTGAAGCGCTGATTGAAGCGAGCCCGCGTGCGGTCGTAGGCATCGTGGTCGCCGCAGCGGCGATAGATGTCCAGCAGCTTCAGGTAGGGCATCGGGCTGGTGCCGCCCGTGCCGCGCAGGTGGGTGAGGAGCAGGTCGATGGCCGCGTCGTCCTGGCCGAGTGCGATGAAGAAGTCGGCCTGCTGCTCGAGGTCGATCTGCTCCTCCACCGTCACCTCGCGATGGCGGTGCGACGCGACGGCGAGCGACTGCGGGCGCGTCTCGCCGAGCGGAGCGGGGGCGGACGCGACCGCGGCGCTCGTCACCGCGGGACGCACCTCGGGGGCGGGCGGCGGCTTGACTTCGCCGTGCACCGACTCCGGAACCTCGGAGGGACCGTACCAGCGATCGCCGGTGCCGGTGCGCACCGGCGGGCGCGACAGCTGCAGCAGCCGCCAGCCCAGCCCGATGGCCAGCAGCACGAGCAGCGCCAGCAAGCCGATCAGCCAAGGCAGGAAGCTGGACCCCAGCGCAGCCACCGGCGGCCTGGCCCGAAGCTGCATCACCGCCTCGCGGTTGGCCTGCGCATCGGCACGCAATTTCGCGAGCTCGGCCTCCAGTGCGCGCATGCGAGCGTCGGCCGCAGAAGCGGCAAGCTGCGCGGCGGCCAGCTCGGCGCGCACAGCGGAGGCGGCTTCCTGCGCCGCAACGGCCTGAGGATCCGACGTGGGCGGGGCGGACGCGATGGCGGTGGCGGGCACCGGCTCGACGACGTCCAGCCGCAGCCGTGCTTGTGCGGCGGGCTCGGCGGGTGCGGCGCGCGGGGCACTCGGCGCGGTCGCCACGGCTCGGCGCGGCGGCGCGCCCTCAGGGCGGGC
>Ga0247820_10002228_pt1 | contig 10915 bp, 10 predicted proteins | sample 13C_Glucose_Day1_2_FD_192480 | JGI IMG/M metagenome (GOLD analysis project Ga0247820, IMG submission 192480) | Soil microbial communities from agricultural site in Penn Yan, New York, United States - 13C_Glucose_Day14 | ecosystem: Environmental > Terrestrial > Soil > Agricultural land | place...
CCTATAGGGACGCCCGGGTTTCCCGACACTGGCAGACGAGGGGTGGCCATGACCGACCACGCAGGGCTGGAGCGCGCGATCGAAGCCGCCTGGGAGGCGCGCGACGAGATCACGCCCGCCACCGGCGGCGCGACCCGCGCGGCGATCGAGACGACGCTCGAGGCGCTCGACGAGGGGGCGCTGCGCGTCGCCGAGCGTGGCGACGACGGCGTCTGGCAGGTGAACCAGTGGGCGAAGAAGGCCGTGCTGCTCGGCTTCCGCCTGCAGGACATGGGCGCGCAGGCCGGCGGGCCGCAGGGCGGCGGCTGGTGGGACAAGGTCGACTCGAAGTTCAGGGGCTGGACGGAGCATGACTGGCGCGCGGCGGGGTTCCGCGCCGTGCCGACGGCGGTGGTGCGGCGCTCGGCCTACATCGCGCCGGGGGTGGTGCTGATGCCGTCGTTCGTCAACCTCGGCGCCTATGTCGGCGAGGGGACGATGGTCGACACCTGGGCGACGGTGGGGTCGTGCGCACAGATCGGCAAGAACGTGCATCTGTCGGGCGGGGTCGGGATCGGCGGGGTGCTCGAGCCGATGCAGGCCGGTCCGACGATCATCGAGGACGACTGTTTCGTCGGCGCCCGCTCGGAGGTGGTCGAGGGCTGCATCGTCCGCCAGGGGTCGGTGCTCGGCATGGGGGTCTTCATCGGCAAGTCGACGAAGATCGTCGACCGGGCGACGGGCGAGATCTTCTACGGCGAGGTGCCGCCCTATTCGGTGGTGGTCGCGGGCTCGCTGCCGGGCAAGCCGCTGCCGGACGGGAGCCCGGGACCGGGCCTCTACTGTGCCGTCATCGTCAAGCGAGTCGACGCCGGCACCCGGTCGAAGACCGCGATCAACGAGCTGCTCCGGGACTGACCATGGCAGAGGTCCACGCGCTGGTCATCGAATGCGGCCGGTGCATGGGCGACGACCTGCCCCCCGCCGCGAGCGGGGCTCGCGTGGTCTGCTACGCCCCGGGCGTCGACGTCGAGGACGCGATGGCGGCGGCCACCACCCTGCTGTGCGAGGCGGGCCTGGCACCGGTAGCCGCGTCCGCGCACGGGACCCTCGCCCAGCGTCGGGCGCGGGGCGAGCTCACCGCCTCCGAGCGGCTGTTGATGGACCGTGCGCTGCGGACCGGGCGGGTGATCGTCGCCGAGCTGACCCCGACCTACGAGCGCAACTGATACGACCTCCGGGCAAACACCGCGAGCGGCGGGACATTGCCTCGGCGTTTGGATCGCAAACCGATGCGCGAGCACGCGGGTGCCCGCGTACTCGCCCGGCGCTGCGCCGCCGGTAGCGCAAGCTCAATCGACGACAGGGCGCGGCGCCGACAATCTGCGGCGCCGGCCGGCGAGTGGAGAACCGAGGTCACACCACGCTCCAACGGAGGGGGGCGGGACCCGGCCCCAGGGCGCTAGTAGGCGACCTGGGAGTAGCCGTAGTCGCTGGCGTAGATGTCGGTCAATTCGCAGAGGTTGAGGTTCCAGAAGTCGACGACCTGCCCCGTCTCGTAGGTGATCTCGACATCGAACCGGCAGTAGCCGTTGACGATATACGGCTCGACGGTCGCCGTATAACCCGGGGGTATGACCGATCCGCCGAGAAGGTCCGGGCCACGGAAACGGGGATCGTGGACGTTGGTGATCTGCACCGACCAGATGGCGGAGCTGCCCGTGTTCGAGATGTTCACCCAGCGCTCCAGGGCCGAAGCACCGCCGGCCGACGTCATGGCGACCATGGCTGCAGCAGCGGCGGTGATCATGAGCTTCTTCATCTTTCCTTCCCCCTTTTCCGTTCGGACCGGCACCACGCCGTTCCGATGTGGATCAAGATCGCAGAGCCAGGGGGTGGACCAACCTTCAACTCATGGGCCGGCTCCCAGTAGTTTGGCAGGCGTTCCAGAATCTGGTACGATGATGGAATGCACGGTGGGGTCCTCAGCCTGAGTCCGGAACTGGTCTGTCTGATGGCGCTCCGCCAGGCGCGCGCGGACTTCTTCGACGCCGTGGGCGAGGCCGCGGAAGAGTGGCGCCGAGCCCAGCGGGAACCCGAGCTTTCCCGGGACGAGCGAAGACTTATGCGCAGTGACGGCGTGGCCCAGATCGCCGAATTCTTCTTCGTGCTGCGCGATGCCGGGCTGACCTCGCCGGCTGCGATCGCCGGCTTTCTTCGACGGCACAACGCCGACATGCAGGCGCTGCTGGATTCCTGCAGCCGGGGCTACACGCGGTTCGGCCTGTCGGCCGCGCGGATCAGGGAGGCCATGTTCCAGCCGCACCAGATCGATCTGATCGTCCATGAGTCCTCTGGCGAGAGGGCGACCTTCGATCAGCGGTCGATCGGGAAGATCCTGACCCAGGTGATGTCGTTCGAAAGCTGCCGCACGCTGCTGGTCCTGATGGCCAGCGCCGGGCTGTTGCAGCGGCGGGACTTCCGCTCGGTAGTGCTGATAAGCTCGCACGGGACCATCGAGGACATCTACCGGCGGCACCTGCGCTCGATGGTCGAGGCGATGACCGGGGCGCTTCCGGCGCCGATCGAGGACGGGACGCGGACATGCGGCTTAACCTGATCGTCAGCGCGGCGTGGGCCTGCCTGTCCCCTGCATTCGCGCAGGACATCGCCGGCATCGGCACCGATCTGTATGCCGGCGAGGCGCAGTGCGCCACAGTGCTGCGAGAGTTTCACGGCAGGCAGGACCGCAGCCCGCTCGCACTGAGCGTCGCGAGCGAGGTGTGCTACGTCAGCCGGCTCGTCGACGGGCTGGCGCCGACCCAGGGCGCCGGCAACGGCGCCTCTCTCGGCGCTGACCGAAGCCTCGGCCCTCCCGACGCGGGTCCGGCGGGGCGGGATCAGGGCCAGGGGGCTGCGTTCCAGCGCGCCGTAGCCAGCCGCGATGCCGTCCTGCAGGAGCTGGTGCAGACCGATCCGCACGAGGCCAACGACCTGCTGAAGCGACTGCTCGGCCCGAGCGAGGAGAGGAAGGGTTAGACCGCGGAAGCGGCGCCACTCATATGAGTACGGTAGCCGGCTGAATGACTCGCTTCGAGGCCCCGTTAACCGATATGAACAGTCGGTTGACGTTAACACATTAATTCAATCTGCCCAATGACTTGACCCCCGTCGCACGCGTGCGACGGCGTGCGACTCTCGCGCGTCCGGAGTGCATCGATCAGCCGAAGGCGGTATGAGTACGGGATCGAATCCTCTGATCCGACCATCGGACGATGCCGTCGCGCCCGTCGGTGCGACTATCTGCGATTGCGCCTCATCGCTCGGCCGCGGGGCTGGCGCCGGGATCGAAGTCGCGGATGATCGCCTTCAGCTCCGGCTCCGATACCCGCTTCGCCGCCCTCTCGGGCGAGAACCAGCGCGCGCGGCGCTGGCCGGTCTCGGGGTACTTGGTGAGCATCTCGCTGACCTCGAGCGGAAAGACCTTGACCGCGCAGTGGATCGACCGGCCGGCGCTGAGCCCCTTGTCGTAGGTGTAGAGGCCGACGGTGCGGTCGGCGATGGTCCCGCGCAGACCGGCCTCCTCGTAGGCCTCGCGCGCGGCGGCCTCGGGCTCGGTGCGGTTGCGCAACGGCCAGCCCTTGGGGATCACCCAGCGGCCGCTGTCCCGGCTGGTGATCAGCAGGATCCTGAGCCCCTTCCGCGAACGCCGCCAGCACAAGGCCGCAACCTGGAGGCCGGGAGGCCGGTAGCCGGTGTCCGCTGACACCGGAAAACGCTTCGGCGTCTTCGCCATGGCGGCGTCCGTCGTACTCCTGTCGAGCTGCGCGTCCGGATTGCCGGAGGCCGAGGGGGCGTGCACTGTCCGGTCTCCTGACGCGAGGGTCAAGGGTGCCGAAACTTCCGCCCGGCGCCGATCCCGCGAGGATGGCCGACGTCGGTTAACGCTTTGCGACCGATGGTGCCGTGGCGGGAGCGCCGCCAGTCAGTTCGTCCGGCGTGCGGACCAGGGCAGCGGGGCGACCGGGATGCCGTCCTCGAGCAGAGCGCGGGCCTCGGAGGATCGGGCCTCGCCGATGATCGGCCGCTCGGGGGCGCGGCCCTCGTGGATGCGCCGGGCCTCGGTGGCAAAGCGGCGGCCGACGTCCTCGGACTGAGCCTCGATCCGGCGGCGGAGCTCGGCCAGCGCCTGCTCCGCCGGGGACGCCGGGGCCGACAGGGCGGGCAAGGGCTCGGGTCCGGGCCGGTCTCCGGGCGCGGGATCCGGCCCGGACGCGGTGGCGGCGATGGCCGGGGCCATCAGATCCTTCACCACCGCGGTGCTGCCGCAGACCGCGCAGGCGACGAGGCCCGATCCGCTCAGGCGCTCGTAGTCCGCGCCCGACCCGAACCAGGAGTCGAACCGGTGCGCGTGGTCACAGCGCAGCGAGAAGCGGATCATTCGTGCGGTCCCGTCATCATGGCGTTACCGGTCAGATATAGTGCGGGAGTGTGAAGACGAAACTCCCTTCTGTGCCCGGCGGCGTCCTGCTAGACACTGGCGTGATGGATCGAAAGCCCGCGACCTGGTTCATGGCCCTCGCGGCAGGGGCGCTCGCCGCCGCCGTCGCCGCGCTCCCGGTGCCGCCGCTCGCCGCCTTCGCCGGCGGCGCGATCCTCGCGCTCGTCGCGGCGATCGCGCTGCGCGCCCGCCCCGGGGCCGCCGTGGCCCCGGAGCCGACCGCGGTGTCGGCGGTACCCGCGCCCCCGCCGGCCACGACCGGTCGGGCGGGCGCGATGCCGACCGCCTTCGGGCGGGCGCTGATCGAGAAGCTGCCGACGCCGCTTCTCGTCGTCACCCGGACCGGGCGCATCCTCTACGCCAACCCGGCGGCGCACGCGGCGCTGGCCCGCCTCCAGCCCGACGCGCATTTCGCCACGGTCATCCGGGCGCCGGCCTTCGTCGAGGCGATGACGGCGACCCTCGCCGACGGCGGGGAACGCAAGGTGCGCTTCGCCACCCACCAAGGGCGCGAGCGCTTCTTCGCGGCGCGCATCGGCATGCTGCCGACGGAAGTCGCCTTCGGCCCCGAGGCGCTCGCCATCGTCCAGATCGAGGACCGGACCGACTACCGCCGCACCGAGCAGCTGCGTTCCGACTTCATCGCCAACGCCAGCCACGAGCTGCGCACGCCGCTCGCCTCGGTGATCGGCTACATCGAGACCCTGCAGAACCACGCCCGCAACGACCCGGAGGCCCGCGAGCGCTTCCTCGGCATCATGGCGCGCGAGGCCGGGCGGATGCAGCGGCTCGTCGACGACCTCATGTCGCTCAGCCGAATCGAGATGACCGAGCACGTCCGTCCCTGCGAGGCGGTCTCGCTGAACCAGATCGCGACCGAGAGCGCCACCGCGCTCCTGCCCGTGGCCGCACGGCGCGAGGTGACGCTTGAGATCCTCGTGCCCGCGACCGGGGCGCAGGTCCCCGGCGACCGCGACCAGCTCGCGCAGGTCTTCACCAACCTCATCGACAACGCCATGAAGTACGCCGGCAAGGGCGCGACCGTGCGCGTCCTCGCCACGCCGCCGAGCAAGGCGCACCCGAGCCGCCACGGGGTCACCGTCGCCGACGATGGCCCGGGCATCCCGCGCGAGCACGTCCACCGCCTGACCGAGCGCTTCTACCGCGTGAGCGTGACCTCGAGCCGGGACAAGGGCGGCACCGGCCTCGGCCTCGCCATCGTCAAGCACATCGTCAACCGCCACGAGGGCCGGCTCGAGATCGCCTCGACCGTCGGCAGCGGCAGCGCCTTCACCGTCTGGCTGCCGCAGTCCGACCCGGGCGACACCGCCGCGCCGGAGGCCCCCGCCGAGGCGGGCTCCGCCGTCCCCGAGGCCGATCGCCGTTCCGCGTGAGGCACTTGATCCGTCACGGGACTGTCGCATCATTGTCACGAGTCCGGCGCCTGCGCCCCCTAGGATCAGCGGTGCGCCGGCCGCGAGGAACGGCGTCCAGGAGCGGTTTCAATGGCACAAAGCGTGTCGGCCTTCGACGAGGACCTGGTGCAGGTTCAGGCCCGCATTTCCGAGATGGGCGGGATCTGCGAGGAGCTGCTCGCCAAGGCGCTCCGGTCGGTGCAGGACCGCGACGCGAGCCTCGCCCGCGCGGTGATCGAGCGCGACCGGGCGCTCGACAGCATGGAGGTGGCGCTCGAGGAGAGCGTGGTGCGCCTGATCGCGCTGCGCCAGCCGGTCGCCGGCGACCTGCGCGGCCTGATCGCCGCGATGAAGATCGCCTCGACGCTCGAGCGCATCGGCGACCTCGCCAAGAACATCGCCAAGCGGGCGATCCCGCTGTCCTCGGCGCGGCCGATCAAGCTCACTACCTCGATCGTGCGCATGGGGCGCCAGACGCTGACCCAGCTCTCGGACGTCCTCAACGCCCACGCGGCGCGCGACATCGACCTCGCGGTGCAGATCTGGAACCAGGACTACGAGATCGACGAGCTCTACAACGCCATCTTCCGCGAGGTGGTCACCTACATGATGGAGGACAGCCGCCTGATCGGCGTCGGCTCCCAGCTGATGTTCATCGCCAAGAACCTCGAGCGCATCGGCGACCACTCCACCCACATCTCCGAGATGGTCTACTACATCGTCACCGGCGACAGCCTCGGCGACGACCGGCCCAAGGGCGAGCCCACGGGCATCGACTTCGTGCAGGAATAGCGACAGGAACCTCATGTCCGCCAAGGTGCTCGTGATCGAGGACGAGGAGGCGATCAGCCAGCTCCTCGCCTACAACCTCCAGAAGGAGGGCTTCACCGTCGCGACCTCCGCCGACGGTGACGAGGCGCTGATCGCCCTCGACGAGAGCAAGCCCGACATCGTGCTGCTCGACTGGATGCTGCCGAACGTCTCGGGGATCGAGCTCTGCCGGCAGCTGCGGGCCCGCGCCATGACCCGCGACATCCCGGTCATCATGCTGACCGCCCGCGGCGAGGAGGAGGATCGCGTCCGCGGCCTCGACGTCGGCGCCGACGACTACGTGACCAAGCCTTTCTCGATGACCGAGCTCGTCGCGCGGATGCGGGCCGTGCTGCGCCGCGCCGCGCCGGCGCTCGCCGGTGACGTCGCCCGCTTCGCCGACCTCAGCCTCGACCGCCAGCAGTTCCGGGTGAAGCGCGGCAAGCGCGACATCCACCTCGGGCCGACCGAGTTCCGCCTGCTCGACACGCTGATGCAGCGCCCTGGCCGGGTCTTCAGCCGCGAGCAGCTGCTCGACCGGGTGTGGGGGCAGGACGTCTACGTCGAGATCCGCACCGTCGACGTCCACATCGGCCGCCTGCGCAAGGCGCTGAACCGCCGCGGCGACCGCGACCCGATCCGCACCGTCCGCTCCTCGGGCTACGCGCTCGACGAGACCTATTCGGGCTGAGCCCCGTCTCTCCTCAAGATTGATCGACATCAACGGCCCCGCCCGTCCTGGTGGTATGATCGCCGGCGTTGGACGGGAGGGGCCGATGGCGATCATCTTTGGGCACGACGAGGGCGACGACTATATCTCGGGCACGCCCCGTGCGGACACGATCTACGGCTTCGGAGGAAACGACGACCTCTCCGGACTGGGGGGACCGGACAGCTTGCTCGGCGGCGCCGACGACGACCGGCTGCACGGCGGCGGTGGCAACGACAGTCTCTACGGCGAGGACGGCAACGACAGGCTCGACGGCGAGGCGGGCAACGACAGCCTCGCGGGTGGCGCCGGCGAGGACACCTTGCAGGGTGGCGCGGGCGCCGACGTCTTCGACGGGTGGTCAGGCTCCGACACGGTGTTGTACGACGATCAGACCGTGGGCGTCCGGATCTCACTGCAGGCTGGCGTGGCCTCGTTTCCGGGCACGACCATGCCTGACGAGTATCTGTCCTCGATCGAGAACGCGGTCGGCGGGCAAGAAGATGATACGCTCGTCGGGAATGAGTACGACAACGTCCTTGCTGGCGGCACAGGCAACGACAGCTTGGATGGCGAGGGCGGCAACGATGTGCTCGACGGCGGGGTCGGCGCCGACACCCTCGATGGCGGCAGCGGGTCGGACACACTGATCGGCTTCGATCTCGGCGAGCCCTGGTACAACTTCACCATCAGCAATGCTTTCCGCGCGCCCGATACCGTGCGCTACGACTGGGCCTATGGCGATCTGGTTGCGACGCTTGCCGGGGGCGCCGTGCTCGACGAGTACGGGCCGAACACGGACACCCTCGTCGGCATCCAGAACCTCTGGGCCGGGGCGGGCAACGACTACGTCGCCGGCAGCGGTGCGGACAACGAACTCCGCGGCGGCAACGGCGGCGACACGCTGCGCGGCCTCGATGGCGACGACACCCTCTGGGGCCAGGGCGGCCATGATCGGCTCGAGGGCGGGGCGGGCAACGACACCGTCGTCTATTCCGACAACAAGACACCGGTGCGGATCGACCTCGTCACGCAGACGGTGACCTTCCCAGGCAAAACGTGGCTCCCGGAAGCACTCGTTTCGGTCGAGAACGCCGTCGGCGGTTCGGGCCGCGACCTCCTCCTCGGCACGGCCGCCGCCAATGTCCTCGACGGCGGGCCCGGCGCGGACACGATCAACGGCGGCGCCGGCACCGACACCGCCTCCTTCGCCTCGCAGGCGCACGGCGTTCGCGTCAACCTGAACGACCAGACGGCGACGATCCTCGGCACCTCCGTCACCGACACGCTCGTCTCGATCGAGAACGCCACCGGCAGCACCGGCAACGATCTCCTCTTCGGAAGCGCGCGAGCGAATACCCTCGACGGCGGATCAGGCGACGACTGGATCTGGGCGGGCAGCGGCAACGACACGGTATTGCTGTCCGCCGGTCACGACCATGTCTCCGGTGGGGCCGGGACTGACACCCTCGCCTGGACCCCCACCTACGACACCGCCTACGACCTCACCTACTCCTACTACGAAGATGATCGGACCGGCATCTACGAGGGCTATGGCGGCGATACCGAGGCCGACGTCACCATCGATCTCGCGGCCGGAACGGCAACCGGAAGCGGCTTCGACACCAGCCTCGCCGCGATCGAGAACGTCACGACGGGGGTCGGCAACGACCACGTGATCGGAAACGCCGCCGCGAACCTGATTTCCGTCGGCCATGGTGCCAACGTCGTCGACGGCGGCGGCGGGGCGGACACCATCGTCGGGAGCGGAATCGAGAACACCGTCTTCCCCTGGTATCACAGCTGGGGCGATGGACGCGACGGATCCGAGGTTCTCCACGGCGGCAGCGGCAACGACCGCATCGTCGGCGGTACCACGGTGTTCGGCGACGGCGGCAACGACACCCTCGTCGCCGGCTGGAACCGCAACGTCATGACCGGCGGGTCCGGCGCCGACCACTTCGTCTTCTCCGACGTCGACGAGCGCCACTACAGCGGCCACATGCGCGTCCAGAGCGGCTCCATCCTCGACTTTGACGGCGACGCCGGCGACTGGCTCGTCATCGACCGCGCCTACGACTCGAACCCCGCCTACGACTTCGTCGGCCACGTCGCGAGCGATGAAGACGTGCCCGTCGGTTCCTGGGGCATCGTCGACGGCGACTTCTTTCTGTGCACCGGCCGATCGACCGACGAGTACACGTCCGACTGGCCCGACGGCGTCCACGTCGCCATCACCGGTACCCTGGCCGAGAGCGACGTCCTCTTCGTCTGAAGCATCGGCACGGACGCCGCTCCGGTTTCTTGCGGGGCCTACAATTGACAAGGGGGCGGGGCTTGCGGCAAAACGGCCGCTCGCCCCACCGGAGCCGCCGCAGGTGGGGCGTTTTCCGTTTCCGGGAGGCGGCCTTCGGAGGGACCGATGATACCGCCCGTCCTGCCCACCTACACCCGGGCGCCGCTCGCCTTCGTCTCCGGCGAAGGCCCGTGGCTGGTGGAGGAGAGCGGCGAGCGATACCTCGACCTCGGCGCCGGCATCGCGGTGACGCTGCTCGGGCACGCCAATCCGGTGCTGGTCAAGGCGCTGGAGGAACAGGGGCGCAAGCTCTGGCACACCTCGAACCTCTACCGCATCCCCAACCAGGAGGCGCTGGCCGAGCGGCTGGTCGCGGCGACCTTCGCCGACACGGTGTTCATGACCAACTCGGGGACGGAAGCGATCGAGTGCGCGGTGAAGATGGCGCGCAAGCACTTCCATCACAACGGCCACCCGGAGCGGAACCGCATCATCGCCTTCGAGGGGAGCTTCCACGGGCGCAGCTACGCCGCGATCTCGGCGGCGGGCTCGGAGAAGATGGTGAAGGGCTTCGACCCGGTGGTGCCGGGCTTCGATCACCTGCCGTTCTTCGACATCGAGCAGGTGCGCGAGGCGGTCGGGCCGGAGACGGCGGCGATCCTGATCGAGCCGATCCAGGGCGAGGGCGGCATCCGCGCGCTCTCGCGCGAGGACATGCGGGGCCTGCGTGCGCTCTGCGACGAGACCGGGACGCTGCTTATCCTCGACGAGGTGCAGTGCGGGATGGGGCGGACGGGCAAGCTCTTCAACCACGAGTGGGCGGGGATCGCGCCCGACATCATGACCATCGCCAAGGGCATCGGCGGGGGCTTCCCGCTCGGGGCCTGCCTCGCGACCGAGCGCGCCGCCGACGGGATGACCGCCGGCACCCACGGCTCGACCTATGGCGGCAACCCGCTCGCCTGCGCGATCGGCTGCGCGGTGATGGACGTGGTGACGGGCGAGGGTTTTCTCGACAACGTCAGCCGCGTCGCCGGGCGCCTGCGCCAGAAGCTCGAGGGGCTCGTCGCCGCCCATCCCGCCGTCTTCGAGGCGGTGCGCGGCGAGGGTCTGATGCTCGGCCTGAGGTGCAAGGTTCCGCCGGCCGACCTCGTCCAGGCGGGCTACGACGCCCGGGTCATCGTGGTGCCGGCGGAACCTTGCAC
>Ga0247820_10002229_pt1 | contig 10911 bp, 8 predicted proteins | sample 13C_Glucose_Day1_2_FD_192480 | JGI IMG/M metagenome (GOLD analysis project Ga0247820, IMG submission 192480) | Soil microbial communities from agricultural site in Penn Yan, New York, United States - 13C_Glucose_Day14 | ecosystem: Environmental > Terrestrial > Soil > Agricultural land | place...
ACGCAGCCTGATCACCTGGGGGCCCAGCCTCACCGGACGGTCGTATTGGTAGCGGGTGACGTGGTTCAGCGCGGCGTGGATGGACATGTCCGGGGGATGCTAGCAAGTCCGGGGCCTGCGCAGGGGTCGCGACCGATGCCTCCTCCATCGTGGGTCGGCGCTCATCCGCGTGGACCCGTTGTGCAGCGGACATGCGTGACAACGGGTCGATGAAGGGGCGGTCGTGGGTGCCGCTGCTGGCGGGGGCGGTGCTCGGGCCGGTGCTGCAGTTGCAGCAGCGGGAGCTCTGGGTGGTCGAGACCTATGCGGCGATCTCCGCGATCGCGGGCCTGGTGTTCGGGGCGGCGTCGATCCGACGCGTGCGCACCCACGGCCTGGCTGTTCTGCTCCTCGCGGCCACCGTCGCGTTCGGCGTTTGCGGCGCTCGTGCAGTGGTCTTCGTCTCGCGCGCCCTTTCGCCCGCGCTGGAAGGCCGCGATCTCCTCGTCACCGGCACGATCGCCGCGATGCCGCAATCGGGCGAGCTGGGACTGCGCTTCCGCTTCGAGGTGGAGCAGGCGTCCGACGCCGGCCGGCCGGTGGTGCTGCCGCCGCGGTTGTCGCTGGCCTGGTACCCGTCGGAGGCGGAGCGCACCACGCCGGCGCTCTTCGCCGGCGAGCGCTGGCGGCTCACGGTGCGGCTGCGCGCGCCGCACGGCCACGCCAACCCGCATGGCGTCGACCACGAACTCTGGCTGTGGGAGCAGGGCCTGCAGGCCACCGGCTACGTGCGCGCGGGCCCGGCCCAGCCCGAGCCGCAGCGGCTGGGCCCGACCCTGCGCCATCCGGTGGAGCAGGCGCGGCAATCGGTGCGCGACGCGATCCTCGCGCGGCTGGCCGACCGGCCCGCGGCGGGCGTCATCGCCGCGCTGGTCACCGGCGACCAGGCAGCGATCGATCGCTCCGACTGGGACGTGTTCCGTGCCACCGGCATCGCGCATCTGCTCTCGATCTCAGGCCTGCATGTGACGATGTTCGCCTGGCTCGCGGCCGCCGCCGTCGGCGCGCTGTGGCGGCGAAGTGCGCGGCTGTGCCTCGCCTGGCCCGCGCAACACGCGGCCGTGGTGGGCGGCCTGTGGCTCGCCACCGGCTATGCCCTCTTCAGTGGCTGGGGCGTGCCGGCGCAGCGCACGCTGCTGATGCTGGCGGCGGTCGCCTGGCTGCGGTTGTCGGGGCGGCGCTGGCCCTGGCCGGTGACCTGGCTGTTCGCCTGCGCGGTGGTGGTGACGGCCGATCCGTGGGCGCTGATGCAGGCGGGGTTCTGGTTGAGCTTCGTCGCGGTCGGCGTGCTGTTCGCGGCCGACCCGGGTGGGGCACGGCCCGCGGGTGTGGTGCAGCGCGGGGTCGCGCTGGCGCGCGAGCAGGCCGTGGTGACGCTCGCGCTGGCGCCCTTGTCGCTGCTGCTGTTCGGCCAGGTGTCGCTGGTGGGACTGGTCGCCAACCTGGTCGCGATCCCGTGGGTCACGCTGGTCGTCACGCCGCTCGCGCTGCTCGGGACGCTGCTGCCGCCGTCGTGGGACCTGGCCGCCTGGGCGGTGCAGGCGATGGGCTTCGCGCTGCAGGCACTGGCGTCCTGGCCGTTCGCGGTGTGGAGCGGCGCGACGCCGCCGCTCTGGGCCGGTGCGGCCGGCGTGCTCGGCGGCCTGCTGCTCGCGTTGCGCCTGCCGGTGCCCGTGCGCGCGCTCGGCCTGCCGCTGCTGCTGCCGGCGCTGCTGTGGCAGGCGCCGCGGCCGGCCTGGGGCGAATTCGAGCTGCTGGCCGCCGACGTCGGCCAGGGCAACGCCGTGCTGGTGCGCACCGCCGGCCACTCGCTGGTCTACGACACCGGCCCGCGCTTCAGCAGCGAGACCGACGCCGGGCAGCGCGTGCTGGTGCCGCTGCTGCGCGCGTTGGGCGAGCGGGTGGACCGGGTGCTGATCAGCCACCGCGACAGCGACCACGCGGGCGGCGCGGCTTCGGTGCTGGCCGCGCACCCCGGCGCCGACCTGCTGGCTTCGCTGGAGCCGGGCCATCCGCTCGCCTTGGTTCGGCCGCTCCGGCCCTGCGTGGCGGGCGAGCGCTGGACCTGGGACGGCGTGCGCTTCGAGGTGCTGCATCCGCCGCCGAACGAGCCGCCCGCCCGCAAGGCCAACGCCTCAAGTTGCGTGCTGCGCGTCTCGAACGACCGCCAGGCCGCGCTGCTGGCCGGCGACATCGAGCTGCCGCAGGAGCGGGCCCTGCTCGAGCGCGGCGCGCCGCTGCGGGCGCAGGTGCTGCTGGTGCCTCACCACGGCAGCCGCACCTCGTCCAGCGAAGCGTTCCTGGATGCGGTGCGTCCGCGTTGGGCGCTGGTGCAGGCCGGCTACCGCAACCGGTTCGGGCATCCGGCCGCGCCGGTGCTGGCGCGCTATGCCGAACGCGGCGCCGAGGTCGTCGCGACCGATCGCTGCGGCGCGGCGTGGTGGTCGTCGGCGCGGCCGGAGGTGGTGCGCTGCGAGCGCGACGCGAACCGCCGGTACTGGCACCACCGACTGCCGCCGTCCGCGCCCCATTGAAGAGCCTGCCTTCCCCGTTCGAGCCCCTCTCCGCGCCCCTCCGCGGGCCCGGTTGTTGCTATCCTTTGTTGACGGAGAAGGCCGCATGCACAGATTCGACGAGATGTTCCGGCAGCTGCCCGATTCGGGCCCGCTGCAGTTCCAGTCCCAGACGATGGGCGGGATGACCCAGACCCAGATGCAGGGCGTGCGCGACCACTACCAGCGCTACGCCTCCTGGCTGGAACGCCAGCCGACCGCCACCATGGCGGCGCGTCGCGAAGAGGCGGAGATGATCTTCCGCCGCGTCGGCATCACCTTCGCCGTGTACGGCGCCAAGGACGAGGACGGCGCCGGCACCGAGCGGCTGATCCCGTTCGACCTGATCCCGCGCATCATCCCCGCGCACGAGTGGGTCGAGATGGAGAAGGGCCTGATCCAGCGCGTGACGGCCCTCAACCGCTTCCTGCACGACGTCTACCACGACCAGGAGATCCTCAAGGCCGGCGTGATCCCGGCCGACCAGGTGCTCAACAACGCCCAGTACCGCGAGGTGATGCGCGGCGTGTACGCGCCGCACCACGTGTACTCGCACATCGCCGGCGTCGACATCGTGCGCGCGCCCAACCCGCAGGGCGAGGGCGAGTACTACGTGCTGGAGGACAACCTGCGCGTGCCCAGCGGCGTGAGCTACATGCTGGAAGACCGCAAGATGATGATGCGGCTCTTCCCCGACCTGTTCAGCCAGTACCGCGTGGCGCCGGTGGCGCACTACCCCGACCTGCTGCTGGAGACGCTGCGCGCCTCGGCCCAGCCCGGCGCGCCCGATCCCACGGTGGTCGTGCTCACGCCCGGCATGTACAACAGCGCGTACTTCGAGCACGCGTTCCTCGCGCAGCAGATGGGCGTGGAGCTGGTCGAAGGCCAGGACCTGTTCGTCAAGGACCGCTTCGTCTACATGCGCACCACGCGCGGCCCGCGTCGCGTCGATGTGATCTACCGCCGCGTGGACGACGACTTCCTCGACCCCGAGGTCTTCCGGCCCAACTCCACCCTCGGCTGCCCGGGCCTGGTGGACGCCTACAAGGCCGGCAACGTGACGATCTGCAATGCCATCGGCGCGGGCGTGGCGGACGACAAGTCGATCTATCCGTACGTGCCCAGGATGATCGAGTTCTACCTGGGCGAGAAGCCGATCCTCTCCAACGTGCCGACCTACATGTGCCGCAATCCGGGCGACCTCAAGTACGTGCTGGCCAACCTCAAGGACCTGGTGGTCAAGGAGGTCCACGGCGCGGGCGGCTACGGCATGCTGGTCGGGCCCGCGTCCACCAGGCAGGAGATCGAGGACTTCCGCCAGGCGATCGTCGCCAACCCCTCCGGCTACATCGCCCAGCCCACGCTGAGCCTGTCGTCCTGCCCCACCTTCGTGAACAGCGGCGTCGCGCCGCGGCACATCGACCTGCGGCCCTTCGTGCTGTCGGGCAAGCAGGTGCAGATGGTGCCCGGCGGCCTGACGCGCGTGGCGCTCAAGGAAGGCTCGCTGGTGGTCAACTCGTCCCAGGGTGGCGGCACCAAGGACACCTGGGTGCTGGAGGTCTGACCATGCTGAGCCGCACCGCCGATCACCTGTTCTGGATGGCCCGCTACACCGAGCGTGCCGAAAACACGGCCCGGATGCTGGACGTCAACTACCAGACCTCGCTGCTGCCGCAATCGGCGGCCGTGGCGCAGGTCGGCTGGCAGGGCCTGCTGTCCATCAGCGAGCTCGTACCCTCGTACGCAGCCCGGCATGGCGACATCGAGGCCTCGCGCGTCATGGAGTTCATGGTCAAGGACGAGAACAACCCGTCGTCCATCGTGTCGTGCCTCCGCGCCGCGCGCGAGAACGCCCGTGCCGTGCGCGGCTCGCTCACCACCGAGGCCTGGGAGACGCAGAACCAGACCTGGCTGGAGGTCAACCGCATGCTGCGCGCCGGCGACTTCGAGCGCGACCCCGGCCAGTTCTTCGAGTGGGTGAAGTTCCGCTCGCACCTGTCGCGCGGCGTGACGGTGGGAACCATGCTGATGGACGAGGCGCTGCAGTTCATGCGCCTGGGCACCTTCCTGGAGCGCGCCGACAACACCGCGCGTCTGGTCGACGTCAAGTTCCATGCGGTGCAGAGCGACTTCTTCGGCGCCGCCACCGAGCAGGACCAGGAGTACGACTTCTATCACTGGAGCGCCATCCTGCGCAGCGTGTCCGGCTTCGAGATCTACCGCAAGGTGTACCGCGACGTGATCAAGCCCGAGCGCGTCGCCGACCTGCTGATCCTGCGGCCCGACATGCCGCGATCGCTGCACGCCAGCATGAACGAGGTGGTGCACAACCTGGGCATGGTGGCCAACGACCAGTCGGCCGAGACCCAGCGGCGCGCCGGCAAGCTGCGCGCCGACCTGCAGTACGGCAGCATCGACGAGATCCTGGCCACCGGCCTTCACGCCTTCCTGACCCAGTTCCTCGACCGGGTCAACGAACTGGGCATGCGCATCAGCCGCGACTTCCTGGTCCCCGCCACGCTTTGAATCTGCCGCCCGCCGGCCTGCTCGACCGCGCCACGCTGCTGCACGACGGCATCCGCCTGGAGGCCTCGGGCCGGATCGACGAGGCGGTGGAGCGCTACCGAGAAGCCGTGGTGCGCGAACCGGGCTTCTTCGAGGCCCACGCCAACCTGGCCGGCGTGCTGTGGCGGGTCGGCGAGTTCGATCGCGCGCTGGCCCATGCCCGCGCGGCCGTCGGTCTCGCGCCCGAGCATCCGCAGTGCGTGCGGATGCTGGGCAGCACGCTGCTGCAGCTGAACCGGGTGGAAGAGGCCGAGCGCGAGCTGCGCCGCGCGCTCGCCCTCTTGCCGACGCTGGCCAGCGCGCAGTTCGACCTGGCGTCCTGCCTGCTGCTCGCCGGCCGGCTGGAGGAGGGCTGGTCCTGGTACGGGAAACGCTGGAACGACACCGCGCGCACACCGCGTCCGCCGTTCTGGCGGCCCGAGCTGGAATGGCGCCGCCCCGACCAGGCGCTCGCGGGCCGGCGATTGCTGGTCCATGCCGAACAGGGCCTGGGCGACGCGATCCAGTTCGCGCGCTACCTCCCGAAGTTGCAGTCGCTAGGCGCCCACGTGGTCTGCGCGGTGCCAGCGCCGCTGGTGCCGCTGATCGAGAGCAGCTTTCCCGGCGTCCAGTGCCTGCGCGCGGACGGTGCCGTGCAGGCCGACCTGCACGTCGCGTTGCTCGACCTGCCCGCACGCCTGGGCACCGCCACGCTGGACGACATCCCCGCCGCGCCGCGCTACCTGCGGGCGCCGGCCGACCGCGCGGCGCGATGGCGCGACCGGCTCGCGCCGTGGCAAGGCAAGTTCAGGATCGGCCTGGCCTGGAGCGGCATGCGGCGCCAGGTGAACAACCGCAATCGCGCGTTGGCCCTCGGCCATCTCGCGCCCCTGTTCGATCTTCCCGGCGTGCAGTGCTTCAGCCTGCAGCAGACCGACGCGGGCCACTGCACGGACACGCAGCCGACGCCGGAACAGCTGGTCGATCTCACGCCTGAGTGGCGCGACTTCGGCGACAGCGCGGCGATGGTGGAGCAGCTCGATCTGGTGGTGAGCGTCGACACGGTCACGGCGCATCTCGCGGGGGCGCTGGGCACGAAGGCCTTCGTCCTGTTGCCGCCGAATCCCGATTTCCGCTGGCTGCTGGACCGCGAGGATTCGCCCTGGTACCCGGGGATGCGCTTGTTCCGACGCGGCTTCACCGAGCCGCGACCGGCTCAGGTCGAGCGGGTGGTGCAAGCCGTAAGATCGTCGCGCGTTGCCGACCCACGGCCATGAAGCTGCGTTCCATCTTCGCCCTGCTGATCTCGCACGCCCTGATCGGGGTGCTGGGGTTCGCCGCCGGCATCTACGCGCTGCCGCTGCTCATCGCGCCCGCCGCGCCCACCGCCGCCGAAGTGCAGGCGAAAGCGGATCGGGCGCGTCACACCGCGCAGTTCCGGCGCGACCTCAAGGGCAGCGACGCGCTGCACTGGGGCGAGGGCCGGGTGACCGTGGGGCCTGACGCGGTGAGCCTGCTGGGCGAGATCGCGCCGGGGCCCGACTACAAGCTCTACCTGTCGCCGCGCTTCGTCGAGACCGAGGACGAGGTGCAGGCGATCAAGGCGCAGATGCTGCGCGTGGGCGACGTGAAGACCTTCAAGAACTTCATCGTCCCGCTGCCGCCGCAGGCGGACGTCGAGAAGTACGACACCGTGCTGGTGTGGTGCGAGACGTTCAGCCAGTTCATCACGGCGGCGAAGTACCGCTGAGGACGACGGCTCAGTGGAGTGCAGCCAGCGAGCGCGTGAGGTTCTCGCGCGCCCGCGCCTCCAGCGCATCGCGGTACGCGTCCGTCACGTAGATCCGCGGCCGCGCCAGGAACGACTGGAGCACCTTGGCGCGGCCCTCGCGCCAGGCTTCGTCGGCCACGTGGCCGTACTCGCGCCGCACCTGCTGCTCGTACTCGTCGAAGCGCGCGGGCGCCGAGCCCAGGATCGCGAGGTCGATGTCGAGCAGCAGGCGCGTGTCCGGGTCGTCGCCCTCGACGACATGGGTCTTGGTCGCCATCACCAGCGCATGAACGCGATCGCCCACCTGCTCGTCGCAGCCGGCCGCCCGCACGCTGTCCCGCGCCCAATCGGCGCTGCGTTCTTCGTTGTCATCGCGCCGCGGCTCGTACACCGCGTCGTGGAACCAGAGGGCGAGTTCCACTTCCGCCGGGCGCCGCGCCAGCATCGAGGCGGCCTCGAAATGCGCGAGGCATTCGCGCAGGTGCTGCAGCGTGTGGTAGTGGCGATGCCGCTCGCCCCAGGCGGCCACCAGCTGGTTCATCAGGCCGCCGTTGGCTTGCGCGGCGCCCAGTTCGCCCCACAGGCGCTGCCAGTTCGCGAGGGTGAAGCTCATGAGCCGTTGTTGCGCGACAGCGCTTCCTTGACCTCGCGCCCGAGTTCGATCACCGCCATCGCGTAGTAGCTGGACCAGTTGTAGCGGGTGATCACGTAGAAGTTCTCGGTGCCCGCCACGTAGACGGGCGGCGCGTCGGCGCCGTTCTGCAGTTCGACCAGCGCCAGCGGGCCGGTGTGCTTCACCGCCGTGTCGTCCAGCACCGCGCCCAGGGCCAGGAAGGTGGGCACGCTGAAGGTGGGCAGGATGTCGGGCGCGAGCAGCGTGTCCTTGTCCAGCCGCTCCTCGTCGAAGGTGACCGGATAGTGCGTGGGCATGCCCGGCTGCCAGCCGAAGGCCTTGAAGTAGTTGGCCACCGAGCCGATGACGTCGGTGGGGCTGCGCCACAGGTCCACGCGGCCGTCGCCGTCGTAGTCCACCGCCCAGCGCACCCAGCTGCTGGGCATGAACTGCGGCATGCCCATCGCGCCCGCGTAGCTGCCCAGCGGCCGCGCGGGGTCCACGCCCAGGCGCCGCTGCAGCACCAGGAAATGCTCCAGCTCGCCCTGGAAGAACTTCGTGCGTTCGGCCGCGCGCGGATGCGAATCGGGGAAGTCGAACGCCAGCGTGGCCAGCGCGTCGAGCACGCGGAAGTTGCCCATCTGCTGGCCGTAGATCGTCTCCACGCCGATGATGCCCACCACGACCTCGGGCGGCACGCCGTAGTCGCGCTCGGCGCGCTCGAGCGCCGCGCGGTTCTCCTGCCAGAAGCGCACGCCGGCCTGGATGCGCGTCTGGTCGATGAAGCGGCCGCGGTAGACGGTCCAGTTCTTGGGCGTGCCGGAAGGCGCGGGCTGCATCAGCCGCACCACCACGGGGAGCATGCGCGCCTCGCGCAGCGCGGCGCGGGCCCAGTCGGCGTCGAGGCCGTGGCGCTCGGCCAGCTGGTCGGCGAAGGCCATGGCGTCTTCGCGGCCGGCGTAGGGCGTGCCCTGGCGCGACGGTGCGGACACCTTGGTCTTCTTGGGCGAGGAGTTCTTGGCCGGTGCCGCGACGGCGGCAATGGCAACGGCCGCCAGCACGGCGGCCAGGGAGATGGCTCGGATCATCGGAGGGCGGGCCAGGGCAATCGGTTCAGTTCGCGCTGCAGCGCGGGGAGGGGAGCGTCGGGGTCGCGGCCGTAGCGTTGCGCTTCCAGCCGCAGCAGCCAGTCTGCCAGCGGGCGGCCGGGCTCGCCGAAACGCTTGGTGACCGCGTCGGCCATCTGGCGAGGGCCGGCGTTCGGCGGAAGCGGCACGCCGACCGCGGCCAGGCGCTGGCGGACACGCGACAGCAGCCGCAGCCAGGGGTCCTGGCGGCTGCGCTCCCAGCGCGCCCAGGCGATGCCCAGCAGCGCGGACGCGACCACCACGCAGATCAGTACATAGGCCAGGTCCTGCCAGTTCGGCGAGCGGAAGCCCAGCTTCTTCATCAGGTCGAGCTGCTTGCTCTGCGTGTAGTTCAGCACCCACTGGTTCCAGCGGTTGTTGACCGCTTCCCAGGCCTGGCGGACGTTGGCCAGCAGGTTGGGACTGACCACGTTGCCGACCGCGGAGGCGAACGCGCTCTCGGGCGGACGCAGCCGTTGCAACGCGCCGATGCGGCCGGGCTGCACCATGGCCGTGGGATCGACCCGCACCCAGCCGCGGCCGGCCAGCCAGACCTCGGCCCAGGCGTGGGCGTCGGCGTGGCGCAGCGTCCAGAAGCCGTCGACCTGGTTGATCTCGCCGCCCTGGTAGCCGGTGACGATGCGCGAGGGGATGTCCATGGCGCGCATCAGCACCACGAAGGCCGAGGCGATGTGCTCGCAGAAGCCGCGCTTGCGGTCGAACCAGAACTCGTCGGCCGTGTGCTCGCCGTAGAGGCCGGGCTCCAGCGTGTAGACGTAGCCGCCGGTGCGCAGCCGCTGCAGGGCGGCCCGCACCAGCGCCGGCTTGTCCGCGGCGCCGCCCGGCGACGCGGCCATCAGCTCGGTGGCCAGCTGCAGCGTGCGTGGGTTGAACCCGGGCGGCAGCTCGCGGTACTGCGGGGGCAGGCTGGCGGCGCTGGTGGCCCGTCCGCCGGCGCGGTAGTCGATGTGGCTCTCGACCGTGTAGCGCAGCAGGTCCGTCACCGGCCGGGTGGAGATCCACTGCATCTCGCCGCCGCCCACCACGGTGAGGCCGGGCGCCTCGGGCGCCTTGACGGCGGCGTCCAGCACCAGCAGCCAGGGCCGGTTGTTGGGTTCCATCGTCACCGTGTAGCGCAGCGGCGCGCCGAAGCCCTCGACGGGCGTCTGCGGCATCCAGTTGCTGGTGTAGGCGCCCGGGCGCGACAGCAGCGGGCGCCATTCGCGGCCGTCGAAGCTGGAGAGCACCGGCCCGCGGAAGTACAGGTACTCGTTCGGCGGCACATCGCCCTCGAACTTCACGCGCATGGCGACGCCTTCCTCCAGCGCGAGCTGGGCCACGTTGCCCACCTGCATGGTCGAGGACAGGCCGGTGCGGCCGGACATGGCGTCGTTCGGGATGCCCCACAGCGGCGACAGGCGCGGGAACAGCATGAAGAGCAGCACCATCACCGGTGCGCCGAGCAGCGCCATCACGCCGGCGGTGCGCGCCGCGTGCGCCAGCGGCGGACGGCCCACCGGCATGTGCGCGTTGACCACCGCCGTGAGCAGCCCCAGCAGGCCCACCAGCATCGCCCCCGCGGTCAGCAGCGACTGCGAGAAGAAGAAGTTGGTGAGCATGGTGAAGAAGCCGAGGAAGAACACCACGAAGGCGTCGCGCCGCGCGCGCAGCTCCAGCGTCTTGAGCGCCAGCAGCACCACGATCAGCGTCACGCCGGGGTCGCGGCCGAGCAGGGTGCGATGGGTCAGCGCGGTGGCCGCGATGGCCAGCGCCAGCAGGCCCAGCACCCACGCGCTGCGCGGCAGCGGCGCGCCGCGCACGGCCAGCACGCCGCGCCAGGCCAGGATGGCCACCACCATGCCGGTGCACCACCACGGCACGCGTCCGACCTGCGGCATCAGCACCCAGGCGATGACGGCCAGCAGGAACAGCGTGTCGCGCGCGTCGCGCGGCAGCGCTTTGAGCTTGTCCGCGATCAGCACAGCGCCAGCGCCTCCAGGCAGCGGCGGCGGTGCACCTCGCCGGAGTCCGGCGCGATCTGCTGGCCGGGCAGGCGCAGGCCGTAGTCCACGCCCAGCTTGTCGGCCTGCAGCACCCAGGCGGCCAGGCGCGACAGGCGCGACTCGGTGTCGGCGGCGCCGGCGTGGGTGAAATCGAGCCAGAGCTCGCGGCGCTGGGCCTGCTGGGTGTCGCGGCTGACCAGCTCGTCGGACTTGCCCGCCTTCTTCCAGACCACCAGCTTCATCGGGTCGCCGCGGCGGTCGG
>Ga0247820_10002230_pt1 | contig 10911 bp, 9 predicted proteins | sample 13C_Glucose_Day1_2_FD_192480 | JGI IMG/M metagenome (GOLD analysis project Ga0247820, IMG submission 192480) | Soil microbial communities from agricultural site in Penn Yan, New York, United States - 13C_Glucose_Day14 | ecosystem: Environmental > Terrestrial > Soil > Agricultural land | place...
ACTGCCGCCACCAGACGACACCTCGACGATGTACTGCGAGAACGTCTCCGCGAATCCGGACAACGGCCGCGCCAGCACCCACGCCCTGGTCCCGTTCCAGTGCGGCAGCAGACTGGCGGTGATATCGCTCATCGTGCGACGCGGCAGGACCGCGTAGGACTCCGTGAAGACCGCGCGGTCTGTGGTCAGGTCGGTTTGCGGCGGCAGGCCGCCTCGCGGAACGAAGTAGTTCATGCTTTCCTAATCGGGTTGTCGGGCCGGGGACAGTCGCGTGCCACCGGTGGTGTCGATCTTCCGCCTGTGGACGCCACACGAGAATATTCGTGCGGAGGGTGGTGGCTGCACCCGAGTCCGGGCGTCAGTGCGCAAGAACCCACAGTCCAGTGAGGCTCAGCACGACGATGCTCACGGCCAGGAGAGCTCCCGCGCCGAGGGCCGGTGTTGCGGACTCTGTCGCAAATCGCGTCATCCGGTGGGACCGTGACCGATGCTCGTGAACCGTGACCCCGGAAACGAGTGCGCCGACGATCACCGGTCCGACCAGCGCTGTGGAGCTGCTGGGCGGAAGCCAACGCAGGCAGGCCACTACCAACCCGAGTATCGACACACTCGTCCGCGCGAAGGACAGCGAGGTGCGCTCGGGCTGAAGTCCGGCGTCGGTCGACCGAGTCGCGACCATCAGAACCTCAGAACTTCGATGACCAAGACGGATGCGCAGATGACGAGCACCACACCTACGACCGGTGCCATTACCGGAACCGGCAGCGTGCGGCCCGTCCGCAGTGCTCGCTCGGCACTGATCCACTGGACGAACGACGCGACCGCGACGACGGCACCCGAGATGAGGAGCAGTGCGGCCAAACCCGTACGAACGGCAGGCGGGAGCAGACTGCCACCGAAGGCCTCGACCCCGAGCCCGGAGGCGACGAATGCCGTGGCCGTGCGCATCCAGGCCAGGTAGGTGCGTTCGTTTGCGAGCGTGAAGCGCGGGTCGGGGTCCTTTCCGGAACGGAACGGTGTCCAGTTCGGCATCAGGTGCCAGGTCCTTTCCGAGCGCGGTGTCTGTTCATTTCCCCTTCGGACTGTTCCGTCAGGGCGGCGTCGAGAAGCGACGCGCCTGCTTCCTCCAGTTCGGCGATCCGCGCGTTGCGCCGTGCCAGGTCCGCGTGGCTCTGGACGGCGAAGCTCCGTGCGGCGGGGGTCAAGGCCCCGGGGCGGTGAACGATGCCGAACGGCGTCCGGATCTCCGGATCCGTTTCGACGACGACCGCACCCAACCGGTGAGCTGCCGTCGCCATCCGCAGCGGCAGCAGTGCGCTGACCGCACCGTTGAGGACCAGCGTCATCTGCGCGTGCCGGTTCGGCATCTGCGCCCGGACCAGTGGAATCACCGACTCTCGTCGCAGCACCGAGGCGACGATGTCGTTCTCGCGTAGCGCCGAGTTGCTCACCACGAGCGGCACACCCTCGAGCCGCCGCAGCTCGAACGGCCCGTCCGGGGTGGGGGTCCCGGGAGGCATCACCAGCAGCAGCCTCTGGTCCCCCAGTTCCACCCGCTCGAGGTTCTCCGTCGGAACGGGAAAGGTGGTGAAGCCGAGTTCGCAGTGCCCGGCAAGCACCTCGTCGCAGAGTTCCCTGGCGCCGGGGAACTCCAACAGTTCGATCCGGATCTCGGGGTAGAGACTCGTGAACGAGGCACTCCACGCGGCGACCGCCTCGCTGGACATCTCCGGCATCGTGCCGATCGTGACGGACCCGACCTGCAGTTCACGAGCCCCGCGCATGATGTCCTGCGCGGCGACGAGGTCGCCGAGCACTTTGCGGGCAGGCTCCACCAGCAGCCGGCCCGCGGGGTTGAGCACGAGATTTCGGCCGGTCCGGTGAAACAGGCTCAGCTTCAGCTCACGTTCGAGCTGACGGATGCCCTGTGAGAGCGACGCCTGCGCGACGTGCAGGTGTTGAGCCGCCCGGTTCACACCCTGGTGCTCGACAACGGCAAGGAAGTACTCGAGTTGTCGGATGTCCATGGCCTCATCCTTCCCTCCGCCCCGGCGGACCGGCACTCCTTCCGTGTCAGACGCGGTAGGAGTCGGGCAGTGTCCCGTCGACGCCGACCTGTGTGATCATGGCCTTGGCGAGGTTCCGCTCGTGGATCGGCGAGGATCCCTCGTAGATGCGGAGTGCACGAACGTCACGCCACATCCGCGGCACGGGGTGCGAACCGACGATGCCCTCACCGCCCAGTAGCTGAACGCAACGGTCGGCGACCCGGCTCGCCATCTCGGAGCTGTACAGCTTGGCGGCGGCGATACGGTGGCGTGGGATGTCGCCCTCGTCGAAGGCTCGCGCACTCTCCACTGTCAGTGCACGCCCGGCCTCGAGTTCGGCGAAGCTGGCTCCGAGTGTCGCCTGAACCGCGCCGAGATCCGCCAGCGGAGCACCGAACTGTCTGCGGCCGTTGGCATGTGAAGTCGTCTCTTCCAACATGCGAGTGGCCTGGCCGACACAGGTCGCGGCGACGTGCAAGCGGGCATGGTTGATACCGCGCAGTGCCATCGTCAGCCCGGCGCCTTCGATGCCCCCGAGGAGGTTCGCTGCGGGCACCTCGACTCTGTCGAAGTAGATCTCGCCGACCGGCGCCTCGGCGTGCCCGTTCATGATCGTGGGCAGGACCGTCCGCACGCCGGGCGAGGCGGCGTCCACGATGAGGGCTGACACCCCGCCGGCGCCCTCGTCGGATTCGTCGGTCCGCGCGAAGACGATGAACGCGTCCGCCCAGGCAGCGTTCGTGATGTAGCGCTTGCTTCCGTCGAGCAGGTACACGTCGCCTCGACGCACGGCGGTGGTGCGCAGGTGGGCCGCATCCGAGCCGGCCACTTCCTCGGTGAGGGCGAAGGCCGTGACCAACTCGCCTGCGGCCATGGCGGGAAGCATCCGCCGGCGCTGGTCCTCGGTGCCGTGGTCGAGGATCGCCTGCGAGCACAGTCCGATCACGGTCGAGAAGCGTGACCGGTAGACGCACGACGCACGGGTGAATTCGAAGGTGAGCTGTACCTGCTGCTCCATCGACCATTCGAGGCCGCCGTACGCACGGGGGATGGAGATGCCGAACAGGCCGAGTGCCGCCATCCGGTCGAGGATTCGGGCGGGAACCTCACCCGCCTCGACCATCTCGTTCTCAGCCGGGACGAGTTCGTTTTCGGTGAAGTCGGCAATTGCCTTCAGGTAGGTGGGGAAGTCGTAGTCGAAGACCTCTGGGTCGATCATGTTGGGAACCTTTCGAAGTAGGTGTCAGTTGAGTGCGGAGTCGCCGACAACGCAGCTGTCGAGCAGTCCAGCCACTTCGTCGTCCGAGTAGCCGAGTTCGTGCAGGACGGCCGAGGTGTGCTGCCCGGTGGTCGGCGCGGCGACCGACGTGGTGCGGCGACGGCCGTCGAGTGTGAAAGCCAGCCCAGGACTGGTGAACGACGCGCCGTCGGCTCCGGCGACGTCGACGAGGACCCCGGAAGTCACGACATCCTTGTCCTCGGCCAGGTCGTCGAAGGATCGTATTGCGCCGCATACGATCTGGGCGGACAGCAACCGCTCGACGGCCTGATCGCGCGTCATCGTGCCGAACGCTTCGGAGAGAGTCGCCAAGAGTGCGGGCCGGTGCGCGACGCGTGCCGGGTTGTCGACGAACCGCGGATCGTCGATCATGTCCGGGCGATCGATGAGATGACACAGCGCAGACCACTTTTCGTCCGTGTAGGCCGAGAGCACGATCTTTCCGTCCGTCAGGGTGACGACATCCGCAGCCGGTGCGGCGTGCGCCTGGCCGTTCCCCTTGCGCCGCGGTGCCTGCCCCGTGATCGTGTACTCCCCCCAGTTCGCCGCCTGCATCGCCAATGTCGCCTCCATCAGCGAGGTCTGAACGTGCGCGCCCCGACCGGTGGAAGTTCGTTGGTACAGCGCGGCGAGGATGCCGGTGGCGAGTGCATTGGCCGCGGTGACGTCGGCGGCGGGCAGCCCCAGCCGTTGCGGCTCCCCGTCCGCTTCCCCGGTGACGTGCATCAGCCCGAACTCTGCCTGTGCTGCGATGTCGAGTCCCGGACGGGCGCTCGAGGGCCCGTTGACCCCGAATCCGGTCACGCTTCCGTGCACGAGTCGGGGATAACGGCGGCTCAACTCGTCCGCTCCGATTCCCAGACGTTCGGCGGAGCCGTTGCGAAAATTCTGAACCAGCACATCGGCTTCGGCCAGCAACCGGTGGAGAATCACCCGGGCTTCGTCTCGGCTCAGATCGAGGGCGATGCTGCGTTTGTCCCTGTTGTAGGCCTGCACCATCGCTTCGCCGAACGTACCGATACTCCGAGCCTGATCGCCGCGCAAGCTCTCGACTTTCAGGACGTCCGCGCCGAGATCCGCGAGGGTCTGACAGGCGCTGGGTCCTGCGATGTACTGGCCGAGGTCGAGTACCCGGATGCCGGTGAGAGGTCCACGCATGGTGCTCACCGCGCCTCTCGCGCTGCGTATTCGGCGGTCAGATTCTCGAGCCTGGCCTTGGCCCTCTCGGGGTTGAGCATCACGCCACCGACGACACCGAGCACGCACACCGTGATGCCGACGAACATGAAACCGGTCGAGTAGCCCTGCGCCGCGCTGGGTGCATGCTCGATGATCAGTCCGAGGGCGTACGGGGCAACGATGCCCGCGACGCTGTAGGCGGCGATGATGCAGCCGAAGAACGCCACCCGCTGCCGGGCCGGCAGGAAGTCGGACGCACCGGCAAAGGCGACGGAGAACGCGACACTGTTGACCGCAAACGCGGCAATGACGAATATCAGCTGCAACGGTCCCGGCGCGAGTTGGGTGAAGATCACCATCGAGATGCCTCCGACCAGCAGATACGCACCGGTGAGGTAGCCGCGCGCGACCCGTGAGCTGTAGCCCTTCCGGAGCAGCCGGCCGGACAACAGGCCCGCCGAGAGCAGGACGGCAACCGCGACGATGTACGGCAATGTCACCAGCGTGCCGACGGTGCTCGCCGAGTACCCGAGCCCTTCGTTCATGTACGCGGGCAGCCACGCCACCTTGAGCGAGGAGATGAGGTAACCGGCGAACGAGAGGAGAACCAGGCCCCAGAAACTCTGCAACGTCAGCAGGCGGCGGAAGGGAACCACGATCTTTCCGTTGGGGTCTTCGATCTTCGCGACGCCCTCGACCGCAGCCTCGGTCCGCTTGAACGGCAATTTCTCGGTGTACCAGAACCACCCGATCACCCACAGCACGCCCAGGGCAACGAGGACAGCGAACGCGGCGTGCCAGGTCCAGGTCAGGATCACCCATGTCAGCACGGGGGCGGCCACCAGCGGGCCCACCGAGGAGCCGGCGTTGACGAGGGCGCCGGCCGTCGCCCTCTTGTCAGGCGCAAAGCGGTCGGCGACGATCGACTGACACAGCGCGTGCGCGGGACCTTCGAAGAAGCCCAATGCAATTCGGCACACGAGGAGCACGCCGAACGACGTCTGAACGGTCAGGGGCAGCATGCTGACAATCCAGGTCACCATCAGCAGTCCGGCACCCCAGGTGTACGAGATCTTGCGGAGTACCGCGGTCAGGGTGACCGCACCGACGGCGAACAGCCAAAAGAAGGCACTGCTGAGCAACCCATACTGACCTGCGGTGATTCCGAGGTCGTCACGGATCTGGTGGCTCGCCAGTCCGATCGCGGCTTTGTCGGCAAAGTTCAGCGTGAAGAACAGGAACAGCAGGACGACAATGCCCCATGCACGCCGGCTCGCCGGGCGCAGCCGCCGATGTCCGGTGTCGCCCGGACTGGTTTCGATCGTCACCATGAATATCCTCCGGAAGTGTGAGCGCTCAGGCTGTGGATTGCCCCGACGGCAGCCGCGACGGAGCGTCAGGAGCGGTACCAACAGCACAGCCGAGTAGCGGCGCGGCATCAACCGGCAATTCGCGGTCGGACCATACGGTTTTGCCTATAGGTTCTGGTCAGGTACGTCCGGCGAGCCGGAACCGGGGCCACAATGACGGGCAGACCGGGGCACTGCCGACGCGTGCCCCAGTGGGTTACGTCGCCAGCATGGACGTGCGGCAGATGGAGTATCTTCTTGCAGTCGTGGACAACGGCGGCGTCGACAGAGCGGCCGAGGCCTTCGACATTGCCGCACTCTCGGACATGTCGACCGATCCCCTGTCGGTGTGGGTCGCGCGCTTCCGTAGCTACCGAGTTTGTGGGAGATGATCACCCGTGGCACGTACTCCAGCCTTTGGCCGCCGCGGGGATTGAGGCCCCGCGCGGCTGCGGATGGACCGGTCCCAAGCAGGCTGACCGTATGTTGCCCGCGTCGATCCATAACGGCGGTGGGGGGTCTCGATCCAGTTGGGGGGTGGGAACGAAGTACATGACCTCGCCGACCGGGGTGCGGCAGACTTTCCTCGCCCCCCGGGTGGTGTCCCTTATCGAGGGTTTGCCCGATCCGCACCGACCCCCACACGCGGAACGGGTGGCCTGCCATCCGGCCCATCGGGGAGGTGCTCGGACCCGTCGACGTTTCGCGTCCCGGTCTCGACGACCACGCGGCGGGTTCACTGCCGAGAAGGCACGCCGAGACAACGAAACCACTCCGGGGAAGTCATCGGCGTTACCCCAGCGCCGCCGGTTCTCGATCGGTCGGCGGAAAGGACTTTGTCCCCTAGCCTGCCCGTCGCGTGGATAGGAACACTGATGGTGACCGGGTGCGGTGCCCGCGCCTTGGGTACCGCTCGGCGACATCTGTGCGACTGAGAGTACCCACATGACACGCCTGCAGGCTTCTTCGGTGAGCGCACCGCATCACTCGATTCCCACCCGCCGAGCACTGAGCACACCGGAGATCCTTCAACGGATCCAGGCGATGTTCGCTGATGGAGACGACCCCGGGCCGGCTGGCAGCAACGAGAAGCCGTCGCCTATCTGACAGGCAAGTGTTCCCGCCGAGCCGATCCAGTGGCCCGATCCCAGCCCGCTGGGCCCGTGGTGCCGGCCCCCTGCTCTCGTGAGCCTTGCTGCCGTCGCTGTTCGACACACTCCCACAACGGCACACAGCCCCGGGTGAACTGGTGAGCCTTTCGCGAGGCCGAAGCGGACTCCGACGGTGGTGGTGGTCTCCCGATTCGAAGGACATCTCACCGGGATGCAGGAACAGAGGCCCTACCGCTGGTCGCCTGCCGGCCGGGGCAGGGTCAGCCGTCGCCCCGTGACGTACTCGATGTCGAGGACGAGGTAACCATCAGAGGGCTGGATCGTCCACGGGGAGATGCCCGAGTGGTCGAACGCTGACAGATACTCCGAGCCTGTGGCGGTGCGGGCGTGGCCGAGAACGACCACGCTCCATCCGGCACGGGTTCCCGACTCGACGTGGCCGGCCTCGAACGCCACGAACGTCCGATCGAGGCGGTCGAACCAGACCTCGTTCTCGGTCGCAATGATGATCTCGGAGTGGGGGGCGGCGAAAGTCACCAGCCGCACCGCAGGCAGGGCGTCCTCGGTGTAGAGCAGACGACCCGTGGGTACCGACCGCAACGCGTGGGCGCATTCGGTCGGGGTCAGGGTGCCGTCACGGCCGGAGGTACTCATCACGCTGTGGTCTTCTTTCCAGGCGCGACGGTCGGGGTTCGTGCGTCTACTTCCTCAGCATGACCCTTCCTTCTTCGAATGGTTAGAGTCCTAAGTCGTTGCTGTCGCTCAGAGTCACCAATGGCGCATCGTCCGCCCGTGGCCGAGTTTGACCTCGACCAAAAGGGGATATCCTCGGGTGCACGGCGGCGCTGCCGGCTGCGCCCGGGTTTGTACGGCGGGGCGCGTCACGAGGCGGCGCAGAAAGCTGGTGACGATGCCAGGCGACGACGAATCACTCCTGCTCGACACTCTCTCGCGGATACGGTTACGAGAGATGCTGACCGAGATGCAGGACCGCATCGAGCAGATGACCGCCTCCCGAGAGCAGTTCGACGGACTACTCGAGGCGATGCTCACCGTCTCGTCCGGGCTGGACCTCGCAGCGACACTGCGGCGGACCGTCGACGCGGCCATCAGGCTGGTCGACTGCCGATATGGGGCACTCGGCGTGCTCAACGACAGCGGAGACCGATTGCAGGAATTCATCTATGCCGGCATCGACGAGCACACACGGCTACTGATCGGGGATTTGCCCACCGGGCACGGACTGCTCGGTCTGCTCATCGACCGCCCGACGCCACTCCGCCTCGACAACCTCGCCCAGCACACCGCCTCCTCCGGGTTCCCCGCACATCACCCGCCGATGCGCACCTTCCTCGGCGTGCCGATCCGCGTCCGCGGGCAGGTCTACGCCAACCTGTATCTCACCGAAAAGGACGGGAGCCATTCCTTCACCGAGGACGACGAAATTCTCGTGCAGGCCCTCGCCGCGGCGGCGGGGATCGCCATCGACAACGCCCGCCTATTCGAACAAGCCCGGGAGCGCCAGCAGTGGCAGCAGGCCACCAGCGAGATCCGCGGTGAACTGCTCGCCGCCATCGACCCGAGCGAGGTGCTCGATCTGATCGCCCGTCGGGCCCGCCACCTGGCCGGCGCCGACCACGTCCTGATCGCCCGACCCGATGACCTCGACCAAGAGTCCGCCGACGTCACCACCCTCACGGTCACCGCGTACGCAGGGAACGACCCGAGCGTGCACGGTATGCGGATCGGCGTCGACGACACCGTCACAGGTCGGGTCTACCGCACCGGGAAGCTGATCCAGGTGCCGGACATGAGCGACGCCGGACGGCACGGTCCGGCCCTGCTGCTGCCGCTGCGGGTGTCCGCGGACGCGGTGACCGGGATACTCGCTCTCATCCGCACCCTCGGCCGAGAACCGTTCGACGACCGCCAACTCCCCCTGGCCGCCGCCTTCGCCGACCAGGCCGCCCTCGCGCTGAAACTGGCCGACGATCAACGCCAGCTGGCCGCCATGTCACTGATCGCCGACCGGGACCGGATCGCACGTGACCTGCACGACCACGTCATCCAACGGTTGTTCGCGCACGGACTGCATCTGCAAAGCGCCCACTCGCGGACTCGCATCCCCGAGGCCCGGCGCCGGTTGTCGGACATGATCGACGACGTCCAGGACATCATCACCGACGTCCGCACCGCTATCTTCGATCTGCATGGCGGCGGGGACGACGGGTTCGCGCTGCGCCCGGCGCTGACCGCGATCATCACCGAACAAACCGGTGAGAGCGGGTTGCGGACCACGGTGCGCATGTCCGGGCCGATGAACGTGATCACCGGACCACTCGCCGACCATGCCGAAGCAGTGCTACGGGAAGCGCTCAGCAACGTCGCACACCACGCCCACGCCCACCACGTGGACGTCACCGTCTCCGTCGACGACGACCTCACCATCTGCGTCGCCGACGACGGAATCGGACTGCCCGACACCATCGCCCGCAGCGGCCTCCACAACCTCACCGCCCGCGCCCAACAGGCCGGCGGCACCTGCACCGTCGCCACCCTCGACACCGGCGGGACCCGACTGACCTGGTCCGCACCGCTCCCAGAAGTGTCAGAAGCAACCTGAATGTAAAGTTTCGGCGATCGATGTCGGTTGGGCCCCCGATATCCCAACCTATTGGGTGCTGCGAACTTTCGCCTTGTCCCGTTCCGGGTTCGCGAGCAGAACGGCGAGCAGTGCGCACAGCGCGGCGACGACACCGAGGGCCTGGAAGGAGGTCGCGTAGCCTGCCGCCGGTGTGCTCGCGGCATCGACGATGAGCCCAGTCCCGTAGGGGGCGATGAGGCCGCCGATCGCCATGATCGCCAAAAACACCCCCATCGTTCCCGCGGTCTGGCGCGGCGGACAGATCTCCGAGATCGCAGCGTTCAGCATCGGGAAGACCGGCGATGCGAATCCGTAGCCGAGCGAGACGACGAGCACCGCCAGTGCGGGGGAATCGATGACTGGCAGGACGAGAAGGAAAGCACCGCAGATCAATACGCCGGTGGCTGGGAGCACGATGCGGATGAGACGGCTCGACACACCGCGGGTGATGAGACGGTCACCGATCGTCGACGTCAGCAGCATCAGGATCAACCCGGTGATGCTGGGGAAGGCGAACATGGATCCGGCCTGCAGTCGACTGTAGCCGAGGCCTACCTCGAAGTAGGACGGCAACCAAGTGAGAATGACAGACGACATGGCGTAACAACTCATCACCAGAAATACCCCGCTGACGAAGGTCCGGGTGGTGAAGATCCGAACCCACGGGATAGTCGGTTCAGCCGACTCGACCGAGACCGCGTCGTCGTCCTTCTTGTTGCTTCCGACGTACGGGCCTTGTCGCCACAGGGCCACCCACACGACACACCATGCGACACCTGCGATGGAAAGGGCTACCAGCGCGCTTCGCCACCCCATTGTGACGGTGACGTAGGCCAGGAGCGGAGCCACAGCGATCTTCGCCACCGAGGCGGAGCCGGCAAGCAATGCGCCGGGCAGGGCGCGCCGCGCCGGGGGATGCCAGGAATATGCGGCAGTGTGCAGCAGCGCGGAGGTAGGTCCCTCGGCGAGGCCCAGCACCAATCGACTCACGAGCAGGACTGCGAACGTCGCGGTGATGACCATGGGCAACATCACCACCGCCCATCCCAGCGCGAGCAGGACGAGCGCCCACCGCAGAGTCAACCACCGGTTGAGAGCGCCGGCGAAGAACCCACCGATAGTGAAGGTGAGGAAGAACAGGCTGCCGACGAGTCCGATTTGGGACGAACGCAGCCCCAATTCCTCCGCCAACGGCTGGGCGATGATGCCCAAGACCACCTTGTCGCCGTAGTTGACGATGTAGAGCAGAACGAGCAGGGAGGTCAGGCCCCATGCGGTACGGCGGGATTCGGCGCCGGGC
>Ga0247820_10002232_pt1 | contig 10910 bp, 10 predicted proteins | sample 13C_Glucose_Day1_2_FD_192480 | JGI IMG/M metagenome (GOLD analysis project Ga0247820, IMG submission 192480) | Soil microbial communities from agricultural site in Penn Yan, New York, United States - 13C_Glucose_Day14 | ecosystem: Environmental > Terrestrial > Soil > Agricultural land | place...
GTGACGTTGGCGAAGTAGCCGTTGGCCTGCGGCGAGAGTTTGATCGCGAACTGGCGGCCGATCGAGCCCCAGAGCCAGTTGCGCTCCTCGTTCGACAAGGTGGTGTCCCACTTGCCCTCGAGCTGGGCGGCGGCCACGCCCGGGTCGGCGGCGCTGATCTTGAGCAGGGCCAGCACCACCAGCTCGCGGCGCGACTTGGCGACCGCGGTGGCACGCCCGGCCAGGAACTTCGCCGGGCTGGCATTCATTTCGTCGAACAGCGCGATGGCATCCGGGGCCACCAGCATCATGGCGGCGCGCGCCGCCTGCGGCCGGCTGGCTTCGATCGCCAGGCGCGCCTTCTTCCAGGCGTCGTTGGGCGACATCAGGCGGGCGCCGATCATGCGGTCGGCCGCGGTCAGGCAGCCGTCGTCGAGCTCGCGCTGGGCGAACCAGTTGCGCCTCACCTCGTCGGCCTGGGGCTGGGTGGCACTGCCCGAACGCAGCGTCTCGACCAGGATCGCGTAGCAGCGCACCTGGGCGTCGTCGTTCATGCGGTACTCGGGGTGCAGCGCGCCGAAGCTGTCCCAGTCGCGGCGCTGGCCGGCCAGCAGCAGCCAGTCGTTGCGCATCCGGTCTTCCTGGTAGGTGCCGGCATAGCGGGCGAGAAAATCCTGCACCTCCTGCGCGCCGGTCTCGCCGAGCCGCGCCTTCAGTTCCCAGTAGGCGGCCCAGGGTTCGAGCACATGCCCGCGCGCCTGCGGCAGCAGGGCCGTCAGCCGGGCCCTGTCGCCGCGCTGCGAAGCCTGCTTCATCTGCAGCAGGACATCATCGCTGCCGCTTTGCGCCCGGGCCGGCTGCAGCGATGCGGCGGCGGCCAGGGCGAGCGAAAAGGCGAGGGTGGAAAAAGAGGCGCGGGGGAGGCGTCGCGCGGATGCCAAAATGCTTGCGAACTGCATCGGGGGATTATGGACAAGTCAAAGGGTGCCGACACCTCGTCAACGGCCACTTTTCTCAAGGGACAACTGCGTGCGGCGCTGATCGAGCAGCGCCTGGCCATGCCCGATCGCCTGGCGCGCGCCGACCTGCTTCAGCGCGTGATGCGGATCTGGCTGGTGGGCCGGCCCGACACCGTGATCGGCGCCTACTGGCCGATCAAGGGCGAGTTCGACCCGCTGCCGGCGCTGCACCGCTGGAAAGAGGACGGCGAACTGCTCGACGAGCCGCAGCGCCGCCGCATCGGGCTGCCGGTGGTCGACCGGGTCCACAAGACGTTGACCTTCCATGCCTGGTATCCAGGTTGCCCGATGGAAAACGATGCCTTCGACATCCCGAAGCCCAAGGACACCGAGCTGATCGTGCCGACGCTGCTGTTCGTGCCCTGCCTCGGCTACAGCGCCGGCGGCTACCGGCTGGGTTATGGCGGCGGTTTCTACGACCGCACGCTGGCGGCGCTGGAGCCGCGGCCTTTCACGGTCGGCCTGGGCTTCGGCAACGGCTTCATCGACGATTTCGAGCCGGAAGCTCACGATCTGCCCCTGGACGCCATCCTCAACGACAACGGCGTCGTCTGGCCGATAGGTTGAGCTCGCCCCCAGGTTGCCCGGCACTTCGTGTCCGGGCGCCCACCCCCGACCGGGGGCAACACCAGCGGCCTGGCAGAGCCAGTTTCGCGGTGTTTCACCAACGGGCCTGACTGAGCCGGCCGCGTGAAGGCTAATCCAGCTGATCCACGGTGTCGGGGTCCGGCACTTCGCCGATGGTCTCGCGTGTGGTGGCGGCCTGGCCTTGCAGCCACTCGCAGAAGGCCTGGATCTCGGGCCGCGGCGCGCTGCGCGGGCCGGTGATCAGCCAGTAGGCCATCGGCGAATCCATGCGGTGCTGGGGCAGCACCTCGACCAGGTCGCCATTGGCGAGGCTTTCGGCAATCAGCGAGCTGCGCGCCAGCACCACGCCCTGGCCGGTCAGCGCGGCCTGCACCATCTGGTAGGCGTAGTTGAAGTACAGCCAGCGCCGCGGCTGGGCTCGCAGCATGTCGTTGACCTCGAACCAGCGCCGCCAAGTCAGCCATTCGAGGTGCGTGCGATGGGCGTCGCCGGCCTCGATCAGCGTGAAGCGGGCGATGTCGGCCGGCGCCTTGATGGCCGGGTTGCTCTTGATCAGCCAGGGGCTCGCCACGGGGGTGATGGTTTCGCCGAACAGGCGCAGCGCCCCGGCCGGCATGTGCTCGCGCGGGCCGTAGCGCAGCGCGATGTCGACATCGGCGATGTCCATGTCGAGCGCGACGTCGCTGGCGTCGATGCGGATGTCGATTTCCGGGTTGTCGCGCTGGAAGGCCTCCAGGCGCGGGATCAGCCACATCGAGGCGAACGAGGCGAAGGTGGTGAGCGACACGCTCTTGCGGCCCGCGTTCTGCCGGATCTGGCGCACCGCGCCGTCGATCCGCGGCAGCGACTGCTGCACCGCCAGCAGCAGCTGGGCGCCGGCGCCGGTCAGTTCGACCGCCCGCGTGTGGCGCAGGAACAGGCCGACGCCCACCTCTTCCTCGAGCGACTGGATCTGGCGGCTCACGGCCGACTGGGTCAGCGCCATTTCCTCGGCGGCGGCGCGGAAATTCAGGTGCCGGGCCACCGCCTCGAAGGCTCGCAGGTGGCCGGCAGAGATCGGGCGGGAACGCAGATGGGTCTGGGAATGCAGCACGGCAGGAGGCCTCGGCCGAAAGTTGATTGATGCGAAACCGGAATCAGTAGGCTACCGCGTTTTCATTGGACCGCCAACGAACCGAGGAAGATGATTCATTCCCGAAGCGCGCCACTGCGGAGCGCTCAACCAGGAGTCCACCATGTCTGCCGTCTGCACCGCCACCACCTCGCTTTCGTCCGCCGCCCTGGCTCGCCCGGCTGCCGTGCCGCCTGCGGTGCGTCGCGGTGCATGGCAACTCGATGCCGGCCATGCGATGAGCCTCAGGGCCGCCAGCGCCAGCGTGCTGCGCATCCGGCAGGGCCGGGTCTGGGTGACCCGCGACGCCACGGCCCACACCGGCAGCGAGGATCTGGTTCTGGCACCGGGCGAGTCGCTGGTGGTCGCGGCCGGCGAACGGATCGTGATGGAGCCATGGGACAGCCACGGCACCACCTACAGCTGGGACGCGGCCTGAGCCGGTCGGGCCGGCGCCGGGGCGCCATGCGCGCCCGGTCAGCCTGCAATGTCGAAGCGCGGGCGAAGAAGGAGGAAGCGCTGCAGCGCTTCGGCGCCTTGCAAGCTGTGCATGTCCGCCAGGTCCTCCCGTTCCTCGACCTGCGCCAGACCTATCTCGAAGCGCTGGTAGCGCCGCTTCGCCAGGCTTCCCTCGAACAGCACGCACAGATCCGTATGGCGCCGATCGGCTTCCAGTCGCGCCATCAGCGAGCGGACTTTTTCGCGCGGCCCCTCGACGTGCTGGCAGAAGCGCTGGCCGTCGAACACCAGCAGGCCGGTGATGCCCTCGTTCGCATTGCGGGCGCGGGCGCGCGAGACGATGCGGCCGACCACCTGGGGCGGCTGGTCCGGTGCCAGCAGGCTGCAGTAGAGGACTTCGTGGATGTCGTGGAGTTCGTGCATTCGCATCAGCAAGGGAGGGCGAGCGCAGTGTAGGAGCCGCCCGGCCGCCCGAAAATGTCAAAAGACACAGCGGCCTGGCCTATAGTGTTCAAGTGAAATTCGAGGACTATCCGGCCCCTGTCTTCCCGCCGCGATGCGCTCATCCCTGCGAAGAATGCGGGCTGCGCAGGAGTCCTGCTTTCCTCGCGGTCTCGCCCGCCGAGGTGGGCGCCATCCAGTCGTTTCGCAGCGGCACCCGGGTGGTCGAGGCCGGCGGGCTCATCGTCGGCGAAGACCGGCCTTCGGCCCAGCTTTTCACCCTCTATTCGGGCTGGGCCTTCCGCTACAAGACGCTCAGCGACGGCCGTCGCCAGATCCTCAGTTTTCTGCTCCCCGGCGACTTCATCGGCCTTCAGGACGAGTTCGCCGACGGCCACACGCACGGGGTCGAGGCCGTGACCGGCACGACCATGTGCACCTTCGAGCGCGACAGCTTGTGGGATCTTTTCCACACCCAGCCCAAGCTCGGCTACCACATCACCTGGCTGGCCGCGCGCGAGGAGAAACTGGTCGACGACAACCTCGTGACCGCGGGGCGGCGCAACGCCTCCGAAAGAGTCGCGATGCTGCTCATGCACCTGTACCGGCGTGCCGAGCGTGCCGGCATGGTGCGCGACGGCTGGGCCGAATTTCCGTTCAATCAGCAGCACATCGCGGACGCGCTCGGCCTGTCGCTGGTCCACACCAACAAGACCCTGCGGCGTCTGCAGCGACTGGGGCTGTACAAGCTCGACAGCGGCTGGCTGCGCATCCTCGAGCCGCATGCCCTGGAGGCGCTGGGCGACTACTTCGAGCGGCCGATGCTGCCGGCGCCGCTGATCTGATACCGGTCCCCCTCAGGTCCGGCGGTAGACGCGCCCGATGAGGCTGGCCACCGCGAGCGCCAGCCGGCGCTTGGCCAGGGCACCGTCGGAGTACACCTTGATCGGCGCATTGGCGAAGCGGTAGTAGGCCTTGCTGGCCAGCGATGGCGGACGGCCGCCGAGCGCCTGTCGCACATGGCCGCCATGCCAGGGCTTGACCGAGCCGATCGCGTGCGACAGGTAATAGCCGCCGTTCGCGAAATCCATGGCTTCCGGACCGGCCGTGTTGAGCGGCGCCTCGGTGACCGTGAGCGCAAAGTTCAGCGCGTCCTGGTCGGTCGAATGGAACAGCGTCGCGGAGCCTCCGGCCTTCAGCGTCCTGGCGTTGGCGTTGTGCGACACCACCAGGTCGCACAGGCGTCGCCAGAGGTCCAGGAAGTCGAGGTGCTGGCGCGATACCGCGATGAAACCGGCGTTGTAGTAGCGCTCGAGCGGTCGCCGGGGCGTCGCGCCGTGGGGGGCGAAGAAGCGGGTCCACAGCAGCCGCTTGGGATGGCGGGCCGGAAAGCAGGCATTGACGTCCTCGACCAGCGAGATGCCGTCCTCGGTGAACCAGCCCATGAACGACGGCCAGTCGCACTTGACCACGATGTCGGGGTCCACGTACGCCACCACGTCCGCCTCCGGCGCATGCCGCTCCAGCATCTCGCGCAGGAAGGTGGGCTTGTAGTAGGTGAAGTGCAGCGGCGTGTCGAGTTCGAGCAGGCGCAGCCGGAGGGTCGGCGCGATCTGAAGTTCACCGGTCGCCTTCTCGTAGCCGGGCGCGTCGACGATCCAGGCAGGGAGCGGGCCGCGGAATCCGACCCACAGGTCGCCCACGTAGCCCGAAGCGATCAGGGAGTTGGACAGCGCCGCCACACCGAAGTGGTAGTTTCCTTCGAAGAGCGTGCAGAGTGTGATGTTCATGAAGCGTCAAGGAAATGGCCACCAAGTGTAAACAAATGTTCTAAATGTGGGTGACTTCCGGTGCTCATTGCGGGGCTCCCAACTCTCGCAGGTCATCTTCGTAGCGCTGCAGCCGTCGCGCGGCCTGTTCGCGCTGGCTCGGGCTGGTCTGGTTGTGAAGGGCAGCGATGGTCGTGCAGGACTCCTGGCGCATCCGGCGCTGGCGCTCGCGCGAGGGGCCGGGTGACGGCTCGGCGATCCGCATCACGTAGGCGTGCAGGGCTGCCCGCGCCGTGGCCTGCGACGGCTTCTCCGCCTGGAACCGCCCCAGCAGCGCGAGCGCCTCCTGCTGGCGCTGCCGGCGTTCGTGGTCCAGTTCGCGCGGATCGAAAGCGGATCGCTCGATCAGCTGGCGCAGGAACTCGCGCTGCCCGCCATCGAGCCGGCCATAGAAATCCTCGCTGCGGTCGAGGAACTGGTCGTAGCGCTTGTCGCGCTGCTGGCTCGGGCTTCGATCGAGCCAGTCCTTTCGGTATTCGGCGTTGACCTTGGCGTATTTGCGGGCGAGATGATCCACTTGCGACGCGCTGAGACTGAGCGCCAGCGCCGTGCCCGCGGGCTCCGCCTGCTCCGCCAAGGCCAGCAGGCGCAGCCGCACGGCGTCGAATACCTCGCAGGCCTGGTCCGGCGTCAGGTCGGCGGCCGCCAGGGCCTGCGCCTGCTGCAGCAGATCGGCGATCTTCGGCAGTTCCTCGCGCCGGTGCCAGGCCAGCAAGCGGTGCAGCTCGTCGCGCACCCGCGGCCCCTGGCCGGGGTCGAAGTCGACGTAGCCGTCGAGCCACCAGTAGCCGACCTCGGGCAGGTTGTTGTAGGCGAGCTTGACCGCGCTGCAGGCCGCGAGGGCGGCGCCGACCATCAGCGCACCGATAATTCGCGCCAGCATTGCGCAACGTATTCGGGAAAGTGGCATGAATCAGATTCCGCAGGACAACCAGGAGCCTCTGGCCGTCGTCATCATGGCGGCCGGCAAGGGCACGCGCATGAAGAGCAGCCTGCCCAAAGTGTTGCATCGTTTGGGCGGACGCGCTCTGGTGGCGCACGTGATCGCCACCGCGGCGGGCATCGGCGCGCGCCAGATCGTGGTCGTCACCGGGCACGGCGCGCCCGAGGTCGAGGCCACCCTCGAGGGGACCATGGCCGACCTGCCGCTGCAATTCGCGCGCCAGATGCCGCAGCTCGGCACCGGCCACGCCGTTCAGCAGGCGGCCCCGCTGCTGCCCGACGACAGCACGGTGCTGGTGCTGTCGGGCGACGTGCCGCTGATCGATGGCGACACGCTGCGCGCACTCGCGGCCGACAGCGCCGGGCGCCGGCTGGCGCTGTTGACCATCGAGGTCGACGAACCCAGGGGCTACGGCCGCATCGTGCGCGTGCAGGGCGGCTGCGAGGGCGAGGGCGAGGTCCAGTCGATCGTCGAGGAGAAGGACGCCACCGAGGCGCAGCGCGCGATCCGCGAGATCTACAGCGGCGTGATGGCGGTGCCGGCGCGGCTGCTCAAGACCTGGCTGGCGCGGCTCGACAACAAGAATGCCCAGGGCGAGTACTACCTGACCGACATCGTCGGCTTCGCGGCCGTGGACGGCGTGCCGGTGGTCGCCCACCGCACCGACGACGCGCTGCAGGTTGCCGGCGTCAACAGCCCCGCGCAACTGGCTGCGCTCGAGCGTGCCTACCAAATGCGCCAGGCCCAGGCGCTGATGGCCGAAGGCGTGCGGCTGGCCGACCCGGCGCGCTTCGACCTGCGGGGCACGCTGGTATGCGAGTCGGATGTCGAGATCGACGTCAACTGCCTCTTCGAGGGCGCCGTGTCGCTGGGCGCGGATGTGCGCATCGGCGCCAACTGCGTGATCGCCAATGCGCGCATCGAGTCCGGCGCGGTGATCCATCCGTTCACCCACATCGATGGCGAGAAGGCCGGCGTCACGGTCGGCGCCGGCGCCCTGGTCGGGCCGTTCGCGCGGCTGCGACCGGGGGCCCGGCTCGGCGCCGAGGTCCACATCGGCAACTTCGTGGAGGTCAAGAATTCGACGCTCGCGGACGGCGCCAAGGCCAATCACCTGGCCTACCTGGGCGACGCCACCGTCGGCCAGCGGGTCAACTATGGCGCCGGCAGCATCACGGCCAACTACGACGGTGCCAACAAGCATCGCACGATCATCGGCGACGACGTCCACGTGGGCAGCAACTGCGTGCTGGTGGCGCCGGTCACGATCGGCGCCGGCGGCACCATCGGCGGCGGCTCGACCATCACCAAGAGCACCGACCCCGGCGCCCTGACGATCTCGCGCGGCCGGCAGGCGAGCTTCCCCAACTGGAAGCGGCCGCAGAAGAGATGAAATACCCCCCGAAGCGCCTGCGGCGCTTCCCTCCTTAAAGGGGGGCGACGCCAGCGGCCCGGCGAAGCCGGTTCCGCGGTATCCCTGGCATTTGCGTGCGCCGGTTCCGTGCGTCGCGGGTCACGCGATCGCGTGGGGGCACTGAGTCAGTTCGGGCCGGGCAGCGGCAACTGCGGCGCGAACTTCGCGCGGTGCACGCTGAAGAAGGCCTTGACGTTGCGGACATTCGCATCGCTCGTGAACAGGCGCTGCGCCAGCGCCTGGTAGCCGGGCATGTCGCGCACCGCGACGATCAGCACGAAATCGGGTCCGGGCGACACGCGGTAGCACTGCTGCACCGCGTCGTCCGGCGCCACCCGTCGCTCGAAGGTCTCCAGGGAAGCTGCATCCTGCCGGTCGAGCGAGACTTCGATCACCGCGGTGAGCATCGGGCCGATGCGCGCCGGGTCCAGGATCGCGACCTCGCTCTGGATCCATCCGTCCTCGCGCAGCCGGCGCAGCCGTCGCAGGCAGGTCGGCGGCGAGATGTCGAGGCGCTCGGCCAGCGACTGGTTGCTGGCCGAAGTGTCGCGCTGCAAGGCGTCGAGCAGGCGCCGGTCTGTGTCGTCGAGGGCTGAAAACTTCATATCTGCATCGATTATGAAATAAACCGGCATTGACTTGGAGTGATGAAATATTTGGAAGAGATTTGTTGAATTTCGATCTCATATTTCATTTCACGAGGCCTACCATCGCGACTTCAACCCAAGGAGCAGTTCCCATGTGTGGCATCGTCGGCGCCGTTTCAGGCCGCAACATCGTTCCCGTCCTGGTGCAGGGCCTGCAGCGCCTCGAGTACCGCGGCTATGACTCCTGCGGCGTGGCGGTCCATGCGCAGGGCCTGCAGCGCGCCCGCACCACCTCGCGCGTGGCCGACCTGCTGGCGCAGGTGCGGGACGAGCACATCGAGGGCAGCACCGGCATCGCGCACACGCGCTGGGCCACGCACGGCGCGCCGGCGGTGCACAACGCCCATCCGCATTTCAGCCACGGCCCGGGGGCCGATGCCGAGGCCGCCCGGCCCGGGCGGGTGGCGATCGTGCACAACGGCATCATCGAGAACCACGAGGCCCTGCGCGCCGCGCTGCAGGCCAAGGGCTACGTGTTCGCGAGCCAGACCGATACCGAGGTCATCGCCCACCTGATCGACAGCCACTACGACGGCGACCTGTTCGAAGCCGTGAAGACCAGCGTCAAGCAGTTGCAGGGTGCCTATGCCATCGCCGCGATCTGCCGCGACGAACCTCAGCGCGTGGTCGGCGCCCGCGCCGGCTCGCCGCTGATCCTCGGCGTCGGCCAGGAGGCCGGCGAGAACTTCCTGGCCAGCGACGCGATGGCGCTGGCCGGCGTGACCGACCAGATCGTCTACCTCGAGGAGGGCGACGTGGTCGACATCCAGCCGGGCAAGTACTGGATCGTCGATCGTGCCCACAAGCCGGTGAGCCGCACGGTGCGCACCGTGCAGGCGCACAGCGGCGCCGCCGAACTCGGCCCCTACCGGCACTACATGCAGAAGGAGATCTTCGAGCAGCCGCGCGCGATCGCCGACACGCTCGAGGGCGTCGAAGGCATCGTGCCCGAACTGTTCGACGGCGTCGGCGTCGATGGTGCGCCGGGCGCGGCCGCCTGGCGCGTCTTCAAGGAGATCGACCGCGTCCTGATCCTGGCCTGCGGCACCAGCTACTACAGCGGCTGCACCGCCAAGTACTGGCTCGAGGGCATCGCGAAGATCCCGACCCAGGTCGAGATCGCGAGCGAGTACCGCTACCGCGACTCGGTGCCCGATCCCAGGACCCTGGTCGTCACCATCAGCCAGTCGGGCGAGACCGCCGATACGCTCGCCGCGCTGCGGCACGCGCGCTCTCTGGGCATGGCGCAGACCCTGACCGTGTGCAACGTCGCCACCAGCGCCATGGTGCGCGAATGCAAGCTGGCCTACATCACGCGCGCCGGGGTCGAGATCGGCGTGGCGTCGACCAAGGCCTTCACCACCCAGCTGGCGGGTCTGTTCCTGCTGACGCTGGCGCTGGCGCAGGCCAAGGACCGCCTGGGCGGTGCCGACGAGGCGCGCTACCTGAGGGAGATGCGGCACCTGCCGGTGGCGCTGCAGTCGGTGCTGGCCCTCGAGCCGCAGATCATCAGCTGGTCGGAGGATTTCGCGCGCAAGGAGAACGCGCTCTTCCTCGGCCGCGGGCTGCACTATCCGATCGCGCTCGAAGGCGCGCTCAAGCTCAAGGAAGTGACCTACATCCACGCCGAGGCCTACGCCGCCGGCGAGCTCAAGCACGGGCCGCTGGCGCTGGTGACCAGCGAGATGCCGGTCGTGACCGTGGCGCCCAACGACGCGCTGCTCGAGAAGCTCAAGAGCAACCTGCAGGAGGTGCGCGCCCGCGGTGGGGTGCTCTACGTGCTGGCCGACGGCGACACGAAGATCGAGAGCAGCGAGGGCATCCACGTGATCCGCATGCCCGAGCACTACGGAGCGCTGTCGCCGCTGCTGCACGTGGTGCCGCTGCAACTGCTGGCCTATCACACGGCGTGCGCGCGCGGGACCGACGTCGACAAGCCGCGCAACCTGGCCAAGAGCGTGACGGTGGAGTAGGGGCGCGCCCGGGCGTTCAATTATATATGGATGGTTCGCCCGAACCACAGCAGCGACAGCGTCGCCGCCGCCAACGCAACCAGTGCCGAGACCAGCGCGAGCAGGCCGGTGAGCTCGGTTTCGCGCGTCATCACCTGCACCCGCGAGCCGAGCTTTTCGTAGACGCCGCGCAGCGTCTGCGCCGTGCCGGCATGGTGGTACTCGCCGCCGGTCATGCGCGCCACTTCGCGCAATGTCGGTTCGTCCAGCTTCATGTAGATGGCCATGCCTTCGGGCAGGGCCACGGCGCCATCCACCGTCCCCAGCCCCACCACGTAGATCCGCACGCCGCGGTCGGCGGCCATCTTCGCCGCTGCCAGCGTGTCGACCCCGGTCGTGCGTCGGCCGTCGCTCAGCAGGATGATCGCGGCGGAGTCGTACGAACCCGGTGCCACCGGCGTGATCGGCCTGGGCGCTGCCTTCGCCTTCTCGTCCAGGCTGCGCCCGAGCGATCTGCTGCTGCCCAGG
>Ga0247820_10002234_pt1 | contig 10908 bp, 11 predicted proteins | sample 13C_Glucose_Day1_2_FD_192480 | JGI IMG/M metagenome (GOLD analysis project Ga0247820, IMG submission 192480) | Soil microbial communities from agricultural site in Penn Yan, New York, United States - 13C_Glucose_Day14 | ecosystem: Environmental > Terrestrial > Soil > Agricultural land | place...
CCCGATCTGCGCGGTGAGGCCGATGTACCGGGCCTGGCCTGGTGCCACGGAGCCCCTGGGGTGGGGATCGCGGCCGCTTGGCGCACCCTCGCCGGTTCACCGGCAGGCGCCGAGCTCACCTTCACCAGGGCCGCCCGGATGGTGACCACGTACGGCGCACCGACCGGATCCGCGCCCTTCGACGGCACCCTCTGCCACGGCCTGACCGGACTCGTCGAGCTGCACCTGCTCGGCGCCGAGGCGTGGCCCGCCGCTGGGCGGGAGCACCTGGCGACCGCCCGGACCCTGGCCAGGCACCTGACCCGGGCGGGCCGGTCGGGGCCGGGCTGGGTCTGCGGGGTGCGCGACGGACGGACGCCGAACGTGCTCACCGGCCTGGCGGGGGTCGCGTACACGCTCGCGCGCTGTCACGATCCGGCCCTGGCGCCGAGCCTGGCCCATCCGGGCCTGCCGGCCGCTGTCCCGGCCACGGTCTGACCCTTCCGTACGCCGCCGCCAGGGTCGACCATGGCAGCATGTCGACCCGCGTCCTCGTCACCCTGCAACCCGACACCAGCCCCGACCAGGTGGTGGACGCGCTGACCGCCCTGGGCGCGACCGAGGTACAGCCACCCCGGCCGGAGCTGCCCGACGTCTGCATCGCCACGGTCGACGAGCAGCAGCACTCCCCGGAGGCCTGGGCCGCGTCCGCCCGGCAGATCCCGGGCGTGGCCGTGGCCGAGGTCGATCAGCTCCGCTGGAGCATGTGACCTCGGCGAAGGTCGCCGCCGGAAGGAGCCGGCTCTCAGTGGGCCGGGGCGCCGGGCCGGTCCGGACGCGGCGCCGGCACGTAGTCCTCGTGGTAGATGTCGGGCTCCAGGTAGAGCGCGGTGACCATCGGCTCAGCCGCGCGGACGGCGACCTCGGCGGCATCGATGGTCTCAGCCACCGCTTGGGCTGTCGAGGTCGCGCTGACCCCGATCTTGGCGGCGACCAGGATCTCCTCCGGTCCCAGGTGCAGCGTCTTCATGTGGATGACCCGCTCGACGCCCTCGACTCCGGACAGAGCGGTCTCGATCCGGCCGATGGCCTCCGGGGTCGCCGACTCGCCCAGCAGCAGGCTCTTGGTCTCGATGGCCAGGGTGATGGCCACGCCGACGAGCAGCAGGCCGATCATCGCCGTACCGATCACGTCGAAGATCCCGTTGTGGGTGATCAGCGTGAGCCCCACCCCGAACAGCGCGAACAGCAGCCCGAGCAACGCGGCGAAGTCCTCCAACAGCACCACCGGCAGCTCGGGCGCCTTGGCCGCCCTGATGAACCGGGACCACGATTGCCGGCCCTTGGTCTTGGAGGACTCCTTGATCGCGGTCCGGAACGAGAAGGACTCGGCCACGATGGCCAGCCCCAGCACCAGCAGCGGCACCCACCACCAGGAGCTCTCGAGCAGGCTGTCCGGGTGTCCGGAACGGATGCTCTCGTACTTGTGGAACGCCTCGTAGAGCGCGAACAGGCCGCCGACGGAGAACAACACGATCGAGACGATGAAGGCGTAGATGTAGCGATCCCGGCCGAAACCGAAGGGGTGCTCCGGCGTCGCCGCCCGCTGCGACCGCTTGCCGCCGATCAGCAGCAGCGCCTGGTTGCCCGAGTCGGCCACGGAGTGGATCGCCTCGGCGAGCATGGAGGACGCCCCCGTCAACGCCCAGGCCGCGAACTTCGTCACCGCGATGAACAGGTTCGCGGTCAGCGCGGCGACGACAGCCCTGGTCCCGCCCTCGGTGCTCACGCCGTCCCACCGTCGTTGTTCACGCTGTCCTCACGTCGTTGTTCACGCTGTCCTCACGTCGTTGCTCACGCTGTCCTCACGTCGTTGCTCACGGGGGCGATTGTGTCAGCCCGGCACCGGAACGGCGCCCCACGACCCGAGCGTCAGCTCGCCAGGTACCGACCGAGTCCCACGGCCAGGTAGACCGAGGTGTACATGCCGGTCTGCAGCAGTGCCGCGTAGCGCTCGACGTCGGACCCGCTGGCGTGCTGGATGACGCAGACCCGGATGTCGTTGCGCTCGGCGATGGCCTTCAGCCGGGCCTCGGCGGTGCGGATCGGCGACTCCGGGTTGCCGTCGTCCAGGATCACCAGAGCCGGCCGCCGATCGGCCGAGACCGCGTCCTCGAACGGATCGGCGAACGGGTCGCGGGGGGCGGCCGATTCCAGCACCGGGATCAGCTCGTCGGCGTCGGCGGCCAGGGCGGCCCGGCCGCTGGCGGCGCGCAGCGCCTCGGCGACCCGGCGGCTGGCACGGGCGGCCAGCACCGAGCCACCCCAGACCAGCGGCTGCGCCTCGGCCAGCCCGGTGGCCAGGTCCTTGGCGGGGTTCTCTGCGACGTCGGTGTACGGCGAGCAGTCCGTGGCGACCTGGTCCATGGCGTCGGCGACCCGCCACGGGTCGACCTCGGGCCCCAGCTGCATCCGGTGCAGGGCGGCCAGCGAGACGATGGCGGCGGCCAACGGGTCGGCGGTCGCGGTGGGCAGCAGGATGGTCGAGCTCGAGCCGGCGTGATCGGCGATGGTCGAGGCGGGCGGGCAGGCGATCAGCAGCTGGGCCCCCCGGCGTACGGCCTCGTGGACCGTCGCCACCAGCGCCGGCGAGCTGGACTCGCTGGCCATCACCACCACGAGGTCGAGGGCGCCGACCCAGCCGGGCAGACCGTAGGCGGGCCAGGCCACGAACGGCACCGGGCAGACGGGCTCCAGCATCGCCCGGATGAACCTGGCCTCGCTGCCGGCCGCGATCACCGCGCGGGGGCGGTCGAGCTGGCCGATCTGCAGCAGCGGCTCCTCGGCCTCGCCGATCTCACGCCGCAACCGCGCGCCCGCCTCGGCCAGCCGGCGCAGTCCGGCGTCGGCACTGCGCAGCGCCTGCTGGTCCTCGAGCCAGGAGTCGTCGAACATCGCTCAGGAACGCTCGTCGCCGTCGGTGGCCGACGCGCCCGTCGCCGGTCCCGTCGCCGAGCCGTCGGTCTCCGCGGTGACGCTCGAGGCCGCTGACCCCGTCGCCCCCGCTGACCCCGTCGATCCCGCCGAGCCGGCCGCGGAGGTGGTCGACTCGGCGGGGCTCGCCGACGCGGCGGACGAGGCCGAGCCGAGGGGCAGATCCGGCCCCGGGCGGCGCGCCTCGTCGATCAGCAGGACCGGGATACCCTGCCGCACCGGGTAGGCAAGGCCGCAGTCGGCCGCCAGGCAGACCAGCTCGTCACGGTCGTGGTCGACCGCCAGCGAGCCGTGGCAGTTGGGACACGCCAAGATGTCGAGCAGCTCGGGTGCCAGGTCGATGGCCATGCAGTCTCCTCGGTCGAGCGATCGGTGTGCGACCCCTCAAGTTCTACCGCACGATCAGGCAGTTCCACCGCACGATCACGCGCGGATGATCGCCAAGGCCTCGTCGCGCAGGGCGTCGACCTGCTCGGCGGTCGGAGCCTCGACGTTGAGCCGGAGCAGTGGCTCGGTGTTGCTGGGCCGGACGTTGACCCACCACCCGTCACCGGTGAGGGTGAGCCCGTCGACCCGATCCGGCACGGCCCGGTCGCCGAAGTGCTTCTCCAGGGCGACCAGGATCGGCTCCACCTCGGCGACGGTGGAGTTGATCTCCCCGGAGGCGGCGAAGAGGCTGTACTGCTCGACCAGGCGGGACAGCGGCTCGTCCGTCTCACCGACCGCCGCCAGCACGTGCAGCGCGGCCAGCATCCCGGTGTCGGCGCCCCAGAAGTCCCGGAAGTAGAAGTGCGCGGAGTGCTCGCCGCCGAAGACCGCGCCGTTCTCGGCCATGGCGGCCTTGACGAAGGTGTGCCCGACCCGCGTGATCACGGTCCGACCGCCGGCCGCGGCCACCAGCTGCGGCACCGAGTGCGAGGTGATCTTGTTGATCACGATGGTGCCGCCCGGGTCGCGGGCCAGCTCACGCACCGCGATCAGGCCGGTGATGGCCGACGGCGAGACCACCTCTCCCCGCTCGTCGATGACGAAGCAGCGGTCGGCGTCGCCGTCGAACACCACCGCGAGGTCGGCGCCGTGCTCGCGCACCGCCGCCTGGGCGTCCAGCAGGTTGGCCGGCTCCAGCGGGTTCGGCGGGTGGTTCGGGAAGCTGCCGTCCAGGTCCAGGTAGAGACCGACGATCTCCAGGTTCTGTCCGGCCAGGACGGCCGGGGTGGTCAGCCCACCCATCCCGTTGCCGGCGTCGACCACCACCTTGAGCCGACGGATACCGGACAGGTCGACCAGCGACAGCAGGTGGTCCGCGTACGCGCCGAGCAGGTCCCGCTCGGATCGGGTGCCCCGCCGCACGGCGGGAGCCACAGCCTCTGCCAGAGCGCGCTCTCGAATCGCCACCAGCTCCGCCGGCTGGACCGGCTGGGCCCTCGGGTGACAGAACTTGATCCCGTTGTAGTTCCCGGGGTTGTGGCTGGCGGTGAACATCGCACCGGGCAGACCCAACGACCCGGAGGCGAACCAGAGCCCGTCGGTGCTGGCCAGGCCGATGTCGATCACGTCGGCGCCTCGGCTCAGCACCCCGTCGGCGAAGGCAGCGGAGAGCACGGGACTGGTGGTCCGCATGTCGCGGCCGACCACCAGCGCACCCGCTCCCGCGGAGATCGCGAAGACGTCGGCGGTGGCCGCCCCGATGGCGTACGCACCGTCGGCGTCCCACTCCGGTTCGGGTCCGGTGGTGACGCCGCGGATGTCGTTGGCCTTGAAGATGCTCGCGTGGATCATGGTGCGCTGATCCTAGGCGCGAGCGTTTCGGTCAGGCGTCCGGATCGGCCAGCACCGTGAGATGACCCCGGCGACCCAGCTCGACGATGCCGGACCGCTGCTCCCGGCTGCGGGGCTCGGTCGGACCGGTAGGAGCCGGCTGGTCGTAGGAGAACCCGACCTCCCGGACCGCGTCGGCGAGCGCCAGCAGATCGTCGACGTTGGGCTCCGCCTCCGCCGACACCTCCAGCCGGATCACCTCCCAGCCCCGCGGGGCGGACAGGTTCTGCGCGTGCTGCTGGCAGAGGTCGTAGCCGTGCGGCTCGTTGCGCGCCGCCAACGGGCCGAGGACGGCGGTGGAGTCGACGTACACGTACGTCAGCGTCGCCACCGCAGCACCCGGGCAGCCTGCTCGCGAACAACGCCGTGACACCACGGCCGAGACGCTACCCGCGGGCTAGAGTGCACGCCATGTCGACTCGCCGCAGGGATCGTCACCAGCGCGGTCTGCGCGGGCCGCTGGCCCTGCCGAATCCGTACGGCAGCCGGGCTCGGCCACCGCGGCCGGCCGGTCGCGCCGACTTCTTCGACGACTCGGTGCACTCCGCGGTCGACCGGATCGCCGTGTCCTGCCCGGACGCCCTGGTGGGTGTCACCTTCGGGATCGAGGACGTGCCGGCCCTGCCGCCGTCCTGGGCGGGCGACCGGGTCCCGCTGGCCGCGGCCGTCGAGGCCGATGCCGAGCGGATGGCCCAGGTGGTCGTCTACCGCCGCCCGCTCGAGCACCGTGCCGCCAGCCGGCGTGGGCTGCGGATCCTGGTCTACCGCACCATCGTGGAACAGCTGTCGGCGCTGACCGGTCGGCCGGTCAGCGACTTCGACCCCGAGGACGACGCGCTGTGATCAGCAGCCGACACCACAGGTCGGTCAGGTGCTCGACGTACCTCTCGACCGTCCAGCCGCGGGACGTCAGCAGCGTGTAGTACTCCGGGGAGTTGGTGGCCCAGACGAGGTCGGCCACGGTCGCGTCGTCGAGGTCCGGCCGGAGCTCGCCGGTGCCGCGGAGGTCGGCCGCGAACGACCGCATGTTCTCGGCACGCCGGTCGACGACCTCGTGCCAGGCCGCAGCGCAGTCGGGGTCGGACGTGCCGGCGTCCCGCAGGGCCAGCAGGAGCGGGGCGACCTCGGGCATCACCCGACCCAACCCCCGGCGTAGGCCGTGATCTTCTCGGGCGCCGTCGCGGCCGCCCGGACGTCCTCGACGTAGCGGCGGCGCTCGGCGGGCACCGGCCCGCGACCTTCCCCGAGCACGGTGTCGACCACCTGGCGCAGCAGCACCGGCTTGCGACCGACGGTGGCGTAGACCGTGTCGACCGACACATCCGCCCGCCGCGCCACCTCGACGATCGGCGTGCCCTCCCAACCGTTCGAGGCGAACAGCTCGCGGGCCGCGCGCACCACGCGCTCCCGGGTCTGGGCGGCGGCGGCCGCCCGACTCGGGGAGACGTAGCGACGACGGTTGACGGAGGCGCTCACGGGGCCTGACTTTGCCATATTGGTCCGAAGTTGTTTCGGACCGAAAGGGGTCGACGTGGCGACTGACCAGCAGCGTGTCATCCACCGTCCGGCGGGTACGGCGCCGGCCACCTGGGCCATGGGCTCGTTGTTCGAGCGGCTCGCCCGCCCGGGCGAGACCGGCGGCCTCGACCTGGCGCTGGTCACCCGGCCGCCCGGCATCGCGACGCCGCTGCACCGGCACACGCGCGAGGCCGAGGCGTTCTTCCTGCTGGACGGGACGATGACGTACCGGGCCGGCGAGGAGACCTTCCGGCTGGCCGCCGGGGACTTCCTGTACCTGCCGGCCGGCATCCCGCACGCCTTCCGGGTGACCGGATCGGTGCCGGTCCGCGAACACCGACTTCCGGGTCCGGACGGCCAGTCACCGGACATCGAGATCCCTAAATGGAACGTCGTGGGGCCTCGGTACGGCCTCGAGGTCGTGGGTCCCCCCTTGCCGGGGGAACCCGAGCCCGTCTGATCGAGCGACCCGCGTCAGCGCCCGACGGAGGGATCGAACTCCACCTGCGGGGCCCGGCTGGCCACGTCCGGTGACGTGACCGGGACGGTCGCCACCCCGGCGATGCCGCCGGAGGACGCGAGGAACGTCACGCCACCGACCACGGACGCGTCGGCCGGCACCGACACCACCAGGTAGGCGGCCTCCCCGACGTCGAGGCGGCGGGTCGCGGTCGCGTGCGGCACCAGCAGCACGTCGTCGTCGTCGATCTTGACGCCGTCGTAGCCGTACACGTCGAAGGACAGGGCGACGTCGTTCTCACCGCCGTTGCTGAGCACGAGCTCGGCCTCGGTCTTGTCCAGGTGCACCAGCGGGACCACCCCGGTCCGTACGATCGGCGCGGTGGCGGACTGGACGGCGAGATCGGGCAGCGCGTCGGTGCCGATCGCCTCCGACAGGACCGAGCCCGTGACCGGCTGATCACTGGTCAGCTCGATCCCCGCCGCGGCGCCGGCCAGACCGGCGGCCACCGAGACCTCTGCTGTGCTCTCGGGCGGCACCTCGAGCCTCTCGGCGCCGGCGGGCGCGAAGGCGCCGTCGACGCCGAGCACGTTCACCGACACGGTGGCCCGGTCGGCCCCGGGGTTGGCGACCACGAGGGTCCGGGTACCGGCCCCCTCGGGTATCCCCGGGATGACGACCGACCGAGCCGGGGCGACCGCGGAGAGCTGCCAGTCCGCGCCGGTGGGCGCGAAGTCGACGCTGCGCCGGGCGAGGGCCACGGCGGACACCCGCCCGGTGCTGGCCCGCACCGAGACGGTGAGCGGTCCGTCGACGGTGACCAGGGTGTCCAGCGACACCGTCCGGCTGCTGCCGCCCTCGACGACCAGACCGGGACTACCCGGCACCACGACCAGACCGTTGCGGCCGTAGAACCGCAGGTCCACCTCGGCCTGACCGGCATCGGGATTGGTCAGCACCAGATCGGTCCGGTAGGAGGTGTTGGCCCCGACGCCGACGAACCAGTGCTCGGTGGCCGGCGCCGCGCAGGTGGCCGCCATCAGCCCGGACTGGTCGCCCTTGGTCGCGCGGCTGGTGATCATCCCGCTGCCGGCGGTGGCCATCACGCCCTCACCGGTCAGCACCACGGGGGTGTCGGGAGCGGTCTGCTGGTCGCCGAAGCCCTGCCGGTCGACCGTCAGCAACGGTGAGCCGGAGCCGATCGCGGTGCCGGTCAGGGTGCCTTCCCGACCCGGCGCCTTGCGCACGGCTACGGCGGAGATCGTCGCGGTGGCGTCGGTGGCCGGTGAGGTCGTGCACACGGTGGTGGTCCGACCGACGAGGGGCGACTGACTCGGCGTGAACGGTGCCGCAACGGGCGCGACCAGGGACCCGCCGACCGCCACCAGGGCGACGGCCACCAGGGCGACGCCGACGGTGAGGACCCGGCGCACGGTGCCGGCCGCGGTGCGGCGTGCGGCGGGGCTCATTGGGCGCGCCCCCCGACGAACGCCGCCCGCCGGGCGGTGCGGACCGGATCACGGACCTCCGGTCGGCGGATGCCGGGTGCGGCCAGCACCAGTCCGACCGTGAGCACGATCCCCTGCCCGATGAGCAGCCACAGGGTCGGTGAGGCGAGGTGGACCGACACCGTGCCGCCCGCGGCCGGTAGCTGGAAGGCCTGCTGCCAGCCGTCAGTCGTCGGGGCCAGGGCGACACCGTCGACGCTCGCCCGCCAGCGGGGATCGGCCGCTTCGCCGAGTCCGAGCCGGCGGCCGCCACCGCCGGGCGCGATCACCGGCGGCAGCGCGTCGACCGCCGTGGTCTGCTCGCCCTCGGTCGCGGTCACCCGGGTGACGGCGGGCTGCAGCTGCCAGACGGTGGTCGCCTCGCTGCCGCTGGCCGTCCCCAGGGCCGGCGTGTTGTCGATCCGGGCGACTTCCTCGGTGGTCGCACCGGTGACCCACACGTACCCGATGCCGAGGCTGCGCAGCTGCGGCGTGATGTCGGAGTCGGCCGTGCCCGCCACCATCCGCTGGACCAGGTCGCCGACCTGGTCAGGGGCGGCGGTCGAGCCGCCGAAGGCGAAACCGCGGTCCGCGTCGCCGAGCCGGAGCTGATCGTCGAAGATCACCGAGTAGTGGGCCTCGCCGGCCGGGGCCCCGTCGTGTCGGAGGTCGATGGCGAGCACCCGTACGCCGGCGTCGGACAGCATCGCGTTCTGCAGGTACGGCGGCAGCGCATCCAACCGCTGCCGGTCGATGGGTCCGCCGGCACCGGCCCAGATCCACCAGCCGGCCGCGCCGAGCACCGTCACCGCGACCAGCAGACCGGCGATCACGCTGGTGGGCTGCTGCCACCCGAAGCTACGATCGCGCAGGTCCGCGGCCAGCCCGTCGACCCCGGCGGCGGCGGCGAGCACCAGGGCACCGAAGGCGATCAACAGGTACGCGCCCGTCCAGGGGCGGATCTCCGTGCCGGTGGGCGGCACCGCGACGACCAGCCGGCTCAGCACCACGGCGCCGAGCAACCCGGTGACCGCAGCCACCCAGGAGCCGACCACGACCGCCCGTCGGGGGCGACGGGACAGCCCGACCACGGCCGCCACCCAGATGACGCCGAAGGTGATCGCGCCCAGCCAGAGCGGCGGCAGACCCGGACCGACCTCGCGACCGATCAGCAGCCCCCAGACGTCGGGAGCCCCGCCGGCGGCGGTCAGTGCGGCGTCGGGTCCGGCGAACAGCCGGCCCGGGTACGCGATGAGGGCCGGCCACCACGGCGCCCAGACCAGCAGCGGCAGCCCGATGGCCAGACCGATCCGGCCGACCTTCCGCGGGGTCCGCCGCAGCCAGATGGCCCCGACCACACCGAGGACGACGGCCACCAGGATGAGGGAGGGCTCGAAGGCGGTCAGCCCGACGAGCACCACACCGGCTCCCCAACCTCCCCGCCACGCCTCGGGGGCACGGGGCCGGCGCAGCACCAGACCGCGCAGCGCCAGCACCAGCAGCGGCAGCAGGATCGCGACCACGCTGAGGGTCAGGCGGCCCTGGTTGGTCCCGCCGAGCAGGACGGGTAGCAGGGCGTACGCGACGGCCGCGCAGATCCGTACCCGTCGGTCCTCGACGCTCGCGCGGAGCAGCGGGTACACGGAGAGGTAGGCCAACGGGACGACGCCCAGGAGCAGCGCCGAGACGAGCCACTCCGGTTGACCGGCCAGGAGGGTCGAGCCGAGCGCCATCAGCGCCAGCCACGGGGGTGGCGCCACGCCCGGGGCGCCGGGGATCGGGCTGGCCGCCGACGCCCAGAGCTCGCCGAGTCGATCGGGCGACGGCAACAGGGCCGGGGCGTTCAGGTGCCCGAGACCGAACAGGGAGCGGGCGGCAGCGAGGCTCGCCAGCAGGAGCAGGACACCCACGATCACCACCGGAGCGAGCAGCGGGTGGTTGCTCCGACCGTCGCCGACCGTGGAGAAGTCGTCACCGGTCAGCTCGTCGAGCGTCGCGGCCTCGCTGTCGCCGGCCAGCTCGCGGTAGCGGTCGGAGACCGTGCCGGTCAGTGACTCGACCGCCAGCCGCACACTCGACCACCACGGCGGTCGCAGGCTGGAGATGAGCGCCGCCCTGTCCTTCTCGGTCCGGCTGTCGTCGCCGGTCCGACCGCTGCGCAGACGCCGCCGGTACGCCCGGATCCGCCGGGGGTTCCAGATCAGCCAGCCGAGGGTGGCCAGCTCGTCGCGAGCACGTCGCGGCGCCTTGCCGAGCAGGTAGCCCGCGGCCCGGACCAGGCAGTCCAGCACGAGCCGCAGCCAGGTGAACGGCAGCCGCCAGGTCGGGGCGTGGCCGGTGATCAGCAGCAGGCCGAGCCGCTGGTCCACCCGGTCGGGGTGCCGTCCGCCGGCGCCCCGGGGTCGCAGTCCGGCCCGACCCACCTGGCGGTGCACCATCTCCGCCCGGGGGGTGGTGACGACCCGGAGCCCGCGTGCGGTGGCTCGCCACCCGAGCTCGACCCCGTCCCGGAAGCAGGCGACGTCTGGATCCAGGCCGTCGAGGGCCCGCCAGTCGCAGAGACGGATCAGCATCCCGCAGGTGGAGACGCCGAGGTGCTGTTTCGGCTGGTCGCGCTGGCCCTGGTCGATCTCACCGAGGTCGAGCCCGAGG
>Ga0247820_10002235_pt1 | contig 10906 bp, 14 predicted proteins | sample 13C_Glucose_Day1_2_FD_192480 | JGI IMG/M metagenome (GOLD analysis project Ga0247820, IMG submission 192480) | Soil microbial communities from agricultural site in Penn Yan, New York, United States - 13C_Glucose_Day14 | ecosystem: Environmental > Terrestrial > Soil > Agricultural land | place...
AAGTCGCGCGGCATCGGCGTGCTCATCACCGACCACAACGTGCGCGAGACGCTGGGCATCTGCGACCACGCCTACATCATCAGCGACGGCCACGTGCTGGCGCAGGGCACGCCGGCCGACATCGTGAACAACGCGGACGTGCGCCGGGTGTACCTCGGCGAGCACTTCCGGATGTAGCCGGCGGGCGCTCGGAAGTACCCATGAAGCAGGGCCTGTCGCTTCGCGTCTCGCAGCACCTCGCGCTGACGCCGCAGCTGCAGCAGTCGATCCGGCTGCTGCAGCTGTCGACGCTGGAGCTGTCGCAGGAAGTCGAGCAGATGCTCGGCGACAACCCCTTCCTCGAAGTCACGCAGGACGAGGCGCCGCGCGAGGAGTTCGGGCTTGCCCAGGCCGACACGCCCCCGCCCGAATCCGAACGCGAAGAGGCCGCGGCGGAGTTCTCGACGTACGAGGCCGACCGCGCGGGCGGCAGCACCAGCACCACTGAATCCGAAGCCCCGGCCGAACCGGTCGAGAGCCCCAGCGACTGGGATGGCGACGGCAGCACCGAGCTCGTGCCCGACGACGGCGAATGGGGCGGCGAGGCGCAGGCGCGCCGCAACAACCTGGGCGGCGAAGAGGACGTCGACGCCGCCGACCTGGCCCACGCCCACGAATCGCTGCAGGACCATCTGCACCGCCAGGCGCTGGCGCTGCGGCTGGCGGAGGAAGACCGGGCGGCGCTGCGCTTCCTGATCGAATCGCTCAACGACGACGGCTACCTGGAAGACTCGCTGGAAGCGCTGGCCGCGGGCCTGGCGCCCGGGATGGACGAGCAGCAGGAAGAGCTGGTCCACCGCTTCACCGTGGCCCTGCGCCTGCTGCACCACCTCGACCCGCCCGGCGTGGGCGCGCGTTCGCTCGCCGAATGCCTGACCCTGCAGCTGCAGTCGCGCAAGGGTGACGATGACGAGGAAGTGCGCGAGGCCGCCCTGGCGATCTGCCGCCATCCGATGGACTTTCTGGCGCGGCGCGACGTCAAGCGCCTGGCCCAGCTGTGCGGCCAGTCCGACGTTTGCATCAAGTCGGCGATCGGCCTGATCACGCGGCTGGAGCCCAAGCCCGGCCGCCGCTTCGTCAACGTGGAACGCAACATCGTGGTGCCCGACGTGCTGGTCAGCAAGGTGGGTCGCGGCAACCAGTTCCGCTTCCGCGTGCAGCTCAACCCCGACGTGATGCCGCGGCTGCGCGTGCACGACGTCTATGCCGGCGCGCTGAAGGCGCACAAGGGCGAGGGGCACCAGGCGCTGCAGCAGCGGCTGCAGGAGGCGCGCTGGTTCATCAAGAACATCCAGCAGCGCTTCGACACCATCCTGCGCGTGTCCAACGCCATCGTGGAGCGTCAGAAGAACTTCTTCGTGCACGGCGAGCTGGCCATGCGCCCGCTGGTGCTGCGCGAGATCGCCGACGAGCTGGGCCTGCACGAGTCCACCATCTCTCGCGTGACCACCGCGAAGTACATGTCCACGCCGTTCGGCACCTTCGAGCTGAAGTACTTCTTCGGCTCGGCGCTGGGCACCGAGACCGGCGGCAACGCCTCGTCCACCGCGGTGCGCGCGCTCATCCGCCAGTTCGTCGCGTCGGAAGACACGAAGAAGCCGCTGTCGGACAGCCAGATCTCCGAGATGCTCAAGGAGCAGGGGATCGAGTGCGCGCGCCGCACCGTCGCCAAATACCGCGAGGCGCTCCGCATCGCGCCGGCCAACCTGCGCAAGGCGCTGTAATCCGCTTGTCCACGCTCCAACTCTTTCTTCCCTGTGCCGCCGGCGTCGAGGACCTGCTGGCCGACGAGGTGCATCGCCTCACCGGCCTGGCCGGCGACGACCTGCTGGTGGGCCGCGCCGGCGTCGTGGTGCGCGCGTCCTGGCGCGAGGCGCTGCGCCTGAACCTGCACAGCCGGCTCGCGCAGCGCGTGCTGGCGCAGCTGTCGCACACGCCCTATCGCGCCGAGCAGGACCTGTACGAGGCCGCCGGCGCCATCGCCTGGGAGGCGTGGTTCACGCCGCGCCAGAGCTTCAAGGTGGAGGTGACGGCGCAGCACAGCCCGCTCAAGAGCCTGAACTTCGCCACGCTGCGCATCAAGGACGCGGTGGCCGACCGCTTCCGCGACCGCGGCGGCGCGCGGCCGGACGTGGACACGCAACGTCCCGACGTGCGCGTGTTCGCGCACCTCACGTCCACGCACTGCACGATCTACATCGACACCTCGGGCGAGCCGCTCTTCAAGCGCGGCTGGCGCGAGGACAAGGGCGAAGCGCCGCTGAAGGAGACGCTGGCCGCCGCGATGATCGCCGCCAGCGGCTGGCGCGGCGACGTGCCGCTCTACGACCCCTGCTGCGGCAGCGGCACCATCGCCATCGAGGCCGCGCAGGTGGCCTGCCAGGTCGCGCCGGGCATCCGGCGTCCCTTCGGCTTCGAGCGGCTGCTGCCGCACCAGCCGCATGTCTGGGCGCAGCTGAAGGAAGAAGCGCGTGCGGCCGAGCGAGCCGCGTCCGTCACGGTGTTCGGCAGCGACGTCGCTTTCCGCATGGTCGACTTCGCGCGGCGCAACGCCGAGCGCGCCGGCGTCGCCCAGGCGCTGCAGCTGCGCGGCGGCGATGCGTTGCAGCGCCTGCCGCCCACCGACACACCGGGCGTGATGCTGATCAACCCGCCCTACGGCGAGCGCATCGAAACCGCCGGCGTGGCGGGTCGAGTACAGCGTGGCCGCGAGCGCGCGCAGGTCGAAGGCGAAGCGGATTTCTTCGCGCAGCTGTCCACGCACTGGAAGAAGAACTACGCGGGCTGGACCGCCTGGGTGCTGACGCCCGACCTCAAGCTGCCTTCGCGCATGCGGCTGAAGGAGTCGCGCCGCGTGCCGATGTGGAACGGCCCGATCGAATGCCGCCTGTTCCGCTTCGACATGGTGGCGGGTTCGGCCCGCGGCAAACCGACCGCGAGCGATGACGCCGCTGGTGCTTGACACCAACATCGTGCTGGACGTCTTCGTCTTCGCCGACGAAGCCGCCCAGCCGCTGAAGGACGAGCTGCTCGCCGGGCGCCTGCGCTGGCTGGCCACTTCTGCGATGCGCGACGAACTCGAGCGCGTGCTGGCCTATCCGCAGATCGTGCCGCGCCTCGCGTTCCGTGGCCTGGCAGCGGCCGACGTGCTGGCCTCCTTCGACCGGCACGTGACACCGGTGGATTGCGCGCCCAAGGCGCCCGTCACCTGCAAGGACCCGGACGACCAGAAGTTCATCGACCTGGCGGTGCGCGAACGCGCGATGCTGCTGAGCAAGGACGCCGCGGTGCTGACGATGCGCAAGCGGCTGGAGGCGCTGGGGGCGGGCGCGGGGCCGAACTGGGTCGCCTAGGCTGCCCGCGCGAGCGCCAGCAGCCGCTCCAGCGCGTGCTTCACGGTCGCCTGCCGCACGGCGAAGCGGTCGCCGTCGAAGCGGCGCATCTCGCTGTGCAGGCGGCCATCCACCGAGAAGCCGAACCAGACGGTGCCCACCGGTTTCTCGGGGCTGCCGCCCGTGGGGCCCGCGATGCCGGTCACGGCCACGCTGACCTGCGCGTGCGAATGGCGGATGGCGCCGAAGGCCATCGCCCGCGCGACCACTTCGCTCACCGCGCCGTTGGCCGCGATCTGCGCCGGATCGACGCCCAGCGACTCGCTCTTGGCTTCATTGGAGTAGGTGACGAAGCCGCGCTCGAACCACTGGCTGGACCCGGCCAGGTCGGTGCAGGCGCCCGAGATCTGGCCGCCGGTGCAGCTCTCGGCCGTCGCCAGCATCCAGCCGCGGTCCAGCAGAAGCTGCGCCAGTTCGGCGCACAGGCTGGCGATCTCGTCCTTCATGCGAAGCGGCTCCACAAGGCCAGCAGGAACAGCGTGCAGAACGCCGCCACCAGGTCGTCGAAGATGATGCCCAGCCCGCCGCGCCAGCCGAAGCCGTGGAACAGGCCGTCGGCCCAGCCCACCGGCCCGGGCTTCACGGCGTCGAGCACGCGGAAGATCGCGAACGCCGCCAGCTGCGCCACCCAGCCCGCGGGCATCAGCACCCACAGCACCAGCCAGAACGACATGATCTCGTCGATGACGATGGAGCCCGGGTCCAGCACCCGCATGTGATCCACCGTCACCGTCGCGGCCCACCAGCCGACCATCACGCTGCCCAGCACCACGCCCGCCAGCGCCATCGGCGACAGCCAGGCCTGGAGCACCAGGAACGAGAGCCAGGCCCACAGCGTTCCCACCGTGCCGGGCGCGACCGGGCTCAGGCCGCTGCCGAAGCCCAGTGCGATCAGGTGCGCCGGGTGCGAGACCAGGAAGCGCCAGTCGGGCCGCAGGGGCGCGGGCGCGAGCGGCGGGTTCAGGGGCGGCATCACCGTGCTCATGTCGGCCAGTGGCGAAGGGACTCACGCATGAGGCAATGGTAGCTAGCGCTTGTCGTCGCAGGGGCCATGAAGACGCCGGAAAGCGCGCGGCTCGAGCGGATGCGCGGCCGCCCACAAGCCGCGACGCGCCTGGCGCGCCTGCGTTTCCTGCGCGTGGTACGGGCCCGGCTGGTTGCGGAAGCGGTACGACCACGCGTGGCCCTCGACCACCAGCTGCTCGCCCACGTCCTGCCCCGAGCGATGCAAACGGGCGAGCACGCGGCCGTAGTCGTCGCGGCCGCGCTCCTCGACCGTGACGGTGCGGCGCAGCACCTGGCGCGCCAGCGCGTCGCGCGACTGCTGGCCGGAGCGCTGGCAGATCTCGGGCGCGTCGATGTCCAGCAGGCGCACCGGCACGCGCGCGCCGCCGCGCGACGGTCGCACCCACACGGTGTCGCCGTCGCTGACGTGCGTCACCACGGCGGTGTAGCTGCGCGGCTGCTGCGCCAGCAGCGCGGAAGGAAGCAGGAGGAGAAGGGCGGCGAAGAGCCGGAGGCGGGACAAACGAAAACTCAGGCGAAGTGGTCGAACGAGAGGAAGCGGGCAGGCACCTCGCGGCCCGCGCCGTCGAGCACGCGGACGCCGGGCTGGGGGTCGATGTGGCCGATGCGCGTGACGGGCGTGGCGCAGGACGCAGCGGCTGCGGTCACCGCGTCGCGCTGCGCGGCGGGCGCGGTGAACAGCAGTTCGTAATCGTCGCCGCCGGCCAGCACGAACTCCAGTTGGGTGGCCTCGTCGGGCAGGTCGGCGGGACTGCCGGCTTGCGCGCGCACGGCGAGCAGCGGCAGGGCCGAGTCCGCGTGGACCGTGGCGCCCACGCGCGACTGGCGTAGTACGTGGCCCAGATCGCCGAGCAGGCCGTCGCTCACGTCCACGGCCGCGGTGGCGAGACCGCGCAGCGCCTGCCCGAGCGCCACGCGCGGCGTGGGCTGCTCCATGCGGCGGCGCGCCTGCTCGAAAAGGGGCGCGCGAACGGACTGCGTTCCGCGGAACACCTCCAGCGCCAGCCGCGCGTCGCCCACCGTGCCGCTGACGTACAGGTCGTCGCCGGCGCGCGCGCCGCTGCGCAGCAGCGCCTGCCCGGCGGGCACTTCGCCGAACACGGTGATGCACAGGGCGAGCGGACCGCGCGTGGTGTCGCCGCCGACCAGTTCGCAGCCGTGCTCGTCGGCCAGCGCGAACAGGCCGCGCGCGAAGCCTTCCAGCCAGGCTTCCTCGATCGAGGGAAGGGCCAGCGCGAGCGTGAAGCCCAAGGGACGCGCGCCGCACGCGGCCAGGTCGCTCAGGTTCACCGCCAGCGCCTTGTGGCCCAGGCGCGCCGGATCGACGGTGGAGAGGAAGTGCCGTCCCTCCAGCAGCATGTCGGAGGAAACCGCCAGCTGCATGCCCGGCGCGGGCGCGATCAGCGCGCAGTCGTCGCCCACGCCCAGCGGCACGCGCGCGGACGCCGGCCGCACGCGGCGGAAGAATCGGTCGATCAGCTCGAATTCACCCATGGGCCGGCGAGGATAACGCCGAGCCCGGGGTCGGGCGTCAGACGCGGTGGCGCGAGCCTCGCACCATGCCGTAGATCACCAGCAGCACGATGGCGCCGATGATCGAGGCGATCCAGCCGGCCGGCTCGCCTTCCGAGTACCAGCCCATGGCCATGCCGGCATAGCGCGCCAGGAACGCGCCGGCGATGCCCAGCAGCGTCGTCATGATCAGGCCCAGGCGGTCGTTGCCCGGCTTGATGGCGCGGGCCAGCAGGCCGACGATGAAACCGACCACGATGGTTCCGATGATTCCCATGTCCACTTCTCCCTTTCCAGATGCTTGGCACCCCCTTGGTGCCCGAAGCATTCTGGAAGTGGCGCGGCGACGGTTCTGTAGGACGGCGGCGGCGGCCGGCATAGGCGCCACCGCTCAGCTCTACCGCCCGCCCCTGAAGCGTTCGCTGCCCTGGCGCACCACTTCGGCCAGCAGTCGTTCGCGCGCCTGCCGCTGCCGCAGCCAGCGCGCGTCGTTGGTGCCCAGCTCGGCGTCCTCGGCCAGCAGCTGGATGGCGGGCCCGGCGCCCAGCCGCTGCGCATGCGGCGCCAGCTGTCGCAGCGTGGCCAGGATGTGGTCGCGCAGCGGCATGTGGCGGCCGGTGACCGGATCGACGTACACCGCCTCCAGCCCGAAGCGGCAGGCCTGGAAGCGGTTGTAGGTGTAGACCATGTAGTCGTCCTCGGCCGGCATGAACGGATGCTCGTGCATGAACCAGGAGGCCAGCGCCTGCACGAACCCGGCCAGCGCGGCCGCGCGCTCGATGGTCAGGGGCGTGTCGAACACCCGGATCTCGATGGTCCCGTACTCGGGCTTGGGCCGGATGTCCCAGTAGAAGTCCTTCATGCTCTTGACCACGCCGGTGCGGGTGGTCTTGGTGAAGAACGCCTCGAACTCCCGCCACGACAGCGTGAACGGCGCGCGGCCCGACATCGGGAAGGCGAACACCGAGTTCAGCCGCGCCGAGTCGAACTGCGTGTCCTGCCCCTGCACGTAGGGCGACGAAGCCGACAGCGCGATGAAGTGCGGGATGTAGCGCGACATCCGGTGCAGCATCAGCAGCGAGGCGTCGGCATCCGGGCAGCCCACGTGCACGTGCTGGCCGAAGATGGTGAACTGCTTGGAGAGGTAGCCGTACAGCTCGGACAGCTCGCGAAACCGCGGCCGGTCGTAGATGCGCTGCTGGTGCCACTGCTGGTACGGATGCGTGCCGCCGCCCACCACCGCGATGTTGAGCTTGTCGGCGCTGCGCACCAGCGCGTCGCGCAACTGGGTGAGCTCGCCCAGCACGTGCGCGGCCGAGTGGCACACGCCGGTGGAGATCTCGATCATGCTGGACGTCATCTCCGGCACCACGGCGCCCGGCAGGTCCAGCTTGGCCATCAGCCGCAGCATCTCGTCGGAGTACGGCGCCAGGTCGTAGTCGTGGGTGTTGACCAGCTGCAGCTCCAGCTCCACGCCCAGCGTGAGCGGCTCCGACTCGTTGAACGGCTCCAGTGTCGGCGCGGCCTCGGGCGACTCGCCGCCCGGCGTGAGGTCCGGCTGCAGGCCCTTAAGCACGCTGCGCTCCTGCCGGCGCCGCGCCGGAGGCCGGCTCGGGCTGTGAACTCTCGCGCGCCCGGTGCAGCACGAAGGTCGCGATCACCGCGCCCAGCACTTCCATCACCAGGATGGCGGGCAGCGCGATGGCGGCGATGCGCGGCCCCAGCGAAGGCGAGGCCGAGGCGAACTGCGAGACCAGCAGCAACGCCATCGACGACATCGGCGACATCGCCCAGCCCGTCATCAGCGCCTGCCGCCAGCTGGTGCCGCTGCCGGGATTGGCGACCAGCACGCCGGTGAGCTTGGCCAGCGCGCGCGCGGCGATCAGCGCGAGCACGACACCCGTCACGGCGGGATGCCAGCCGGCCTGCGCCGCCACCACCGACACCAGCACGAACGTGAGCATCACGAGCAGCGAAGCCGCCGTGCCGAGCTGGCGCGGCCACGACCAGGGCCTCGGATTCAACTGCTTGAGCAGCAGCCCCGCGAGCAGTGCCGCCAGCGGCGCCGACCCGCCCAGGTGCGCCGCGACCGTGGTGCCCGCGGCGATGGTGGCGATCAGCAGGATCGAGGTGTTCTCGCTGTTCGGGCTCATGAAGAGCAGCGCGAGGCGCAGCACCAGCGCGACGGCGGCGCCCGCCGCCACCGACAGGCCGAGCACCACCACCACCGGATAGAGCAGGGCGATGAGGTCGGTCTCCTCGCGGTGCATCACGCCGGCGCGCGCGGCCACCAGCGTCAGCGCGTACAGCGCGCCCAGGCTGGTGAGCACCATCGCGCGCTCGGTCACCGGGCCGGCCGCGCGGACATCGCTGACCACACGGCTGAGCACCGCGGGCGAGGAGGCGATCGCGATCAGCGCGAGTGCGTCGGCGACGGAAGGCCGCACGTCCATCCAGCGCAGCGTGAAGTACACGGCGGCATAGGTGAGCGCCGCCTCGAGCATGCTCTGCAGCAGCACCATCGGGTTGTGGCGGAACCAGCGCAACGCGATGCGGCCGCCGGTCTCGAACAGCACGACCGAGACGCCCAGCTCCAGCAGGAAGAGGCCGATGCCGTTCAGCGGCCAGGCCGCGCCGGTGAAGCCGGCCAGCCCGGCGATGGCGCCCACGGCGGAGTAGCCCACCACCTTGGGCAGCGCCATGTGCCGCTGCACCAGGTGCCCGGCGGCGGCGGCCAGCGCCAGCAGAAGGGACCATTGCACCGTGGGCAGCCCCGCCGAAGGCTTGAGCCACTGGCCCCAGATGGCCATGAATTCGTCCATGCGTGTCCCTCGCGGCCGGATTCTGATGTCCGGATGTGGCTCAGCTTGTAGGACTGCGCGCTGAGCCGTGGCTGGGGCGCGCGGGCGCGGCGTCAGTGCAGCACGCGGCGGCTGCCGTCCTCCAGCAGGAAGGGCGCGATCTCGGTCTCGAAACGCTCGCCGTCGTCGGCCACGCAGAAGTAGCTGCCCTGCATGGTGCCGCTGGGCGTGGGCAGGCGGCAGCCGCTGCTGTACTGGAACGACTGGCCGGGCTGCAGCAGCGGCTGGTGGCCGACCACGCCCAGGCCCTTGACCTCCTGGATGGCGCCGGCCGAGTCGGTGATGACCCAGTGGCGCGAGATGAGCTGGGCCGCGACCTCGCCCACGTTGGTGATGGTGATCGTGTACGAGAAGGTGAACACGCCCTGCTCGGGGGCCGACTGATCCGCCAGGAATGCGGGCTCCACCTCGACGCGGAACTGGTACTTCGCCATCGCGCGATCGTACCCGCGAGGGCATTTGCGAGAATCGAGGCATGAGCAAGACCTTTCGCATCGCCCCGTCCATCCTCTCCGCGGACTTCGCCCGGCTGGGCGAGGAAGTGCGCAACGTGATCGAAGCCGGCGCCGACTGGATCCACTTCGACGTGATGGACAACCACTACGTGCCCAACCTCACCTTCGGGCCGATGGTCTGCTCGGCGCTCAAGCCCCACGCCCGCCGCGCCGACGGCACGCCGGTGCCGGTGGACGTGCACCTGATGGTGCAGCCGGTGGACGCGATCGCGCAGGCTTTCGCCGAAGCGGGCGCCGACTACATCAGCTTCCACCCGGACGCCTCGCCGCACGCGCACCGCAGCGTGCAGGCGATCAAGGCGCGCGGCTGCAAGGCCGGCCTCGTGTTCAACCCGGCGGCGCCGCTGGACGTGCTGGACTGGCTGGTCGAGGACATCGACCTGATCCTGATCATGAGCGTCAACCCCGGCTTCGGCGGCCAGAGCTTCATCGATTCGGCGCTGCGCAAGATCGAAGAGGCGCGCAAGCGCATCGACGCGAGCGGCAAGGACATCCGCCTGGAAGTGGACGGCGGCATCAAGGGCGACAACATCGCCCGCGTGGCGTCCGCCGGGGCCGACACGTTCGTCGCCGGCAGCGCGATCTTCGGCAAGCCGGACTACAAGGCCGTCATCGACGGCATGCGCGCGGCCCTGCGCTGACGCGCGGCCTTCAGGGCCGGAACTTCTTCTCGCCGTCCGGCAGGTCCTCTCGCAGCTTGTCGTAGGTGGCGTCGAGCTCGGCGCCCTTGGTGGTGTCGGCCACGCCCCGCTGCGCGTCATCACGCGCCTTGCGCGCCATGCGTTTCTGGGAAGGCTCGGAGGCGGCCTGGTTGTCGGCCGATTCGTCCCGTTCGTGCGGCGCGCGAGGCACCGCGTGCTGGTCCTCGCCTTGCACCGTGGTGGTGTTGCCGGGCTTGTGTTCTGGCATCGGGTTTCTCCCTGGAAGGATGGCTTGCCACCATCCTGCCGCGGCCCGCGCGCGCCGGCGGTAGGAGCGACGGGCCGGGCGCTGTAGGAGCCGCCACGGAAGGGTTGGCGCCGTGTCGGCAGATTCCTACTTCCACTGACACCGGTGTCGGACAAAGGCGCCCGCTGCCGGGCTACGGTCGATTCCCCATGAGCTTGGCACAGTCATTTCCTTCGATGCGGGGTCTTTGACCGAAGGAGAAGCGCCATGGTGGAAATGATCGCCGCGGTACCCGACTGGCTGGTGTGGTGCGCCGCCGGGGGCGCGGGTGCTTTCGCGTTGACGGTGTTGGCCAGCACCATCGAAGCCGCGCTCGACCTCGAGACCTGAGCCGAACAAGAACCGGCGCGCACCCGGCCCGCGGGCCGGCAAGCCGCCACCAGGAGAATCCATGGCTCAGTCCAAACCGGACGCCACGCGCAGATCAAGGTCCGGCGATGCCGGCGCGGCCAAGCAGAAACAGCTGGAGGGCTTCAGCCAGGCCCCCGAGAACTTCCTGACCACCACGCAAGGCGTGGTCGTTCCCGACAATCACGGTTCGCTGCGCGCCGGCGCGCGCGGCCCGACGCTGCTGGAAGACTTCCTGCTGCGCGAGAAGCTCACGCACTTCGAC